>Ga0315338_1000558_pt1 | contig 79026 bp, 83 predicted proteins | sample ASW8metaG_FD_204518 | JGI IMG/M metagenome (GOLD analysis project Ga0315338, IMG submission 204518) | Ammonia-oxidizing marine archaeal communities from Monterey Bay, California, United States - ASW #8 | ecosystem: Environmental > Aquatic > Marine > Coastal | place: USA: California | collected...
TGATGCGCGACACCGGCCGCGGTTGGGTGACGGCCGAGTACGGCATGCTGCCCCGGGCCACTAATACCCGCATGGACCGCGAAGCGGCGCGCGGCAAGCAATCGGGCCGAACCCAGGAAATCCAACGCCTAATCGGGCGCTCGCTGCGCGCGGTCACAGATTTGGACGCGCTTGGCGAAATTCAGGTTAAGGTCGATTGCGATGTGCTGCAGGCCGATGGCGGCACCCGCACGGCATCCATTACCGGCGCTTTCGTTGCCCTGCACCTGGCCTTTGAGCATTGCAAGAACTTAGGCGTGATCGACACCATTCCGCTGGTTGAACCCGTCGCCGCCGTTTCCTGCGGCATCTTCGACGGCGTCCCGGTCCTCGATCTCGATTACGCCGAAGACAGTAACGCCGGCGCGGACGCCAATTTCGTGCTGACCGAATCCGGCGGCATCGTCGAAATCCAAGCCACAGCCGAAGATCGGGCTTTTTCCGAAGTTGAATACGCCGAATTGTTCCGGCTGGCGCAAAAAGGCATCGGAGAACTGGTCGCTGCGCAACGCAAAATCCTCGGCATCGAGTGATGTCCCGCCGCTTCCCCGGCGGCAAACTGGTGATCGCCAGCCGCAACCCGGGCAAGGTCGCCGAGATCTCCGAACTGCTGGCGCCCCATGGCGCCCAAGTCATTTCCGCCGCCGAATTGGGCCTTCCTGAACCGGTTGAGGACGGCGACACCTTCACCGCTAACGCGGAAATCAAGGCTCGCGCAGCGGCCGCAAGCTCCGGCCTACCGGCATTGGCCGACGATTCCGGGTTGGCGGTCCACGCTTTGGATGGCCATCCGGGAATTCACTCCGCCCGCTGGGCCGGGCCGGACAAGGATTTCGCCCTGGCTATGCAGCGGGTTGAGGATGAGTTGGCAGACAACAGTGACCGCGGCGCCCATTTTGTCTGTGTCCTGGCGCTCGGCTGGCCCGACGGGCACTGCGAAACCTTCGCCGGCGAGGTTCATGGCGAGCTTGTATGGCCGCCCGTCGGCAACAAGGGTTTCGGCTACGATCCGGTGTTTCGCCCCGACGGCTTCGACATCACCTTCGGCCAATTCGAGCCGACGGAGAAACACGCCATCAGCCACCGCGCCCGGGCATTCGAGAAGCTGCTTACGGCGTGTTTCCTCTGAGACCGGCAAGGAATAGACATGACAGAGCCGTTCGCCCTCTATGCCCATTGGCCATTTTGCCTGTCCAAGTGTCCTTATTGCGACTTCAACAGCCACGTCGCCGCGGGCAGCGTCGACGAGGACAGGTGGTGCCGCGCTTTGTTGGCGGAGTTGAGCGGACTGGCCGGGGAGACCCAAGGCCGGTCGGTGACCAGCCTGTTCTTCGGCGGCGGCACGCCCTCGCTCATGCCGCCCACTATCACTGCCGACATCATCGCTGCTATCCGCCGCCTGTGGCCGGCCACCGGCGATATAGAGGTCACCCTGGAGGCCAATCCTTCCAGCGTCGAGGCGGAGCGGTTTCGCGATTTCAGAGGGGCGGGAGTGAACCGGCTTTCGCTCGGGGTACAATCCCTGAGCGATGATGCCCTGCAATTTCTGGGACGGGGACATTCGGCGGCGGAAGCCCGCAAAGCCATCGAACTCAGCCAACAGCATTTTCCCCGTACCTCCTTCGATCTCATCCATGGCCTGCCGGGTCAATCCCCGGAGGCTTGGCGCAGTGAACTGAAAGCCGCCGTGGACCTAACCGTCGAGCATTTGTCTCTTTATCAACTGAGCATCGAACCCGGGACGCCCTTCTTCCGCGACGGCGTCGCCGCCGCCGAGGGTGACATCGGCGCCGAGTTTTATCAGGTAACCCGCGAACTGACCAAAGCCGCCGGCCTGCCGGCCTATGAAATTTCCAACCACGCCAAACCAGGCGCCGAGTGCCGGCATAATCTCGACATCTGGCGCGGCAGTGACTACGGCGGCATCGGTCCCGGCGCCCATAGCCGCCTGACCCAGAACGGCGAAACCTTTGCCAGTCACCGCATTCATGACCCGAACCGCTGGATTGAAGCGGTGGAGGCGAGCGGTGACGGCACCGGCAAACGAACGGCATTAAGCGCGGAGGACCGCAGCGGAGAGCTTCTGATGATTGGACTGCGCCTGACCGGGGGCGTCGACCGCGCGCATTTTCTTAAGCTCGCCGGACACGACCTGACGGCGGCGGTCAACAATGATGCGCTGGGGCGTATGATCGAAGGCGGTTTTCTGAGCTTGAATGAAGACAAGCTGGCGGCAACGCCGGATGGCTTGTTGCGGCTTAACTCTGTTCTCGCCCAATTGCTGACCTGACGGACGACTTAATTGCTCGCCGCCTGGAATGCCTCCGGTGCCGGGCTCAGGACTTGTGCATTCCGCCGGTCCATTTGCATGACGGCCAAGCCGCGCTCGGCGATACCTGCCGAGACGAAGCGGAATATTCCGTCGCGGCCCCAGAAACCGCTTGGGTTGGTCAGGGCGCCAGGACTGAAATCGGGACCCGATCCAGTCCGCGCCATCATTGCGGCCAGAGCTGTGGCATCATAGGCCAGGGTCACCAGCCGTGGCGGCCGCTTGCCATACATACCCTTAAACTTAGCCTCGAAGTCTTTCCGTGCCTTGGGTGGCGGCGCCGCGAACCAGCCACCGATCAGGGCCGGCTCGGAGCCCAGGCCCGGAACGTCCCATTGGCTGGTCCCCAGCATGCGGACCTTGGCCGGATCGATATCGAAGAACGGCAGCAGGGCGGCAACCGAGAGCAGACGCTCACCGCCGTCGGGCAACAATAGGGCCTCAAAAGGCAGATCGCCCAGGGTTTGCAGTTTTTCCAAACGCCTCAGTGCTTGGCGTGAGATTTCATCATCGCGTTCGGCCAATTCCTTGCGTTGGGCGATCAAGGCACCCCGGCGTTCATCGTAGTCGGCAAGAATCCGGACCGACTCGGTGAAGTCCTGGGCATAGGGATCATAGAACTGCACTCGGGTCACGACGGCGCCAAGCCGGGCCGCGGTTTGTTGCAGAGCGGTAACGGTCGTCTCGCCGTAGGAATTATCCGGCACCAGTGCGGCAAAGCGGCTAACGCCCCGCGAAAAGGCATAGGAAACCACGCGCTCAACCTGGGCCATGGGCAGGAAGCCCATAGTATAGATGCCGTTTCCGGCAATGGTGCGGTCATTGGAAAAACCGATCACCGGAACGTTGGCGGCCTGCGCCAAGGGTGCCACTGCCTGAACCGACGTTGCCAACAGTGGTCCGAGAATGATCTGGGCGCCGTCGCCGATGGCCATGGTCGCCGCGGTCATGGCGCCATCAGGGGAGCCCCGGGTATCGTGCGGTAACAGTTCAAACCGCGAATCGGCGAATGCGAACAGGGCCATCTGGGCGGCGTCCAACATCGCCTGGCCCAACCGGGCGTTGCCGCCCGACAACGGCAGCAGCAAGGCCACGCGCACCGTATCCGAGGTTGCCGGTGGCGGCACACTGGAAACCGGTTGCACCGGCTCGGCGTCAATGGTCGTGGTCAAGGTGGGCCGCGTCAGATAAGGCGCAAACGAAGGCCACTGGGGCTCAGGCGCCGCGCTTGGGACCGGGTCGGCCGGCGGCGGCGCCGTGGGAACCGGCGCGGTGATGGCGTTTTGCGCTGAAACCGCCGGTAATCTGGGTCCGGCAATGGGGGGGAAGGTTTGAATCGGCGGCACATTGGATACGGTTTGTGCAGAAAGCGCCGACCCCGGATAGGGACTCGGCTCTGGTGCTGCCGTCACCGGCGCTTCGGCCGCCGCTGGCTTAACGTCATCACCTTGCATCCAATTGCTAAGTTGACGAGACTGGCAACCGGCAGACAACAGGATTGCGGCAGCCAACCATGGCACGGCGAAAACAGCGGCGGGACGGGCGGAAAAACCAATCATCGGTTGGCATCGATCCTCAATCTGCAACCTACTCCGGTCAATCCCCGGTGGCGCCGGTTGAACCTAGCGCCAGCGGCAAGCTGAGTAAACCGTCCGGCGGCGAAGCCTTACAAGGTCTCAGCATCGTCGCAACGCCAATCGGCAACGCCGGCGACATCACGCTTCGGGCTCTGAAAACCCTGGCCGCCGTGGAAACGGTACTCTGCGAAGATACCCGTATTACATCCAAGATCCTGGCCATCCACGGCATTCCCGCGTCCTTGGTACCCTACCACGACCACAATGCAGCCAAAACGCGACCTCGCCTGATCGAACGATTAAAAAGCGGCGAAACCATGGCGTTGGTGTCCGACGCCGGGACGCCCCTGGTCTCGGACCCGGGCTACAAGCTGGTGGCTGAGTGTATTGACGCCGGCGTTCCGGTCACCGCGCTTCCCGGCGCGTCAGCCGTGATGGCGGCGCTGATGCTCGCTGGGCTGCCGACCGATAGCTTTCTGTTTCACGGTTTCCTCCCGCCCCGGAGCGCGGCGCGGCGGCGCGCCCTAGAGGCCTTGAAAGCCGTGCCGGCGAGCCTGATTTTTCTGGAGTCGGCCAAGCGCCTGCCCGCCTCCTTGGCCGACATGGCGGTTGTGCTGGGGCCGCGTCCGGCGGCTGTTACCCGTGAATTAACCAAGTTCTATGAGGAGGCCCGGCGAGGAACATTGCGCGAGCTGGCCGAGCATTACCTTGAAGCGGGCCCGCCCAAAGGTGAAGTCACGCTTGTCATCGGCCCACCCGGGCCGGAGGCTGAGCCTTCTCCGGAGGAAATCGACACGCGGCTGCGAGACGCGCTGGAAACTCACTCAGTACGCGAGGCTGCGGCAGCGGTGTCTGCCGCAACGGGCCTACCCCGGCGGCAGCTATATTCCCGTGCCCTGGAACTGAAACCGGGCAAGTCGTGAGCGACGCGAAACGCCGGGCCTGGCGGTTTGGCCGCTGGGCGGAGACGGGGGCGGCGCTGTCCATCCGCTGCCGGGGGTACCGGATTGTGGCGCGCCGGTTCAAATGTCCGGTTGGCGAAATCGATATCGTTGCTCAACGCGGAAATGTTCTTAGTTTCATGGAAGTTAAGGCGCGGCAGGATCTATCCACGGCCGCCGAATCGCTGGGGCCGCGCCAGATACAGCGTATCACCCGGGCCGCCGAGGCCTTTCTGATGCAGCGCCCGGAGTGGGCGGACTGTGATATTCGCTTCGATATGATTCTGGTCCGGCCCTGGCGTCTGCCGGTTCATGTCAAAGATGCCTGGCGGCCTGAAAGATAACGCACAAACAATCCCTTTTCGCGAATCAGCCGGGGCTTTAGAATACCGATTCGCGGGTTCGTTACCCCCCTGAAGCGGAGACGTGCGAGCATGATTCGGCAAATTTTGTTTACCCCATCGTTGCGAGGACTCTTACTGGCTGTGGCGCTGGCCGCAGGTTTCGGCCCTCTCGGTGGTTGTGCCAGTACGGCGGTCGGCGTCGGCGCAACGGTCGGTGTCGCCGCCCTGGAAGAGCGCCCCATGAAGGTCGTCGCCCAGGATACGGCGATCAGCGCCAAGATCAGGCTCGCCCTGGTCGAGGCCGGAGAGAAGTATGTCACCAGCATCGGCGTTGAGGTCTACGAAGGCCGGGTTCTGTTAACCGGCGCCGTGGAATCGGAAGAGATGCGCGCCGAAGCAGTTCGGATCGCATGGAAAGTGATCAATGTCGAAGATGTCCTAAATGAACTGGAGATCGGCGACAGCAGCATCAGGGATTTGGCGCGCGATAGCTGGATCACGGCACAGTTGGTGTCGAAGATGACCTTCGACAAAGAGGTGTTGGCCATCAACTATAGCGTGGAGACCGTTAACAAGGTCGTTTACCTGCTCGGCCTAGCCCAGGACCAGGCTGAACTGGACCGCGTTATCAACCATGCCCGCGCCATCGACTACGTGCGCCGGATCATCAATCACGTGCGGGTCAAGAAGGCAGCATCGTGAGGTTGCCGGCGGATATTCGCGCCGCCCTGGTCGATACCGGCTCGCGGCCCGGCGGCGAGGTGGACTTGGCGGAGACCGCTTTGGTTCTTGCCTCGATTGCGCGGCCGGGCGTCCCCATTGATCCTTACCGCCGCCACTTGGAATCGGTTGTCGATGAGGTGCGCGATTATGCCGGCGGCGAGGATGGCGGCGACCTGCAGCTCAGGATCGAGGCCCTCTCTCAGGTCATTATCAAACGTTACGGATATGGCGCCGGTGATGAAGTGTTTGACGATCTCGACGCCGCCAACCTGATGCGGGTCATCGATTCCAGGCGCGGGCTGCCGGTGGCGCTCGGTATCATTTTCATCCACGCGGCGAACTGCCTGGGCTGGTCCGCCGTTGGCGTCGACTTCCCCGGTCAATTCCTGGTCCGCCTCGATCATCTCGGTGAGCGCGCGGTAATTGATCCCTTTGCCGGCGGCGAGCCGCTAACCGCCCAGGATTTGCGCGCCATGCTCAAGGCGATGTCTGGAAACCAAGCTGAACTGACGCCGGACACCTACCGCGATATGACGGCGCGCGATGTTTTGCTCCGCCTGCAGGACAACATCAAGTCGCGCCGCCTGCGCGAGGATCAACTGGAACCGGCACTTGAGGTGATTGAGACCATGCTTCTGTTCGCGCCGGGCGCGGCTTATCTATGGCGAGAGTGCGGCGTGTTGCAGTCCCGTCTCGACCGGATTCCAGATGCGGTGACGTCCCTGGAGGAGTATATCAGGCTGAGCGGCGCTGATGAGGCCCGCTACAACGCAACCATTCTGCTGCAGGAATTGCGCGGCCGGTTGAGCTAGAAGGCACATTATGGGTTTAAGCGTAGCCATCCAAATGGACCACATTCGGTCCGTCGATATAGATGCGGACAGTACATTCGCCCTGGCCGTGGAGGCTCGGCGGCGCGGCCATGAGCTGTATCATTACCAACCCGGTGAATTGAGCCTGGCTGGTGACCGCGTGGTCGCCCGGACGCAGCCGCTGGATGTGCGGCGCAGCCGAGGTGATCACTATACGTTGGGACCGGCCGAGCGCGTTGATTTAGGTAAAGTCGACGTGGTTTTGATGCGCCAGGACCCGCCGTTCGATATGTCCTATATCTCGGCCACCCATCTGCTCGAACACATCCACCCCGGCACCCTGGTGGTCAACGATCCCGGCCACGTGCGCAATGCGCCGGAAAAACTGTTTATGATCCGCTATCCCGAATTGCTGCCGCCAACCCTGATCAGCCGCGACAACAAGGAAATCAGGGCGTTCCGCACTGAGCACAAGGACATCATCGTCAAGCCCCTGTTCGGCAACGGCGGCGCCGGCGTTTTCCATATCACGCCGGAAGATGAGAACCTCTCGGCACTGCTGGAGATGTTCGCCGGCCTCAACCGCGAACCCATCATGGTGCAGAAATACCTGCCCGAGGTTCGCGACGGCGATAAACGGATCATTCTGGTCGACGGTGTCGCCGCCGGCGCCATCAACCGCGTTCCGCAAGCCGGTGAGGTCCGCGCCAATATGCATGTCGGCGGCACGCCCTTGAAATCGGAATTGACCGCCCGCGATATGGAAATCTGCGAGGCCATCGGCCCTGATCTGCGCGATCGCGGCCAGATTTTCGTCGGTATCGACGTGATCGGCCAATTCCTCACCGAAATCAACGTCACCTCGCCGACCGGCCTGCAGGAAATCGGCCGTTTCGACGATGTCTCCCTGGAAGCGCAAATCTGGGACGCCATCGAGGGGCGGCTGTAAATCCGGCTTTGCCGATTGCAACTTTCAGTTAGTAGAAATCATCTTCGATACACCATAAAATTCACTCTCCAATTTAGGGAGTGAGCCATGGTTGCGCAGGTAAATACGGTGGCCTTCGAGGGCATTTCGGTCCTTGACGTCAATGTCCAGGTGCAGGTCTCAAGCGGGCTGCCGGCCTTCACCATCGTCGGTCTGCCCGACAAGGCTGTGGCCGAAAGCCGCGAACGGGTGCGCGCCGCGCTGCATGCTATGGGCTTGGCCCTACCGACCCGGCGCATCACCGTCAATTTGTCTCCGGCCGATCTCGTCAAGGAAGGTTCGCACTTCGATGTTCCCATCGCGCTGGGGCTGTTGGCCGCCATGGAAGTCGCTCCCTTTGGAGACATTGCCGGGTTCACGGCGCTCGGCGAACTTGCATTGGACGGGTCGCTGACGGCGGTCTCCGGCGTCCTGCCCGCGGCCATTCATGCCAGCGGACAGGGGCGCGGATTGATCTGCCCGGCGCACCAGGGAGCGGAAGCGGCCTGGGCCGGTGACCTCGAAATCCTGGCGTCTCCCTCCCTGCTTGCATTGGTCAATCATTTTCGCGGCTCGCAACTCCTGACGCCGCCCCGCGCGGCTACCGCCGATCCTACGCACGGCGACGAAGAGGTCGCCGACATGGTGGAAATCAAGGGTCAGGAAACGGCCAAGCGGGCCCTGGAGATTGCCGCCGCCGGCGGCCATCACTTGCTCATGACCGGCCCGCCCGGCGCCGGCAAGTCGATGCTGGCGGCGCGGCTGCCGGGTTTGCTACCGCCCCTGGATGCCCGCGAAATCCTTGAGGTCAGCATGATCCAAAGCCTGGCCGGAACCATTGAGGAAGGCCGTCTGACCGGGCGGCGACCGTTCCGCGATCCGCACCATTCCGCCTCCGTGGCGGCCCTGGTCGGGGGCGGGCGGCGGGCCAAACCGGGAGAAATCTCCTTGGCCCATCTTGGCGTCTTGTTCCTGGACGAGTTACCGGAATTTCAGCGCGGCGCCCTGGAGGCATTGCGCCAGCCCTTGGAAACCGGCCGCATGACCATTGCCCGGGCCAACGCCCACGTCACTTATCCGGCCCGGGTGCAACTCATTGCCGCCATGAACCCCTGCCGCTGCGGCCACTTGGGCGATCCCGGCCGGGCCTGCTCACGCGCGCCCCATTGCGCCGAGACCTATGGGGCGAAAATATCCGGCCCGCTTCTGGACCGGATCGATTTGCACGTGGACGTGGCCGCCGTTAGCGCCGCGGACCTCAACCTGCCGCCCCCGGCCGAAGGATCGGCCGCCATTGCGGCCCGGGTCGCGGTTGCCCGCATACGGCAGAGACGCCGTCTAGAGGCAGCCGGCGCCGGACCGAAAATAACCATTAACGCCATTGCTGACGGTACCGTTCTTGATGCCATTGCCGCGCCCGATGAAGCCGGACGGAGGCTGCTGGTTGAAGCGGCGGAGCGGTTCTCCCTGTCGGCCCGGGGTTATCACCGTATCCTCCGGGTCGCGCGCACCATCGCCGATCTGGATGGCGTTGAGACCGTATCGCGGCCGCACATCGCCGAGGCGCTTTCTTACCGACAGGCGGCTTCCGGCAGGGCTGCAGTCTTACCGCCCCTCCGACGAGTCGGGTGAGCTAGGTCAGCTGCGCAGGAAAAAGTCAGCGGCTTCCAGGTCCGAGGTGTTGGCGCTGATAATATCTGCAATTTGGTAGGAATTGTCCGAGGTCATGGCACTTGCGTCATCCGTATAATAGAGATCGACGCCGCCGGTCCCGGTGGCCGCACCGATACTTACGATGGCGGATCCAACGACACCCGAAGACGCGTCCAGGGGCGTTGATCCGATGCTCGCTGTCGCCGTCTCAAAGTAATTGGTCCCGGCTGTGAGAGTCCCTGAGGATCCGAACCCGAAGTCGACATCGGAAATTCCGAAGAAATCATTCTCGGTGGCGTCGTAATCAGATATGACATCCGCGGCCAATTGCGCGGCGTTGTCGAGAGCCGTGGAACCACTGCCGCCGCCGAACTGGAACTCGTCAGCACCATCCCCGCCGCTCAGGCTGTCCGTTCCCTGACCGCCCTGCAAAACGTCATCGCCGGTAAAGCCGAAAATGTTATCATCGCCGCTGCCGCCATACAGGCTGTCGATACCGGCATCGCCGTTCAACGTATCGTTTCCGGCATCGCCGTTGAGCGTATCATCTCCAGTGCCGCCAAAAATAGTATCGTCGCCATCGCCACCTGAAATCGTGTCGTCACCGCTTGATCCAACCAGAATGTCATCTTCGCTCACTGTGACCACCAGGTCGTCGTCACGGCCGTCATCGCGTGAGTCGGCCACGCGCCGGACCGGCACCAGGGATTGAATGGGGGAAAATCCGAAGCCAAATCCGAAAGCCCCGTCGCCGAAGGCGCCGCCGGCGGCGCCAATTCCGTCTGCTGCCTCGCCACCGAGCAGGGCTGAGCTGTCGCCGCCCTCCACAGCGCTGGTAAAGCCGCCGGAAAAAACGCCGTCCGCGTCGGCTTGTTCCTCCCGGGAGTCGCCATCGCCGTCGCCGTCAGCCTCAGCCAGTTGTTCCGACGGCTCACTGGGCGGCCCATCCAGGCCTGCGGCAACGCCTTCGGCAGCCGCGATGGCGGCGGCCAGGGCATCCTCCGGATTGGCGCCGCGCGACATCGCCCGATCAAACGCGGCCAATGCCGCCAGCTCACTCTCAGCCAGCCCGTCCACCGGAATGGCGGCAATCGTCGCCTGTAGCCGTGCTTCCGCCGCGAGCTCCGCAAACATGGCGTCGGCGTCCTCGGAAACAGGATCGTCGATGCCCAGAAAAGCATGAATCACGTTGGGATTGGCCGTGACTTGCGGACGCCAGGCATCGACCAGCATATCCGCCACCGCAGGGCCGTCCGCGGTAACCGGTTCTGCTTTCCAGGCCGCCGCGGCCACGGCGTCGCGGGCGGCGGCTTCGGCGGCGAGGCTGGCAAACCGCGCCGTGGCGCTTGCGGAAATGGGATCATCAATGGCGACACCATCGCCGAAGAAATGTTCGGCAGCCGCCATGTCCAGTCGGTCCAGTTCCTGCTCGCTGAGGCCTCCGGGACCAACCGGAGGGCGCACGACTTCCGCGTCCCACCCGGCGCCGAGGATAGCATTTTCCGTCGCCTGTTCGGCGGCAGCTTCAGCGGCTTCGGCGGCGGCATGGGCAGCAGCCGGCGCAGCCCAAATACCCGCCGGATCAAAGGGATCATTAAGCGTAAACGGCGTCGTGGGGGCGTTATCTTTCGGCATGGTGACTGTGCCGGTTCCCAATTGTTAAGCAACCGAAACGAGCCCGTTCGGGTACCAAGAATCCTACACCAACAAGGAGCTTGCGTGAATCCGCTGTACGCGACGGCGGCAAAGGCCTTGAAGTAAAACAGCTATCGGAGGGGCGCTACTTAGACTGCGTCTGCCGGGAAAGACAAAATCGTGCGAATCGGGGCTAGGCTCGTGCTCAGGGAGTGCGCTTGATCATGCCGCCAAGATCGCGCCCGCCGAAGATGTGGACGTGAAAATGCGGAACCTCTTGATGGCCATCACGGCCGTGGTTGGCCAGCAGCCGATAGCCGTCCTCGACCACGCCCTGTTCCCGGGCGACGTGGCCGATGGCGCGGACCAGGGCGGCCATTTCCGCCTCCGAGGCATTGGCGGAAAAATCATCCATGGAGACATAGGCGCCCTTGGGGATGACCAGAACATGAACCGGGGCTTGCGGGTTGATGTCCTTGAAGGCCAGGGTCCATTCATCTTCAAACACTTTGTCGCAGGGAATCTCATCACGCAGGATCTTGGCAAAGATGTTTTCCGGATCATAAGCCATGCGCTCAGTCCTCATCCTTGGGGCGTGAGGCTTTCTCTTCAATGCCGGAAGTGCCGGTCCGGCTCTCCAGTTCGGCCCAAACCTGATCGGGTTTGATGCCCATTTCGGCCCACAGCACAAGCAGGTGATAAAGCAGGTCGGCGCTCTCTTCGACCACCTTTTTCGGCGTTTCAGCAAGCGCCGCAATGGCCACTTCCACCGCCTCCTCACCAATTTTCTTGGTAATCTGGGGGCGGCCTGCCTTAAACAGCTTGGCCGTGTAAGAGGCCTCGGCATCACCGCCCCGGCGGCTATCGATGACCAGGTACAGGTCCTCGATGACTTGGCTGTCGCTTCTTTGTTCGCTCATCACAGTTTCCCTGCAATTTCATGATCGGCCGGATCGCGGACGGCGGCCCCAGCCGCCAGCATATGCGCCTTGGCTTCGGCAATGGTATAGGTGCCAAAATGAAAAATCGAGGCCGCCAACACAGCCGACGCATGGCCCTCGACGATCCCTGCCACCAAATGATCGAGATTACCGACGCCGCCGGACGCAATCACCGGAACCGGCACGGCATCGGCCACGGCCCGGGTCAGGGGCAGGTTGTACCCTTGCTGAGTGCCGTCGCGATCCATGGAGGTCAGCAGGATTTCACCGGCCCCCAGTTCAACCACGCGACGCGCAAAATCAATGGCATCGATGCCCGTGGTCTGACGACCTCCATGGGTGAAAATCTCAAACTTGCCGTCGCCCACGGACTTTGCATCAACGGAGACGACGATGCACTGGCTTCCGAATTTACGTGCCGCTTCGCCGACAAACTCCGGATTTTTAACCGCGGCGGTATTGATGGAGACCTTGTCGGTGCCGGCCAGCAGAAGCTTGCGGATGTCCTCAATGGCACGGACACCCCCCCCCACGGTCAGCGGCATGAAACATTGCTCGGCTGTTTTCGAGACAATGTCCAAGATGGTGTCGCGGTTCTCATGGCTGGCGGTAATGTCGAGAAAGCAAAGCTCGTCGGCGCCTGCGGCGTCATAAATACGGGCTTGCTCGACGGGGTCGCCGGCATCGACCAAATCGACGAAGTTGACACCCTTGACCACACGGCCTTGATCGACATCCAGGCACGGAATGATGCGCGCCTTCAGCATGGCGCGTCCTCCTTCAACAGGGCCACCGCGTCGCGAACCGTGAGGCGGCCATCATAGAGGGCGCGACCACTAATGGCGCCTTCAAGCACATCGCCGCCACCATCCCTGAGCGCCCGCAAGTCGTCCAGCGACGACACACCGCCCGAGGCGATGACCGGGATTGAAACTGCCCGGGCCAACGCGACGGTGGCCTCAATATTGGGTCCGCCCATGACGCCGTCGCGGTCGATATCGGTGTAGACGATGGCTGCCGCACCGGCATCTTCAAACCGCCCCGCTAATTCCAGTGCTGTCAGTTCGGAGACCTCGGCCCAGCCCTCAACGGCAACGCGTCCTCTGCGTGCATCGATTCCGAGGACGACGCGGCCGGGAAAGTTTTTGCAGGCGTCGCGTACCAGTTCTGGATCTCGGACGGCGACGGTGCCCAGGATCACCCGCGCCACGCCCCGCTCCAGCCAGGACGCGATGGTCTCCAAATTGCGAATACCGCCGCCCAGCTGGACCGGCAACTGAGCGGCAGCAATGATTCCATCCACGGCATCGGCATTAATCGGCCTGCCAGCAAAAGCGCCGTTTAAATCAACGACATGTAGCCATTCGCAACCATCCTGCTTGAACTTTGTTGCTTGACCCGCGGGATCGTCGCTAAACACCGTGGCGCGGTCCATATCGCCTTGCAGCAGGCGAACGCACTGTCCATCCTTCAGATCTATGGCCGGGAAAAAGATCACGGCCGCCACTCCAGGAAGTTGGCAATTAGGCGCAATCCCACGGATTGGCTCTTTTCCGGGTGAAACTGGGCCCCCACCATGTTGTCGCGGCCAATTGCCGCGGTGATCGGCCCGCCATAATCAGTCGTTGCGATCTCGTGCTCAGAATCGGCGCAAACGAAGGCGAAGGAATGAACAAAGTAAGCGTGGGCAGTTGCGGGGATTCCTTCAAGTACTGGATGAGCTTTCGCAGGAAAATGCAAGTTATTCCAGCCCATATGCGGAACTTTTAAAGTTGGATCTGAAAGTGCCAGAGCGCGAACCTCTCCGGGAATCCAACCGAAGCCGTCCGTCGATCCGTGCTCCAGGCCCCGGTCCGCCATGAGCTGCATGCCGACGCAGATGCCGAGGAACGGTTTGGCCTGTGGACCAACGGCTTCGTTCAACGCATCCTCCATACCGTCAACGGCAGTGAGGCCGGCACGGCAATCCGCAAAGGCACCGACACCCGGTAGAACAATATGGGTGGCGGCAGCCAGGTCCGCAGGATCGCTTGTAACGCATATGTCTTGATCGGCTCCGGCTTCCGATGCCGCCCGCTCGAAGGCCTTGGCCACCGATCGTAAGTTTCCCGAACCGTAGTCGATGATGGCGATGCTCATGCACCAAGCTCCGAAGCTAGGGCCGGGTCGCTGTCCAGATAACGGCCGAGCGCACTCTCTCGATCAATCCCCGTAGCAACTCCGGCGGCAGCGAAACCATCGCGGTCCAATTTCCAGCGCCGGAGGTCATTGGCGACGGTGCCGACAACGGCGCCATAAGCAACGGCGACGACAAGTTGGGTTAATGGATCAGCACCCGAAAAATTGAGCCCGGCGCCAACCGCAAATAGGGCGGCCAGAAGAACAGCCGCCGCCAACCAAAGCCGGTGGCGAAAAGCCCACAGACTACCGAGAAAAAAAGCCGGCCACGAAAAGCCTTCCTTGACCAGGACGATATCGCGATCAGGGTCAAGCGCGTGGCGGCGGACATGGACGGTATAAACATGCATGTTCTTTTTTTAGAGCGATCCGCCCAACACTCCTTTGGTGGAGGGAACGGCGTCGGCCTTACGCGGGTCAATCTCAATGGCTTGGCGAAGCGCGCGGGCCAGTCCCTTGTAGCAGGACTCGACGATGTGATGATTGTTCTCACCATAGAGATTGTCCACGTGCAAAGTTATTCCGGCTGCCTGGGCGAAAGCTTGGAACCACTCCTTGAAAAGTTCCGTATCCATCTCACCCAACTTCGGCCGGGTGAAGTCGACGCGCCAAATCAGGTAGGGCCGGTTGGAGACGTCCAATGCCACCCGGCTCAGGGTTTCGTCCATGGGGATCAGGGCCGAACCGTAGCGGGTGATACCGGCGCGGTTGCCGAGCGCCTGGCTAACTGCCTCGCCGATGGCGATGCCCGTGTCCTCGGTGGTGTGGTGGAAATCAATGTGCAGATCGCCCTGGGCTTCCATTTGCAGATCAATAAGGCTATGTCGGGACAATTGCTCAAGCATGTGGTCGAGAAAACCAATCCCGGTGTTGACCGCGTATTCACCGCTGCCATCCAGATTGACGGTGGTTCTTATGTAGGTTTCCTTGGTGCGTCGCTCGACGGTAGCGGTGCGCATGGTCGTCTCTCCTGGTGATGATAGGGCCACGATCCGGGCGGGACTGGCGCCAACAAACAGATCTTCGGGACGGCATTCGAGCCCGGTGGCAAGGCGCTCCATCCAGTCTTGGGTTAACTGGCGCCGGCCGGCTTCAAGGTGCCCCACCTGTTGTCCGCTGGTACCGATGCGCTGGGCCAATTCCTTTTGGCTCAAGCCTTTTTGTTTTCTCAGATCGGTGATTTTGTTTGTCATAGCTTATATAAAACAAAATGTTTCTAAATATACAAACAGTTTGTTGCCTTTTGTTTCGATTTTGTCTCATAAGAAACAAATTTGCAGAAAGTTCGAGCCGTGGCGGGGTTTTAGCAGTCCGCTGCTAGATTCGCCAGTGCCATGTGAGTGCATGAGCGTTCTTGACCCGGCTGGCGCATGCGCCTACATCCACCGTTATACGCGGTACACGGCGTGATCCGCACAAAGTTCAGGTGGGAGACAATGGCCGATAATTCGGAAACAACCTGGCACGGCACCACAATCCTCGCCGTGCGCAAGGGAAAAAAAGTGGTCATCGCCGGCGATGGGCAAGTCAGCCTCGGCGACACGGTGATCAAAGCTAATGCCCGCAAGGTGCGGCGTTTGGGTGACGGCACGGTGATCGGCGGCTTCGCCGGCGCTACCGCCGACGCATTTACCCTGTTCGAGCGCCTGGAGGGCAAGCTCGAGCAGTACCCGGGCCAATTGACCCGGGCCTGTGTCGAGCTGGCCAAGGACTGGCGCACGGACCGCTATCTCAGGCGGCTGGAAGCGATGATGGCGGTCGCCGACAAGGACGTCTCGCTGGTGTTGACGGGAACCGGTGATGTTTTGGAGCCGGAGGACGGCCTCATCGGCATCGGCTCGGGCGGCAACTATGCCCTGGCGGCGGCGCGTGCACTGATTGACCAGAAGGGGGTCGACGCCGAGGCCGTTGCACTCCGGGCCATGGAGATCGCTGCCGGCATCTGCGTCTACACCAACGGTAATGTGATCGTTGAATCCCTATGAACGAAACATCAAGCTTTACGCCACGGGAAATCGTCTCCGAGCTGGACCGCTATATTGTTGGCCAGGGAGACGCCAAGCGGGCCGTGGCCATCGCGCTGAGAAACCGATGGCGGCGCCAGCAGCTGGACGAGACGCTGCGCGAGGAAGTGCTGCCCAAAAACATTCTGATGATCGGTCCGACCGGTGTCGGCAAAACGGAAATCGCCCGGCGCCTAGCCAAGCTGGCGCAAGCCCCGTTCATCAAGGTGGAAGCAACAAAATTCACGGAGGTCGGCTATGTCGGCCGCGACGTCGAGCAGATCATCCGCGATCTGGTTGAGATGGCCATCCACATGACACGCGAACGGTTGCGCAAGCAGGTCGTCGCCAAGGCCGAGCTACAGGCCGAGGAACGGGTGCTGGACGCCCTGGTTGGCGATAATGCCGGCAAGGAAACTCGCGAGAAGTTCCGCGTCATGCTGCGTCAGGGCGAACTGGATGACCGGGAGATCGAAATTCAGGTGTCCGGCTCGGCTGGCGGCAATTTGCCGACCTTCGATATTCCGGGCATGCCGGGCGCCGCCATGGGCATGCTCGATTTGAACGACGTCCTCGGCAAGGCGCTTGGCCAGACCCAGAAACCAAAGACCATGACCGTGTCGGAGTCCTATGATGTTTTATTGGCCGAGGAAGGCGACAAGCTTCTCGACGAAGACAGTATTGTCCGGGAATCCATTGAAGCCGTTGAGAATAACGGCATCGTCTTTTTGGACGAAATCGACAAAATCACTGCGCGCTCGGAACGTGTCGGCGCAGATGTCAGCCGGGAAGGTGTGCAACGCGATCTGCTGCCCCTGATTGAGGGAACCACGGTGGCGACCAAGCACGGCGCCGTAAACACGGATCATATTTTGTTTATCGCCTCAGGCGCGTTCCATGTCGCCAAGCCGGCCGACATGCTGCCGGAACTGCAGGGGCGGCTGCCCATCCGAGTCGAGCTTCAGGCCCTGACCCGCGATGACTTCGTGCGCATTTTGACCGAACCCGAGGCCAGCCTGATCAAGCAATACACGGCGCTCATGGGGGTCGAAGAGGTCACCCTGGAATTCACTGACGATGCCGTCGGTGAAATCGCCGATCTGGCCGCCGAGATCAATCAGGGCGTTGAAAACATTGGCGCCCGCCGTCTGCATACGGTGATGGAAAAGCTGGTCGAGGAAATCAGCTTCACCGCCTCGGAGCGCGGCGGCGAGACGGTTAACATTGATGCCAAGAACGTGCGTGAGACTGTCGGCGACCTGGCCAAGGATGCGGATCTCAGGAAATTCATTCTGTAGCAAGCTGTTCGGCTTGAAATCTGAATCAGTTTGGCAAAATCCCGCCCTAAACCTCTAATGCGTCGGCCCATCCATGGGTCCGTGGCGACCGATGATTTCGGCGATCACCCATTCGATGGTGTCTTCATCCATGGTCTCAATCTTTTCCGCTAAAAGGTTGGCCAACTCGGTGGCTTTCGGACTGAGGCCGGCGGTATCGACGACGACGCGGGGGTGTGAAAGTTCGGCCAAGCGCTGCAGTTCCTCGGTTTCTTCCGAGGTCAGCTCGAAATAGCCGCAAATCTGCTGGATCAGGCCCGAGCCCGGCCGGCCCCGGTGGCCGTGTTCAAGGGCCGAAAAGTAGGCCGACGTGACGCCCAGGTCCGCTGCCATCCTTTTCAGGCTGATTTTGCCCTTTGATCGGTGGTCACGAACCTTGGCGCCAAAGGGGGTCACAGCTATTTCCTTTTCAACCTGACATACAGCGCGCCCTCGCCGCCATCGCGGGGCGAAGCATGAGAAAAGCCCTGAACGCGGCTCCGGTTAGGCTGTTCATTCAACCATTTAGGCACAGCCTGTTTCAAGACGCCAATGCCGCCGCCAGGCTTAAAGCCCTTGCCGGTAATGACCAAAACCGTGCGCCGTCCGGCATTCTGGGAAGCGCCGAGAAAATGCTCAAGCGCGTGATGGGCCTGTGCCTGGGTCATGCCGTGCAGATCAATCCGCCCCTCGACAGAAAGCTGGCCGCGCTTTAAACGCATTTGCGTGCGCTTATCTAAACCCGGCGCGTCACCCTGAGAAATTGGCAGACTTTCGGCCTTTTCAGCTGGACCGACTTGGCTCACTGAGCTCTTGGGTTTCTTTGTAGATTTTCTATCCGGTGTTTTGATCACCTGAGTGACCTTATTTTGTGTTTTATTTAAGGGAGTCACGCCATCGGTCACGGCCTGCCACAGATGGGCCTCATCCGCCGCCAGGTTCCTGCCTTGGTTCTCCGGTTGCTGCTTGCCGCCCTGTTTACGTGGCTTCGTCATCGACAATCACAATGTGCAAGCGTTGCGGTCCATGCATCCCCAACAAAAGCGTTTGCTCAATATCTGCAGTCCGAGAGGGGCCGGTAATCCAATTGACCGAACGGGGCATGAAACCCCCGGTTTCTGCCGTTTCTCCAGCTTCACCGCGAATCCGGTCCCAGGTTTCCTCATAGCTGCCGAGAATTTCAGCGGCATCAAGCAGAATGATATGGGTGGGCGGTAGAAAGTTAAGGGTGGTCGGATTGTCCGGCGACGACATCATGACGACGGTTCCGGTCTCGGCGACGGCAGCCAGGGCGCGGCTGACGCTGGCCGTATCGGCATCGTTGGCCGGTCCCTGTGATATATTCAACATGGTCTGTTCCGCCCAGGGAATGTTTGTGACGGTGGGGTCGGGCGCTAGCTTCACATCGGGCGGCAGGTTATTGCTGGCCAGATAGCGCGCCACTTCGCGGGCCGTCTCGGCGGGGCCGGTGACGTGCGCTACCGTGGCGTTGACCCGCTCCACTTCAGCAGTAAATTCGGCCACGCGCTCCGCATTCCCAGGCCGGCCGCGGTTCGGGATGATGCCAGCCTTGTGGCTGCGCAATCGCTGATCTACCTGATCCGCTGCATCGGCCGATCGGCGGCTACTTCCAAGAGCGCCCCGGATGCGGTCCAAAATTGCGCTTCGTGCCTCAGTCATAACCGCTCGCCCCGTTGCCAACGCTCAACAAATGAGCCGCCCTCGGGAGCCGGGAGGTCCCGCGATCCGGTCCAGCCGCCGGCCAAGGGTAGAGACCGTAGCCGCCCCTGGCGGCGCCCAAACAACTTGAGAGTGCCTATAATCAAACCAGTGACCTTATGATACAGCTGCGGACGTTTGGCTAAAGCGGACCAGAGTCCGAGGCCTACCCTGGCTGTGGCGGAAGCCTGGCGTCGCCGGAATATTTGCCGCCGCCAGCTCCGCAACATGCGAGGCAGGGGAATGCGCATGGGACAGATGCTTTCACAGCGGCCGCAAAAGGTTGAGGCATTAGGAAGATCAGCGGCTTGATCTAAGCCTATTAGGCCCGGGATCAACACCGCCCCCATGGGGCCGGAATAGACCCAGCCATAAGCATGGCCGCCGACAGCCTTATATACAGGGCAATGATTGAGACACGCCCCGCAGCGGATACAGCGGAGCATTTCCTGGAACTCAGTGCCGAGAAGCTCGGTCCGGCCGTTGTCCAGCAGGACAACGTGATACTCGTCCGGGCCGTCCAAATCTCCGGGCCGGCGGGGGCCGGTGCAGAAACTGGTATAGACGGACATGTCCTGGCCGGTAGCCGAACGGGCGAGAACCCGGAGAATAGTGGTGGCATCCTCCAGGGTCGGTACGATCTTCTCAAGGCTGGCGATGACGATGTGAACGCGGGGCAGGGCGTAGGTCAGATCGGCGTTGCCCTCGTTAGTAACAAGAACAATGGAGCCGGTTTCGGCAATCAGCATGTTGGCCCCAGTCAAACCGACGTCCGCATCAATGAACTTTTGTCGCAGTTCGCCTCTCGCTTCGTCCAGCAAATCGCGCGCTTCGTCCAGGCTGCGGTCCTTGTCAAGATCCTGGTGTTGTTCGCGGAAGGTCTCGGCAACTTGATGCTGCCTGAGATGAATGGCCGGCGCGATGATATGGCTGGGTGGTTCATTGCGCAGCTGGATGATGTACTCACCGAGATCGGTCTCAATGGGAACGACATCGTTGGCTTCGAGGTAATCATTGATGGCAATCTCTTCGCCAATCATGGACTTGCTTTTGGTCACGGTCTTGGCGTCGGCATCGCGGCAGATTCCAAGAATCGCTTGGCGTGCCTCGGCGGCATCCCGGCACCAATGGACGTGACCTCCCTGCTCCGTCACCCGCGTTTCATACCGCTCAAGATAGAGATCCAAGTTTTCAAGCACGTGGTTCTTGATATCGCGGGCCTGGTCCCGGAGATCCTCGAATTCAGACAGCCGCGCCATGGCATTGAGGCGCTTTTCCGGGAACCCCTGCGCCAGCATGTCGAGTGCTTCGCGCAAGGTGCTGTCTCCAAGCGCCTCCTTGGCGTTACGTTTGAAGCGGTGTGTAGTTGCATCCATGTGCTTCCGCCTCTGTCAATCGGTGCCGTCGCCGATGGCCGGACCGTCACCGGCTCCGGCTAGAATTTCCACCACGTGGCGCGCTTTTACAGGAATGCCGCGGCGTTTGAGGCGTCCGGCAATATTCAGCAGGCAGCCAATATCGCCGGCCAGTACGATATCCGCGCCGGTTGCGACGATGTCATCGACTTTCTCATCAACCATGTGTTCGGAGATATCGGGGTATTTGACGCAGAACAAACCGCCGAAGCCACAACACGTTTCAGCCTCACGCCCTTCATTTAAGGTCAGGCCACTAACCTTACACAACAAAGCCCGCGGCTGCTCCTTTACTCCCAGCTCACGCAGGCCCGAGCAGGAGTCGTGATAGGTGGCAGTGCCGGAATAACTGGATTGAAGGCCTTCAAAATTCATAATATCGGCGAGAAAGGAAACAAGCTCATAGGTCTTGTTGGCAAGGGCCTGAGCCCGCGCCGCCGTTTCCGGCTCGTCCGCGAACAAATCCGGATAGTGGCATTTGATCATGCCGGCACAGGACCCGGACGGAACGACCACGTAGTCGAAATTCTCGAAGGTCTCTATGACCAGGCGGGCCACGGGTTTGGCGTCAGCATCATCGCCGGAATTATAGGCAGGCTGCCCACAACAGGTCTGAGCCGCCGGCACGAAAACCTGACAGCCGGCCGCTTCCAGGAGCCGGACCGCGGCGAACCCGACGGACGGGCGCATTAGATCAACAAGGCAAGTGGCAAATAGGCCGACCTTCGGGCCTTCGTTTTCAGGCTTTTCAGACATTTTCCGACAATGGAACTTTCGTCGGCCAAAGGCAAGATGATGCGGCTTGCCTTAGCTTCCTGGTGACGGCCGTTTGGGTAACATCAAGAAATACGCCCCTTGCTCCTTCATAAGTCCGGCCTTATCGCCCGCCGCGTGGCCAAATCCCCAGAACAAGTCGCCGCGCACAGCTCCTTTGATGGCGCTGCCTGTATCCTGAGCGACAACCAATCGGCGCAAAGGTTTCTTGCCTTTTGTCCCCGGCTCTGTTGTCGCCAGCCATAGCGGAATACCTAACGGAATGTGCTTGCGATCGACGGCCATGCTGCGTCCCGCGGTCAGTACAATGCCCTGTGCTCCAACCGGGCCGTCACCTTCGACGATGCGGAAAAAGATATATGCCTTGTTACGCCTCATCACGGCCTGACCGGCGACAGGATTGACGTCAAGCCAAGACCGTATCGCCGGCATGGTTACGTCCTCGAGCTTCATGGCCTGCATGGCCACCAATTCACGCCCAATAGCCGTATAACGGTGGCCGTTACGCCCGGCATATCCTATGCGCACGTGCGACCCGTCGGCGAGCGTTACCCGCCCGGAGCCTTGAATGTGAACGAAGAAGGCGTCAATGGGGTTATCAACCCAAAGAATCTCCAACTGCCGGCCGGTTAGGGCACCGTTATCAATCTCGTCGCGCGTCGCATAGGGAACCAGCTTATTGCCGTCGAGGCGACCGGCGATGTGCTGGCCGCGCCATTTGTCATCAAAGCTGCCCAGAGCGGCGGACAACAAATCCTTGGGACGGGCATAAATTGGAAAACGGTAGCGCTGATCACGAGTCCAGGCGCCGTGTAATTCCGGTTCGTAATAGCCGGTAAATAAGCCACGACGATTGAGTTCGACACTGGCCGAGTAAGCATCAAATCGAGATTCAAAAAAATACTGGGCCTCGGTATCGTTGCCCGGCCGGATCAAAGCTGCATCGCGGCAAATGGGCAACCAATCGGACACTCGGCCCATTTCCTTCGCCGATCCCATGGTTTCGTCCGGTGACCGGCCGGTAAGTTTCTCACAAGACTTGAGAAACGGCGGCAGGGCGTCGCTATGATGATCCGCTTTCCATCCGGGAAGCCGCTCATAGGGAATCCGGATCAGGGTCATGGCACCCTGGGCCGGCGCATTTGGCGCTTCTTGCGCGCCGGATGGCAATGTGGCCGTTAACTTTGCGCAGCCTGACAATCCGACAACCAGGCCTGCCGCCAGAAACAGCGCCACAGACCGCCGCCGCGGAAGTTCAGTCAAGACTGCGCGTCGCCACCAGGACCCAGTTTGGATCACCGGATTTCGAATCGCGGGAGAAAGTCCAGAAATCGGTAACCTCGGCAACCAAGTTTGCGTTGCCGTCAACCACGTCACCATTTTCGTCGCGCGTGACATTGACCTGCTCGGTTACAAATTTGACAGTGATGGAAATGGTTCGGCCTTCCATATAGGCCTCTACGATCTCTGCCGCGGTGATGCCAACCAGCGTGTCTTCCATGACTTCGCCGGCCTGCTCGCGGTCGTGGATCACTTTCGAGAAATTGCTGAAAACCTCGGGACTGAGGAGGGGCTTCAGGGCCGATCCGTCGCCGGCGGAATAGGCGCCGAGGATAAGCTCAAAGGCAATTCTGGCGCCGGACAGGAATTCCGGCGCATCGAAGCTGGGATCGGCCCGGATAATTTCCCTCAGTGCGCTGTTAAGCGCATCTTCAGGGCCGGCATCCATGGACTCCAACTCATCAGTATCATTGGCTGCCGCCGGTTTTGCCCGGTCCGGCAAATGAACGACTGTATCGTCCGCAGATGGATCATCCGTGGCTTCGCGCTTGAACGGATCGGGGTAGTTGCCTTCGTGGCCATCGCGTCGACCAAGAACACCTCGCAGGCGTAAAACCAGAAACGCCGCGATCATGGCGAAAAAGATAATGTCGATAAAACCGTCGCCCATGTCTGGTAATGGCCTATAAACCTTCGGGAAATACTACCGGTGGGTCCGGTTGCGTCCCTGGGTTAAACACTGAAACTACGCTCTCGCGTATTTACGTTAACGGCTTGCGGGACCGGGGTCCACAAACCTATATCAACGACCGAGGAATTTCTCATGCCCGTTGGCAAGAACCCCTCTATGTGAGAGATAAGCCGTCTGGGCCGAAAGGGCAAGTATGCCGCTGATCGTATTGCTTCTGTTTATCGGTGTTCCCATCGCCGAAATTGCCGTCTTCATCGAGGTCGGTGGTTACCTGGGGCCATGGCCGACCATTGCCATCGTTATTGCCACCGCCATCGCTGGGACGGCATTGCTCCGCTGGCAGGGCTTGCAAACCCTCTATCGGGCGCAAGAAAGTTTGCGCCAGAATCAGTTCCCCCTGGCTGAAATTTTCGATGGGCTTTGTTTGGTTTTTGCCGGCGCCCTACTGCTAACGCCCGGGTTTATTACCGACGGCTTGGGGATGTTACTTTTCTTGCCACCTTTTCGGATGGTTCTGCGCCGCCTTGCAGCCCATATCCTTTCAAATCGCGAAAACGTCCACGTCGATATGCGTGGCGGCGCTGGCTCCGCCAATGGCCCGCCGATCATTGACGGCGAGTTCGATGAAGTCCGGCCGCAGGATGATCGCGGTCCGCCCCCTTTAACGCCGCCGCAACGGCCGCGCGGCTAGCTCCTCATCGCTTTCGGCCTTTGGAAACGGTTGTTCGATCCGTTGATCCGTGATAGCCACAGACCGCCCGAACACCTGGAGAGAAACAATGGCGGATAAAAAGACCAGTGACGAACAGGCCCCTGAAGCGGGGCCGGAAGGGACCGGCGGCGAACAAGCCGTTCCGCCGGTTATGATCAATGCACAATACGTCAAAGACCTGTCTTTCGAGGCGCCCACGGCGCCTGGAATTTTCAGTGTCATGCAACAGCAGCAGCCCGATATTTCGATCAATATCAATGTTGATCACGACGTGCTCGAAGGTAATGTCTCTGAGGTGGTTTTGGAGTTCGAAGTCCGCTGCACCGCCGGCGATGATGTCGCGTTTATACTTGAATTGCAGTATGCCGGCGTATTCACGATTAATGTTCCTGATGAACACCGCATCGCCATGCTGATGGTCGAATGCCCGCGCCTGCTGTTCCCATTCGCCCGTAATATCTTGGCGACCGTTTCGCGCGAAGCCGGGTTCCCGCCCCTGATGCTGGGGCCGGTAGACTTCGTCGCGATGTTCCAAAACCATATTCAGCAGCAAGCCCCCGCCGCCGAAGGGGATGCCGCAGCCGAGACCGAAAGCTAAACAGTCACTGGCGCCAAATCGGCGAGTCCAGTTTTTTCAGAAAAGCGGTATGGGCCAGTTCTTCTTCGGGGCTGGGTGCATGCGCGCGGGCCGGACGCGCAGCGCCGGCGGTCGCAGAGGGCGTTGCGCCGCCGTCTTGGGCCGTCGCCGCAGCCAATTCCAGGCCGTGCTGGCGTCCGCCAATGAGTTCCACATAAACACCAGCCAAAAGCTGAGCGTCCTTAAGCGCGCCGTGAAGGTCGCGGTCGGAATTGTCGATCTGAAACCGTCGGCATAGGGCATCCAGATTGGCCTGAGCGCCGGGAAATTTCTTTCGCGCCATGCTGACGGTATCGATGACCCGGCTAATGTCGATAAGAGGCCGTTCGATCCGTTCCAGCTCCGCGTTGAGAAATCCGACATCAAACTCGGCATTGTGGATAACCAAGGTTGAATCGCTGATGAACTCCAGAAACTCGTCGGCGACCTCGGAAAACAACAGCTCCTTTGACAAAAACTCTTCCGATAAACCATGCACCGCGAAGGCCTGCTCCGGCATATCGCGCTCCGGGTTGACGTATTTCTGAAATGTGCTGCCTGTTTCCGTCTGGTTGACCAGTTCGACGCAGCCGATCTCCACGACCCGGTGGCCCGAGGTCGGATCAAAGCCCGTGGTTTCGGTGTCGAGCACGACTTCGCGCATCAACGCTCTCCTACATGCCCAGGGTTATGGTTGAAAACTGTTTCGGTGCACGGGCGCGAATCGGCCATTTCCCGCCCTGCCACGTCCTCGTGATACTGACGATTTCGCGAACGGCGCGCAAGCTCTGCGACCGCCCCAGGCCCGTTTTGATGACAAAATCCGAGCGGCGGCATTTTTCCGCGTCCGGCATTTGGCGTTCAAGCACCGCGTCTAGGCGTTCGCGGGTCATTCCCGGCCGTCGCAGAACGCGCGCTGACTGCACGAAAATCGGTGCTGAGACGGTCACCACGCCGTCGCAACGGCTTTCGCCTCCGGTCTCGAACAGCAATGGCACATCGAGCACCACCAGCGGGCAGCGGCGGCGGGCAGCGGCGGCCAGGAACCTGCGTTCGCTCTGACGGACCAGGGGATGCAGAATGGCCTCCAGCTTTGTCAGCGCCATGTCATCGCCAAACACAAGAGCACCCAGCTTTTTGCGATCAATCGCGCCTTTGGCGAGAACCCCGGAAAAAGCCTCAGCGACCGGCTCTACACCCTTTCCACCCGAGCCCAACAGCCGGTGAACGGCTTGGTCAGAGTCGTGCACGGGGATTCCCAGTTGCCGGAAATAATTCGCGGCGACAGTCTTGCCCATACCGATGGAACCCGTCAGTCCGAGTATCACCATGTGATCAGGTCCCGGATTGGCCAAGAACAAAGGATCGTTGTTCCTCGGTGACCTCGGGCTCCGTTCCATACCAGGCGGAAAATCCCGGCCGCGCTTGATGCAGAAGCATACCCAAGCCATCGACGGCCGGGTTTCCCCGCGCCCGGGCCTGTTGCAGCAGGGGTGTTTCCAAGGGCGCATAGACAACGTCTGTAACCACGGCGTCCAAGGGCAAGGTATCCAGACTCAATTCCAAAAGCGGTTTACCCGTCATGCCCAAGGTTGTCGTATTAACCAATAGGCCGGCACCATCCAGGGCCGCCGCCGCGTCACCCCATCCAACAACCGATATGGCGCCGCCGATATCAGCCGCCAGGGCCTCAGCATTTTTTTCAGTCCGGTTAACGAGACGCAACTCGGAAACACCGGCATCAATCAGCGCGGCGACAATAGCTCGGGCCGCACCACCCGCGCCAAGAATAACCGCCGGCTTCCCTTTTGCGTTCCAATCAGGACAGTTGGATCCAATGTTTTCCATAAACCCAAAGCCGTCGGTGTTTTGGCCAAGCAATGTGCCATCAGGCTGGCAAACAATGGTATTGACGGCGCCGACCCGGCGGGCATTCTCGTCGGCTTTATGGACGGCGGTCAGGGCAGCGCGCTTATGGGGAACCGTAACGTTGGCGCCGGCGAAGCCCATGTTCGGCAACATCCGCACCGCCGCCTCGAAATCGTCCGGCGCAATGGCCAGCGGCACGTAAGCACCATCAATCGCGTATTTCTCAAGCCAGTAGCCATGCAGGCGCGGCGATAGGGAATGACCAACCGGCCACCCGATCACCGCCGCCAGAGTTGCGTTTCCACTCAACATAGCGGGCGCAGTGTAGCGGAAAAATCTGAGTTCACGTGGGCAAAACTCCGTCTTTTCTTAGAAATGCCAACAACGGCAGCAGAGGAAGGCCGAGAATGGTGAAATAATCACCTTCGATGTGCTCGAACAATTGAGCGCCCGTATCCTCTAACCGGTAGGCGCCGACGGATTCGCAAACCTCCGGTCCCGCCGCATCGCAATACGCAGCAACGAATTCATCACTGAGTGGCCGCATACTCAACCGCGCGATTTCCACATGCCGCCAGAGGGTTCGCCCGTCCCGAATAACGGCAACGGCGCTAACCAGATTATGGGTCCGGCCGCGAAGACGGTTCAAATGATCGGTTATGGCGTTGTTATCCGCCGGTTTGTCAAACCATTCGCCGCCGCATTCGAGTATTTGATCGGCGCCAATTACGAAGGCGCCGGGGTGGCGGGGGCAAACTTCTTCCGCCTTGGCAACCGCCAGTTCCATTGCCGTTCGTTCAACATCCTGCCCGCTGTCACGGGCGCGGCGTTTGATCGTTGTCTCATCAATCTTGGCGCTGTCGGTGACATGTTGGACGCCGGCGTCACGAAGCACCCGGTGGCGCGCCGAACTGGCCGAAGCGAGAACGATGCCGGCAGTGTTTGCGCTCAGGGGTGCTGCTCCTGGCGGCGGCTATAGAGTTGGATGATTGCCGCCGCTGTTTCCTCAATGGACTTGCGGCTAACGTTGATAACCGGCCAGTCGTGCTTTGAAAACAACCGCCGGGCTTCGCTGATTTCCTTGGAAACCATATCCAGATCGACGTAATCCGTATTCTCATCCTGATCCAGCATGCGTAGCCGTTGACGGCGAATTTCGACCAGCCGTTTCGGATCCTTGGTCAAGCCGACCACAAGCGGCTTGTTGGATTCAAACACTTCTTCCGGTATGGGGCAGCCGGGAACGATTGGGATGTTTGCCGTCTTGATTCCCCGGTTGGCCAGATAAACGCTGGTCGGCGTTTTGGATGTCCGAGACACACCCATGAGAACCACATCCGCTTCATTCAAATCCCAGGTCGATTGCCCGTCATCATGACTGAGGGCGAAATGCATGGCTTCGATCCGGTTGAAATATTCCGCATCCATAACGTGTTGACGTCCCGGCCGGGCGTGAATTTCGGCACCAAGATACTTGCCGAGGGCGGAGACCACGGGATCGAGAACGGAAATGCAGGGTGTTTGTATCCTCCGGCACCCAGTTTCCAGGGCCTGTTGGATTTCTTCATTAACCAAGGTGTAAAGAACCAGGCCCGGATACTCCTCGAGAGCGGCGAGGACATCGTCCACCTTGTCCGGGGAACGAACCAGAGTCCAAATATGTTCCGTGGCTTGGACATCGTCAAACTGAACCAAACAGGCACGCGCAACCAACCCAACGGTTTCGCCGGTCGAGTCGGAAACCAAATGCAAATGAAATTCGTTCATGAACCAAACCGCTTTGTTAGCAAAACTCAAAAAACCTGTGGATAGTCCGACCCTTTTTGCTCAACGCACATGTTATCCGAAATCATTCAATTGTCATTGGATGCGTTTCAAAGGGGTGTATAACATTATCGGCGAATTGGGAAAAATTTTGAGCCACAACATTTATAAAAGTTATTAACACAATTCCCTATCGTGTGAATAACTAGCAAACCTGCTTAATCTATGTCTTCCAACATCGTTCACAAATTTTATTCATAGAAGTTCTGTGTAAATTCAATTTTCCTTATATGCTGGGAACTAAGCTGTGGACTGATTCTAATCCCCAGGATTCACCAAACAACAACTACAACTACCTATTCTCTATATAAATAAATTGTATAGAGGAACTGAAACCTTTCTCTTGATAACGCCTTTCAAGCCGGACATAAAACCGACCATGAAAGCCATGCTAAAGGCTCTTAAAGGGGAGACGCTTAAGCGCCCGCCCTTCTGGTTTATGCGCCAGGCCGGCCGTTATCTTCCTGAATATAGGAAGGTCCGCAGCCAGGCGCCTAATTTTCTTGAGTTCTGTTATTCGCCGGACCTGGCTGTTGAGGTTACGCTGCAGCCCTTGCGGCGCTTCCAGCCGGACGCTGCCATATTATTTTCCGATATTTTGGTAATTCCCGATGCCTTGGGCCAGCAGGTGGAATTTAAGGAAGGTGAAGGACCAGTTCTGGAGCCGGTTCGGTCTAGTGGAGATATAGATAATTTTGATGCTGGGCGGATTGACGATCATTTGGCGCCGGTTTTTGAAACAGTAAAACGCCTGGCGCAGGAAATTTCATCTGAGACGGCACTAATCGGTTTTGCCGGATCACCCTGGACTGTTGCCGTCTACATGGTTGAGGGTCGCGGTGGCACCGACGGATCGGTTATTCGGAAATGGGCTGCTGAATCGCCGGATGAATTTTCACGGCTAATAGAGATTCTGGTAGATGCAACAAGCCGTTATTTGTGCCGTCAGGTGGAACACGGTGCGGAGATCATACAACTCTTTGACAGCTGGTCCGGAATTCTCAATGAGGCAGAATTTAGTCAGTGGGTTATAGAGCCAACTCGTAAAATCGTCGGCCATCTCAATCAGAAATTTCCCAATATTCCAGTGATTGGATTTCCGAGAAATTCCGGTCCGCTATACGAAGCTTATGTAAAACAAACCGGCGTCAATGGTGTCAGCATGGATCAATCAGTTGATTTGGATTGGGCGGTTAAGACCTTACAGCCAAACTGTACCGTACAGGGAAACTTGGACAACGAAGTTCTGCTAGCGGGCGGTGATGATCTGGACCGGAATGTTACCCGTATCCTGGAAACATTGTCGCCTGGCCCATTTATTTTTAATCTTGGACACGGTGTCCTGCCGCCGACACCGCCAGAACACGTTGGACGTGTCGCCGAACTGGTTCGCGACTGGCGCGGAACCGGATAGGAATGCGTTGATGGCTCGGGTGGCGGTGGTTCTATTCAATTTGGGCGGACCGGACAGTCCCGAAGCCGTCCGTCCATTTCTGTTCAATTTGTTTAATGATCGGGCCATCATCAGTTTACCTAGTCTCATTCGAGGTCCTTTGGCCTGGTTTGTTTCCCGGCGCCGAGCACCTGTGGCGACGGAAATCTACGACAAGCTAGGGGGGAGTTCGCCGCTCCTGAAGTTAACGCAGGAACAGGCGCTGGCTTTGGGCGACCGGCTCTCGCATGTCGGTGAGGTTCGCGTTTTCATCGCCATGCGCTATTGGCATCCTATGAGCGATGAGACGGCAGCAGCGGTCAAAACCTTTAATCCCGATCATGTCGTTTTGCTGCCACTCTACCCGCAATTTTCCACCACCACGACGGCGTCTTCGCTGGACCGTTGGCGGCAAGCAGCAGCAGCAGCAGGCCTAACGGCGCCGTCTCATGCCATTTGCTGCTATCCGGAGGAGCCGGGTTGGATTGAAGCGGTAACCGAACTGGCCGGCCGGGGGCTGGAGGAAGCCAGGACCATGGGACAGCCACGGTTGCTGTTTTCGGCGCACGGGCTGCCCAAGAAAGTTGTCGACGGAGGCGATCCCTATGCATGGCAGGTGGAGCAAAGCGCCGCCGCTGTTGCCGGCGCTCTCGGATTGAACAAACCTGACTGGGCGATCTGCTACCAAAGCCGGGTTGGTCCATTGGAATGGCTCGGGCCATCCCTGGACGAAGAACTGCGCCGCGCGGCCGAGGATGGTGTGCCTGTGGCCGTTGTTCCCATCGCTTTTGTATCGGAGCACTCGGAGACGTTGGTGGAACTGGATATGGAATACCGGGCCATGGCACGGGACCTAGGGGTTCCCGGCTATGTGCGTGTTCCCGCGGCCGCCACCCACCCGGCCTTCATGGACGGGCTGGCCAACTTGGTCGGCGCTGCTCTTTCGCGCGGTCAGGTGTTGACCTCGGGGCAATCGGGCGGCACCGTCAATTGTGCCGCCAATCTGAGCCGGTGTCCGTTGCAGCAATCCGCGTAGAGGCGAACCAACACCATGATCGAACTGTCTGGAACGGTGTATCTTTTGGTCAAGGCGCTACACATCATCAGCGTCATCGCCTGGATGGCGGGGTTGCTCTATTTGCCTAGATTGTTCGTCTATCACACGCAGGCCGAGCCTGGATCCGACAAGTCGGAAACCTTCAAAATCATGGAACGGCGGCTGATAAGGGTGATTATGACGCCGGCCATGAACTTGGCTTGGGTGTTTGGGATCATTTTGCTTTTGAGCCAGGGCGAAGCTGTTTGGGAAGAGGGCTGGGTGTACGTTAAACTCGCATGCGTGCTTGGGCTTTCGGCCTTGCATGGGATGATGTCCGGCTGGCGCCGCCAGTTCGCCGAAGACCGTAATACCCGCTCGGAGAAGTTCTACCGCGTGGTCAACGAAGTGCCGACGGTCCTGATGATTGCCATTGTGATCCTGGTCGTAATGCGGCCGTTTTAACGCGGCCGTTTTGCGTGGCATTTCATTCTTCGTTTGACAGCGTGCGGCGGTTTCGCTAAGTCTACCGCGTTCTCTGTCAAATCTGGCACCGATACCCATCACATTTCCAAGAGTCCGGCCACCGTTCCGGCCATGCGTTTAAGCCATTCCCTCCCACAGATTTGACAGCCGGGCCCGGCTTTCACGGGTCTGTCCACCAATTTCCACTCAATAAATCAGGCTCCGAAATCACGCCATGAATCTCAAAGACTTAAAAATCAAGCCGCCCGCCGAACTCCTTGCCCTGGCTGAGGAATTGGAGGTCGAGAACGCGAGCTCGCTGCGCAAACAGGATATGATGTTCGCCATCCTCAAGCATCTGGCTGACGATGATCAGGCCATTTACGGCGACGGCGTTCTTGAAATTCTGCAGGACGGATTTGGATTCCTGCGCAGTCCGGAAGCCAACTATCTACCTGGCCCGGACGATATTTACGTCAGCCCGAGCCAAATTCGCCGGTTTAGCTTGCGCACGGGCGATACGGTAGATGGCGAAATTCGAGCGCCCAAGGATGGTGAGCGGTATTTTGCCCTGCTCAAGGTCAAACAGGTCAACTTCGCCGATCCCAACGACGTCAAACACCGCATCAACTTTGATAACCTGACGCCGCTCTATCCCGATGAGCGTCTGGCAATGGAGATCGATGATCCTGAACACAAGGATCCGACTCACCGAGTGCTCGATCTGATTTGTCCCGTGGGCAAAGGTCAACGGGCGCTGATCGTGGCCCAGCCGCGGACAGGTAAGACGGTGATGCTGCAAAACATGGCCCATTCCATCGCCGAAAATCATCCCGAATGCTATATGATCGTTCTGCTTATCGACGAGCGCCCGGAAGAGGTCACGGACATGGCCCGCTCGGTCAAGGGCGAGGTTATCAGCTCAACGTTCGACGAACCCGCCTCACGCCACGTGCAGGTGGCTGAGATGGTGATCGAAAAAGCCAAACGCCTGGTCGAGCACAAACGCGACGTCGTGATCTTGCTGGATTCAATTACCCGACTGGCCCGCGCCTACAACACCGTGGTGCCGTCTTCTGGCAAGGTGCTAACCGGCGGTGTTGACGCCAACGCCTTGCAGCGTCCCAAGCGGTTCTTCGGCGCGGCGCGTAATATCGAGGAAGGTGGTTCGCTGACCATTATCTCAACGGCGCTGATCGAAACCGGATCACGCATGGACGAGGTCATCTTTGAAGAGTTCAAAGGAACCGGCAACTCGGAAATCATCCTTGACCGCAAGCTTTCCGACAAGCGGACGTGGCCGACCATCGACATCACCAAGTCGGGCACCCGTAAGGAAGAGCTCCTTGTCGATAAGGGCACGCTGTCGAAAATGTGGGTGCTGCGCCGTATTCTCATGCCCATGGGTGTCATTGACGGCATGGACTTCCTGCTCGAAAAACTCAAGCACTCGAAGAACAACGACGATTTCTTCGATTCCATGAACACCTAATTTTCGGCGAAATTCGCCGAAGATGTTAGGGCAGCAACACCGTCGATCCCGTCGTTTTGCGCGCCTCTAAATCCGAGTGCGCCTGCGCCGTCTCGGATAGGGGGTAGGTCTGGCCAACGTTGATTTTCACTGCGCCTGAGCCGACCACATCGAATAAATCGTTGGCGCAGCCATCAAGTAGCTCACGGGTTCGGGTATAGGTGGCCAAGGTCGGGCGCTGCATGTAGAGCGAGCCCCGAGGTGCCAGGGCGCCGGGGTTGAAATCGGTGATTGGGCCTGAGGCGTTGCCGAAGGTGACGAAGACGCCCTCCGGGCGCAGCGAATCCAGTGACGCTTCCAGTGTCGCCGCGCCAATGGAATCATATGAGACGACAACGCCCTCGCCGCCGGTAATTTCCCGGACCCGGGCAGCGACGTCCTCATCCTTGTAGAGAATGGTGTGATCGCAGCCGTTGGCTTGCGCCAGTTCGGCCTTTTCGCCGGAGCCGACGCAGCCGATAACCGTGGCGCCGATATGTTTGGCCCATTGGCATAGGATCAGACCGACACCACCGGCCGCCGCCATAACCAAGATTGGATCGCCGGCCTGGACGGCATAGGAACTCTTCAATAGATAGCGGGCCGTCATGCCCTGCAGCATCATGGCTGCCGCCTGCTGGTCGTCAATACTATCGGGAATCTTAACCAGCCGGTCCATGGCCATGACCCGGGCCTCCGAATACGAGCCCATTGCCATGGCGTATGCCACTCTGTCGCCCTCTGCAAAACCCTCGACACCGTTGCCCACGGCTTCAATCACGCCGGCGCCTTCCATGCCCAGGGTTGCTGGCAGGTCGCCTACGGGATAGAGGCCAGTGCGCTGGTAGACATCAATGTAGTTGAGACCGACGGCAGTATGTGTGAGTCGAACTTGGCCTTCGCCGGGATCGCCGACATCGACATTCTCCCAAGTCAAAGCTTCGGGGCCACCGTGGACGTGTATGCGAATGGCTTTTGTCATGGTTCCTCCCAGAACGAGAATCTTTGATTCGGTGCCTTACTCTTTATCCCGATGAAACAGTGAGGTCAAAGACCACTGAAGGACATTTGCGGAGGCTCTACGCCCTCTAAGCGTAACAGTTGCTGTTTTGTCATGACGCCCTGACCGCCGGAGTAGCCGGTCAGCTGGCCATCGTTTCCCACAACCCTGTGGCAAGGCAGAATGATAGCGATGGGATTGCTGCCGCAGGCGCCTCCGACAGGCCTGGGGTGACTGCCGATGGCGGCGGCGACATGGCCATAGGTTCGAATTTCGCCATAAGGAATGCGGGCCATTTCCTCCCACACCTGCTGTTGAAATTCCGACCCGACTGGTGACAGCGGGAGATCGAAGTCTTTTAGGGAGCCGTCAAAATAGGCGTTCAGCTGCTCACGGGCTGTTAACAACAACGGTGAGTCTTCGGGTTCTCCGGCCGCTCCCCATTCGACGGCGACAATGGCGCCTGAGTCTTCGAATACGCTGAGGTATCCAATCGGCGTGTTAATGGAGATATGCGGCATTTGCCTGCCCCGTTACAGAGCGGCCAATTCATCTTGCACGGACTTTGCGTCGGTGAGCGGTAGGCCGCAGGTCGCGCCGACACAAATATAGACCGTTGTCTTGCCGTCAACCAAGCCCTTCTCATGCGCGGGATGGCCTTCGGGTAACGGAGTATCTGCGCCGATGAATGTGAGAATACGGGTTGGCGGGCTTGCTTCAAAAACAGCGCGCCGAAGCCCGGCGCCCTCGCCGTCGGTTGTGTCGCCAACCACGACCACCTGAACAGCCCGCTCCAGAATTTCAAAGCCGTTCAACAGTGTCTGCTGATGGACCGATTGCCGTGTATCCTTGTCAGTCACGGCGGCTATCAACGCATCGGCCCGATCCCTGTACCGGGGTTTGCCGGTGATATGAAACAGACGGGCCAGCACCTCGACCATGGTGCCATTGCCCGGCGGCACGGCATTGTCCTGGGCGGTTTTTGGGCGGGCAATGACATCGTTCGTGTCATCGGCGCTAAGGAAATATCCCCCTGCCGCATCGTCCCAGTAATGCTGATCGGCCGTATCGACCCAGGCTTCGGCCTGCTCCAAGTAAGCGTCTTCGCTGGTGCATTCGAGCAGATACAAAGCGGCTCGCGCCATGTTGGCGTAATCGTCGATTACAGCCGGTTGATGGGCCTGTCCATCGCACCAGACATGGCGGAGACGCCCTGCTTCGGTCATATGGTCGACGACGAAGTTATAGGCGGTCTTTGCTGCCGCCATCCAATCGACTTCCTCGAAGACGAAAGCGGCGCGGGCCAGGGCTGCAATCATCAGGCCGTTCCAGTCGGCCAGAATCTTGTCATCGCGGCCTGGCCAAATTCGCTCTGCGCGCCGGGTCAGCAAGGCATGGCGGCTCTCGTCCAAGGCTTCTTCCTCAGCGGCGGCGCGGAGCGGCAGCTCGTGGGAGCGGTTAAGAATTGTCTTACCTTCCCAATTGCCGCCGGGGTTTACATCATAGGCCTGTTTAAAATCAGTGGCGGCGGTGCCTAGAATGCTATCAATCTCTTCCTCGTTCCAAACATAGAACTTGCCCTCCTCGCCCTCGCTGTCGGCGTCGAACGCACTGACAAAAGCCGCCTCGCCACCTTCGCCGTCTCGCATGTCGCGCAAGGCCCACTCAATGGTTTCGCGGATCCGGGTTTGGTAGAGAGGTGAGCGGGTTTCCAGCCACACATCCGTCATGAGTTCAACCAGTTGGGCATTGTCGTAGAGCATCTTTTCGAAATGCGGCGCCAGCCAAACCTCGTCCGTGGAATAACGCGCGAACCCGCCGCCCAGATGATCGTAGATACCGCCCTGGCAGATGTTATCCAGGGTGATCGTAACGCCATCGCGAAACAACGGCGAGCCGGTGCGTTTGTATGCCCGCCACAGCAATTGAAACAATGAAGGCTGGGGGAACTTCGGCGCGCCCTGGGTGCCGCCGTGAATGGCATCCACCGCACCCATGATGCCGCCGGCGGCCTGATCCAGCACCTCCAGGGACAGTTGACCGCCGCCTTCCGGGGTGAAGGCCCTGGCGAGGCCGTCTCGAAGGGCAGCAACGTTGGCGGTAACGTTGTCAAGCCGGTTGCGGTAGGTGTCCTCAATACCGTGCAGTAGATCTGGAAATGCGGGGCGGCCATAGCGGGCCGTGGACGGAAAGTATGTACCGCCCCAAAACGGCTCGCGGTCCGGAGTCAAAAACATGGTTAGCGGCCAACCGCCATGCTCACCCATCATGCCCAAGGCAGATTGATAGATGGAATCGATATCAGGTCTCTCCTCGCGGTCGACCTTGATGTTGACGAACAAATCATTCATGACCTCGGCAATTGCCGAATCCTCGAAACTTTCGTGGGCCATGACGTGGCACCAATGGCAAGCGGCATAGCCGATCGACAGCAGGATCGGCTTGTCCGCGGATTTGGCCAGGTCAAGTGCCTGCTGGTCCCAGGGCTGCCAGTGGACCGGGTTGTCCCGGTGCTGGCGCAGGTAGGGACTGGATTCGTCGGCGAGTCGGTTTTCCGTCATGGGCGCGCGGTGTCCGTATGTAAAATGGGCGGCCCACCGGGCCCGTTGCGTGTCGATCTACGCTCGCTTAGTTTGGGATGATCAACGGGGAAAACAACTAATTTCTTGATCGGTGTGGTACACCGGTTGCGAAAACTGGGAACCGAGGACATGAAAATAAATTTCGATATCGATTGTACGCCGGAAGAGGCTCGAACCTTTCTTGGCCTGCCTGACGTCAAGCCCATGCAGGACGCCATGATGGCAGATGTGCAGGAGCGCCTAAAATCCAACCTTGCCGCCATGGACCCTGAAACCATGTTCAAAACCTGGATGCCGGCCGGGATTGAGGGCTTCGAGCAACTGCAAAAGATGTTCTGGGCGCAGATGGGCGGCGACAAGAACGAGGATAAATCGTGAGCCGATCGTCCGATGACCAGGAGCTGTTATTTCGCCAGCACGTGTTTTTTTGCGTCAATCAGAGGGCGTCGGATCACCCGCGTGGCTGTTGTCTTGCCAAGGGGTCTTTGGAGTTGCGCGAATATATGAAAGCCCGAGCCAAAGAAATGGGATTGAAACGCACCCGAATCAATTCATCGGGATGCCTGGACCGGTGTGAGTTAGGCCCTAGCGTGGTAATTTATCCCGAGGGCGTGTGGTACCGCTGCCGCACCAAGGAAGATGTCGACCAGGTTCTGGAGACCCATATTCGCGATGGCGGCCGTGTCGAGCACCTGCTAATGACGCCGGAAATGGCGAAAACCGCGACTTAGGTAAATGAAGCCCGGCACCATATACGCGCTGGCAAGTGGCGTGGGACAGGCGGGCGTGGCCGTCGTGCGTCTTTCCGGACCCGAATCGAAATTCGCCGCCGCCGCCCTGACCCCGGTCTCCCTGCAATCGCGGAAAGCTGTGCGCGCCCAATTTCGCGATCCTGACACGGCGGAAATACTGGATGACGGGCTGATCATATGGTTTCCCGGTCCGGCCAGCTTCACCGGAGAAGACGTGGCCGAGCTTCACCTGCACGGCGGCCGTGCTGTTGTTGACGGTGTGTTGGGGAGCCTGGCGGCCTTGGATGGGCTGCGCATGGCGGAGCCGGGGGAATTTACGCGCCGTGCCTTCGAGAACGGGAAAATGGACCTGACTGCCGCCGAAGGGCTGGCCGATCTGGTGGCGGCGGAGACGGCGGCACAACGCAGGCAGGCATTACGACAGTCGCAGGGGGAGTTAGGCAACCTTTACGAGTCCTGGCGCGGGCGTTTGCTCAGCGCCCTGGCCCATATGGAAGCCACCATCGATTTTTCTGATGAAGACCTGCCCGATCAACTGGCGGCGGAAATCCAACAAGAGCTCAAAGCCCTACAGCACGAACTGACCGCCCATCTCGCCGACAACCGCCGCGGCGAGCGCCTTCGCGATGGCATTCACCTGGCCATTGTCGGCGCTCCCAACGTTGGAAAGTCCAGCTTGCTTAATCTGCTGGCCCGCCGCGATGCGGCCATTGTCTCCGAAGTGGCGGGAACGACCCGCGATGTAATTGAGGTGCATCTTGACCTCGGCGGCTACCCTGTCGTCATTGCCGATACGGCAGGGCTCCGCGACAGCGCAGACGAAGTCGAGGCGGAGGGCGTCCGCCGCGCTCATGCTCGGGCTCGCGACGCGGACATGCTGTTAGCTGTGTTTGACGCCCAAGAGTGGCCCGATCTGGATTCGCAAACTGCGGAGATGATTTATGAGAACACACTCGTGGTCGTGAACAAATCAGATCTGAAAAACCTAACAGAACCGCTTACCATTTCCGGTACGGCGGCCCTCGCCATCTCCGTTGCAAATGGTGATGGTATTGAGTCGTTGCTGGACGGTTTGCAAACCCGGGTGGCGGCCTGGGTTGGCGATAATGCCGCGCCGGTGTTGACCCGGGCACGCCACCGTGAAGCCGTGGAGGCCTGTGTCTCGGCCCTGGCGCGTGCCCTGGAGGCCGCGGCGCCCGAACTGGTGGCCGAGGACATGCGGCTGGCGGCGCAGGCGTTAGGGCGGATCACTGGGCGGGTCGACGTGGAAGATCTGCTGGATGTGATTTTTCGGGATTTCTGCATCGGCAAGTAGCGGCCTGTTTCACGTGAAACGGTTCGCAACCGAATCGAGTCTCAGGCGGCGATGCCACATTGCGCGGGCCGGCGAGAGTTGATAGGTAACGCGCCATGAACAGCTACGATGTCATTGTCATTGGTGGCGGCCACGCCGGCAGTGAAGCCGCTGCCGCTGCTGCCCGGGCCGGCGCCCGCACCTTGTTGGTGACGCATCGCCTCGACACCATCGGCGAGATGTCCTGCAACCCGGCCATTGGCGGCCTGGCCAAAGGCCAACTGGTACGCGAGGTCGATGCCTTGGACGGCCTCATGGGGCGCGCCATCGATCGTGCCGGCATCCAGTTTCGCGTCCTAAACCAGAGCAAGGGCCCGGCCGTGCGCGGCCCCCGAGCCCAGGCCGACCGGCGGCTCTACAAGCAAGCCATTGCCGAGCTATTGGCGGAACAGCCAGGCCTGGAAATCCGTGCCGAGGCTATTGATGATTTGGTGCTCGGCGAAGATGGCGCTGTAGCCGGGGTTAAGACGGCGACCGGTGAGGTCATCGGTGCTGGTGCTATTGTGGTAACGACTGGAACATTTTTACGCGGATTGATCCATGTCGGCACAGCGCAAATTCCGGCGGGCCGGGTCGGCGACAAGGCGGCCATTGGATTGTCCTATACTTTCAAGCGACTTGGCTTCCGGCTTGGGCGGCTGAAGACAGGAACGCCGCCACGCCTTGATGGCCGTACTATCGACTGGTCAGGTTTGGAAGTGCAGCCCGGGGACGATCCGCCAACGCCGTTTTCTTTCCTGACATCGGAAATTATGACTCCACAAATCCCTTGTCATATCACCGGAACGACGCCCGAGACCCACAATCTGATCGCGGATAATATCAAGCTTTCGGCCATGTATTCAGGTCAGATCGCCGGAACCGGTCCGCGCTATTGCCCATCCATCGAAGACAAGGTCGTGCGGTTTGCTGATCGCCAGCGGCATCAGATTTTCCTTGAACCCGAGGGCCTGGACGATCCAACCATCTATCCCAATGGAATCTCAACGTCACTGCCCAAGGATGTACAGGTGGAGATGCTGAAGACGATCCCGGGGCTTGAGGCCGCTGTCATGGTCCGTCCCGGCTACGCCATCGAGTACGATTTTGTCGATCCGCGGGAGCTGACGCCGGCCTTGGAAACCAGGCGCGCGCCTGGTTTATATCTGGCCGGCCAGATCAACGGCACCACCGGTTACGAGGAGGCTGCGGCCCAAGGTCTGATCGCCGGCGTTAATGCGGCACGGGCCTCTGCAGGTTCACCGCCACTCATACTGGACCGGGCCGACGCCTATATCGGCGTACTCATCGACGATCTTGTGACCCTGGGCACCCAAGAGCCGTATCGGATGTTTACTTCGCGTGCCGAGTACCGGCTGCTGCTTCGTTCCGATAACGCCGATCAGCGCTTGACTGAGAAAGGTCGCGCAGCAGGCTGCATAAGCGCCGGACGCGAGGCCGCTTACCGAGAGAAGATTGAGGCCTTGGACCGGGCGCGCCAAGTGCTGCAGGCGCTGAGCGCATCTCCAAATGCCCTACGCCGCGATGGTTTCGCCGTTAACCTTGATGGTGTCAAGCGCTCGGCACACGACCTGCTGTCCTATACGGGCGTTACAGTCGATAAGCTGACGGCAGTGTGGTCTGAACTGAGGGAGATTTCGCCCGCGATTGCGGGGCAATTGGAAATCGAGGCCGGCTATGCAGGCTATTTGCGACGGCAGGATGCAGATATTCGGGCCGTGCGCCGCGATGAAGCCCTGGAAATTCCAGCCGATCTGAATTTTTGCCATATCGCCGGCCTATCGACGGAAGTTCGCAACAAGCTGGACCAGGCCCGTCCGGCGACCCTGGCGGCCGCGGCACGCATTTCCGGTGTGACTCCCGCCGCGCTGACGGCCCTCCTGAGCCATGTGCGCCGCCGGACATCCGCGCCATCTTTGTCGGACCACTGAGTGGGCGGGAATCGTTTCACGTGAAACAATCCTAATCTGCTCCCTGGAAAAGAGCCCCGAATCAAATGCCTCAGCAGAAGCCCAAGAACTTCTCACCACGACAGTTTCAAGAAGCATTGGGCATATCCGATACTCTTCTGCAACGATTCGTCCTGTATGGCGAGAAATTGGAGAAGTGGCAGCGTAAGATAAATTTGGTCAGCCCAGCGACCTTACCCGACCTCTGGCATCGTCATTTTCTTGATTCCGCTCAACTGGATTCTCTTATCTCTAAAAACTCAAAAACACTTCTTGATATTGGCAGCGGCGCCGGATTTCCTGGGCTGGTTTTGGCTCTTTTGCGTTCAGCCGGCGGTGGGCCCACAGTCCACTTAGTTGAGGCAAACCAACGGAAGGCTACGTTTTTGGCGGAAGTCAACCGCGAGACTGAGGCCGGCGCCGTGATTCATAAGCGGCGCATCGAGTCGATCCATGAATTAAAGGCGGATGTAATTACAGCGCGAGCCTGCGCGCCCATGACAAAACTTCTTCCCATGATCTCCCCAATCTTGAAACAAGATGGATGTTGTTTGCTTCTAAAAGGGGAAAATGCGCAAGAAGAATTGACGGAATCACAAAAAAAGTGGAAAATGAAGGTAGAAAAAATCCCGAGCCAAACTAATGACTCTGGTGTGATCTTAAACATAAGTGATTTGTCACCGAAAAATGACTCTAGATCAAAACCTTAACCTAAGTGGCGGCACCCGGATCATTGCCATAGCGAATCAAAAAGGCGGTGTGGGAAAGACGACGACGGCTATAAATCTTGGAACGGCGCTTGCCGCCATTCGCCAAAACGTCCTGATTATTGATTTGGACCCTCAGGGAAATGCAAGCACCGGGCTCGGTATTGCCCGACGTGATCGAAACCTCAATTCCTACAAGGTCCTGATCGGCGAGGCGGCGATCCTCGATGCCACGCAGGAGACCAGTATTCCCGGCCTGGACATCGTTCCTTCGGGCATTGATCTTTACGGCGCGGAAATTGAACTGGTCGACATGGAGCAGCGGGAATACCGTCTCCGCGAAGCGGTACGGCGGTGCGCCGGCGCCTACGACTACATCCTCATTGATTGCCCGCCGGCCTTGAACCTCCTGACCCTAAATGCCCTGGTTGCGGCCCAGGCAGTCCTGGTGCCCCTACAATGCGAATTCTACGCCCTTGAAGGGGTGAGCCAACTGGTCAAAACCATTGAGCGGGTCCGCCGCGTCTTCAACCCGGCCCTCGAAATTCAGGGCATTGTGCTCACCATGCACGACAAGCGAAATAATCTAAGCGGTCTGGTGGAGAACGACGTGCGCGACTTCTTTGGCGATAAGGTCTACAAGACCGTGATCCCCCGAAATGTCCGTATCTCCGAGGCTCCGTCTCACGGTCAACCGGTATTGGTTTACGATACCCACTGCACAGGCTCGCAAGCCTACCTGAATCTGGCGGGCGAAGTTATTGACCGTGAACGGCGGATCGCTGTCTGATGGCGGAAGCAAAGAAAACGAACCTGGGCCGGGGTCTCTCAGCACTGCTCGGCGATGCTGGCGAAGATTACATCGAGTCTGAAAATCAACAAGCAACGAGAACCATTCCCGTCGAGTTCCTCCATCCGGGAAAATACCAGCCACGAAATGCCATGGACGAGACGGGGATCGAAGAATTAGCCCAGTCCATTCGCGAAAAAGGAATCCTTCAACCGATCTTGGTGCGCGCCCACCCCGATGATCCATCTGCATTCGAGATAATTGCCGGTGAAAGACGCTGGCGGGCGGCTCAATTGGCCACCCTGCATGAAGTTCCGGTCATCATCAAAGACCTAAGTGATCTTGACGCGCTTGAGGTTGCCCTGGTGGAGAACCTGCAACGGCAAGATCTCTCACCGCTTGAGGAGGCTCGCGGATATAAGCGGCTGATGGAAGAGTTCGAACACACCCAGGAGGCCCTGGCTGAAGGGGTTGGGAAAAGCCGCAGTCATGTTGCCAACATGATGCGTTTGCTGGCGCTTCCCACCCCCGTCAAAGATCTGCTCGACAGCGGCAGCTTATCCATTGGACACGCTCGAGCTTTGCTCGCCGCCAATGATCCAGCTGGGCTGGCGAGGAAGGTCGTCAAGAAGGGCCTCAACGTTCGCCAAACGGAACGCCTGGTCAAAAAGCAAGACGGAGAAACAAAGCCCGCAGCCTCAAGCAGGCCGCCCAAGGATGCAGACACACTCGCCCTTGAGCGTGAGCTCACAGACATAACCGGGCTTCGGGTAGCCATCAATGATGACGCAGGGAAGGGTACGGTGACGATCCACTACAAGACCTTGGATCAACTGGATGATGTCATCGGGCGTCTGCGGCAAAATAGCCAAGTCGACAGCCCGGCACCAAAGTCGCAACCGATTGCCAAAGCGGCCATAAAACCGGCAACTCTATCGGCCAGCATTAAACCCGTGGCAAAAAAAAAACGATAGCGTCGACCAAGGCGACCGTTCCGCCTATATCGCAACCTAAACCCAAACCAACTCCGGTCGCCCAAGAAAACTTCCCCGATGGTTGGGTCGACGAAACCGGGAATGGCGCTGACAGCGATGACGGGCCATAAGGCGCTCGCCATACAACATCAGTTCGCCATTAAAGCCCAAGCAATTCAAAAACCTTCTCAGGCTGAGAAAAATCATCAATCTGCAGGTGATGCTCGACGTTGTTGCCTACTGCAATGAAATCGTGGGACAAATCATCCGCAGCCACTTGATCCCACACGCCGTCGCCAAAGTAGGTTCGGCGCGAGAACCCAACCTCCGAATTCGCCCGTTTCTCGGAAAGTTCCATAATTCTGATCCTGCTGTTCGCATCGGACGATGAGGCAAACGCCATCCCATCGACATCAATGCCAACGGCCGCTAACTTCATCGCGGCCGTCTCGGCCCAACCCCCGGTTGCTATTGAAATGCCAATATTCTCCTCAGCCTGCAACAACCTCAAGAATGAAACAGCTCCATCTACTTCCATGAGAACAAAGTCATCACTCTCGAGAAGTTGCCGAGTTAATTCAATGTAACGCGTCCTTACACCGCAATGGGCCTGCGCTCGATCCACCGAACCACCATGATGACCGATGATCTCATCCAAAATACCGGCATCGGTGACGTGACGGTACTGTTCCCAGTTGGGCGTGGCGGTCACACCAAGAACTTCGGACACCGCCCGGAGGAAAAGCTCATCGTCGAAATCATTGGACTGAACCAACGTGCCGTCGATATCAAACATTGCGAGATGCACGGACACTTTCCGGCCGTCAACCGCGCCGGACTAACTTGCCCGCTTGGGCAACGCGCATCAGAACACGGCTGCAGACGGGCCCGGCGGGCATACCCGAGTTCTTGCAATCGAGTTCACCTTGGGAGAGCAGCTCAAGCGCCTCATTCAGGCGAGGCTCGGACCAACTTCGTACTTGGCGTAAAAACTGGTCCTTAAACTTAAAAATGATCGGCGGACGCAGACCTGAGACGGCCTGATCCGCGCTACCCCCCTGGGAAATTTTGCAAACCGTAAGATGCAACCGATGAAAGTGCCGCTGCGCGGCACGTAATAAAGTAACCGGATTTACACCCTCCAAGACAGCCCGCTCCAAAGCGCGGTCCAAAGCGGCTTGATCACCGTCCCCGGCCGCATAAACAACGGTATCCAAAGACAGCTGACCACTGTCGCCCACACAAGCGACTGCATCCTCAAGTTCGACCGAGCCATTGCCTCCGGATACATAGAGTGCCAGCTTTTCAATCTCCCCCCGAACTACTAGCCGGTCCCCCCCCAAACTACCCACGAGATAAGCAAGTGTTTCCGGGGCGGCAGTCAGTCCAAAGGACTGAAGGGACTGTCTAATGACCGCCTCCAAGCCACGGCCCTCGTCGGAATAGCAGCCCACCGCCGCGGCATTCTTGGCGCTCTCGAACACTTTACGAAGCGTCGAACGAGCTGAAAGCTCGCCCCCTTCCAAGACCATGAGGCTCAGTTCGGTTTCGTCGGTGAGCAATTCCTTGAATAGCGAAGACACACCATCACCGGCGTCCCGAAGCCGAACCACGCGCTCTCCGCCAGTCAGAGCCATTGCAGAAGCCTCATCGCGGAGTCGGGCAGGGTCATCCTTTAGCTGAGAAACTGACAGCTCTGCTACCCGAAAAGGATCGGACAAATCATCGACCACAGTTCGCGCCAGCTGATCAGCCCGCTCGCGGACTAGCCCGCGATCCGGCCCAAAAAACAAAACACAACGAACAGCCGGGTCGGGATTTTCGAGGAACCGATCAATCCGCGCCCCACCAATCTTCACGGCAGCACACCCTTGGTTCCGCGCCGATCGAAATAGGCGCCAAGCCGAATTCTTATATTCTCGCTCAAGGCAACAATGGCCCGCAGGCGAGCATCCTTTTCTGCGATCAATGTAGCGTACTCAGAATCCAAGATATTATAGCTAACACTGACCTGATCCACGGCGGAGTATAAACTTCCACCATCACCTAAATCGGTTAAGCCAATGTTGGCCGTAACGATCAAATTGGCGCGCGTGGCTAACGACGTTTTCTGAACGCCTAACGAGGAAGACGTCTCCGTGAGAGAGACGCTCAAATGATATGCCGGTGGGCCGGAACCGCCGCGAGGCTGCAACAAATAAAGCAGCCTGCCACGGAACTGCTGACCGATGCGATCCCTAATCGAACCAATATCTATCCGCGCGAACTCTTGCGAGACGGTGCCGCCCTCGCTGTGTCCATAAAGCGGGCGAAAACCGCAACCAGACAGCAGCACCATCGCGCTCAGAAGGGCATAGACCCTAAACGACAACATTGACGATCCTGTTTGGCACCACAATTACCTTCCTGGCGGGCTTTCCACCCATGGAAGCCACAACGTTATCCAACTCAAGCGCCGCAGCCTCAGCCGTTCCCGCATCGCAATCCTTGGGTAGCTCCACAGTCCCGCGAAGCTTTCCGTTAACCTGTACAGCTATCTCCACACTTTCATCCACCACCCGAGATTTGTCCACCTCCGGCCAAGCGGCATCCGCAAGCAAAGCAGTATGGCCCAGACGTTGCCATAGCTCTTCGCCCAAATGCGGCATCATCGGGCCGATCAAGCGAACAACTGTTTCCAGACCCTCGCGCCGAACCCAGCCAATCCCACGATCGTCACCCGAAAGATCGTCAATCTCATTTGTAAGTTCGCGAATCCGGGCGACGGCCTTATTGAAATGGAAACGGTCCAAATCATGGGAAACCGCCGCAGTCGTCTTGTGAATTAACCGATCTAAGACATCAGCATTGCCCGACAACTCGGATGGCTTCGGTGTGCCGATTTCGACAAATGGCACAACAGGCTCGTCGATCAAGCGCCACAGCCGGTTCACATACCTCCAGGCGCCCTCGATACCTGCTTCGCTCCAATCCAGGTCCCGGTCCGGCGGGCTATCCGACAACATAAACAAACGCGCTGTATCGGCGCCGTAGGTTTCAATAATTTGCTCCGGATCAACAACATTCTTTTTGGACTTGCTCATTTTTTCAGTACGGCCGACGGTGACCGGCAGGCCGGATCCGCGAACCACCAGCGATCCCCCTTCGCCTGGTTCCACGTCATCGGGCATCCGCCAATTGCCGTCATCGTCCCGATAGGTCGCGTGACAAATCATTCCTTGGGTTTGTAGACCTGCGAATGGCTCGTCAATCGCCAAATAGCCGCAACGCTTCATTGCGCGCGTAAAAAACCGTGAATACAGGAGATGCAGAACCGCATGCTCCACGCCGCCAATATATTGATCCACCGGCAGCCAGTAGTCCACGGCGGCGCGGTCAAACGCCGTTGCACTGTTTGGCGAACAAAACCGGGCGAAATACCAGGACGACTCAAAAAAAGTATCGAAGGTGTCCGTTTCCCGCTTAGCTGCCTTACCGCAAGTCGGACAGTCCACATGTTTCCAGGTCGGATGGCTTTCAAGCGGATTTCCCGGCGCGTCTAACGCCACGTCTTCCGGGAGCGCTACGGGAAGATCCTGTTCCGGAACCGAGACGATGCCACAGTCTTCGCAATGAATGACCGGGATCGGGCAGCCCCAATACCGTTGCCGTGAAACACCCCAGTCGCGCAAACGGAATTGAACAGTCCGCTTGCCGCAACCCATATCCTCCAACCGGTTGGCGATTGCGGTCTTGGCATCTTCAATCGACAGGCCGTCGAGAAAGTCCGAATTGATCATGACACCAGGCTCAAGATATGCCTCGTCGCCGATGACGAAGCTCGAGGGGTCCGCGTCCTTTGGCGCCACCACGGGAATTACGGGCAGTTCGTATTTGCGGGCGAAATCCAAATCCCGCTGATCATGACCCGGGCAGCCGAAAATCGAGCCGGTGCCATACTCCATCAGCACAAAGTTCGCCACATATACCGGCAACGCCGGGCCCTCGACAAATGGATTTATAGCCCGGAGGCCTGTGTCATATCCCTTTTTTTCCGCCGTTTCGATAGCCGCTTCGCTGGTTCCCATCTGATTGCACTCGGCAATGAATTTCGTCAACTTCGCATCAGACTCAGCCAATTCTGCGGCAAGCGGATGGTTGGCCGCCAGGGCGCAGAATGTGGCGCCAAAAATCGTATCATGTCGTGTCGTGTAAACTGCAAGAGGATCGTCGCGGCCCTCCAGCCCAAAATGTATATAAGCGCCTTCCGAGCGGCCGATCCAATTTTCCTGCATTAGCCGAACCCGATCCGGCCAGCGGTCCAGCGCCGACAACTCCGAAAGTAGTTCGTCAGCAAACTCAGTTATTTTTAGGAACCATTGCGAGAGTTGACGCTTTTCAACCTCGACGCCCGAACGCCAGCCCTTGCCATCGATAACTTGCTCGTTGGCAAGAACAGTATTTTCGACCGGGTCCCAATTGACCCAGGATTCCTTGCGGTAAACCAACCCGGCATCAAGAAAATCCAAGAACATTTTCTGTTCGTGGCGGTAGTAATCCGGATCGCAGGTGGCAATTTCACGAGACCAGTCATAGGACAGCCCCATGGTTTTGAGCTGTCGGCGCATGGTGTCGATATTGTCCCTGGTCCATTTTGCCGGCGGTACGTTATTTTCCATGGCCGCGTTTTCGGCCGGGAGTCCGAACGCATCCCATCCCATCGGGTGTAAAACGTTAAACCCGCGCGCCCGTTTATAGCGGGCAACCAAATCGCCCAGAGTGTAATTTCGCACATGCCCCATATGGATGCGGCCTGACGGATAAGGAAACATCTCGAGGACGTAATACTTTGGCCGGTCAGGATCTTCAGAGACAGCGAAGCATTCGCGTTCCTCCCAGACCGATTGCCATTTTCTCTCGGTTTCCTTGAAATTATATCGCGCCATATTGTGTTGGTTGCCCTTGGTCCTGGCAAATCCGATCTGTGGTAAATTCGGTCCTGATTTGTAGGCGTACCGGGTGCCGCAGGTTGGATTGCTAAATTCGAAGTCGTGCCGGGAGTTACTGGCTCAGGGCCGCGTTGCGAAGCTGCCGGGCCCGGGTCAAAATGGCATCCTCAATCTTGATCTGAGTATCGCCGGGAACAGCAGCGTCTTGCCAGCCGGCACTCGATTTGACCTGCCGGAAAACGGCAACCCGGACGCCATCCGCACGAAGTGTCCGACCAAGAATGTAGACGTTCAACTTGAACCGCTCGGTGGGCGCCTCCGCCGAGGCGTGCCAATCCGTGATGATCACGCCGCCAAAGGGATCCGCAGAATTGACCGGCATGAAGGAAATGGTATCGAGTGATGCACGCCAGAGAAAACTATTCACGCCGAGATTTCCGCCATCTTCGCTTGGCGCGTCGCTGCCGAACAGCTCTAACCCGCCCTCGCCGAAGATGGACTTACGCTTGGAGAAATCCACATTGGCTTCCTCCTTGTCTTCGAAGGACTTATTGGCCTCGCCAGGTTCATAGTTTTCACAGCCAGCCAGCGACAGCGCCGCCACTGAGACTGATACCGTAAGTAAACTTCTCAACTTTCCAACCATGACCGCTTCCACGCCCGCTCGCCCGGACCATTGAAATCAAACAGCTTTATATAATAATCCGCTCGGCAGCGCCAAGCCAGCTTCATGTTCTCCCTCGAACACTCGCGCCGGAATGCAATTATCGACTATCGCCAATAATTCCGCCAATAGCGGCAATGCCTGCGGCACCGCTGCCGCGTAAAAGGCGGGCCGTCCGCACTGATATTCCGCCCAGCGCATAAACCGGCAACGAACTGGTGCGGCAAAGGTCCGTAAAACGAAGAATACCCAAGGGGGCGGCGCCAGGATGAGATTTGGTGGCAAACACGGGTGACAGTAACGCAGCATCGACACCTGATTGTTGTGCTTGCGTCATGGCGACACGGGAATGGGCGGCGGCAGTGACCAACCAGTCGGGACGACGCCATAGCCGCCATGTAGCCCGGCCTGTTTTGATCATGTTCTCCGGTAGGTGAATACCGGCGGCGCCGACGGCACAGGCTAAAAAGGGATCGGCGCCGATCAGGACGCGGACGTTCCGCGGCCGGCAGACGTCAACCAGCCGTCGGGCCAACTCACGCCGATCAAGCGCATCCAGCTCGTAGTGCCGAAGAATTATCGCGGATCCTCGTGGGAGGACCGCCGCTGCGGCCAAGGGATCGGGCATACGGTCCACATCAGTCATGGCAATCAGGGCCGGGAGTCGCGAACCTGATTCCCGGTCACCGCCGCCATGGCCGCGCAGTCGAAAATTGAGCCTTTCCGCCCGGTCTGCTAGGGTCGCCACCAGATTTCTCCCGCCACCTTCATTTTTTCGTTTGGTAAATCCATTGAACGACGACACCGATATCATAAAAAACCTATCCGAGGTGAAAGCCCGAATCAAAGAGTCACAAGAAGCCGCCATCGGAAAGGCCGGTGAGGTCACATTGGTTGCGGTGACTAAGACTCATCCCGTTGAGAAAATTCGCTTCGCACTGGAGGCCGGACACCGAGTTTTCGGCGAGAATCGGGTTCAGGAAGCGGACGAGAAGTGGCCTAGCCTGAAGGAAGAATTCCCAGACACAACGCTCCATCTTATCGGCCCGCTGCAAACCAACAAAGTCCGCACCGCTGTCGGATTGTTCGATGTCATTGAGACGGTCGATCGGCCGAAACTGGCGCGCGCGCTGGTACGTGAGATGGAATCACAGGGCCGCAGACCGAATTGTTTTATTCAGGTCAACACCGGCGAAGAAGATCAGAAGGCAGGCGTTCCGCCTGATGGCGCCGATGCATTTATCGCCGAGTGCCGCGATAATATGGGCCTGCCAGTTGCTGGTCTGATGTGTATTCCACCGGTGGAAGACGAGCCGTCGCTTCATTTTGCTTTGTTGACCCAAATCGCCGAACGGAACGGACTTGCTTTACTGAGCATGGGAATGAGCAACGATTATGAGATTGCTGTCCGGTTCGGTGCCACGCATGTTCGTGTCGGTTCGGCGATTTTCGGTGCTCGGGCGCCTATGCCGCCTGCGAATTGACGCAAAGCCGGGTTTCAACGTCGCAATCCCCAAGGATGCTCAAGAGGTTTGGTAGGGCGAGCGCTACGCAGCCCTCAGTAAGACTGTAATCGGATTGCGCCACATGCATGAAAATGGCGCTGCCGAGGCCGGGCCTAGGGGGAAAGTCATTGTACCCAAGCTCGACAATGACGTCATAGACATGATCCTGCCGCCAAAGAACTTCGTGATTGGCGGCATAGGGCAGGGAAATCAACCGGTTGTAAGCGGCATCTTCGGGCGCATCACACCACCCATCGTTTTGGTTAATCTCGCGTAGTGGAAGGCGGCAATTGGGTGGTGAGAGCCGGTCGGGTCGATACATGATGCGGCGAAGCGGGAAAGTTCCCACTGGGGTTGCCCCATCGCCCTCACGCTTATTTGCGGAAATTCCCCCACGGCCAAGGGCGCATTGGAAATTGCTTCCTTTCCAGGATAAGACATCCGGTGCCCAGACTTGAATATCCATGGCTGGAATATAACCCGATTAAGCGCCGGGGCGGAAATCAGTTGACCAGATTGACCTTTTTACCCGGGGCGGCACCGACGATTTCCTCCCGCACGTCATAGCGGGCCAGAGCGTCGAACATGGCGGCTGAAAACCAACCGCCGTCCGACGCCACGGAACCCGCCCCGGCGTTTTCCGTCTCGGAAGAGGGAGCTTGGCCTGTAGTGTGCTGGTAGGCCGCAGCTGCAACCTTTGTGTTGGCCTGACCGCTCGATGGCGGGGGCGCCTTCAACAAGTTCTGAGCGGCGGTGTGTTGCTTTGATGCCGCGCTATATGCGGCAAGCCACTGATCAACGCTAATATCCTGGTCTCCGCTGGATTTGGACATCGCCATAGGAATTTGGGACGCCGTGGCAACCACTGCGTCATGCCGCGGGATGGCTGTTTCCGCCTTTTTGACGGCTCGAGGCGTTCCCTGGCTTTCGGTGAGCTGTGCCCGATAGGCAAGCTCGGCCCTAGCCCATGCAGTGACCATGTCTTCTCCATCCGTTCCGGCTGAGGGCAGTACGGTGCTGGTTACGGTCAATGTTTTTGAATCGTCCTCAATTGTGTTGGCAATTTCCGTATCCGGGGCTTGCTCATCATCACCTTGAATAAATGCGAGAACGTGGCCGCCCACGTCTTTGCCTGTCGATTCTTCGACGGCAACGTTGGTTGCGGCGACTGCGGCGCCAATGGGGCCAAAGTAAAGCGTCCCGCCGACGACTCGTGAAACCGGATCAAGCGTATCGTCAGTCATTTCCCGATAAAGGGGGCCGATAATGGGGATATGCTGCAGCGGATTGATCATGTCGATAACATCGAGAAAGGTGAATCCGTCATCACCAAAAGGCTTGAAACCATCCGTGGTCTCTATATCGGTGTCTTCGCTCGCGTTTAGCGCCAATTCAGCGTCCGTACCGGCCATAGGCGCAGCCCGCTCAATGGTCGTGTGCCAAGGCATGGTAATTTCTGTAATTGCGGTCATTTTATATCTTCCCGTTTGTTGTTTGGTAAGAAGATACGCAAACGCCGTGCCAGAACTTAATCGTTTAATATCAATATATTATAGGTGTTCAGGGGGTTGAAAGCCGAAGGTCACGGTAAGAACTGCCGCCGCACGGCAGAATCGGCCATGAACGACTTCAGAACAGATGCCCGCTACGAACCGCCTTGGTACGTAGATAAGACTCATTGTGCTTGTTGGCGGGGAACTTGTGGGGAACTCGTTCATCCACGTCAACGCCACATCGCGATAGGGCGTCAACTTTTTGCGGGTTATTGGTCATCAGACGGACTCGTTTGAAACCCAATTGCCGCAACATCTGCGCGGCCGGCAGATAAACCCGTTCATCCGCGTCGAAACCCAGTTGCTCATTGGCATCAATGGTATCAAAGCCACGGTCTTGAAGCTCATAGGCGCGAAGTTTGTTGACCAATCCAATCCCCCGGCCTTCTTGGGCCAAATACAACAGAACGCCGGACCCGGCCGTGGTGATCTCCCGGATCGCGCCTTGTAGCTGATCACCGCAGTCACACCTCAGGCTGCCAAGGAGATCGCCTGTGAAACATTCCGAATGGAGGCGGGTAAGGATAGGCTCATTTGTGTTAGGCTCGCCGATCACGATGGCCAAGTGCTCAAGCCCGCCGTCAGTGGGGCGATAGGCAATAATCCTAGTTTGTGCCGCATCCAGCAAAGGGACGCGTGCGTCGCTAACAGCTCGAAGTGTGTTTGCCGCAGTGCTCTCGTATTGGAAGATATCCCCGGCATCAACCAGCAGTAAATCGTGTCGTGCCGCCCAGGCAGCCACGTCAACCGCATCTGGGTCGGTGACGACCGCGGTGACGGCGGAGGGGAGAAGCCGGGCAATTTTGGCCAATGCGACGGCGGCGCTTTCACTGTCGTATGTAAGGGTTTCTTTGATCTCAACACCGAGTTCGCGGATATCGCATTCACTCAGGGGGTTCGCTATATCGTGAACCAGATGTGCAGTTAACTCTTCGTCGGCGGCGATTGTAACAATTTTTCCCGCCGTATCAGCAAGATGCAGGACGGATGCCCGCCGTGATGTGATCGAAAGTGTTGGTGAGCTCTGGCTCAGGCCGGCAAGTTGCTCCAAACCTTCAGATGTTACCGCCTCGGCTGCTTGTGCAAGGATTTCAGACCCCTTACCACCGCGAATGGCAACAGGACGTCCACGCCGAAACTCTGAAACTGCCCTGTCAACGGCCAGTAGTGTTACCGGCTCCCGAGATGCCGGGATTGACACGAGTTTAAAGGGTTTGTCACTCACAACTGTGCTCACATCCTATTTTCACAACGCGGATTGAGCTTTATTATACGAAATGGGGATGAAGCTCTATACTCTCATTTCCGAACCACCACTAGACCTTCCAATAATGTACAAACTAGGGACGTGATGACCACAGGAAAGCAAATACTCATCATTGACGACGACGCGACTCTCTTGGAGATGCTGAGCGAACAGCTGAAGCTACATGAGGAGTTCGCCACCATAGGCGCCAAGTCGGGCGCCGAAGCCTTGGAATTGGCAAAAGAGGATTACTTCGATGTTATTATCCTCGACGTCGGTTTGCCGGATATGGATGGCCGCGAAGTTTGTCGACTGATGCGCCGAAATGGAGTGACGTCGCCGATTATAATGCTGACGGGTGCGGATACGGACGCGGATACCATTCTCGGCCTGGACGCCGGCGCCAATGACTATATCACCAAACCGTTTCGGCTAGGGGTCCTTCTAGCCAGATTGCGCGCCCATATCCGTCAGCACGAGCGAAGCGACGATGCCGTGTTTACCATCGGCCCGTACACTTTCCAGCCCAGCAACAAGCTCCTGATCAACAACGAAGATGAGAAAAAGGTTCGGCTCACGGACAAGGAGACGGCGATCCTTAAATATCTCTACCGGGCGGGCGCAAAAACCATCAGCCGCGATGTGCTGTTGGATGAAGTTTGGGGTTACAATGCGGGGGTAACGACCCACACCCTGGAAACTCACGTCTACCGCCTGCGCCAGAAAATAGAGCCGGACCCATCTAATGCCGTCATTTTGGTAACTGAACCAGGCGGTTACCGGCTGGTTCCCTAAGTAAAAAAAACCTTACGTTTCCAACACCAATGTAACCGGGACGTGATCCGAGGGCGTCGCCCAGCTACGGGCGTCGCGATGAATGGAAATTTCGTCCAATGCGCCCACTAAATCGGGACTGACCCAAATATGATCCAGGCGCCGGCCCTTGTCGGCTGTTTCCCAATCCGGCGAGCGATAACTCCACCATGTATAGACAGGTTCCGTCTCGGGAAGCAGTGAGCGGACCGCATCAATCCAGTTTCCAGCTTCTTGCATGGCGATCAGGTGCTCGATTTCAATCTCAGTATGGCTGACGACGTTCTTGAGCCGCTCGTGTGACCAAACGTCTGTCACCAATGGGGCGACGTTAAAATCTCCGGCCAAAACGCGCGGCATGCCTGTTGAGCCCCGTGCCGCCCACCAACCGGCTAATGCGGATAAGAAATCAAGCTTATAGGAAAATTTTGGGTTTTTGACGGGATCGGGAAGGTCGCCGCCGGCTGGTACATAGAGGCAATGGACCTCGATCTCGCCACGATTGGGGCCCGCATCAATACCGGCAAATACATGACGGCAATCGTCCGGATCCTTCCAGCTTTTCGTATCCGGGCCGATCAGCGGCAGCTTCGACAGGATGGCAACACCATTGTAGCCCTTCATGCCATGGATTGCTTGGTGCGGGTAACCCAACGCCGCGACGTCGTCCCTGGGAAACAGATCATTTGTAACCTTGGTTTCCTGCAGGCAGATCACGTCCGGAGACTGATCCTCAACCAGAGCGGTCAAGCCATCGAGTCGTTTGCGGATGGAATTGACATTCCACGACGTAATCTTGAGGGTCACGCTGCGGGACCGCTAATTTTTTGCATCACCATCCGGAACGACGTAGTCGAATAGCTTCGGATCAAGATCGATTCCTGATTCCGGCCCAAGTAAGGAAACCGTCGTGACCTCGCCTTGGGCATCGGTAACCATCCATTTGCGCAACTCCAAGGGCCTGTCGCTGAAAACCATAGTCAGATTGCCCTCGAAAAGCATCTCATCGGCCTTGACCAGGCTGAGGCGGAGAACGCCCGGCGATCGCTCGAAACCGGTTACGATAATCTCCTCAGACTCAAACGAAATTGACTCGCGGACCAAAATTTCCGCCGGCGTCAGGCCAAGCGGGATGGCCGTCATTTGTTCGAGTTCTGTATCGACGTAAATCAGATTGGCGCCGTCGGCGATGACCATAAGCGGCTTCGGCGGCAAATACTCCATGCGCAGGCGCCCGGGCCTGGACAGATACAGCTTGCCTTCGGCGTATTCGCCAGTCGAAGAAACCTGCAGAAATCGCGACCGTAAGGTCTTAACTGAATTGAGATGGGCTTCCATACGGGCGATATCTGCACGATCCGAATCGCTGAGATGCAGCGCATTTGAAATCACGGCCGCGCTTGGAGACGGCACAAAGACAACGGCCGCAACGAGAAAGAATGCCGTTGCGAAATGCCGCGAGAGAACTTGAAAACGCGAATTCATGATAGAGGGAAAATAGCCGAGCCGATCAGGCGGGTCAAAGACGCGTAGCGCCATGGTGTCTCTAATGCTTAGTGTGAACCGATTAAGATTTCACGGCGGCCGACCCTATTGGCCGGACTGACAACACCCTGGTTTTCCATCCGCTCGATGATCCGTGCCGCCCGGTTGTAGCCGATTTGCAAGTGACGCTGAATAAAGCTGGTCGAGGCCTTGCCTTCACGAGCGATCAAAGCTACAGCGTCGTCGTAGAGAACATCACCATCATCGCCGCTACCATTGGCCCCGGGCAGGTCAGCCTCATCTTCCGTGGTAATTTCGTCCATATAGTCCGGCTCACCCATGCTCTTCAGATGGTTAACGATTTGCTCTACTTCTTCATCGGATACGAACGGTCCATGCACGCGGGTAATTCGGCCGCCACCCTCCATATAAAGCATATCTCCCTGTCCCAGGAGCTGCTCGGCACCTTGCTCTCCTAGAATGGTGCGGCTGTCGATCTTGGATGTGACCTGGAAGCTTATGCGGGTCGGAAAATTGGCCTTGATGGTGCCGGTAATGACATCCACAGAAGGACGTTGTGTGGCCATGATCAAATGAATACCGGCGGCACGCGCCATTTGCGCCAGTCTTTGAATGGCGGCCTCTACGTCTTTGCCGGCGACCAGCATCAAGTCCGCCATCTCATCAACAACCACAACGATGAATGGCAGCGGTGTCATGCTCAGTGGCTGCTCCTCAATCACCGGCTTGCCGTCGTTGTCGAACCCGGTTTGGACCCGGCGCGTTAGAACCTCGCCCTTTTTGTTGGCCTCAGCCAGGCGCGCGTTATAGCCGGCAATATTTCGGACGCCCATTTGGGACATGGCGCGGTAGCGGTCTTCCATCTCGCGAACCGCCCACTTGAGCGCAACCACCGCCTTGGATGGGTCCGTGACAACGGGTGTTAAGAGGTGCGGAATGCCTTCGTAAACGGAAAGCTCCAGCATCTTCGGATCGATCATGATGCAGCGGCATTGGCTTGGAGCGCATTGATAGAGAAGCGATAGGATCATGGTGTTCATGGCGACGGACTTGCCCGAACCGGTGGTGCCGGCGATTAGCAGATGCGGCATGCGGGCCAGATCCACAGCGACCGAGGCGCCGCCGATGTCTTTGCCAAGTGCCAGGGGCAACTTTCCTTTTCCGCCGGTCTTCTCGAAATCGGCAGAGCCAAGAATTTCGCGCAAATGAACCATCTCTCGGGTCACATTGGGCAACTCGATGCCGATGACGTTGCGCCCGGGAACCACGGAGACACGCACGGAAACGGCACTCATGGAGCGCGCAATATCATCGGATAGTCCGATCACCCGCGATGTTTTGGTGCCCGGCGCCGGCTCAAGCTCATAGAGTGTTACCACGGGTCCGGGTCGAACTTTGACAATCTCTCCTTTGACGCCGAAGTCCTCCAGGACCGAGCCCAGGAACTGGGCATTTTGTTGCAGGGCATCCTTGTTAACGGCGTTATCTTTATTGCTCGCGGCGGGCATTTCGAGCAGTTCCAGCGGTGGCGGGACATAGTCGTCATTGGGAACCAAGTCGAGGGTGCCTTGGCGGGCCGCCTTGGCTTTGCGGCCAGGCTTCGCTCTCGCCTTCTTGGAATCAACAAGTCCTGTTCTTGCGGGGGCCGTACAATTTGTGCCGGGACTGCCAACGGATACGTGAACATCTATATCAGACTCTGGCATCGGGTCGGTTTCAGGTTCCGGTTCGGCATCGTCTGAATCGTTCCATCCGCGCCATGCAGGGACTACCCCGAAAGCTTCCCGAGTCCGCTTAGCGCCATGCCCGACAAAAGAAGCGGCCCGCCCGGCGGCGATGGCGACGGCCCGCCAGTCGCGCCAACTGAATTCGCAGGCTGCACAAAAAGCGAAAAGGGCAAGAATTCCGGCACCGAGGCCGACGGCGAGTGGATTGGCGGGTGGGACAAAGAGATTTAGCAGAGACAGAACCTGCTCGAGGGCCAGTAGTCCGGAAACGCCACCCATGGGTATGGAGAGTGGCCAACTCGACATAACCGGAACCACGCTTAGACCAACCGCAGTGAAGCCCATCGCTAAAAACAGTAAAAGTCCACGGACCCATGGGTGAGGGATGCGATGCTTTTTTATCAAGCGCCATCCCCACACTGCAAAAGCCAGAGGCAGCAAGAGCCCCGCCAAGCCAAACCCTTGGCCCAAAAGGTCGGCGACAATCGCACCCGTCGCTCCAAGCAGGTTCTCTGGTTTGCCAAAGCTGGCGCTGTTTAGAGACGGATCGTTCGGAGCGTAGCTCACAATAGCGGTGAGCAGGAGAATTGCTGAGGCGATAAACAGACAGCCGGCTATCTCATAGGTTCGGCGGCGCAAATATGCGGCGGCGCCCGCGGGTAGAATCCGTCCGCGGACATCGGACACGAAATCGGCCCCGGACTCGGAGTGACCGGGAAGTTTAAGTGCATAAGCCATATGGAAAACTCTTACGCCATGAACGTTTACAAGACTTTAACGGCAATCCTTGGCGGTATCGTGAAATCAGAAAGCTGTCGGTTGCGCGGGTAGACAAAAAAAGGGCACCGCGTGAACGGCGCCCTTTGCGAGATATACCTGTGACTTTAGCGTTTGAGTCGAATGACGACTCTGCGGTTCATGGCCTCACGCTTGCCGTCTGCGGTTCTGACGGCAGGCTCTTCTTCGCCGAGATAACTCTTGCGAACCATCTTACGCGAAAGTCCAGCCTCCATTATGGCATTGCCAACGGCAATGACGCGGGCGCGGGATAACGCCATGTTGTAATCGGAATTGCCCGACAGGTCGGCATGTCCACTGAGAACAACACCAGTCGCCCCGGCATCTTTGGCGTCGAGAGCGGCCCGCTTAACCATCCCCAGCTCAATTCCCTTAACTTCGGCGCTGTCGAAGTCAAAGTAGACAATGTAGGGACCAGTCAAAGGCGGCAGTGGGGCCGGAGCGGCGGGAGCCGGTGCCGGCGCGGCAGCCGGAGCCGGAGCGGCCACGGTCAACGAGGCACCAACGAATCCCATGGCCTGTTCAAAGGCGCTACGGCAACGGGCGATGTCCTCAGGCTGGATGTTTTCTTCCTGCTCTTCGATCCAGCAATCAAACATGGCCTGCGCGCGCGCAGCGAGTTTGGGATTTTTCTCGCGGGCGCCACGAGCAAATGCGTTCATTAGTCTGGACCGGCCAGATGTCAGGTCCTGGACTGTGCCGGCCGGCACTTTGCGGGCCGAAATGGCCTGTGGTTGGACATCCATCGCCTTGGCAGCCTGCGCTGCCTTGTTATTGAAAAAGACTCCGTTGTCGCCATCACCCTCATCCGACTCTTCCTGTGCCAGGTTGGCATACTGAATGTGGAGCGATTTCTGAAAAGCCGAGCCGGTTGACGACATGCCCCGCGTTGACGCCACGTCAACGGAAGAGCAAGCGGCAAGCACGGACAAGGCTAAGGCTGTAACCGAAAGATTTCGAAGTTGTGTCATGGTGTAAACCCCCTGATGACATTTGTATTTGAAATTGACCTCAAAACGCCCCCTAATCCCTCTAAGCAAAGCACTTTTCTTCCAAAGGAACAATATAGGCATCGGCGCTGATTCACGAATCAAAAATTCCGCCGGCCCGCTAACCCAAAACCCCAACAAGGCGCTCCAGCGCCTCTTGCGTGGTCGCAGGATCGTGAACCAGGGCCACACGGATAAAGTCGTGACCTGGATTGGCGCCTGTCGGACCGGGGAGGGAAATGTAAGCCCCGGGCAAAACCCGAAGCGCAGCATCGCGCCATAGTGCCTCCGCGGCCGCCTCGCTGTCACCAACATCAAGCCACAGGAAGAAGCCGCCAGCGGGGCGGTAAAACCCATATCGCCCCGCCAGGAGCTCCTCGGCGATATCCAGTTTCTCCCGATACAGCCGCCGGTTTTCCTCCACATGGATCTCGTCATTCCAGAGTGCCACTGAGGCGGCCATAGCCGGCATGGGCATCTGCGGGCCTATGTAGCTGCGTAGACGACGGAAGTGGCTGATGAGGTTTTCGTCACCGGCAACGAAACCGGACCGTAGACCCGGTGCGCTGGAGCGTTTGGAAAGCGAATGAAAGACCAGCACGTTTTCATATCCACCGCCCAAATCTTTGCATGCCTGAAGCGCACCCGGCGGCGGGTCCTGATCGTATATCTCCGCATAACACTCATCGACGACCAAAACGAAATCGTGCTCACGAGCTAACTGAATTGCTTCTTTAAGGTAACTCAAGCTTGCGACGGCGCCCTGCGGATTGGCCGGTGAGCAAAAGTAAAACAGCGCCGTACGGGCGAGGGCTCCTCCGTCAATGGTGGAGAAGTCGGGCAGGAAACCGTTCTCCGCTGTTGCCGGCGCGAGCATGCGCTCGGCGCCAGACACCGCCGCCGCGCCGCCGTAAACATGATACAAAGGATTGGGCATGGCGACATGTGGACGTCCGCCGGCTTTAACTTCTGGAACGACCAGAGCGCTGATCAGATAGAGCGCCTCACGGGTTCCGGACGCAGCAAGTACGTGACGGTCCGCATCCATTTCCGCATCATCCAGACCGTATCGGCGGCGCAGCCATCCGGCAACGGCGCTTCGGAACTCAGGCGTTCCGTCACTTGGCGGATAGCGGCCCCAAAGGTGAGAATTATCTGCAAGCGCTGTGGCAATGGCATTCGGCGGTTCGTGTTGCGGCTCGCCGACGGCCAGCGACAAAGGGCTCAGGCCCGGTGCGGGAGAGATGGGCTCAAGCAGCGTACGTAACCGGTCAAAAGGATAATCGGGAAGGCCGGAAAGACGAGGGTTTAGCATGGTCGCCTGAAAAGGTGGTTGGCGGAGCAGCGAAGTCTACCCGCCGCCTGTTTGGAAAGCCATCCTTTGGAACACTGAAAAAGCTTCGGCCCCGCCTATGCAGATACATGGGCGGGGCCGAGCAGAAAGCCTTTATCGGTTTAGTTACTGCACAGTCTCTCCATGTAGGGTGATGTCGAGGCCGGCGACCTCGGTTTCCTCATCAACTCGGAGACCCATGACCGCGCCAACTCCCTTCAAGATAATGAAGGTTGCGATAGCACAATAGGCGATTGTGCCGATGATGCCTTCAATTTGGATGAGTACCTGCCCTGCATTACCCTCAAGCAATCCGGGAGCACCGCCGATGGCTTCGACGGCGAATACACCAGTCAGCAAGGCGCCAACGATTCCGCCAATGCCGTGAACGCCGAAGGCATCCAGCGAGTCGTCATATCCCATCTTCACCTTGAGGACGACCGCACCCCAGTAACAGGCTAAGCCGGCGGCGATACCGATCAACAGGGCACCCATGGGGTCGACGAAACCGGAAGCCGGCGTGATCGCCACCAACCCGCCGACGGCGCCTGAGAGGATACCCAGAACACTCGGCTTGCCGCGGGCCTTCCATTCGACAAACATCCATGTCAGCGCCGCCGCCGCGGCGGCGATCTGAGTCACCGCCATGGCCATGCCGGCGCCGCCATTTGCGCCAAGCGCCGAGCCGGCGTTGAAACCGAACCAGCCGACCCAGAGCAAGGCCGCGCCAATAACGCTCAAAACGAGATTATGCGGCGCCATATACTCAGATCCGTATCCGCGCCGCTTACCAAGCACGATAGCCGTCACCAGTCCGGCGACGCCGGCGTTGATGTGGACAACCGTGCCGCCGGCAAAGTCCAGAACACCCGCGTCAGACAGGAATCCGCCACCCCATACCCAATGAGTGATGGGGGCGTAGACGACGATCATCCAAATTCCTAGAAAGGCCAGCATCGAGGAGAATTTCATACGATCCGCAAAGGCTCCGGTAATGAGGGCCGGGGTAATGATGGCGAAGGTCATCTGAAAGGTCATGAAGACCGATTCAGGGATTGTGCCTTCTAGAGAGTCAGCCGCCATGCCGGAGAGGAACATCTTCGACAACCCGCCGACGAAAGCATTGGCCTCGCCGCCATCTGTAAATGCCAGCGAGTAACCGAGGACCATCCACAGGATCGTCATCAGGCAAACCGTGGCGAAACTTTGCATGACTGTCGCGAGGACATTCTTCTTGCGCACCATGCCGCCGTAAAACAAAGCCAAGCCGGGAATGGTCATCATCAGAACCAGCGCGGTTGACGTCAGCATCCAGGCCGTGTCTCCCGTATCCAGCGTTGCCTCCTCAGCCAGGGCAATGCCAGTGCCGCTCAGCACCATCGCAGTGCCAAGACTGGCCGCGGCGGCGGCGCAGCCTGCCTTTTTCAAAATTATACTCATGTCGGTCTCTCCCCCCTAAATTGCTTCACGACCGGATTCGCCGGTGCGAATGCGCACGGCCCTATCCAACCCGTAAACGAATATTTTGCCGTCACCGATCTTGCCCGTACCGGCTGAATCGGCGATGGCCTCGACGACCGAGTCAACGGCGTCCTCTTGAACGGCAATCTCTAGTTTTACCTTAGGCAGGAAACTAACCGCATATTCAGCGCCTCGATAGATTTCCGAATGCCCTTTTTGCCGGCCAAACCCTTTGACTTCGCTGACGGTCATGCCCTCAACACCGAGCGGCACCAACGCCTCGCGGACATCGTCCAGTTTGAATGGCTTGATGACGGCCATGATTAGTTTCATCCCGGCGCCTCCTTCCCTTAATAGCCCCCCACGGGGCGAATTCGCGCGATGGAGACCCACCGCCCATCACTGTTTAAGGAGAGTCATTCCAAAATTCGTGCCAGTTAAGGAGATGCGTCAATTAATCGTTTTATTTCAAGGCCTTAAACGCAGTTGGATGACCGGCTTAGGACTCGATAACAGCACAATTATGCCTATTTTCTAAGCATTTACTTCCGCGCGATTAAAAATTAAGCAGATCGACCAAAGGCGCATCAAGACTGGACATCAGCGCGTAATCAGCGAAGCTGGGAACGATGGCGAAAGCGAAACGCAAATCTTCCGTCGTGGAGGCGGAAATATTGATCGTCGGTGGCGGTTTGGCTGGCGGCGCCATGGCTGCTGCGCTGGCCCAGGCCGGCATCAGCGTTTGCGTGGTTGATGTCCTCGATCCGCGCGAAGGATTGGATGCCGGTTTCGACGGTCGCGCTTCGGCGATTGCCCTGGCGACCCAGCGCGTGCTGCACGGGATCGGCGTGTGGCCGCTTCTTGGCAATCATCCGGCGCCGATCGAAGATATCCGGGTGTCCGAGGACGATTCGCTTCTATTTCTTCACTACGATCACCGCGAAGTCGGAACGGAACCGTTTGGGTTCATGGTCGAAAATCGACACATGCGGCAAGCTCTATTTTCCCGCCTGGATCAGTTGGAACAAGTTCAGCAACTGGCGCCAGCCCAAATCATGCGACTGGAACGGGGCCCTTCCGGCGCCGTCGCGGAGCTTGCGGACGGCCGTCAGATTCTCGCTCGCCTGGTTATAGGCGCCGACGGGCGCGGCTCGCGGACACGTGCCGATGCTGGAATCGATGTGACAAAGTGGTCCTACAATCAGTTCGGTATCGTCTGTAGCGTCGAGCATGAGTTAAGTCATGATTTTACCGCCCATGAGCATTTCCTTCCCGCTGGCCCGTTTGCCATTTTGCCGCTCATGGGCAATCCGGCCCAACCTGGTCACTGGTCATCCATTGTCTGGACCGAGCGGACTGATGTAACGCCGGCGATCATGGCTCTCGATGATGCCGGCTTTCACGAAGAGCTTATGTCGAGATTTGGCGACTTTTTGGGCGCCACCCGGGTCGTCGGCCCGCGCTGGTCTTATCCCCTGGGCCTTCAGTTTTCGGAGACATGCATCGCCGAGCGCCTGGCGTTGATCGGCGACGCCAGCCACGCCATGCACCCCATCGCCGGTCAAGGATTGAACATGGGATTACGGGACGTGGCGGTTCTCGCTGAGGTCATGTCGGACGCCAGGAGACTGGGCCTAGACTTAGGCGACGGCGTTGCGCTTGAACGCTACCAGCGGTGGCGGCGTTTTGATAATACGATGATGCTGGCAGCGACAGATGTCCTGAACCGGCTGTTTTCCAACCGCATTGAGCCACTGCGTTTGGCTCGCGATCTCGGCCTCGCCGCTGTGAACCGAATGCCGCCAGTGAAAAAGATTTTCATGCGCCAAGCCATGGGATTGACCGGCGAGCTGCCGCGGCTGATGCGCGGCGAAGCGCTCTAGGGATCGCGGCTCAGGCCGGCTTCTTCCATGGCCTCAAGATAGCCTTGCCACAATTCGTCCTGACGCTGGCCGTAGTCATAAAGCGTGTCCCACGAATAGATACCGCTATCATGCATATCGTCGAACTTGAGCCGCACGGCGTAGTTGCCGACGGGCTCCACGGCCATGATCCCGACATGGCGGCGACCGGCAACCAAGGTTTTCTGCCCGGGCCCGTGGCCCTGAACATCTGCCGAAGGGCTTTCAACCCGAAGAAGTTCTGCTGTCAGCCGAAACTTGGTGCCGTCGTCAAAGTCCACCTCAAGCGCCTTCTCGTCGCGATTGAGGCGAATTTCCGTTGGCTTGTGCCGAGTCCCGAAAGAATTGTCAGCCATCTAATTGGTGGAGCCGGAAGATTTGTCCGTCTCTCGGGCTTCGTCGGCCAGCATAATAGGAATGCCGTCGCGGATCGGGAAGGCCAGTCCGGCAGCGCGGCTGATCAATTCCTGAGCGTTGGCGTCGTACTCAAGCGGCGTCTTGGTCAACGGACAGACCAAAATTTCCAGTAGCTTTGGATCGACTAGGCGTTGCGTCACAGGACATTTACTCCTTTCTTTCGAACGGCGCGTCAGTGGCGTATCGTTTCGTGTGCTGAATCCGGATCATGTGCTGCCATGCGCATCAATGAAACCAAAAGATCGCACCTTTCTGAAAGCCCGCCGCACTCAAGTAACGCCTGCTTCTCTGGTGGGTCGAATGGCGAGACCATGGACAGTGCCGTGACAAGCGCCGCATCAGGCAATTCTTCAAGCTCCGACCAATCCGCGGCCATGCCGTTTTTCTCGAAATAAGGCCGCACCGCGTGCAATAGATCGTCTCGGCCCGGGGTTGACTCAACCTCGTCGCCCAAATCGCCGATGAAGGGCGAAAAGTCAGACTCGACCAGGCGATAACCGTTGACTAAATCCAACTCACGGCTAATTCGGAAGCGCGAGATACCGCTCAGGGTGATCATGTAGCGCTCGTCACCGGTTTCTGAAAACGTCGTGATGCGCCCCGCGCACCCGATTTCATAGACGGGCGCCGCATCATCAGCCGTTTCCGCTCCCGTCGCATGGGGCTGAACCATGCCGATCAACCTATCGCCGGCCAAGGCGTCATCGACCATGCTAAGATAACGCGGCTCGAATATGTTGAGCGGAAGTTGCCCACGCGGTAGCAACAAAGCGCCGGACAAGGGAAAGACCGGCAATGTGCCGGGGAGGGAGTCCGGGGCCTGGCGGCTGAAGGTCATGCGAACAGCAGGGACGATAATTGCCGCCGGCCATCGGTGGCGACTGGATCGGAGAAACCCAGGGCTTCGAATATCTTGACCAATTGTTCGCGCGCAGCGTCGTCGTCCCATTTTCGGTCACGCCGGACAATCTCCAGCAAGGCGGCGACAGCGTCTTCGTTGCGCCCGGCGCCGTAATGCGCCATAGCCAGATCGAACCGCGCTTGGTGATCGTTCTCATTTTCAGCCAAGCGGTTCGTGAGTTCGCTCAAGTCTTCGTCGCCCGCACTATCACCTGCCTCAGCCAATTCAACGGCGGCAATGGCGGATGCGATTTCTGGTTTCTCAGCAAGTTCCGGCGGCAGGCCCGCGGCCATTTCCTTGGCCTCGGCCAGTTTATCACCCGCCAGCGCGGCGCGGATCATGCCGCCAATAGCGACTGGGTTGCCGGGGTCCTGTGTCTGAACTTCACGATAGAGCGCCATCGCTCCCTCGGCGTCACCATCATCCAAGGCGGCTTTCGCATCTTCCAAAGCCAATTCCAGCGGCGGCTTGGCTCCACCCAGGAGCTTGTCGATAAAGCTCTTGATCTGGCTTTCAGGCAGCGCCCCCATAAAAGCATCCACGGGCTGACCGTTGTGGAAGGCAAATACGGCGGGAATCGACTGAATTCGCAACTGAGCGGCCAGCTCCTGGTTTTCATCGACGTTGATTTTCACCAAACGGACCAGGCCACCGGCGGCGCGCACCAGTTTCTCAAGTGTTGGCCCTAGTTGTTTACATGGACCGCACCAAGGCGCCCAAAAATCAACAATGACCGGCACCTGCCGTGATGCTTCCATGACGTCGCGGGCGAAACCCTGCGTATCAGAATCCTTAATAAGATCGCCTGCCGTCGCCGGCCCGGCTGCTGCCGCTCCAGGTTCCACGTAAACACTGGCCGGGGGCTGCTCCGCCTGCCCATTGATATTTTGGTTACCGGCCGCCTCAGGCTTCTCGGCCGCTTCCTGGCTAGGCGCCGCCATTGATCCGTCCGGGTTTAGTTTGAATTCCATCGTCGTTCTACCTTCGTTTAGTGGGCCGCGCCCCTCATAGATGGCCGCTTAACACCTGCTACGCAAGCCCTGAGCGGAACGTTACAGCTGAACCACCTCCGGGTCATGGCCGCAATCGCGAATGAAAGCAAGCAGCCCGTCCGGCGTGATCTGAGTGGTCTGTGTATTGACCAAAGGATGATAGTTCAAAACCTTACAATCCATCATTTCCCGGTCGAGGATGACACGAAGCCGCGATTCACAGTCGTTAATGAGCGCGAAGGGCGTAACCGAACCTGGCGTCACGCCAAGTACCTCCTCAAGCAATTCCGGTTTACCGAAGGATAGCGGCGCCGAGCCGATGCGCCGGCGTAATTCCTTCATGTCGATGGCTCGGTCTTCAAGCGTTACCACCAGCCACAACGCTCCCTTTTTGTCCTTAAGAAACAGGTTTTTGGAATGCCCGCCCGTGAGGCCGCCGCGATGGGCCTTCGCTTCCTCGACCGTGAACACCGCCGGATGTTCCACGGTGGTGGTCTCGAGCCCAAGCGCATCAAGGCGGGCAAAAAGGTCCTCAGGGGTCGCGGTCATGGCCCGGATATTAAGCGCAACGGCTACTCCGCCTCAAGACCGCCGCGTCGTCAAATCAGTCTTGCAAAGCCCCCGCCTTTGCGTATGATCGGCGCGCTTTCAAATAAGCAGAGACGCGGGCGTAGCTCAGGGGTAGAGCGCAACCTTGCCAAGGTTGAAGTCGGGAGTTCGAATCTCCTCGCCCGCTCCATTTCCGGTACGATTTCAATCGATCATATTTTATTTTGAGATTGAGGGCGTGGGTGCGCTAAGATGATGAATGGCTGAGTTTTTTGCAATCATACTGCCTTACGTCATCGGGCTCTTGATCGGTGCGGCGCTGCTGTTGACGGCTATCGTCCTGGGTGCGGGATTAGTCAACATGGCGCTTGCCGAAGACACCAAGGTCAAATACTCAACCAATCTGATGCGCTGGCGGGTCATCGTTCAGGGCATCGCGATTGGATTTATGATTGTGGCCACCTTGCTTCTGCAAATCGACTAAGCGCAAATTTATGGAACTTTCCGGCCCTCTGCCGCTTATGCGGCCTTTTCGCATGACCATTCAGGCGCCGTAACGGTCACCGAACACAAAAGCTTCGGTTTCGTGGATATCGTCCTCCAGAGCTGATTTAACCGCCGCATAAAGATCGCGGATCGAAACCATGCCGATACAAACGCCGTTTTCAGCCACGGGAAGGTGGCGATATTTCTTCGTCTGCATCAATTCCAGCGCGTCGCCGGCGGAATCGTCAGGCGATAATGTATCGGGGTTTTTGGTCATAATATCCGAAATCGGCGTGGTATTCGGATCGGCACCCTTGGCCACGACCCGCTGCGTCATGTCGCGCTCAGTGACGATTCCGATCAGTTTGTTGTCTCCTCCAATCACGACGAGCGCAGCCACGTGAGCTTCAGCCATCTTCGCTGCCGCAGTGAAAACCGTATCCTCTGGGGTCACCGATGTGATTGTCTGGCGTTCAACGATATCTGGTACGATTTTTTGCTGCATGCCCGTCCCTCTGCCGCTTTACGGCCCAACTCCCAATGCATTGTCATGATATCACATTTACGGGCGCAAGTCTCAGGAAGGACGATGGCTTGCTTTCTATTCCAGCTCAACCTTCTCCAGCATCGCGTGATTTTCGTACTTGGAACCATCAATGGAATTCGGGAGTTCACCATTCCGAATTGCGGCAGCAAGGTCGCGCACGGCTTCTTCAATGGTGTGTTTTGGTTGAAATCCCAGCTCATTACGCATCCTGTCGAAGGACAGGCGAGAAGAAGGCATGGTTTCGGCAGACTCAACATCGATCATACAATCGCCGCCGACAGCGTTATTCACCAGGTTAGCTAGTTCGAGAAGCGTGGGATTGCCACTGCCGGCATTGTAAATTTGTCCGTTGATTCTGGTATCCGGCTGACCAAGCAAGAACACGTACAACGAGACCAAATCGTCAATGTGAATGCCGGGGCAAATCTGGTTCCCGCCAAGGACTTGTAGCCGCCCGTGGTTGACGGCTTGGTTGACAAGTAGGTTGGTAGTCAGATCAAGGCGCTGGCGCGGAGCGCGCCCGCAAACTTGAGCCGCCCGGATAGTACAGACGACGAAACCTGGCGCACGCTCGGCCTCAAGCACTTGTTCGCAATGCCTCTTATCAATGGCAAGTGCGGTGGGCGGTTTAGGGGCGACGTCTTCAGTGAGCAGCGATTCACTCACAGCGCCGTAAACGCAGTACGATGAAGCGGCAATAAAGCGTTTGATGCCGGCTTTTTTTGCTGTGCGAACCAGCGGCTGGAAAGCGTCGGAATTGATCGACCTGCTACGCTCGGGGTCAATGTCATAGGAAGCTTCGTCAGAAACACAGGCCAAATGAATAACTGCGTCGCACCCCCGCAACGCCTCCTCGACCACGCCAGAATCCCGTATGTCTCCTTTGATTTCGCGCAGATCCTGATAGGCGCGGACGCTTTCTAGAGCCTCATCGCCATATAGGTAGAGGTCGAGAACAGTAACCCGGTGACCGCGTTCCAGAAGTTTTAGAACCAAGGCGCTGCCAATGTAACCAGCACCGCCGGTCACCAGAACGGACCATCCTTTCTTGTTATTTACGAAGACAATAAACAGAACAAAAGCGATGATCGCCGGTATGAAGATCAGCGGCCCGAAGCCGTCAGTTGCGGCGCCGACCCCAGAGCCGTGGGCCCAAGCGGATGAAATGAACAAATCGATTGTCTTGCTCCCTATCGAACCGGACCAATGGCATTAATCCGCCGCGGCAAAATCTTAGCCGATCCACCGGTTCCCGCCACGGCATTATCGTTTTACTTGATGCTCATCCCAGTTAAAACGAACGCATGGGGGGAACACGCACCAAGTTTGTGACTGTGACCGGCGCGGCTGCCGTGCCGGCGCTAACGGCTTTTGAAGCTTCGGCCCACGCCTTTGCCAGCCGCTATGACCTTCCCTTGCCGTTGGGACTCTATCTTGCAGGCGCCGGTGCCGTGGTCGCGCTCTCTTTCGTCGTCATGGCGGTGTTCCTAAAGCATCGAAGCGATACCGGCGATGAGCAGGCCTGGAGCTTCGATTTACTCGGGGTGCCCGGGATCGGTTGGCTCGGATCAGCTATAACACTAAATGCCCTAAGGCTGCTTTCAGTGACTGTTTTTGGGTTAATTTTGGCGGCTGGAATTTTTGGCAGTCCGGAGACATTCAAAAACATTGGCCCCACCTTTGTTTGGGTCATCTGGTGGGTGGGCATGGCCTTCGCGTCAGCCTTGCTCGGTAATTTTTGGGATTTGGTCAACCCGTGGAAAATCCTGTTCACTTGGTGTGAGAGCGCGGCTGGGGGATTTACGCCAATATTTTCCTATCCGGTTTGGCTTAAGCAGTGGCCCATTGTTGTTCTATTCGGGGTATTCGCTTGGCTGGAACTCATTTCAGGATTGGCCGAACTTCCGCGTACGCTTGCGATGCTTATTGTTGCCTACTCGGTCATCACCTGGGTCGGCATGGCGGTGTTTGGGCGGGATGTCTGGCTTAAAAACGGCGAGATATTCGATGCTGTTTATGGCTTGCTGGCGAGGTTTGCGCCGATGGCCGGCAAGGATGGACGTTGGTTGGCGCGCATGCCGTCTATGGGATTGCTGTCCGAGCGGCCCGTTCACCTTTCTAGCGTATTCTTTGTGTTGCTCCTGTTAACGACGGTTTCCTTTGACGGCATCCTTGAGACGCCGCTATGGGCGGGGATTTTGGACCGGATAGCCGAGAGTCAGGCCCTGCGAGGCACGTTGATCTCGCTTCAAAACGCGGGCGTTGACCTAATTGCTTTAATTAAGACCATCGGCCTGATTTCTCTCCCATGCGTTTTCGTCGCCGTTTATATGGTTTTCTGCCATGCGATTTCGGCATTCGGCGGCGGCCGCGTTCCAACTCGCGATGTCATCGGCTATTTTGTGCTGTCGCTGGTTCCCATCGCCATCGCCTATCACCTGTCACACTATCTGTCGTATTTGTTGATTGCCGGTCAGAACATCATCCCTCTGATATCGGACCCGTTTGGATTTGGGTGGGACCTGTTTGGTACGGTGTCGTACCGGCTCGATATCAGTATCGTTAATGCCAAGATGGTTTGGTATGTAGCGGTAAGCGCCATCGTTGTCGGCCACGTGTTCGCGGTCTACGTCGCGCACGTCACGGCGATGCGGGTGTTTGCCGAGCGCAGTGAAGCGTTGCGCAGCCAAATTCCCATGCTGGTGTTAATGGTCGGCTATACGATGATCAGCCTGTGGATCTTGTCACAGCCAATCGTCAACTAGGAACGACTTAAAAGTTTCCCGAGGTCACTCCAGCGCGAAGAAAACATCCCGTGTAAAGAAGGTGTAGTCCGCCTCATAGGTCATCAGGAGGATAAACACCAACACCGCCAGGACCGGCACCGAGATGGCATAGACCAGGGCCAGCCGTTCCCACATGAAGTGCATGAAGACGGCAATAATCAGCCCTGCTTTCAAGACCATGAACACTAGGATCAACGTCCATCTCAGGTAGCCCTCGACGTGGTAATAGTCGACGAGGTACGAGAACGTGCTGAGGACAAACAGCAACCCCCAAATCTTAAAATAGATGCCAAGCGGATGCTGTTGGCCTTCTGCGTGTGCGTCTGACTGTGACATGTTCCCGCCTTACCAAAGATAGAAGAATGCAAAGATGAAGACCCAGACCAGATCAACGAAATGCCAATACAAGCCCATAGTCTCGACGATTTCATAGTTGCCCTTGCGGCTGGTGAAAAAGCCGCGGGTCTCATTGTCATATTCGCCGCGCCATACCTTTCGGGCGACAATGACCAGGAATATTACGCCAACCGACACGTGAAAACCGTGAAAACCGGTAATCATAAAGAATGTCGAGCCGAACTGCGGTGCTCCGAAGGGGTTGCTCCAGGGCCGGACGCCTTCTTCGACAATCAACTTGGTCCACTCGAAAGCCTGCATGCCGACGAAGCTCGCACCAAATGCCGCCGTGATAAGTAACAAGACTGCGGTTTTAACTCGGTCTTTCCGGTAACCGTAATTAACCGCCAGGACCATGGTGCCGCTGCTGGTAATCAGGATGAAGGTCATGATGGCGATCAGGATCAGCGGGATCGGGTCACCGCCAAACGACAGCGCAAAGATTTCACTGGAGTTGGGCCACGGCACCGTCGTCGACATCCGCACCGTCATGTATGAAATCAGAAAACAGCTGAAAATAAATGTATCGCTGAGCAGGAAAATCCACATCATGGCCTTGCCCCAAGGGACATTTTTGAATGCCCGTTGGTCCGATGACCAGTCAGCGGCAACCGATTGCCAGCCTTGCGGCTCGACAGCGGCCTCAGCGGTATCAGATGCTGGTGGTGTCATGTCGTTCGAACTCCCCCGTCACGTAATCAACATCAATGAAAATAAAATAACCCAAACCATAAGCAAGAAATGCCAGTAAATGGCGCACAATTCGATGCTCAAGGCGACTTGCCGGGCCTCAAAACCGCGCCTTACTTTGGCGCAGGCCCGGGCCCAGGCGACAAGCCCGCCAATCAAGTGGATCGCATGTAGGCCGGTAAGCAAGTAGAAGAATGCATTGGCGGGATTGGTCGAGGCGAAGTAGCCCAGTCCAACTAATTCATAGGATGCAAACAGCTGCCCGGCCAGGAAGGCAAAGGAGAAACCGCCCGCAGCCAGCAGACTTATTCGGACTCCATCCATCTGTCCGCGCCGGGCGCTGATCCGGGCGCGTTGCAGGAACACGCTGCTCAAAACCAAGACAGCCGTGTTCGGCCACAACAGCCAAGGATCAGGCAACGGCCGCCAATCGGTGCCTAATTCCATCCGCCCACCGTAGGAGATGATCAGCAGAGTGAACAGGACAGTAATGGCAGATAGAAACACCCACAGGCCGACTTTCTCCATTGGCATGGAGAATGATTGATGCCCATCCAGGGGCACGTCCCCACCCTGGGCTGTCGCCCAGGGCTTTTCCATCAGGGTTTGAAATATAGACACGCGCCGACAGCCTATTCAGCAGCCTGAACGCGAACGATTTGGTCCGGCGGCATGTTCTGTGGCACGAAATCGTCTTTAACGCCTGGTACGCTGTACTCATAGGCCCAGCGATAGACCAGTGGCAGCTCACCAAAGTTGCCGTGGCCGGGCGGGTAGTCTTCCGTGTGCCATTCCAGCGTCGTCGCTTTCCAAGGATTCCGTCCAGAGAGCTTACCTTTGAAGATGCTCTGAAGGATGTTGAAAATGAACACCACCTGAGCGAACCCGACGATCAGCACCATAATGGTGATGAATTCGTTGAGGGTTGCCGCGGAGGGCGGAATAAACATGGTCTCGCCGATTTCGAAATAACGGCGCGGGACTCCGACAAAGCCCAAGTAGTGCATGGGGAAGTAAATCAGATAGGCGCCGATAAATGTGACCCAGAAATGGAACTGACCCATGCCTTCGTTCAGCATCCGCCCCGACATTAGCGGGAACCAATGGTATATGGCCGCGAAGATCACAAAGATCGGCGCCACGCCCATCACCATATGGAAATGAGCAACCACGAACATGGTGTCCGACAGCGGAACGTCCACGGCAACGTTGCCGAGAAATAGTCCGGTGATGCCGCCATTCAGGAAAGTCACAATAAATGCGACACAAAATAGCATTGGGATGGTGAGCTGAATGTTGCCCTTCCAGAGGGTTAACACCCAGTTGTACAACTTAAGCGCTGTCGGCACGGCGATGATCAGCGTGGTGGTGGCGAAAAAGAATCCAAAGTACGGATTCATGCCGCTGACGTACATATGGTGCGCCCAGACAATGAAGCTGAGGCCGCCAATGGCGACGATGGCCCAAACCATCATCCGGTAGCCGAAGATTGCTTTTCTGGCATGAACGGCAATGACGTCGGAAACGACGCCGAAGGCCGGCAGGGCGACGATGTAGACTTCCGGATGGCCGAAAAACCAGAACAGGTGCTGGAACAGGATCGGGCTGCCCCCGTCATACGCAAGTTGCTCACCCATGGAGACGATGGCCGGCACGAAGAAGCTGGTCTCCAGAACCCTGTCCAACAACATCATGACGCCGGCGACGAACAACGCCGGGAAGGCCAACAATGCCAAGACAGTGGCGACAAAGATTCCCCAAACCGTCAGCGGCATGCGCATCAGCGTCATACCCCGGGCGCGGGCCTGGAGGACGGTGACTACATAGTTCAGGCCGCCCATGGTAAAGCCGATGATGAAGAAAACCAGAGATATGAGCATTAAAATGATGCCCCACCCGTTGCCTGGAGTGCCTTCCAGAATGGCCTGCGGCGGATATAGGGTCCAACCGGCGCCGGTCGGCCCGCCGGGAACGAAGAAGCTTGCCGTTAGAATCAACACGGCCAGCAGGTAAATCCAATAGCTCAGCATGTTTACGTAGGGGAACACCATATCGCGGGCGCCGACCATGAGCGGAATCAGGTAATTGCCGAAACCACCCAGGAACAGTGCCGTCAGCAGATAGATGACCATGATCATGCCGTGCATCGTGACGTACTGATAGTAGTCTGTCGGGCTAATGAAAGAGAAGGTGTCCGGGAAACCTAATTGCAATCGCATCAACCATGACAACACCAGCCCCACCAACCCGATGAGAATTGCCGTTGTCGAATACTGGATAGCAATGACTTTTGCGTCCTGACTAAAGACATATTTCGTAATCCAGCTATGCGCATGGTAAAGATCCACATCCGGCACTTCGGCAGGCGGAACGTATACAGCTTCGGCTTCTCCGGCATGTGCCATCAAAACATCCTCTTCAAATCATTCTCAGTCGTCACTATGGGATCGAATTTCATTGGGCGGCCTCATTGGCAACCACTTTGACACCATCCAAGGTGCCGTTACCGGCTTTCGCCATCACGTCCGCGAACGTCTCCTGCTCTTGCAACCAACTCTGATAGTCGGCGTCGGATTCAACGACGACAATACCGCGCATAGCGTGATGGCCAAGGCCGCACAGTTCGGCGCAAAGTATGTCAAAGGTCCCGCCACGGGTCGGCGTCAGCCAGAAAAACGTGATCATTCCGGGTACCATATCCATCTTGGCCCGGAATTGCGGAACGTAGAAATCATGCAGAACATCAGTTGCGCGCAGCAGCACCTTAATCGGCTTGTCGAGCGGCATATGCAGATCGTCGCCCTCGATCAGGATATCGTCCTGACCGGCGGGATCCTTAGGATTCAGACCAAACGTATTGTCATCGCTAACATGGGCAATGTCGGTGGTGCCTAACTTACCGTCCTTGCCGGGCAGGCGGAAACTCCATTCCCATTGCTTGCCAACGACTTCAATTTCTGTCGCCTCGTCGGGGACAGTGACAAATTCGTTCCATGCCATCAGGCCGGGGGTGAGCAAACCGATCACGCCGGCTGCCGTCAAAACGGTTAGCCACACCTCCAATTTGGTGTTCTCTGGATCGTAATCCGCGCGCCGGTCTTCCCTGTATTTGTACTTGTACAGGCAGTAGGCCATGAACAGAATCACGGCGACATATACGACCCCGGTGATCCAGAAAGTAATGAGGATAGCATCGTCGATAGAGCCCCAGTTGGACGCGATTTCCGTCCACCACCACGGACTCATGAAGTGAAAGATCACCGAGCCGACGGCCAGGATAACAAGTATGATTGCCAAGAACATATTTTTTCGCCCTTACGCTTAAGCCTATAGACAATAATTTAAAGGAACTGTCTTGTTGATTTAATGCGCCTTACTTTTTGATCTTGTTAATTAGTACTCCCGAACACACAAACTGCCTTCAGCGGCATGGTTAATACGGGCCACGCGCGCCGCAAGGCACAACAAACTCACGATTGGAAAATCCACGACCCTGGCCTCCCCCGGCGAGTCTGAATAACTTTATCACGGTAAGCTATAATTTATAACCTAAGTCAGAGTCAATTGCGCGTAGAAGCTGACCATGTATAATCGCAACAATTATGGTCGTCGGGCAAAGTGACGAATTCACCATCGGGTGGCTTTGTGTCAGTTTGGCTTCACGTCCGTACGGATAAGCCGATCAGGAGGCACAAATATGGCGCACGAGAATACCATTGCCGACGCTGACGCAATTGCGCCCAACGAGCCCAATATTCGGTCGATTGGCGCGGGCGATCTTAAGAAGGCCCTGGTCGAAGGCATTGCCGACTTTAACGCGATGCCGACCCATTACGTTTTTCTTGCTTTGATTTATCCCATTGTCACCTTAATGGCGGCCAGGCTGTACGCTGGTTACGATGTGCTGCCTTTGGTTTTCCCGTTACTTGCGGGGTACACCTTGATAGGCCCTATCGTCGCCGTTGGCATGTATGAACTGAGCCGACGCCGTGAACAGGGCCTTAATACGTCACGCTGGAAAGTTTTCCATGTTCTGCAACGGCGCGCGATCAAATCCATTGGCGTGCTAAGCGCCATGCTGATGATCATTTACTTTGCATGGTTGACCGTGGCGTGGGGGCTCTATGAGGCGAACTTCGGTGGCGTGGTTCCTGAATCGGTTATGGGCTTCGCTACGGAGGTTCTGACAACCCAAGCCGGCTGGACCCTCATTTCAGTAGGTAGTGGCGCCGGGTTTGTTTTTGCCGTCGTGGTGTTCTCTCTCAGCGTGGTTTCCTTTCCAATGGTTTTGGACCGGGACGTGAGCGTAATACTGGCGGTGCAAACGTCGGTCAAAGCAGTGATGGCGAATCCGATTACCATGGGACTATGGGGCATTATTGTCGCCGCCGGTTTGCTGCTTGGCTCGCTGCCATTCTTTGTCGGCCTAGCCGTCGTGATGCCGATTCTTGGTCATGCGACCTGGCATGTGTATAGAAAGGTCATTGAGAACTAACGAATCGATATGATCTGAATTAAATTAGATAACAAATAGAAACGGAACTTTTAAATGTCCGCAGGTGATAAATCCCACCCCTACCATATGGTCGAACCGAGCAAGTGGCCGTTCGTCGGCACCATGGGTGCCTTAATCACGGCCTTTGGCGCAATATGGTATATGAAGGATGGCCCCATCATCGGGTTCCTGGCTGGTCTCGGCGTGGTTTTCTATTGTATGTACGGCTGGTGGCGCGATGTCGTGAATGAATCCAATAACGGCGTTGATCACACGTCGACGGTTCAGCATGGTCTGCGTATCGGTGTGGCGCTGTTTATCGCCTCAGAGGTGATGTTTTTCTTCGGCTTTTTCTGGGCTTTCTTCAATGCCAACGTTCCGTTCCTTAGCCTCACGGCATCGCCGGTATGGCCGCCGGAAGGAATTGTTCCCCTGGAGACGTGGCATCTTCCGTTCATCAATACTATGATTTTGCTGACCTCGGGCGCCACGGTCACTTACGCCCATCACCAACTTCTGAAAGGCAACCACGCCCGTTGTGCCGACGGATTGTTTTTGACCATCGCTCTCGGCATGATTTTTACGGCGACGCAGGCTTATGAGTATGCCCATGCGACATTTGGATTTACCGACGGCATTTACTCGTCCACATTTTACCTGGCGACGGGCTTCCACGGATTTCATGTGATTGTCGGAACGATCTTTTTGGCTATTTGTTATGGCCGATGCAAGGTCGGGCATTTCACGCCGGAACAGCACGTCGGTTTCGAGGCCGCCGCTTGGTACTGGCACTTTGTCGATGTGGTCTGGCTGTTTCTATTCTGCTCCGTCTACTGGTGGGGCGGGTTCGACTACGTGCATCCTAGCTGAGCGCAAACGAATCTAGAAAATCGCGGGATCCGTTATCGGACGTTGAGAACGGATCGGGCCGACGCACCCATGACGTCGAAGGCGACGCTGCCAGCGAGAAAGCGTTTGACCCGGGATTTTCCAGAATCGGAAACGGTTATGAGCTCGTAGTTGCTGCCGGTTTCGACGATGCGTTCAACCGGGTCGCCAACTTTGCTCACCACGGCGCGCGTATTAATGCCTATGTCATCGAGCATGCTGCGTGCGGATTGCAGACTTGCGTCAACCCGGTCGATATCATCCTCAGTTCTGGCTACGCCCATCAGGGTAATCGGCTTGGCGCAGTGTTTGGCCAGAACGGCGGTTTGGCGTAAAGCGTTGAGACACTGTTCCGAACCATCGGTACAAATCAAAAATCCGTCCTTGCCGGCCTGCTCGCGTGCGACAAGGACGGAACATGGCGACAGCATAGCGACTTTTTGAACCACGCCAGCCTGTAAAACGGATTTGATCTCGCCTCGCCACCGGCTCGGGTTGCCCATGATCACCACATTGTAAGGTCCGAGTTCATACTGATCGAGAATGCCGCTAGCCGGGTCCGGCGCCGTCTTCAGTTTAAGGACCACGCTCTTGCCACTGCCGTTGACATATTCGATCTTATTGTCGCCTAGCGGATCGCCGCGGATATCCGTATGGCTGGTAATCAGCTCCCAATCTTCAGCCAGACGGTCTTCGCCAACCAACATGTCCAGGCCGCGCTTCAGATACTGTATGCCCGGCAATTCCAGGCCCCATTCCAGCATATTTTCCCGCGCCACCCGCATTTGCAGGCCGCCCGAGCGCAATCCTTGATCAATTGGCCGAACAAACAACAGGATAATGTCGCACTCGTTGCTGCTGCCAATATCCTTGGCCATCCGCAACGCTTCGTAGGATTCATCGGACCCGTCAATACAAACGAGTATTCGAAACCGCTCGCGCCGCCGCGCACGGATTTCTTCTAATTCTCGTTGGGCATCCTGATCGACCCTGCGGAGGGGCGCTTGATTTCGCTTCCACCAAGCCATGGACGATTTATACTCCGATAAGCGGCCAATAGATGGTCGCGGTAAGAAGCATCAAGATTGTCGAAATAACGGCCATGCGCCAACCGACCTTGAGAAAATCCGTAGTCTTCAGGTAACCCGACGCGTAGACGATTGTGCAGGCCGGCGTGCCGACCACGGTCAGGTAGGCGAAAGCTGAGGAAATGGCGGTGATAAAACCGAGGACGATCGGACTTTCGCCCGCGACATGTGCGACTTTGAGGACAATCGGTCCGAGCACCGCAACCGCCGCGCCATTCGACATGGTGTTGGTGACCGACGTGGTCAGGACTGAAATGGCCGCCCATAGGCCGAAACCATGATCGGCCCCGATGGGCGTGAGTAGCGCGAGGAAGTTCTCTGCAATCCAGACCGCGGCACCCGTTTCCTTCATCTGCACACCCAATGAAATTGCCGCCGCATAAAGCAGTACAACCCCCCAGTTTACACCGGAATTAACGTCTTCCCAACGCACCAGTCCGGATATCAAGAAAAGACAGGCGCCGATTACGGCAATAGTCCCCATGCCGATATCACTGGATTGAAAAACCCAGCCATACAGGATCATGAAAAAGAATCCGATCGCCAACCAGTCGCTGGGCTTCATCGGGCCCTGAAGCCTGACTTGCATGCGCAGTTTGGCGACCGCGCGCGAAAGGTTGCGATGCTCGGGTTTGAAGGTGAACAACAGCACTACTGTGACCAGCGGCAGCTGCAATAGGAACATCGGATACGCATAGGCCATCCAGCGAACATAATCGATCAGAAACCGGTATGTTTCAGGGTTCAGCGGATCGTAAAAGAATTCCTTCCAGTAGCCGATCATAATGGCGTTTCTGGCACCGCCCGATGGTGTCCCAATACCCGCGACCGAACATCCATAGGCGATCGAAAACAGCAACACAGCGGCCAAATTACGAACTTCACGCGGCTCATCAGAGGTCAACTTGATCAAGGTAATGCCAACCGGCAACATCATCGCCGCCACCGTGTGCTCGCCGATGAAGGATGCCAAAAGTCCCGAAAATACGGAAATTCCGAAACAGATACGTGACGTTCTGGTTCCTGTTATGAGGACAATGGCCAATGCGATCCGCTTGTCCAACTGCTGCTTAACCACCGCCACCGCGAGCATCAATGAGCCCATGATGAATAACACCGAATCGGTCATCAGGCTTTTTGCCACCAATGTCGAATCGAGACCGAGCATGAGCACTTCGCCGACAATGATCATCAACGCTACTGTTGGCAGTGGAACCGGCTCGGTAACAAACAGGATCGTTGCAACCGTCGACATAGTGAGAACGATCATGCCCTCGCGGGTAAGGCCATCAGGCAGAGGTATGGACAGCATGACGGCGCCAACTATCATGGCGACGAAGAACCACCGTTTCTCCCAGAAGTAATAAAAATTAATTTGCCCGCGGATGACTGCGAAACCAAAGTGGCCGCGTCGACGCAATTTGTCGGACCAGCCGACCACAATATCGTGGGCTTGC
>Ga0315338_1000559_pt1 | contig 78957 bp, 65 predicted proteins | sample ASW8metaG_FD_204518 | JGI IMG/M metagenome (GOLD analysis project Ga0315338, IMG submission 204518) | Ammonia-oxidizing marine archaeal communities from Monterey Bay, California, United States - ASW #8 | ecosystem: Environmental > Aquatic > Marine > Coastal | place: USA: California | collected...
GGTTGGTGCACTCGGTGTCGCTCGAGTTACCGCACGCGCTCGCCGCGGCCACGAAGCCGTTGTCGGTGCAGCCGCCCGCGCCGTCGCAGGTGTCCTGGTTGGTGCACTCGGTACCCGCGTCGCCGCAGTTAGTCGCGGCAACCGCGTCGTTGTCCTGACAGGCGCCCGCGCCGTCGCAGGTGTCTGGGTTGGTGCACTCGGTGTCGCTCGAGTTACCGCACGCGCTCGCCGCGGCCACGAAGCCGTTGTCGGTGCAGCCGCCCGCGCCGTCGCAGGTGTCCTGGTTGGTGCACTCGGTACCCGCGTCGCCGCACGGGGTTCCAGCGCCTGCCGGCGGGTTACTGCACAGGCCCGTGTTGGGATCGCAGGTACCCACGGTGTGGCACGGGTCGCTGGCGGTACAGGTCACCGCCGAGCAGAGATTGGTACCACTGCACACGCCCGCCGCACACTCATCGTTCGCGGTTGCCGGGTCGCCGTCATCACAGCTGCCGCCTTCGTTTGAAACTACACTCTCGCAGGCATTGTTCGTCTCGTTACACGTGCCCGTGTTGCACTGGTCACCCGAGCCCGAGCAGTCGGTAGCACCGCCGCCGCCGCACACACCGCCGCTGCAGGTCTCGCCCGCGTTACAGAAAGCCCCGTCGTCGCAGGAATTGCCTTCGTTTGCAGGGGTCGCCTCGCAGGCATCGGTCGTCTCGTTACACGTGCCTGTGTTGCACTGGTCACCCGAGCCCGAGCAGTCGATAAAACCACCGCCACCGCACACACCGCCGCTGCAGGTCTCGCCCGCGTTACAGAACAATCCGTCGTTACAGCCGCCGCCCTCGTTCGCGGCCTGTGCCTCGCATAGCCCGCTCCCGGCGTTGCACACGCCGGTGTTGCACTGATCACTCGAGCCCGAGCAGTCCGTCGCGGTCCCCGCGCAGACACCGCCCGTACAGGTATCGCTAGTCGTACAGGCGCCACTGTCGTCGCAGGGAGTGCCGTTGGCGAGCAAGGGGTCAGAACAAAGGCCCGTGCCCGGATCACAGGTGCCTACGGCATGGCACTGATCACTGGCGCTGCAGGTTACGCCCGAACAAAGATCAGCCGTTCCAGCGCACACGCCACCGGTGCAGACATCACCGCCGGTAGCGGGGTCGCCGTCATCGCAAAGGGTGCCATCGGGCGAACCCGTATTGGCGCAGAAGTTTTCGCGTCCGGCACACAGGTTTACAGAACCCGGCGAGAAATTCGCATCGCCGTTTACACAGATATTGTCCCAATCGGTGTTGCAGCAGTAGGAGTCCAGCGCGCAGATGGTGGCCTCGCAGACCGGATCGTTGCAGCCCGCGCCGTGGCCGGTAGAAAAGCAGTCCGATACCTCGCAGGTATCCGCAGTGCAGGATTCGTCGTCGTCACAGGCGGGAGCACTGGAGCCGCATACACCTGCCTGGCAGGTCTCGCCAGTCGTACACGCTATACCGTCGTCGCAGGCAGTGCCGTCGGCTGCCGCCGGATGGTCGCAAGCTCCCGCACCGTCGCAGGTGTCGGCGGTGCACGCGTCGCCGTCGTCGGTGCAAGGCGAACCGGAGGTCTCGAAAGTACACGTCGAGGAACAGCAGTCGCCGCTCAAGCTGTTGCCGTCGTCGCACTGTTCGCTGATATCAAGGACACCGTCCCCGCATCCGCTCGCCAGTGCCCATCCCATGTCCTGGAGCAGGGGCACGGCCAGGCCCGGGTGGAGGTCGGGGCCGGTGTGGGAAGGTTCCATCAGTTCGTTCGGTGTCAGTGACGTGCTGAAATGAGACACCGAGGAACCCTGTTGTGCCGGGTTGGGTGCGTACATCTCCACGTGTCCGCTGGCGTGAACGCCGGAGGTCAGCACGCCGCTGGCTGCTACGACCAAGGCGCCGGTCCAGTGGAGGTTGCCGGTGTTGGTGCTGGCCGACACGCGCTCGGCGTTGGACATGGCCGGGTACAGGAGCCCGGTGGAGTGGTCCTCGAGGTTGCTGCTGTAGCCGTCGGGCAGTCCGTTGAAGAGCGCCCCGGTAGAAAGCGATGCGAAACTGGCGACGCCCAGTCCGTGTCCCACCTCGTGCAGGGCCACGCTCAACAGGCTGATGGTATTCGCCGGTTCCACGGCGTCGAGACCCATGTACCAGGACAGGGATTCCAGGCAGCCCTGGGTTCCCAGGGAGCCGTTGAACTGCATGCCGATGTCGTTGCTGGCGGGGTCGAGGTCGGTGTCGGCCAGCGAGTTGGCCAGCGCCTGCGGGTACCAGGTAGATGCCAGCGGGGCGTTGGCAAAATCACGATGGGCTGTCTGGGCACCGGCTGAACCCAGTACACCGGAATTCGCCGAGCAACTCAGTGCCGCAAAGCTAGAGCCTACCCTTATCTCTACGTTACTTCCCAGTATGCCTCCCCATATAGAGGCAGCCTCTTCAAAGACGATGAGCGCCTGGGCGCCTTTGGTGGTCCCGCTGTTGCCTCCTACCGGGGTCGCCGCGGCGGGGTCGTTGAGACCGTCTCCTGCCGCGTCGAGGTTGACGATGGTTATGGTCGCGGCGTTGGCTACCGAAAAGGTTGCCAGCAGGAAGGCAGGAAGCACTAACGCGCAGGCGATGCGGAGCGTTCGCTTGAACAGCTGCGACCGTCTCGTCATGCTAGCCGAGACCGCAGAAACGACAGTGGTTCTGCTGCTCATGGCTAGCGGGACTCGGCAGGCTGTTGGCAATCGGTGACCCGTTTACCATTTGGTCCTACCTTGGCCCGGAACTCGGCCCGGAAACGATCATCAAGGCGGATCATGGTTCCACCTCCTGCTACCGGGCTGGGCTCCTCGACCAGCGCAGGGCGAGTCGACTCCAGGCTGTTCTCCGCGGGGATTTTAGATCCCGGTGGCGGCTCGTCGAGAAACTCTCCGGTGCGTGGATCGACGTGGACGCGCAGACCGGCGTTGCCGTTTACTTTATCGGCGGCAGGCGAAGCGTCGCTGGCTGCGGCCGGGCCAGGCTGGACCACGTCCGCGTCGGCGGCCATTGTCACAACGGCCATTGTCACGACCGCCGCCATCGCCACCGGCAAGGTCACGAACAAGAAAATGATACGGGATCCACCCAGGGTCGAGCTCATGATTCCGGACTCCATAACTACCCCCCTCGTGGGATCAGAGATAATTCCAACATGGGGCCAATTGTCAACCCCCAATCTGTTGCGTCTAGGAACTTCAAGCGCAGGTGGGGGAGTGTAAAAAGCGTCGTATAAGTATGTGTTACGTCAACTAGCCGCTCGATGCACGAGCTGTTGGCGCGCGGCGGTGCTCATCGACGGCTGAGCAGTGCCGTGCCCTGGCGCCACGCCGCCCAGGAGCTTGAGACGCGCTAACTCACCGAACTGTTACAGAGACACTTCGGCGAAACCGGGGCTCCCGATTCCGCCGAGACTGAATGGTGGAGCAGAGGAGATTCGAACTCCCGACCCCCACGTTGCGAACGTGGTGCTCTCCCAACTGAGCTACTGCCCCGTATTCGGTTGAACGACCGCTAGGGAAGCGGCCTTGTCGTTTAGCCGTGGTTCGGCTTGTTCTCTTGCGCTTCCTGCTCCTCTTTGCAAGCGATGCACAAGGTCGTTACCGGCCGGGCCCGTAGGCGGCCGACGCCGATCAGTTCGCCGCACTCATCGCACTCTCCGAAAGTCCCGTCGAGAACTCGGTTTAACGCTTGGTCGATCTTGCCGACCAGTTTGCGCTCGCGGTCGCGGATGCGCAGGTCTCGGGTGGATTCGCTTTCCCAACTTGCGCGGTCGCCCGGATCGGCGAACGATTCGTCCTGATCGGTGAGTTCGGTGACCTTCTTACCAGCTTCGTCGATGAGCGTGCGGCGTTGCCCTTCGAGCAGACGCTTGAACATCTGGAGCTGTTCGTCGGTGTAGAAAGCTTGAATGGCGGCAGCCACGGTGAGTCCCGCTGGGCGCTGGATTGTTGGTTCAGATAGGAGGCCATCTGGGTTCGCCCAGTAGGAAATGCTAGCATCGCGGGCCCATCCAGTAAAGGAGTCGCTGGCTCGCTTGGGGTGGCGGAGCGCCACGAATAGCTATGAAAATCGCATATTTTGACTCTGGGTCCGGGGTTAGTGGCGACATGACGGTCGGCGCTTTGCTCGATGCAGGGCGAAACAGGGGGTTGTCCGTCGAGCGCCTCAGTGAGGCACTTGAGCTGCTTGGGGTCGGGGGCTACCGGCTCGAAGAGGGGCCCACCGAGGTCGGGCAAATCCGGGCGAATTCCTTCAAGGTACTGATCGACGAACCGCGACATGCACACCGAGACTGGAAGACGATTCGCTCGCTTATAAAGGAAGCGGGCGATCGCGGGCTTTCCGCGGGGACCGTCCAGCGCGCGATCGCGGTCTTCGAGGTCTTGGCCGCAGCAGAGGCGAAGGTTCACGGCGTGTCCGTGGACAAGGTGCATTTTCACGAGGTCGGCGCGATCGATTCTATCGTCGACATCGTTGGCGCTGCGTGGTGTTTGGACACCCTCGGGATTGAAGCCTGCTTCGTCGGGCCGCTGCCCAGCGGCAGTGGCTACGTGATGACCGAGCACGGGCGCTTACCGGTGCCGGCCCCCGCGACCGCTCTCTTGATGGAAGGCTTCGACATCATTGCCGGCGACGGCGAGGGCGAGTTGGTTACGCCCACGGGCATGGCGATTCTCGCCGCTCTGGCGAAGCCCGTTCGACCGGGCTTCACGCTCGATGCGATCGGCGTGGGCGCCGGTACCAAACGGTTTGAGGATCGACCGAACGTGTTGCGCGTGATGATCGGTGACTGCGACGGTGTCGACGACACGCAGATCGTCGAGATGGTTGCCGACATAGATGATATGACGCCCGAAGCCCTGGCGCATGCGGCGGAACGTTTGCGCGCCGACGGCGCGCGCGATGTGAGCGTCGAGCCGGTGCACATGAAGAAGGGCCGCTCGGGAATGCGGCTGACCGTTCTTTGTGATGTCGCGTGTTTGTCAGCACTGGCGACGCGTGTGCTCAGCGAGTCGAGTTCGATCGGAGTGCGCTATCGCATGCTCAATCGTGTGGTGCTTCCTAGGCGCGTAGAACAGGTCGCGACCGAGTTCGGGCCTATCACGGTCAAGATCGTGACCCGCCCCGACGGCAGCGAAACCGCCGAGCCGGAGTTCGACGACGTAGCCCGCATAGCGCTTGAGCGAGATCTTCCGTTTGAGCAGGTTCGCGCAGCCGCCTTGGCCGCGCTGAATAACTAGCGCGCGTCTCTTACAAAAGCGCGTCCAGATGCAACCCTTCTTCAGCATAACGTCCCGCATTATCGCGGTCGTCTTTGGTAATGAACGGCAGTACGCCGAGATCCGTCACCGGGGTGAACCGTGAGATTGTCGAGCGATTGAGATCCGCTTCGGCGCGCGCATCTTTGCCGGGGTTGAGTGTGTTGGTGATGAAGCCGAGTGTACGGATCGCGCGAAAGCGCAACGCTTCGAAGGTGAGCAGGGCGTGACTGATACACCCGAGTCTCGATCCGACCACGCAGACCACCGGAATGTCGAGCCAGACGGCGAGATCGGTGAAAGTGAAGTTCTCGGCGATCGGAACGAGTAGGCCGCCCGCGCCTTCGATAATTGTCAACTCATGCTCGCCGGTAACGCGTCGGCAATCGTCTATCAGAACGCCGGGGTCGACCTTGGAACCGTCGGCCTCTGCGGCGACCAAGGGTGCTGCAGGCATACGGTACAAATAGCTCGCAACTTCGGACGGTTTTTGTCGCCGGCCGGCGGCTGCGGCCAGTCGGACGCAATCTTCGCCGACCAGCCCTTCCGGGCCGTCTTCGCATCCGGTTTCAGCCGGCTTGTAGACACCGACGTCGACGCCGCGCGTGCAGAGTGCGGCCGCGATCGCACACGAGACTTCGGTCTTGCCGATGCTCGTGTCTGTGCCGGTGATAAAAATGCTCTTGCCTGGGGCAGACATGGACTCACCAATAACTGTCGCAAAACGCGATGCTGTTCACAAGTCGCCGATTGCGGTTTCAGGTCGCCGTTGCGGCGGTAATTGCGCGGGCGGTGGCCGCCACCACGCGCTCGAGCAGGTCGGGGGGCATGGTCAGCGGCGGCATTAGAACCATCGTGTCGGCTAGTGGCCGGATGATCACGCCTTCTTCTCGCGCGGCGAGAACAGCACGATGACCGCGTCGTTCGTCGGTGGGGAAGTGCCTGCCGGTTTCCGGGTCGGCGAGAATGTCGAAGCCGACCATGAGGCCTTGGCGTCGCACAGGGCCGACGTGCGGCAACGGGCTGATGTGCCGCTCGAGCGCATCGTCGATTGCGTCGGCGTTGCGTTTGGCCTGCGCGAGGGTGTCTTCTTCTTCGAACACATCGAGGTTTGCGATTGCGGCGGCGCAGCCCACCGGGTTGCCGCCGTAGGTGTGGCCGTGGAACAGTGTCTTGTAGTCCGAGTACGTCCCACGAAATGCTTCGAAGATTTTCTCGGTGGCGAGCGTCGCTGCTACCGGCAGATAGCCCGCGGTGAGCCCCTTTGCCACGCACATGATATCGGGAGTGATGCCGGCTTGTTCGACGGCGAACATCGTTCCCGTGCGCCCGAATCCCGTTGCGACCTCGTCGCACACGAGCAGTATCTCGAAGCGGTCGCACAGCGCGCGCACGCCCGCGACGTACGATGGCGATTGCGGCCAGATTCCCGCAGCGCCTTGCACCAACGGCTCGATGAACACTGCCGCGATTTCATGACCGCGGCTTTCGAACAACGCTTCGAGTTCGGCGAGGCTTGCACGGCCGGCTTCTTCGAGTGCTTCGCCGCTGGGGTCACCGATTCCATTTAGAGGTGCGCAGAGAAAGGGTGGTTTGAACTTCAGTGCTTCGAACGTAATCGGTTCGTAGCCGATGTGAAACGGTTCCGAGAATCCCAGGCTGACCGATCCTAGCGTGTCGCCGTGATACGCATCGACCAACGAGACGAAGCGCGTACGCTCGGACTTCCCAACCTGGCGCCAGTATTGAAAGGCCATGCGGATGGCGACTTCGACGGCGGTGGATCCGGCATCGGTGAAGAACACGCGGCTTAGTCCCTCCGGTGCGATGGCGATCAAGCGGTCGGCTAGCTCGATGGCCGGCACGTGCGTGAGACCGAGCATCGTCGTATGCGTGACGCGATCGATCTGTTCTTTCATTGCCTGGACGATGCGTGGGTGCCCGTGGCCGTGCACGTTGCACCAGATCGAAGAGACACCGTCGAGGTACTGCTTTCCTTCGGTATCTACGAGAAAAAAACCTTCGGCACGCTCGATGACGAGCGGTTGGTATGACATCCACTCGTCCATCTGCGTGAACGGGTGCCAGAGGTGGTCGTGATCGCGTGAGGTGAGGTCGGCCATGGGAGTTCTAGTGAGTGTGGCGATGCACGTGGTCGATGATCGCCGTTGCGGCGCGTTCGATGTGCGCGTCGGTGTGGGTGGCCATTAAGCTTACCCGTAGTCGCGATGTTCCCCTCGGAACAGTCGGTGGGCGAATTGCGGCGACGTAAATGCCGTCGTCGAGAAGGCCGCGCATGACGGCAACCGTGGTTTCGGCTTCGCCGATGACGACCGGAAGGATCTGCGACTCGACCTGAGGAACGGCCAGACCGCCGTCGCGAAGCAATTCACCGAGTCGATGTGCGCGCACCAAGAGGCTGGTCGAACGCTCGCGCTCGCGCTCGGTGATATCGATGGCGGCGTGCGCGGCGGCCACGGCCGATGGCGGAAGGCCTGTGGTGAAAATAAACGACCGGGCGCGGTTGATGAGCAAATCGGTGAGCGCGTGCGATCCGGCGACATAAGCTCCGAAACTCGCAAGGGCCTTGCCGAGCGTGCCGACAATAACGTCGACTTCGCTTTGAAGATCGAGCTCGGAGACCAGTCCGGCGCCGTTGCTGCCGAATATCCCGGCAGCGTGCGCTTCGTCGACCATCAGCCATGCGCCGTGTTCGTGACACGCGGCGGCGATCTCAACGAGCGGCGCTTTGTCGCCGTCCATCGAGAACACCGACTCGGTGATTACGAGCACGCGCGAAGCGTCGCCGTGCTCGACGAGCAAGCTGCGCAACTGTTCGACATCGTTGTGCCGGTAGATGGCGGTGTGCGCGCGAGAGAGCCTGCATCCATCGATGATGCTCGCGTGGTTGAGTTCATCGCTGATAACCACGTCGCCCCTGCGTACCAGCGACGTGATCGCGCCGACGTTGGCTTGGTAGCCGGTCGAGAACACCAATGCGCTTTCGGTGCCTTTCCACACGGCCAGTCGCTTTTCGAGATCTTCATGCGCGCGCATGTGTCCCGAGATGAGCCGCGATGAGACGGCCGAAGTACCGTAACGACGGATGGCCGCTTCGGCGGCTGCGCGCACATCGGGGTGGCTCGCCAGACCGAGATAGTTGTTCGAGCAGAGCAGCAACAGGTCGCGTCCGTCGATAGTGACCTCGGGATCTTGACAGCCGTCGATCAATCGCAGCGATCGGCGCAGGCCCGCCGAGTCGATATCGTCGAGCGCTGCGCGCGCCGCTTTATCTAATGGTAGCCGGGGCGCGCGCAGGTCGGGCTTTCTTAAGGGGTCTGTCATTGCGGGTCGACGCGGGGCGCGCTACGGGGTTTTAGTACCTAGAGGGCAGGGGCCAGGTAGTCAACTAGTCAACCCGACGGCGCAACTAGGTTGACTAGTATTGAGTCGGCGGAAAACCGCACTGGACGGGCGTTTTTCCCTCGCTTTGCGGCCAGCCCGGGTTTAAGTCATCGGGCTCAGGCCGCACGCGGTCTGCTTGGGAAAGGAGAGAGATGCCTGCCAAACGAATCACTTACAGCTGCCAAGAATGCGGTCATCAGAGTCCCGGCTGGTTGGGCAAATGCCCGACTTGCAACGCATGGAGTTCTTTCGTCGAGGAGGGGCCCGAGCCGTCGAAAGCGTCGCGCAAACGAACTCCCTCGAAGGTGGTACGCATCGACTCAGCCGCGGTCGCACTTGCCGATGTCGACGCGGGTGGCGAGGCTTCACGAATCGCGACCGGCCAGAACGAACTCGATCGCGTGCTTGGCGGCGGGCTCGTCCCCGGCAGTACGGTTCTTATCGGCGGCGATCCCGGCATTGGGAAGTCGACGCTCGCGTTGCAACTGGCGTCGGGAGTGGCATCGGCTCGCCGACCCGTGCTCTATGTCGCGGGCGAGGAGGCCGCTGCGCAGATTAGTCTCCGCGCCGAGCGTCTCAATGTCGCGGCCGATCGGATCTTCGTGCTGAGTGCGACCGACACGGAGGCGGTCATCGCGGCCGTTGCGAAGCATCAACCGGCCGTCGTCATCGTCGATTCGATTCAAACCATACACACCGATCGCATCGAGTCGGCGCCAGGGTCGGTCGCGCAGCTTCGTGAAGCCGGGGCTGAACTCGTCATGTCGGGCCGCGAACACTCTGCCGCTATGGTGATGATCGGCCACGTGACGAAAGAAGGCTATCTCGCCGGACCGCGTGTGCTCGAGCACATGGTCGATACGGTGCTCTATTTCGAGGGCGACAAGAATTACGTGTTCCGTATCTTGCGGGCGGTGAAGAATCGTTTCGGTCCCGCGGGTGAGATTGGAATATTCGAAATGCGCTCGACCGGTTTGGCGGAAGTCGACAATCCCTCGGAAGCGTTTACCGGGGCACATCGCAACACGGCGGCTGGGTCGGTGGTGACGGCGGCCATCGAAGGCAGCCGTGCGCTATTGGTTGAAGTGCAGGCACTGGCTGCGCCCAGCAATCCCGGCAACGCGCGTCGCACCACACTTGGTGTCGACCACGGTCGCGTCGCAATGCTCGCTGCCGTTATGGAGCGCAGGCTTGGTCTTTCGATGGTTAGCCACGATTTGTTCGTGAACACGGTGGGCGGCGTACGGGTGGACGATCCCGGCGTCGATCTCGCGGTGATCGCCGCGTTGGCATCGAGCTTCGTCGACAAGCCGTTGCCGTCGGAACTCGTGGTCATCGGAGAAGTGGGACTCACCGGCGAAGTGCGGGCGGTTAGCCAACCGCAAGCGCGCATTCAAGAGGCGGTTCGGTTGGGCTTCACCCATTTGGTCGTTCCGCAGGTCATCGCCGATCAGGCGAAGAAAGCCGGAGCGAAGGTGGTAACTGGGGTGACGACGATCGAGCAAGCCTGGCAGGCGCTCTGACTTGCGGCGTGCCGTGACGCTGCTACAACGGCTAGCATGATCTACAGCATTTCGTCGGTTCGTCGCCCGCTTCGTTTCGCAAAGGCTCTCTCGATGCTCGCTGCCGTCGCGCTCACCGCTTCGTTCGCGCTGCCCGGATCCGCTCTCGCCGATCATCACGGCGGTAGTGCCGAGCCGGCGAAGAAGACCGGGCCTGCCAAGGAAGCGGTGCCGGCTGCGAAAGCCGCCGCCAAGCCTGCGGGTGACGCCGTTGCACAGGTAGACGCGTTCATCGCGACGCAAAAGATCGACAAAGCGAACACCGCTTGGCGCACGTCGCTCACGAAGCCGCCGGTTGCCGATTTCGCTGCCGGCAAGTCGTATGCGTGGGTCCTGGAAACCACGCACGGCACGATCACGATCGACCTCATGCCGAAGGTTGCTCCCATGCACGTGACCAGCACGATCTACCTGACCAAGCTCGGGTTTTACGACGGTCTGGCGTTTCACCGCGTGATTCCCGGCTTCATGGCCCAAGGCGGTTGCCCGCTCGGCAACGGAAGGGGCGGCCCGGGTTACAAGTACCAGGGCGAGTACGACGCGAGCGCCGTGCACGACAAGCAAGGTACGCTGAGCATGGCGAACGCCGGCCCCGGAACCGATGGAAGCCAGTTCTTCCTCACATTCGGTGCCACGCCGCACCTGAACAACCGACACACCGTGTTTGGCTCGGTTTCGTCTGGGCACGCTGCGCTCAAAGCGATCGAGGCGGCCGGCAGCTCAAGCGGGTCGACAAAAGAGAAAGTTGCGATCAACAAGGCGACGATCGTCGTCAAGTAATAGCGCTAGTTAGTGGTGCGGTGTTTGAGACGGTATGCCCCGTCTTCGGGGCCGTCGAATAACTCATGTATCTGGGGGTGCCGGCAAGGTGCGCCGGTTTCGTCGGGTAAGCAGTTCTGTTCCGACACGTACGCGATGTAGGTCGTTTCCTCGTTCTCGGCAAGCACGTGGTAGTAGGGTTGGTCCTTCGCGGGGCGTACGTCTTCAGGGATCGACAGCCACCATTCTTCTGAATTGCTGAACGTGGGGTCGACGTCGAACACAACACCGCGAAACGGGAAGAAGCGGTGCTGGATGATCTGGCCGATCGCGTAACGGGCGCTGCGTGTCGTCATAGTGAGGTTCGGCGATCAGCCGCCGCAACTGCCCAGATCGTTCATCGTATCGACGACTTTGAATATGTCGCCGACATCGACGAAATCGAGCGTGATGAAGTTTGGCAGTTGGCCGCCTTCGGTCTCGCACTGAAGCGCGCGATCAACCAATAGTGGATTATAGTTCACCGTCTCTGCGAGCGTCTTCAGCCCGATCGGGTTTGTGAGGAAGTGGTTGAAGATGAACAGGTCGTTTCCCATCGTTCCGCGGTTGACGGCGCATAGGAAGTCTTCGGGTGCCAGCCAGCTGTAGTGGGTTTCCCAGGCGAAGTCCGTCCACAGGTAGTGGTGCCAGGACAGTGCGGCCGACGAATCGTCGGTAAGAACCACCAGCCGTGTGCCTGCATCGATCAGTGCTCTGAGCGTCGGCCATGGTTGGCCTGCGGTCTGAGAATGCAGATAGGGATCGAGGCCGGCGGCGGTGAACTCGGTGGCGGTGTCGGCCTCGCTGATGTAGCTCTCGAAGATGATGCTCACGACCTCTTCCGGTCGCGCTTCGAGGAACTCACGGATGCGCACCAACCCATCGACCAACGGTTCGCGCCACATCTGCAGCATATTCAGGTCACAGCTTGCGTGACAGAGGTGCGGTGTGCCCATGTAGTAATACGTGTCGAGCATCATCGATCGCACTCCGCGATTGAGCTGATCGGCAATGCCCCAGGTCTGAAGCGGTGCGCCCCAGTTCTCGTCCTCGTTCGACATCGCATTATGCGCGGTCGGGTAGGAGACATTGTCGAACGTACGGTCGCACAGTGCACCCGAGCCGTTGCAGCGGCCGTCGGCAATGACGCAACTGCCGTTCGCGGCCGTGTCGTCAAACACGTCGCAGTCGCGCTCAACGCTGTTGTACCTGTTGAGTAACTGGCAGGTGCGGCATCGAGTTTGCGCTGCGAAACACGCAGGCGCGTCGCCCGCTCCGACGCAGGGTCCGGGGAAGGTGACGTCGAGATCTACGCCGACACAGGACTTCGTAACCGCGCCGTCGATCTTCGCTTCGGCTTTCGCGATCTTACCTTTGGCGTCTGCAACGAGCGTGTCGAAGCAGGCTTCCAGCGTTGCGGCCGAGTCGATGCTCGCGTCTTTCAATCCCTTCTTCGTACAGCCGGCAAACTCTTTGAGCACTGTCGCGCCGAGTTTTGCCGCCGACTTCTGCACTTTGCCTTGGCATTTGGCGCCGACCTTGTCGACAGAGGCAACGATGGTCGCGTCATCGAGCAGCGGGCCGAACAAATAGCTCGACGGCGCCGGATTTACCTTGCCGAGCAACGGGACGAGGTCCACGTCGCCGCTGAACCAGGTCGGGTACTGGAGCGTGAACGCGCAGCCGGGGCCGGCCGCATCGTCAACGGCTGTCTGAGATTTCGCGACTTTGCCTTTGAGGTCGCCCAGTACACAGGCATCGGCATCGGTGCACGCGGTCAGTTTTTCTTTCGAGACGCTTTTGACGCAGGTACCGATCTCTTTCTCGTACGTCTTGATGAGTTTCTGCGTGCTTTTCGCCAGACCGTTGATGCAGTCCTGCTGCTGTTGGGTGGCAGCCTGGCCCCATGCGGGGGGTGCGCCGCCCAGTGCGAACAGCGTGGTGGTGAGCGTTGCGGCTATCGAAGCGAGAAGTCGTGTGTATTGATGCATGACGGATCGGTCTCCATGGAGTGCTTATCTCATAGCATCGATTCGCGGGTCAACACAGACGGTCGCGCGCGGCCGACAAAGTCGGCGCAGATGGAGGGGCGTCGTGGTTTGGTGGCCTAGCGGAATTTACTGAACGTACGCTTCGACCAATTCTTGGTTGTAGGTGATGCCCATGCTGTCCTTGAGCGACTGCACGAAGGCACCCATCGCGTTCTGTTCTTTGCGGCGCCGCACGGCTTGCATGCGATCGTCTTTCACTGCGTCGAACTGCTCGCGCGTGGCGGCTTCGAAGCCTTTGCGCGCCATCACGAACGCATCCCCGCGCAGCGTGTAGGTGCGCGGCAGTAACTCACCATCGTTCGTTGTGTTGAATGCCGCCTCTTTCGCTGCCGGCAGATTGCCGATGCCCGGAACGAAGCCGCCGGATTTCGCGAAGCCGTCGGTCTCGCCGACCTCGATGCCGTCGGTCTCTTCGTAGTCGGTAAACGACTTGCCACCTTTGAGCTCGTCGAGAATCACGTCGGCTTTCTCTCGCGCGGCCTCTTCGGCGCCTAACTTGCGGTAGTTCTTCGCGACTTCTTCCCGCACGTCGGTTAGCTCGGGGAGATGCGACGGCACGCGTTCGCGCAGCACGAGGATGTAATATTCATCGCTGACACGAATGGCTTCGCTCGAGTCGCCGACCTCGGACAACCCGAGAGCTGCTTTGACGAATGATCCCGATGGGGTGACGCCGGCAACGGTGTCTCCAAGCCGAATCACGTCGGATTCGGTGACGCTTGCTCCGCGCTCTTCGATGATCGTGTCCACCGATACGCCGTCTTGAATCGCAAGTGCGTCGTCAGCTGCGGAGTCGAATACCTGGTCCTTGGCGTCTTCGCTCGCCAGACTCAAAGCGATGTCGTCGCGTACCTCGTCGAGCGCTTTCGTGCCGCCTTCGTCGTATGAGTATTTCTTGATCACGTGGAAGCCGAATTGTGTTTCGACCACATCGCTGGTCTCGCCCAGTTCCAACGCGAATGCAGTTTCTTCGAACGGCTTGACCATGGCACCGCGGCCGAAACTGCCGAGATCGCCGCCTGATGCGGCCGAGCCGTCTTCGGACTCCTCTTTCGCGACCTCGGCGAAGTCTTCGCCGGCGTCGAGTCGCTCGACGACTTTATCGATCGCAGCGCGCACCTCGGCTTTCGCGTCATCGTCGTCGCCTTTGAACTTCTTCAAGATATGGCGCGCGCCGACCTTCTCTTTGGTCGTGAACTCTCGGTCCTTGTTGAGTTCGTAGTACGATTCGATGTCTTCGGCGCTGACCTTGTCGGGCTGCGCGAAATCGGTTTCGCTGTACTTGATGTAGGCGACCTTTACGCCGTCACCGATGCGGTACTCTTCTTTGTTCTCTTCGAAGTAACTCGCGAGCTTGGCGTCATCGACAACGATCGAGTCCTGTAGGTCCGTGCCGCTTATCTTGATGTAGTCGAGCGAGACTTTGTCGGCGCTCTCTTGGTACTCTTCGAAGGCTTCATCTTCGCTGACGTGTACGCCGGCGCGCACGATGTCGACGAGTTGCTCGATGAGCATCTGTTGGCGAACGTTCTCTTCGAAGCGAGACGTGCTCAGGCCCTGGCGTTGCAACGCAGTGTTGTAGGCGGTGATCGAGAACTGTCCGTCGGGTCGAAAGGCATCGATCTCGCGGATCTCGTAGCGAAGCGATTCATCGGGCACAGTGAGCCCCAGCCGCAGGGCTTCTGCTTGGAGCACCGCACCATCAACGAGCTGGTTGAGCGTATTGCCGCCGATATCGAGCGCAGATAGCAGTTGTGGCGTTAGACGTGTGCCGTACTGCTCGCGGTAGTACTGCTCGTTTCTACGATGAGCGTCCTGGAATTCGGTGAGCGAGATCTGCTCATCGCCGATCCGTGCGATGGTGGTTTGGCCGCCGATGAGGCCGCCCGCTCCGCCCATGAAGAAGACAAAAACGATAGCGATCAGGCCAAGAATGATCTTGACCGGCAGCGACGACTTATTGTTGCGTAGATAATCGAGCACGACATGGAAGGCTAAAGCAGCTGAGCCCGGAGTGCAATTTGTTCGGGGCCTTCTTGAGGCGATTGTTCTTCCAGAAACGACAAAACCCACCCTCCCGGTGGGGAGAGTGGGCCGTTGCCCGCCTCAAGGGGCGGAAAAGCCGGTGCCGCGGGCTACGAGATCGCGTCCTCGATGGCCTCAGTGAGCTTGTTTTTCGGTACCGCACCCACGATCTGCTGGGCTACCTGACCACCTTTGAAGACGATCAGATTTGGGATGCTGCGTACTCCGTAGGTCGCGGCCGTATTCTGATGGTCGTCAACGTTCATTTTGACGATTTTAGCCTTGCCGTCGTACTCGCCGGCGAGTTCTTCGAGCACAGGGGCGATGGCTCGGCAGGGGCCGCACCACGGGGCCCAGAAATCCACTAGGACCGGGACGTCGGCGTCGAGCACCTCGGCTTGGAAGTTGGTATCTGTGATCTCGTTGATATTTGCCATTTGGTTAGCTCCTGTAAGGTATCTAACCGCTAGCCGGTCCTCGTCAAGCGGTTGGTGCCGGAGGTCGGACTCGAACCGACACGGAGTTGCCTCCACCGGATTTTGAGTCCGGCGCGTCTGCCAATTTCACCACTCCGGCGCAGGGCAAGCATTCTAGCTACGGCTCATGCCCAGAGCGAGTTACCGCTTCTGGGGCGGTGGCGGCCGCAGGATTTTCTCGAGCTCTATAATGGTGGGCTGCTGGCTGTGCACCTCTAGTGCCCGCTTCTCTATCTTACCGAGAGCATCGTTGGCGATGCGCGAGACATGGGCGCTTTCGGTGGTTTTTGCGTAGCGCTCCACGATCGGGGTGGCCGACGGATGGCCGACCTCGCCCAGTGCGTGTAACGCAGCGCAACGTAGTTTCTCGTCCTCGGTTTTTTGTGTGAACAGTGTTAACGAGCTCACGGACCTAGGGTCTCGAATACGCCCCAAGGCCACTAAAATCCGTTGTTTTGAGGGGGCATCGACGTCGTTGAGAAACAGATACTGAGACAGGAGCGGGGTCGCATCGCGGTCGCCGATCATGCCGAGATAATCGATCGCCTTGGCGCGGACGCGCGGATCGGGGTCCGACGTGGCGTCCAGCAGTGGTTTTACCGCCTCTTCGCCGCCGGCTTCGCCTAGCGAGGCGACGGCTTCGAGGCGGGTCTTCACATCGTCATCGAAGATTCGCCGATGCCACTCGTCTACATTGGAGCCCTTGGCGATTCGGTTGTAGCGCTTCACCGCCGCATGCGTATCTACCTGCGCGGCGGCAGGAATCGCGAGCGCGACCGCAGCGAAACCGGCGCAGAATGCTATGATCGTACCCTGGAGTTTTGTGAATCGGTTCATTGGGACTTCCGGCGGAACCCGAAAAAGTTCGCCCTTTCCGCCTCTCAGTGCAAGCGCCGGCGTCGCGCGTCGCTGCGGCAGGTGGTTACAAGGTGCTGCTGTAGCTGCATTTTGTGTGCTATTCAGCGCTTTGGGCCACGCCAAGATAACTCCGGATGCGGTGAAAATCGATGTTCCGGTGTATCAGGTCGGCAGTCAAGAGGTCATGCCGGTCGACGAGACCTGGAAGATCGACTTCGCGTGGTCGGGCTTCCCGGTAGGCTCGATGACCATTTCGGGCAAGGGCAATGGAGAAAATCCGGACGCCATGTTGGGGGTCGAGATCGACGGCCGAACCAATGCGTTCATAGATCTGCTCTGGCGCTACCGCTTGAACGCCCGTGGTACGATCCTGCTCCACCCATTTGCGCCGAACCAATTCATCATTACCGAGAACGAGAGGCGCCGCGAGAAAGTCACCACTATCGAGTTTGCTGAGGGTTCTGTGCACTCGACCAAGCTGAAAGAGGGAAATCTCGAAGAATTCCGCTTCGAGTCACCCAATACCTACGACATTATTTCGGCCGTCTTCCTGATGATGCACCTCGAGTACGAGGTTGGGCGCAGTTATCGCATCGACGCGCTCACCGGCACGAGCAGGTATTTGGTGAGCGTCGAGGTCGAAGCGCGAGAAGAAATCCAGGTGATGGATCGCATTGTCGAAGCCTATCGGCTGGTGATTCATACAAACGATCTCACCGACCCCAAGGACAACGAAAAGCACGCCGGCACCTATATGTGGGTCTCGACAGCGCCCCCGCGTCGCATGCTCAGAGCGAAGGCCACGACGAAATGGGGCTCTATATATGGAGAATTGGTGTCGATTTTCGATTCCCGTGCGCCGGCAGATGCGCCCGTCGAGCTGTTCCCCTTTGGACCGCTGCCCGACGCCGGCGAGCGTCTGCGCGATCGGCGCGCGCCCCGCCCCGGGACTCCATGGCGCGGAAAGCCGCGCGCTCGATAACGCGGTCTAATGATTTGTATGCCGGAGTCTTCACGGCGACCTTGACATCCGGGTCGATTTCTTAGAAATCCTTTCTATCGACGGGGGGCGCTTTCCCATCTTTGCGACAGTTTGTTTGGCACCGAAGACGGTCCCACTGCGTCAGGAGTAATTGCATCCATGGCGGACGCACATCACGAACACGAATTACCGTTCTGGCAGAAGTACATCTTCTCGACCGACCACAAGTGGATCGGTATCCAGTACGGTTTGACTGCACTCGTATTCTTATTTTTTGGATTCTCTCTGATGATGCTCATGCGTTATCAGCTCGCCTATCCGGGGGAAGTCATTCCCCTGATCGGTGGTCTGTTCGGTGACGCGCGCGCACCGGGCGGCATCATGTTGCCCGAGTTCTACAACGAGCTCGGCGCCATGCATGGCACCATCATGGTGTTCTTGGGCGTTGTACCGCTAGCGGTCGGCGGCTTTGGGAACTACGTGATGCCTTTGCAGATCGGCGCACCCGATATGGCGTTCCCGAAGCTCAACATGGTCAGCTACTGGGCGTTCTTCGTCGGTGGTTGCGTGATGATGGGTAGCTTCTTCGTCGATGGCGGCGCAGCGCAGTCGGGTTGGACTTCGTATCCGCCTCTGTCGAATACGGCGCCTCCGGGGCAAACGTATTGGGCTGTCGGGATGCTCTTCCTGATCGCTTCGTCGTTGCTCGGCTCGGTGAACTTCATCGTAACGATCCTCCACCTGCGGGCACCGGGTCTTTCGATGATGCGTCTGCCGTTTTTCGTGTGGGCACAGTTCGTCACGTCGTTCCTGCTTCTTCTCGCGTTTCCGCCGCTGCAGGCTGCGGGAATCATGCAGGTCATGGACCGCGTGGCCGGATCGAGCTTCTTCATGCCCACCGGGCTCATCGTGGGCGGCGAGGTTGCAGCGATCAGCGGCGGTGGTAACCCGCTGCTCTGGCAACACTTGTTCTGGTTTCTGGCCCACCCCGAGGTGTACGTCCTGATCCTGCCGGCGCTTGGTATCGTCGGTGAGGTCATCGCGAACAACACTCGCAAGCCGCTGTGGGGTTACAAGTCGATGGTCTACTCGATCGTCTTTCTGGGCTTCTGCTCCTTCATCGTGTGGGCACACCACATGTTCATGACCGGCATGGGCACAGTGATGAGCACGTTCTTCCAGACCACGACGATGATCATCTCGGTACCGTCGATCGTCATATTGTCGGCTCTCGTCATCTCGCTTTGGGGCGGTGCGATTCGGTTTACGACACCGATGCTATTCGCGCTGGCGTTCTTGCCGATGTTCGGCATCGGCGGTTTGACGGGGCTGCCGCTGGGGTTAGCCACTCCTGATATCTATCTACACGATACGTATTACGTCATCGGTCACTTTCACTACGTAGTGGCGCCGGGCACGCTCTTCGCGCTCTTTGCGGGCATCTATTATTGGTTCCCGAAGGCGACCGGTCGGATGTTAAACCCGACGTTGGGCAAGTTGCACTTCTGGTTCTCGTTCATCTGTATCAACGGTGTCTTCATGCCGATGTTCTGGCAGGGCATGGCCGGCACTTCCCGCCGGCTTTACGACCAAACGTTTTATACGCATGGAGTGGCAGTCCAGGACCTGACGATACTTTCATCGTTCGCGGCTTGGGGGCTCGGTCTCGCGCAGCTCTTCTTCATCGTTAACTTCTTCATGAGCATCAAGGGCGGTCAGAAGGTCAAGAACGACAATCCTTGGGATGCGACGACGCTCGAATGGGCGACGCCGACACCACCGCCGCATGGGAACTTCGCGGTGGCTCCGCGCGTGCATCGTGGCCCCTATGAATACAGCGTCCCGGGCGCGGCCAGTGATTTCTCGCCGCAGAACGAGGCCTAGGAGCAGTCATGGAAATCGCACACATTACAGAGCCGCATCCCGAAACGGGATTGGTCAACGGGAAGCTTGGGATTTGGCTGTTCCTCGCTTCCGAAGTGATGCTCTTCGGCGCGCTGTTCTCGACCTACATCATTTTGCGCGTCGGTGCCGTGTCGTGGCCGGAAGGTTCTTCGATCCTCAACGTGCCCATGGCGACGATCAATACTTTCGTACTGATCACGTCGTCGATCACGATTTTGATGTCGTGGGCGTCGCTCAAGCGGAACGACTTCGGCAAGTTCAGATTGTACATGGGCCTCACCATCGCCCTGTCGTTCGTGTTCTTGGTTATCAAGTATTTCGAGTACTCCGCCAAGTTTGAGCACGGCCTCTCGCCGGCAACGAGTACTTTCTTGGCTATTTACTTCACGACAACCGGGCTGCATGCGCTGCACGTCATTGGCGGCATCGTGGTGAACGGCTATTTACTTGGTCCCGGTTCGAAGCTGTGGAGCGAGAACCCCGAGATGTTTACCAACAGGGTCGAGTGCGCGGGACTATACTGGCACTTTGTTGACCTCGTCTGGATATTCTTGTTCCCGACGCTGTACCTGCTTTAGGAGAACCCATGGCCGACTCACCAGAAGAAGTTAACGCATTCATACGCAAATGTATCTTCGTATTCGTAGCCCTGATGGCGCTTACGGTTATTACTGTGGCCGTGTCGTACCTCGAGTCTTCAACCCCGTTCGCTATTTTCTTAGGTTTGCTTATCGCTCTACTGAAAGGCTCGCTGGTTGCGCTGTTCTTCATGCATCTCATCGCCGAGAAGAAGATCGTCTACTACGTGATGGCGCTGACCTTCTCGTTCTTCGCGCTCGTGATGTATCTGCCAAGTGGCTGGGACCATGATCTCGTTGAGTCGGATTCCGTTTGGACGGTGCTTCCTGAAGAGGTCTTGGGAGGCGGCCACGGCGATGATCACGGCGACGACGACGGCCACGGCCACGATCATGGGGATGAAGGCCACGAAGCGCACTAAGATCCGACGATGAATCTCAAAGCCTTCCATATATTTTTCGTAACGTGCGCGTCGCTGATGTGTTTCATCGTGGCGGGTCTGTACGGAGCCGAGTGGCAATCGGGCGGCGATTCGTCGGCCATGGTGCCTACAGCAGCATGGCTCACGGGCGGCCTCGCGCTCATCTACTACGGTCGTTATTTTCTTCGTAAGTTCAAAGACTGGGGGTATCTCTGATGCCGACGCTTCGCAGACTCCCCAAACTTTTGACGATGGTGGTCTCTCTGGTCGCGGCGTTCGTAGTGTTTACCGCGCTGGACGCCTCGGCATGCTCAGTTTGTTACGGCAATCCGGAGTCGCCGCTCACCAAGGGTATGCAGGCGGGAATCTGGGTGCTGCTCGGCTGCATCTTCACTCTACTGTCCTGCTTCGCAGGCCTCTTCCTTTACTGGATGTCGCGTAGCCGGCGTTTGAGCGCGCTCGAGTTCGTCGGCGAGAGCGCATCGCACTGATGGGTGGAAACTAGGTAATGGATAAAATCGAATACGGTTGGTGGTTGCCTGTTGATATCTCAACGCACGGCGCTGAGATCGACTACATCATCACGATCTTGCACTGGTTCATGCTCGCATTGTTCATCGGGTGGGGCGGGTTCATGCTCTTCTCGCTGATCAAATTCCGCGCGCGACCGGGACACACAGCGGACTACCATGGTGCGCGAACCCACGTGTCGAGCTATCTCGAAGTCGGTATCGTGGCGATCGAAGTCATCGTGCTGGTCGTTTTGTCGATTCCGGTTTGGAACACGATCAAGTCGAACCCGCCGACGTCGCAAGAGGCCGACATCGTGGTGCGCGTTGTTGGCGAGCAGTTTGCATGGAACATTCACTATCCCGGGGTCGACGGGAAATTCGGCAAGACCGACATCAACCTGGTCAACAGCAATAACCCACTGGGCATCGATAGCGCCGATCCTGCAGCCAAAGACGATGTTACGACTATCAACCAGTTCCACTTCCCGGTGGGCAAGAAGGTGCTGATGCACCTCACCTCGAAAGACGTGATTCACTCGTTCTCGATGCCGATCATGCGTGTGAAGCAAGATGCTATTCCCGGCATGACCGTTCCGCTTTGGTTCGAAGCCAAGGACACGGGCGAGGGTGAAATCGGCTGCGCGCAGCTCTGCGGCCTGGGCCACTACCGCATGAAGGGCTACTTCAGCGTCGATACCGACGAGGAGTACGACGCATGGATGAAGGAGCAGGTGGAAGCGTCGTCGTTCGAGGACGACTACTACTAGGCGCAGCGCTCGGGGCACCCCCATTAGGGGTGTTTGCTATAATGCAAGTCATTAAATAGCCTGGTTCTAGTGGCTGGGCGTGAAACACAAGAACGGCTGATCGATACAGCGGAGCGTTTGTTTGCCGAACACGGGTTCGACGGCGTTACTTTCAAGCAGATCACCGAAGAGGCCGGCCAGCGCAACGCCTCGGCTCTGCAATACCACTTCGGAACCAAGCAAGAGCTTGTCCAGGCCATCGCCCTGCACCGCATTCCGACGCTCAGCGATCGCCGCGAGGCGATGCTCGACGAACTCGAGGCCACGGGCCGTGATAAGGATTTGCGCGCGGTAGTCTGTGCCTTGGTCTACCCTTTGGCCGAACAGCTTGATGATGGCACCGCAGCCGGCGGGCGTTACTATATCCGCTTTTTATCGCAGGTTTTGAGCAACCCCCGCAGTCGTCTGCATCCTTTCGGCTCGCCCGAGCTCAACAAAGGCATCGTTCGAGCGGGCGCGATGGCAGCGCTGCTCATGGGACACCTTCCGGCCGAGGTCGTACACCAGCGGCTAGCGGTACTAGCAGGATTCGTGGTGGGGGCATTGGCAGACTATGAGCGTGGCTCGCTCGATGACCGCACCGTGCGACCGCCCGCAGAGTTCTTCGTGAGCAACCTGATCGATGTCGTGGTGGGCATGCTGTCGCAGCCGGTGTCGGCGGAAACTCGCGAAGCGCTGGAGCGGTCGGAAGCTGCCGACTCGGTGGCCACCAGTGACGCCTCGCGGACCTCTCCGGCGGGTAGCTGAGCGGTAGGCGCAAGTGGGTGGGCTGTACTTTATCTTGACAAGCCCCTCCTGGACCCTTTAACCCTATAAATAGCGGATTGTCCCTGTGCATATGCGCGGAGCGGTGAGCCTGAAAGCACATATAATGACTTGCATTAAAGTGCCGTGGTGTTTAGCGTACAGGAGAATCTCCCTGTGCCGATGGAAAGACGTGCCATCAGCTTAGGTAGACTGTCGTTACCGCTAGGTGCGCAACTTCTTCTTCATGGCGAAACAGACAACACTATTAGGACTTCTCGCTGCGGCACTTGTGGCAGTGTGCCTGACTATGCCTTCAGTCGTGGCCGCGCAGTGTCCTCCGAGCTGCCCGATTAGCGGTGGTGGCGACACTACGACGGATTGCTTCACAGAGATGGCGTCGCCGGCGATGCATCTCAACTCGCCGTTCTTCAATCCGGCAAAGATCAAAACGGCGAAGGAACATCGCTGTTTCGACGGCGATCCGGGCTGCGACCTCGACGGTGAGGTCGACGGCAAGTGCGAGTTCGATATCGATCTCTGTCTCTATAACGCAGACGCCGCTCTTCCTTCGTGCACACCGGCAGATGTTACGGCAGTGAGCGTAAAGGGTTCGACAACGAAGTTCCCGGCGTTCGCGACGCTACAGTCTGCGGTCGATGCCCTTTTGCCGGCAACTTCGAGTGTTTGTACTTCCGGCGTTAGCGTTACGTTGCCGCTCAAGGTCAAGGGCAACGGTGATCAGAAGCGCTCGAAGATGACGTTCAAGACGATTACCCGGACCGCTTCAGGCATCGACAAAGACAAAGCCAAACTGAGCTGCGTTCCGCACCGTTGGCCGTCTCTCAACTACAATCACAAGAACCACAACGCCAACTCGGCAGATACAGCGATCTCGGCGGCCAATGTGCTTTCGCTGTCGTTTAAGTGGGACTTCACCCCGTCACTCGGCTTCTCTTTGATAGGTGTGACCGGTACACCGACGGTCGGTCGTAAGCTCGTTTACGTCGCGTCTTGGGACGGTGTTGTGTACGCGCTCGATAAGAAGTCGGGTAAGATCAAATGGAGCTACGTCGCCGGCTCGTCTCTGCAATCCTCGGCTACTTTGACCGCTGAAGGCCGTCTCCTGGTCGTCGATGGCCAGGCCACAGTGCACGCGCTCGATGCAAAGAAGGGTGGGCTGTTGTGGACCGCGAATATTGGCGATCCCGATACCGAGTCGGCGCACGGTTGGGGTGCGCCCACCGTGGCCAACGGCCGCGTCTTCGTCGGCCGCGCTTCTCACAGTGACGTGCCTTGTACGCAAGGCCACGTGTACGCGTTCGATCTCGATGACGGAACCGAACTCTGGCGTGTTGCCACGGTGCCGGCTGCGGTCTGCGACGACGACACGACCATTGAATGCTCGACGGACGGTGATTGTGCCGGCAACTGTGTCCCCGGCATCAGTGGTGGCGTGACGACTACGCCGTCGACAAGTGCCGATGGTGAAACCGTCTACTTCGTGAGTGTTGGTTGTTACACGAGCCCGTCGCTCGGCAACTCCGATTCGTTTTTCTCGGTTGATGCGTCATCCGGTGCGGTTAACTGGATTCACCGTACGCAATACATTGAGCAGTTCGCAGACGGCCCCCCGTACAACGACTACGGATTCTTGCAGGGCCCCATGCTCATCACCGTCGACGACGGTATGGCGGGAACGCAGGACCTGCTAGTAGCCGGTAGCAAAGACGGATCGCTCTACGCAATAGACCCCGACACGGGCACGCCCGTTTGGACTGAGGTCGTGCAGCCTGCAGCCGACTTTGCGGGTTATGGATTGTTCAACGGAGCGATCGGCTTCGAAAATGGCAACATCTTCGCAGCGCTGTTCAATCAGATTAATCCAGTGACCGGGCCGATGGATCGGCTGTGGAGTTTCAGCGGCACCGATGGTTCGTCGAACTGGTCGGACCGTGAAGATATCTTCGTCTGGGCCGACGTAGCTTTGGCTAACGGCCTTTTGTTTGTAGGCTCTGCGGCCAACGTTCTAGAAATTTATGATACAGCCGCAGGCACGCTTCTCCACACGCTCGGTGGGTTTCCCGCTCAGGTTGTGGGTGGGGCGAGCATTAGCGACGGAATGTTGTTCGTGCCGTACGGCACCACGAGCACCGTCGGTGGTGTGATGGCGTTTGCGTTGTCATAGCACTCTGTTTCGAGATTTGTTCCAATGGGAAATGGGAAAGAGGGATAATGATGTTTAAACGAATTCCAAGTACTACGCTCCTCATGCTGGCAGCACTGGGGTTGGTCTTTGGTGCATCGCACGAAGCGGACGCACACGACGGCACCGACTACGCGATCAGCAGCGACAAGCTGAAGATCCAATATGACTTCGGCAACAGTAAGAAGAACCAGTTCCAGTACAAGGCGAAGGGACAGATTGCGATCAATGATCTGTCGACCGATCTTACCACGGTCGCCTCTTCGCTTATCGTGCGTGGCACGGGCGTGAACGACGGCGACACCGGGGTTATCTTGCTCGACCCGGCGCTTTGGTCGGCGATCGGCAGCAAAGGGTGGAAGTACAAAGGCGACACCGAGGATGCCAACGGCGGCGGCATCAAGCAGATCAAAATCATGACCCATCCCACCAAGGGCGGTCGCCTCCAGGTCAAGGCGAAAGGCCAGTATTGGGCCTACGATTTGGTCCAGCCCCAGAGTTCCATCGAGATTTCTCTGAACCTCGATGAACAAATCTTCTGCGCGCAGTATGGCGCGACGCCGAGTGAACTCACGCGCAACGAAGGCGATCTGCTCAAGGGCAAGGCGCAAGGCAAGTCTTCGGCGGCGATCGCCGGCGGCGAATGCCCATCGGTTTGCGGCAACGCCCAGCTCGAACTGGGCGAAGAGTGCGACGACGGCAACACGGTCGACAACGACACCTGCAATAACGAGTGCCTCGGTTGTGCATCGATCGAAGAGGAGTATGAGTCAACCTTCGAAGGAATTCAGGCGCTGATCTTTGACAGCCCGACTTACAATTGCAGCAACGATCTTTGCCATGGCGCTGGAACTTCGGGCGGACTCGACCTGCGCGACGGCACGTCCTACAGCCAACTGATAAACGTCGCGAGTCCGAACTGGACCGGCAACCCGCTGCGCGTCTTCCCGGGCGACCAAGACCCGAGCCTGCTCTACTCGAAGCTCGCCCACGGCACGAACGGTACGCCCACGATTGCGGGCACCGGCACACCGATGCCTTCGGGCGCTCCGCCGCTCACGGACGACCATCTCGAAGCGATCCGACTTTGGATCCGTGGTGGTGCACCTGAAGACAGCGTGGTTGCAGGAACCTCCGAGCTGCTCGGTGCGTGCCTGCCGCCGGCGGCGCCCAACAAGATTGCGAAGCCCCCGGCGCCTGACGTAACTGAGGGTGTTCAGTTTGCAATGCCGGGCTACGAGCTTCTTTCACAGTCCGAACGGGAACTCTGCGTGACGAGTTACTACGATGTTTCGGCTGATGTGCCGGCGGAGTTCAGGGTGCCGTGTCCGTTCGCTTCCGGTGCAGTGAACGGTCCCGAGAACGAGTGCTTCGCATGGAACTATCAGGCGCTTTCGCAGGATCCGCAATCGCATCATTCGATCATTCACATCTACACGGGTACCGCCGACACGACCGATCCGGGCTGGGGCGGCTGGACCTGCTACACCGGCGACAACCACGGTGGTGCGTGCGATCCTCTCAATCCGGTTGCATGTACCGGTGGCGGTATCTGCGGCGGCGCCGACGTTGAAGGCATCGCTTGTCTGTCTCTGGACGCCTCCTACGGCCCCAGCGATTTCGGCAACGCGCAGGGGACCATCCCGACGTTCGGCGGCGCGCAAGAACCGACCGGCGTCACCAACTATCCGGCCGGTGTATACAACTTGATGCCGGTAAGAGGCATCATCGTGTGGAACTCCCACGCGTTTAACCTGACAGGGTTCGACATGAACATGGAAGCGTGGCTCAACATGGAGTTCACGTCCGACACCCAATATTTTGGTTTCGGTCTGTTCGATATCAAAAATATCTTCATCCAAAACGTGGCGCCGTTCGAAACGGAAGAATACTGCGACACGCATACCTTCGCCGGCACCGGGACGGTCAACCTGTTCGACATCTCGTCGCACACGCACCAACACGGCAAGCGCTGGCGTTTCTACCAAGCGCCGCAAGTTCCGTGTGTCGATGTCGAATCGTGCTCACCGGGTGATCCGGGTGACATGTTCTATGAGAGCTTCGAGTACAGCGATCCGGTTTACCTCGAGTTCGATCCGCCGATCCAGTACCCCTACGACGCGGGCGATTTGTCGCTTCGTACGATCAAGTACTGCTCGTTGTATGACAACGGTGCGGTCGATCCGACGGAAGTGAAGCGCCGGTCGACGTCGCCTTGCCCACCGGCCGGTGGCTGTGACGGCAATCCGCTCGGTGGTCCGTGTGCCTTGCTTGACACCTATTGTATCGGCGGTCCGAGCAACGGCCTGCTGTGCGTGGGTGACGACAACCTGTGCCCATCGGGTGAATGCGACGCGTGCTACGCCCGCGGTGGTGTGACGACGGCGGACGAAATGTTCATTCCGCTCGGTAGTTACTTCTACACGCCGTAAGGCGAGCGGAAACGAAAGGAGGGACGGTTACCTACTCAGCAGCTGGCGTCCGAAATGCCAGCTCGTAACGAGGTCGTCCTGACGGAATAGGAGAGTTCGTAGCTTCGGCTGCGGGCTCTCCACGTTTTCCGAGTTTGGCATGAAGGAGTCAGAGGGGACTCAAGGGTCAATTGCAACGGTGACCATGCTCAGCATTCCGGCGGGATCAGCGACGCTTGCGATCTTACCGGAGGAGTACGAACGCAGGATGAAATGCTAATCATGTTGGGGTTCTACTATGTAGACTGACTACCAGGAGCGCGCGTCGATCGGGCCCGGCGCGCGCAATCTGACGAGAAAGGAGTTTCTTATGGACCGATCACAACGAAAGCCCTTCTGGCTGGCGCTTTCTGCCGCGCTCATGTTCGCCTTCCCGACGCCCGTGTCCTCGCACGACGATCCTGACAACGACGGCCTCATCGACGGCGGCGGCAACCCCAGCAAGGACTGCCAATCGAAATTCCAGACGGGTATTGAGCTGAACTACCCGGCACCGCCCAAGAAGAAACAAAAAGAGTTGGCCTGCATCGATGGTGACGTTGCATGCGATGCCGACGGTTCGGTGAACGGATCCTGCACGATGAACGTTGGCTTATGCTTGGCCGACGATGACGACGCGGTTTGCACACCGGGCGGAGTGCCCACTGGCGGCGTAGTGATCAAACAGAAGGCCAGTGCTCCCAATCCAGACTTCACAGCCTTGCAGGCCGAAGTCGATACCCTCATAGGTGCGGGCCTTCCCTGCGCGAACCCCGGGTCGCCCCCCGGCAATTGCTTCCAGTGCACGGCGTCGCAAGTGCCGATTACGATCGATCTGGCGGTGAAGAAGGGCAAGAAGAAACTTCGCGTAAAGACGACCAGCGAGCCGTTCGGACCGAAGAACAAGCCGCTCAAGGACAGCGATAAACTCAAGATGCGCTGTATCGAGTGCGAGGCTGACAGCGCGTTCGAGCACATCAACAACATCGTCTTCAAGGCCAGCTGCGCATTCTCGGCCGCATGCCACACCGGTGTTTCGCCGGCGGGCGGTATGAATTTGAATTCCGACGAAGTCGGTCTGTCGGGCGTACACGCTGCGTTGATTACCGATGACCCGGTCGCGTCGGGCGCACTCGCCCTTGGCATGCGTCGCGTGCTGCCGAGCGACCCCGATCTCGAAACGCTTTCCTCGAGTCTTCTCATCGAGAAACTGCGCAATACGCAAAGCGAGCTTGATCTGATCTGCACCGACGGCGGCCAATCGGCCGACTGTTTAGGCCAGGAGATGCCCCCAGGCGTCGACGTATTCTCTACGGGCAAAGTAGAATTGCTCAAGACTTGGATCGCCGCCGGCGCACCGCTTACCGGCTGGCCTGCCGGCGCAACCTGTGGTGAACCTGAGGATGTGTGGTCACCCGCCACGCCGCTCGATCCGCCGGCACCGGGCACCGGCTTCCAAATTCACTGGACGCCGCCGGTCGGTTTCGACGTGCCGCCCGGCACCGAGTTCGAGGGCTGCCAGTGGATCGAGATCCCCGCGTCGGTTACCGAGACGACCTACGTAACCGCGTTCGAGATTCGCGCCAATTCGGGTACGCACCACATCATCGCGTACGATGATATTCCCGACGGTGGACCGGCTGCGGTACCGACCGCGTTCGATTCGGACGACGCGCTTTGCAACGAGCAGTTCGGGCTCAAAAGCTTCCAGGTTGCCAGTCAGGAATCAGAATTTCTCTTCTCGCTGCCGCCGAATGTCAGTTGGACGGTTGAGCCGGGCAAGGTGTACGGCATCAACATGCACTACACGAACCCGTTCAACATCCCGATCTATCCCGAGGTTTGGATCAACTTCATCGGCACGACGACACCGACGGCGAAGGCTGCCGGCCTGTCGTTCCCAGGCGACAGCCTGTTCAACATTCCGCCGTATACCGCCAGCGAGGGGAATCTCATGTCGTTCGGACCAGGCGGCGGTGCCAACGGTGCTTGCTACTGGAACATCTCCTCGCATATGCATCGCCGCGGTACTGAAGTGAAGGGTTGGCTGGAGGCACCGAGCAGCTGGAACGATCACACCGATCTCTTCTATTTCAGCAATGACTGGGATCACCCACTCGATCTGCTACCCAGCCCGCGCATATACCGCGCGCCGGGGCAGCAGACGTATTTCCAGTGTCAGTGGGACAACGGCGTATTGAACGACGTTACCCGTCGTTGCGTCCCATCGAGCGGCCCAGCGTGCGACGCTAACAACCCGTACATCTGTTTCTCAAACGACGACTGCGGCGCGGGAACAACGGGAGTCTGCGACGTATGCGCGCTCGACTTCGGCTTCCTATCGGAAGACGAGATGTGCTTCTTCCCGTCGTTCTACTACGCAGCAGACCCAGGACCGGATCCGTGTCCGTATTAGGCGGGAGTGGGTAGCGGATTTTGATGCCAGCCCGCGGGAGCGGTCTCGTGGGCTGGTGTTGGTCTTGCCCGTAAGCCGTGTCGTGCTGGTCGCGAGATGGCTGCGACCAGCGAGACAGACTGACACTGTGCGGTGGCTCTGCCCGCCAACCATTTTTGCGATCTGAGTGGGGCTACTGTTACGAGCGGCCAAGACTCTCGCCACTCGCTGGCTCTGCCCGCCAACCATTTTTGCGATCTGAGTGGGGCTACTGTTACGAGCGGCCAAGACTCTCGCCACTCGCTGGCTCGTGGCTCACCTAGCGCTGCGCGCCGCCAGCAATCCACCCCTTCACAATGGCCACCATCTCCGCATCAAGCGGGTTCTCCATGTTAGGCATTTGCACGCCCTCACCGCCGACATCGAGATGTGTGCCCGCGAGCTTGTGGACCAAGTAGCTCAACTGCGGGTCGAACGGTTCCACCCGATCCATTGTCGGCAGTTGCATGCTCGGTACGCCGACCAGTGCGTCATACCCGAGATCGATATCGTGAAGGCCGGTTAGATCGGCCTCCCATACGATCGGACCGTGGCACCCGGCAGTACCACAACCGTACACTGAGATGATACCGAAGACCTCTTCCCACGTAGCGTTCGGAAGCGTCGTGCTGGTGACCGTCGTTGTTGTGACTGTGGACGATGTTGTGGTCGTCGCATCGCAATCGTCGCGGCAGGCTAGCTCGAGCGATTCGCCAACCGCGGCACGCAGTACCCGCAACGCATCGCCGGCGGTCAGTACGCAATTGCCGTCGACGTCACAGACGATGTCTTCGCAAGCGATGAGTCCGACTGCCGCACGTAGTGTGTACAGGGCATCGGAGGCGCTCGGGCGTGTGCCGGAACTCACCGGTTGGCCGCAGTCGCCCAACCCGGCGATAGCAGGTGAGGGGAGCAGGCTCGGTACTGCGAGCACGTTGAGAATGCCGAGGGCGCCGAGCAGCAGGTAGGCGCCGAGTCGGCGCGCGTATGGCCGCTCGCGATGTGGGACTCTAAATCCGTTCACGTGTTTCTCTCGTTTGCTCTTCACCCGATAAGCTCAGAACAAGAAAGAGGACGCCTGCACGTGCAGCGCGCCCCCTCCCATTCAACTGTTGTATCGACGTCGTCTAGTTCTTCAGCGCTCCAGCAAGGATCCAGCGTTCTACGATGTCGAGCTGCTCGGCGTTGAACGCCACTCCTGCCAGAGGCATCTGTGCGCCGCAATCTGGTGTACCCAGCAGCTTATTCATGATGAAGCTGCTGCTCGGATCGCCCGCGACCACTCGGCTCGTGAAGAGGCTGGTCGCACAAGATACGCCTTCGATCAGTAGCTCGTCGTGGCCGAGATCGAAATCATCGATGTCGCCCAAATTGCCGCCGCCCGGTGAGCCGCCGTGGCAGAAGCCCGACGAACAGCCGGTCGAATCGAATAGCGATTGAACCGCCGTCCAAGTCGGCTCGCCGAAGCCGTACATGGCTTCGAAGATCGTCAGACCGCGGGCCGCGGAATCATCGAACAAGCAGGTGTTGAGCGAGGTGGTGTCTACCGTAGAGCACGAGTTCACCATCGTGAGATCGACCGGTGCATCGCAAGCTTTTGTGACTTTGTCTTCACCCTTGGTGCGGGTGGTGTCGATCTTGGCGATGCTTCCCTGACAGGCTGGATCAACCGTAGTTGCACCGGCTGACTCGGCCGCATTCTGGCACTTCGGACGTTCCTTGAGGGCGGTGTCCAGGTGCTTCGTCAGGTTCTTTCCGATTCCGCTATGGCACTTCGCGTCGTCTTTGCCGAGCGGCGGAGCAGGCGAATCCTGGGCCGCTGTAACCATGGCTTCTACCTCAGTCTCGGTCAGACAGATCAGGCATGCTGCGACGTCCGATGCATCGCCGATCGTCGGCACTGGGATGTCGCAAGGCGAAGGGCACTGATGATAATTTATGTAGCCGACGTTGAGCGCCGTGCACTTGCCCTTGGCCGGATCCGAGATTTTGTCGGTCATCTTGCTCTTGGTGTTGTTTACCTTGCCCTTCACATCGGTCTCAGGTGCGTCGACATCGTTGCAGTCGTTGCCGGCGGTGACCTTGCCCTTCTGCTGATTCTTGTGACAACCGATCAGCACCTTGCCGATAGTTTTGGCGAGCTTCGCCGACTCTTTGGCGATCGTCTGCCGGCACTTGAGCTGATCACTCGTGTACTGGGCGGAAGCGGGCGTGGCGACGGCGATCATCGTCAAAGTAGCAACGACGGCAGCGGCCACACGGGTGGAATTCTCTGTCCAGGTCTTCAAAGTGGTGTCCTCCTCCAGCAGGGTATAAGGGGTGCTCGGCTGCTCCTCTAGATCTTTCCAAGTTAGCCCGGTTCGCCGTCTGTGGGCAAGGGTGAAAAGTCATGATTTGGGGCCTATGACCCCCCGTACAGGGATGCATTTAGCATGAGATTCCAGGTGTTGGTTGCTAGACGTAGCCGCCGGCGAAGCACGCGAATGGCTGCCCATTCGTGCCATTGACGGTGCCCATGAGCGCGCCCCAACTGACTCGACTTTTCAAGGTATACTGGCTACCTACACGCCTCGTGCTGATGTAGCTCAGATGGTAGAGCAGCTGATTCGTAATCAGCAGGTCAGCGGTTCAATTCCGCTCATCAGCTCCACTCATTACCCTTACAGATAGGGGACTTATAACGCGCCTCAGGGTTTTATCGCAAGCCCTGGGGCGTCGTTCGTTTCAACCAGTAAGCAAATAGTAAGCACTATGTGCTCGGAACGTAGGCTGTCGGTCGTCGTGCGGCAGTGGTTTCTAGTGTTGCGTGGCAGCGGCGATGTACCGGCGACAGCGATGCGTTCGATACGACGAAGAGGCGAGGGGGGCCTACCCACCCCCTACCCGGTTCGTATGTGCTAGGGCCGTGGCTTCGAGAAAAAAATAGAAACGAAAGATGCGGGGTGTACGCGTCTAGGAACTTCAAGCGCCGGTGGGGAAGTACAAAAAGCGCCCGACCATGGGCGTTATGTTAACCAGGATCGACGGCGGTGCCCGTGGCGAGGGTTTATCGGTGCCGATGCCCTGGCATCGACGTATTCATCGTCGATTCGCGCACGCCGGGACGAACCTCACGGCACAGCGACCCGACCTCACCGAGCACAGACTTTCGTTGCGTCTCAGAGAACGTTTTTGCGAAGAAATACAGCCCGCCGCAAGTCGCCCAGCGAAGCGCGGGGGCGTCGATGGCTGCCAACGTGTCACGGATCAGCAAATGTCCGTCCGGCTTGTCGGCCTGGGTGGCCAGCCACCAGCCGAACCCACCGAACGCCTTGGCACGGCAGCCGGAATCCCGAACCTCCGTCAGATTGCGGCGCGCCACCAACGAGTTGCCGGCGCGAGCCCCTTCAGCAACACCATACACCTTGCAGCCGCGCAGCATCTCGGTATTCGGATCGGAAGCGTAACTGTTGCCCAGGCCATAGAGAGGAGCCTGTACCGTAACGCCGACGGCCAGCGCGACAACAAAGGTGCCGGTAGCAATCCAGCGTGGTCCGGCTCGTCGCACACCGTCCCAAGCCAACGCGAAGAGCATGAACAATGACACCTGCAACGGAACGAAGAAGCGATAGAAGTAATAGCCTTCCCCCACCGTACGATTCAGGTCAGTCGCTGCAAGCATCGAGGAACCAACCAAGGGAATCACGACCAGCGGCACTACTACGGCGGCGGGAATCCAAAGCTGTCGTCGCCAACGCTTGAGAGCGAGCGCTGCAACGAGAACTACCGTAACGAGGATCGCGGTCGCAACGACAATGGAACCACCAGCACCGGGAAGCCCAAACGATGCGGCCAGTTCCGCGAACGTGGCCGTTGCGCGATCAAACAATGACAGCGAATCTCGTTGCGGCCCCACGACGGCATCGCGCCAATGAGTGGCCCCGTGTGGGCGAAGCCAAAGATTCTGATAGCTCCACGGCAACAGACCCATCGCGATTCCGATTGCCGAGATGGTCGACGCCCGCACGCTACGGCGAAAACCGGTGTGGCAAACGAGCAGCGGAACCGCGAACGCCGCCGATACATACGACATCCACACGGCCAGTCCGCAGATGGCACCGAGGCCGAAATCGGCCGCGCTCGACGAAGAGCCGCGCTGAGCGCGGCGCAGAGACTCTAAGTAGGAGGCCACCGCCAACGCACATAGTAGCAACGCCTCGGGATGCGAGCCGACGGCAGTCAGGTTCGTTCTTGCCAGAGTCGGACTGAGCGCGACGTAGCAAACCCCGAACGCAATCGCCGCCGAGCTGGATATGTAGCGGGCCAGAAGCCACAGGAAGACAATCATCGTCGCTGCCGACCAAACGATCGTCAACCATTTTAGACTCTCGAGGTCCGGCGTGAACAGCCGAAACCACGGCACGGCAGCGAGCAGCAACGCGATGGAGCCTCCGTGGTTGAGATCGTCTTGGTGGTCGAAAATCCTACCGATACCAGCGTGCTGCAACTCGACCGCGCTGTACAGAAAAACCGGTTCCTCCCAGTTCTGGTTTGCATCCCACGAGGTGCTCAGCAGCGCGAAGCGCGCAACGAAGTAACTACCGACAAGCGCGATCAAAATCGTACGATGTAATACCGAGGTGTTCATGAGCGCGAACTAGTGAGCGCGAGAGGCACGTTCTCGAGATATCAACGCCCCTATTCTAGTCGATAACAGCCCGAGCCCCCACCCTCGCGATCGCGTCTAGGAACTTTAAGCGCCGGCGGGAAAGTACGGAAAGCGTCCTATAACGTTCTAAGTGTCAACCAGGATCGACGGCGGCGTTCGTAATGACTGTTCATATTGGGTTAATGCTGGAGGCAGGATTAGGGTTTACAAACATCGTCGATCCGATGGGAGTACGTAAAAACTTGCCCGACGACGCATCCCCACCTAACACTGGTTCTGCCGAACTGCCGGCACGACAAATGGAGGTTTCTAATGAAGATTTACCAGCCATTCCAAGCGGTCTCCTGCGAACGCCCTATATCGAGATCCAACCTTCGGTTTGGAGCGGTCGCAGTCGCGGTATCCTGTTTTGCAGCAAGTGCTGCCGTAGCGCAGGAAAAGGCATCATCGGGTGCCGCCTTGGATTATCTGCAAAAGGAACTGGCAAACCGCGAGAATATGGTCTGGACCGGACACATAAACCCTGACACCGACTCGCTTGCTGGAAGCATGCTTGCCGCCTTCGTTCACGGTGGGACATCAGTCCTTCCAGGACCGCTTACCCCAGAGTCCCGGTTTGCTATTGATGTCTGCGGCGCAGACGAGCCGGAGGTCGTCGAAGACTTTTCGGGCATGTCGGTGGGTCTTGTCGATTTCAATCAGGGAACTCAACTGTCATCCAGCATCGATCCGGACTCGATTGTCGCCATTATTGATCACCACGCAATCGGCGGCTCGCCGATCAACATGCCGGATGTGATCAGCATCGAGATACGACCCTGGGGTTCGACCGCGACGGTCTTGGCAGATCAAGCCCAGATGCTGGATATCGAGCTACCTGTACCTTTGGCCTGTATAGGGCTCTCCGCCATTCTCTCAGATACAATCAATCTGACGTCACCGACAACAACCGATTACGACAGGAAGTATGCTCAAGTACTGTCACAGCGCGCCGGCATCGAGGATACCGACAAATTTGCGGAAAACATGCTGTTGGCCAAGTCCGATCTGGGTGGCTTGCCGGCCAAGGACATCGTTTTGCTGGACTACAAGGACTTTGAATTCGGCGGACAGAAGGTCGGCATCGGAGTCGCTGAAACTCTAACGGCACAGCAATTGATCAACAGGCGCTACGAACTGAAATCCGCTATCCAAGCGCGGAAGAAAGAGAGCGGCATCGATCACCTGATCTTTGCCATTGTTGATACCCGCGATCAGAAGTCCTACATCCTATGGGGGGATGACGAAGATAAAGACGTCGCTCTTGCTGCCTTTGGTGGGGAAGCCGCCGACGACATGTTGGTCGCGGATGGGGTGATTTCTCGCAAACGTCAGATTGGACCTGCTATTCAACGAGCAGTCGAGAAACAATAAAGCGGCTACGCCTTCTCCAGCAGTTTGCGTTTCCGCGTGGCGTCGCCGCCGTAGCATTTCGCAGTCCGGGGCATCGGCCATGAACCACGGTCACGAGCGCTGCTGTTGATCCTGGTTGGCACTTAGAACGTTATAAGACGCTTTCCGTGAGGCTAGGAAATCCTAGCGCCCATTCCGAAGTATCGCCGAACGTCCGATAACTATTTGTTACGTCAACTAGCACCTTGATGCTCGCGCCGGCGGGGTGGGGCGGCGCTTGTGGCGAGGGTTTATCGGTGCCGGTGTATTCGCCGCCGAAGAGGCTCTCATGCACCCCGACCGGAGGCTTCGGATCGCTCCACACGACGACGTGCCGGGACACGACGTTGCGCGTGCCTTGGCAGTAACTGTTCAGTTGCCCGAGCAACTCGAGTCGCAGTACCCGTTAAGCCCGTTCACCGCGCTTACCCAGAAACAGACTTCGCAATCTATGAGCTCGCCGATGCAGGTTGCAGCCTGGTTCGCGTCGCCGAGCTCCCCTGCACAACTTCCCGCTCCAAGCGCGGAGTTCGCATCGATAGACGGACCGACGCACTTGTCGGTTGCCCTGGTGAGCCCCTGCCCGCAATCCTTGGCTACGCGCCCCCTGGGATCGGGAATCGAAGGATCAAGGCACTGGCATTGCATTACATCACCGTGCGTGATGGCCCCACTCCTGGTGCCGGCCGCTGCGCAGTACAGGAACTCTTTGGCTTTCGCGTCCTGGCACTTCGCCGCGGCTTTCATTGTGGCCACGATACAGCGCGCTTCAGCCGTCGTAGTCGGAAGCAGATCAAGATCGGCCCCCAGTAATTGTTCGTACATGCTGTAGGTCGTCTCGACCGAGGCGTCATTTACCTGGGCTGCATTCTGTGGTCCGAACGGCGGCGGCCCACCGGCTTTTGTTTCGCACTGTTTACTGAACGTCGAGCTTGTTTTAGCCTCGGCTCGCTCGAGCTTATTTTTCGGATCCCCGGGCGCTTCGGCTGTCCCTGCGCAGGCCTCGGCTCCACCCCTGCCTTTAGCGAAGTTTTTGTAGCAGGCCTGGATATCCTTGGCCGCGGTTCTTGAGACCTTCCGAGCGGCCTTGTTGAGCGAGTTGATACACACTGCTTCGTACTTGGTCGTGCTCTGGTGGCAGGGCTCGTCGCCGGTGCCGTACTGACCGTCGGGACCCGAACATTGAGTGCCGGCACCCTGGGCTGTTCCTCCGGCGGCCAAGCACTCGACGATGGTCAAGTCCTGACAGAACTGGCCGGTATCCCCATCTATGCAACACGCTTGTGTTGTTGGTTTTGCGGTAACGCCTATGCACTGGTCGGCCGGGTCAAAACAGCTGGCGTCTGTGTAGGTGTGCGTCTGGCCGCGCGCGTCGGCCATGTCGCAACCGTTCCGTAGAGCTTCGACGTGGCACACCGTTTTAGCTGCGTCATTTGTGGCGTTAGCAAGGCAGGTGTCGTGGACGACACAGCAGTTTCTTTTGTAGCACTCGAACTCGTGGGTTTTGCAGGAGTCGCTGGGACCTCCGCAGTCTGCCCCTTCCTTGACCTCACAGCCCACGCAGGCTTTGCCGCAGGCGAGAAAGCACTCGAACTTGCCGCCTCCAGCGCACAGGTCGTAGGGTTGGTCGCTGCCGTTCGGCGCCAGCGAGCACTGTTTACGTCTTGGCAGCACGGGACACTGTGAATCGCGTCGCAAATTCATCCGATCTGTTTCGTAGGCGACCTGCAGTGCCCCGGCCTGGCAGAGTTCCGCGCAGTCGGTGGCTGGTGGGCTCACCAGGCTCCCGGGCCACTGGAGGCTCAGAACGTGATTTGAGTCAGAATCTTCGAAGAGGAGGTCGTATACGCCTCCGCTGGATTCGCAGAAGCCCTGTAAGCCGCCAATGAAATCTTCCTCGCCGAAGACACAGGTAGGCGCCGGGCGAACAACATCCAAGGTGTCGGTGTCTACCTCGGCGGCATTAAGCACCGAGCTGATACTGAGCTCGAGTTGGTTCTGTTCCTTTCCGGCAACCGGAAGGCCTGAGATCCTGATCTCGGAACCCCCGTAGGCGATGTCGAAGACCAGGGTTTCAAACGGCTCGTCTCCTGTCTGCCGCCGGCCATCAGGGCCGAAGAGGTTCTCACCGTTCCAGAGAGCGGTCAGGGTGTTGAGATCGGCGGTTTCACTGAAGCCGAATTCGACACTGATGGTCGGCTGCCCGGGGTCGATGTTTATGGTTGCGCTGACCAACCCTCCTACTTCGTTGACCTTGGTGGGATAGAGCAAGGCGTCCACTCCGGCTCCGCCGATATCCTTGATTCCGCCACCGGTGAATATAGGTGCGATGGGAAGCGTCACCGGGTTGCTGTCGGCCAGGAACTCCTCGAGGTTGGAAACGGTGTCGTAGTCAAAGTCGCCGGCGGCATCAACCACTGCCAGGGAACCGAACCAGAACATTTCCCAGTTGTCACCGAGCCCGTCACTGTCGCTGTCGAAGGCGGCGCGGGTCATCGTCGGGAAGGCGTCCAGCGGGTCGGGCACAAGGTCTCCATCGATGTCGACAGAAAAACCATTGTCGAGTGGAAACGCATCGGTCCCGTCCGGAACCGTGTCGGTGTCGCTGTCGGCGTTGGTGGGGTCCGTGCCGGCACGGAACTCTTCGAGGTTGGTGGAGCCGTCGCTGTCCGGGTCTTCATCCGGTCCGGCTTGCAGCCCCATGAAGAAACCCATTTCGAAATTGTCCCCGAGGCCGTCTTCGTCGGTATCTGCCGTTTCAGAGGCGTTCAGCGGGAACGCGTCGTCGTCGTCATGCACACCGTCGCCGTCGATTTCGTCCTCCAGTGGCACGGGCAGGCCATCGGCGTCCTGATCGTAACCGAAGGCGAGCAGGCCGGTCGTGTCTATCGGGTATCCATCCGAGTCAGAGAATTGGACATCGCTCAGGTAAACACCCACGCCGTTGCGTATACGCTGTCTACCGTACAGAAGGTCGTCGATCACGCTCGCGGTGAGAGTCACCAAGGGTTGATTGGCGACAAACGGTCCGGCCGAGGCGGGGATATCGAACAGCCACACGCCAGGCTCCAGTTCATAGGGGTCGGGCATCGGGCTGGCATCGAGCAGAGTGGCTGTTCGAGGATCAACGCTGACTACAAAGCTACCACTGGACCCCAAGGGCAGATCGGCGTATGGCGTGACGGCCACGGCAACGGGCGCCCCGGTGTACGCGGGTAACAGCGAGGCAGTTTGGCCTTGCAATCCAACGGCGGAATTAACCTCTACTTCGATCTCTCCGCTATACTTATTTTTTGCTCCGCTCAGACCACTTTTGGCGCAGGCGTAGAAATCGGGGTCAGTAGTCCAGCCATAGTCGTAGGTGCTCGCGTGGAACTGGCATAGAAACCGCATTTTTTGGCAGATATCCTTGCCTATATCCTCGGGATTAAAAGGGACGTCAAAGGTCCTTTCGCATACACGGCCTACGTCGCCTTCTTCTCCCTCGTAGTCAGAATCCTCTCCCCACTCATCGTAAACCAGTCGTATGGGCACCTTGGCCAGACCGACAGGAGGGTCTCCGGAGATATCTTCTCTCTGCACCATGATGCAGAAGGAAACCTTGGCGGTTACGTTCTGGCAGGGCATGACGTCGGTGTCGTCCAGGTGGAGCTCCACGCTTTTGACGATGTAGGCCCTTGCCTGGGTCGGTAGCAGGACGGACGCTGCAAATACTCCCAGGGCGAGCAAACGAAAACATGCGCTTCGACTCATGGTTAACTCCAGTGTCTATGGCAGTGAGCGAATATCGATGTATACCGAACGCCTACGGGCCGGCAGCAGCTTGGTTCCGTAAAGCCATCCGTCGCGTGAACATAACACACCGCTGTAAACAAACGATAAGAAAGACTTGATAGACATGGTGGATTACCTCTAATCGCCAACTATTTCGCTGAGCCGGTGCGACGTGCAAGGCGCTGAAACACGCTGCACACGGTGCTTTGCGGGTTTCCGCGTAGCTCCAGATGACCCCCAGCAGGGGGGCTATAATCCAACTCCGACCGTGGCACTTTTTGGCCCTGCGGGGAGCTCTCTGCCCCGCCGTGGCTAGTTCCTTCGAATTCTCTCTTTACACGACTTCTGGGTGCATTCTAGACTCAGGGGGTTCGGCGCGACGATATATGACCTTGCCTGGCCCAACCGGCCAACCGTCGTGCTTATTAGGAGACTTTCGGATGAAGAATCACCACCGTTTCGTCGGCTTGATCATCTGCACGCTTGTGGCTCTGCCGGCACCGTCCTCGGCCGTAACCTACGTGTGGCAAAACATCTGCGACGAGAGCCAGATCAACAATTCGGGTGTGGGCGACGGCTCTACCGATAGCACGGCGACGGGCTTCGCCCACTTCCGTGCGTATGACGCTGATCCGTTGGACGGTACTGAAGGCTTCGACGAGCGCATCTTTTGGGACATCACCTACGATGGCCTTGAAGGACTGCTGACCAAGCTACATGTTCACGGCCCGGCGATGGCCGGCGCCAGCAATCCCGGCCACATCTTCGATGTTTTCAGCGATGCGCTAGATATCACTGCGGCCGGAGCCGACCTGACCAGCGATCGCGTGAAGCACAGCGACAGTCTCTTCACGATCATGTTGAACTCTGTAGGCCTAACCACCGGTGTTCCCGAAGACCACCTGGACTTCATGCTCGCCGATCTCGCCTATGCGAACATTCACACCGATCTGTGGCCTATGGGCGAGATACGCTGCCAGCTAGTGCTCGTCGACACGATTCTGACCGATCCACAGACCAAGGATCAGCAAAAATGCACCGCTGCTCTTGGCAAGGGGTTGGGAAAGGTCGCCAAAGCTGAAGACAAGCTGATCTCCAAATGTATCAAGCAGCGTACGAAGGGACAGGTCGTCGATGTAGAGACCTGTATCCTACCGGATCTGAAAGTCATCGACGTGCAGGCCAAGACTACCGCCGATTTCACGAAGCGCTGTACGGGTGTGGACAAGAACGGCGATCCAAAGTTGCCGACTTTCGGTGCAACCGACGATACGACGGTGAATGCCGCCGCGGTCACCCAGTCGACCGATCTGACTCACGCGGTCTTCGGTGCAGATCTAAACGTCTCGATCAACGATGGTGCGGACAATGCCATGGCGAGTTGTCAGAATGCGCTAGCCAAGACCGTGAAGAAGTGCCAAGCGACAACGACCAAAGAGTACAACAGGTGTGTGAAGGGCGATCTGGGCGGCAGGGTCGATTTGCCCATCGTAGATGAGTTCGGGTTCGAGCATTGTATGGAAGTGGATCGCAAGGGAAAAATTGCGAAGAGTTGCGACGCTACCCTGGGGAAGATTCGCCAAGCGATCGATAAGAAGTGCTTCACGGTTGATATGGCTGTGGCAGCTGCGGGCTGCGGCCTGTCCGATCCAGCGGATGCTGCCGCATGCATGGAAGCTTCTGTGCGTTGCCAAGCGTGCGTGTCCGGCAACACAGCCAACGCCGTGAGCCTCGACTGCGATCAGCATGATGACGGTGCAAGCAATCTGAGTTGCCCGTAGTCGATCAGTTCTTACCGGCGGCTGGGTGCTGCGCCGGAAACGTGGGCGCACCGAGGAATTTCTAAGATGCGAATGAGCCTGACTCCTGCTTGTGCTCTCATCGCCGTTCTAGCGTTTGTGCTCTCGGTGAAGCCGGCCTCGGCTGTTCAACTCCCTGACCCGATCGAGGATCCGAATTTCCATTTCAACGGTGCCTACGATGACAACAAGGTTGTGCTGGGCGGGCTCCTGTTTTTCGACAAGATACTCAGCGGCAACGAAAACATTTCGTGCGGAACATGCCACCATGCATTGACGAGTACCGTCGACGGCCTGCCGCTTGCTATCGGTGAAGGGGCCGCCGGTATTGGGATCGCGCGAGACTTGGGAACGGGTCTGAACGCCGTCCCTGAACGGTTAGCGCGCAACTCGATGTCCTTGTTCAACCTCGGCCACAAGAGTTTCGTTGCGGCTTTCCACGATGGCCGCATCGAGGTGGACGGCGGACAGCCGAGCGGCTTCGCGTCGCCGGCCGGAAACGACCTGCCACTTTTGCTCGACACCGTCATGGCTGCCCAGACGCTCTTCCCCCTTGCCGCCGGCACCGAGATGGCCGGCCAAGTCGGAGAGAACCCACAGGCGGACCTGGCTGCGGCGAACGATTTCCTCGGTGTGTGGGCGCACATCAGTGCGAAGATCCAGGCGGTTCCCGACTACGTCGCTATGTTCTTGGAGGTCTTCAACCCAGCCGGTGGAACGAACACTCCCGTAAGTCAGGCAAGCGATATCGGCCCAGTACATATCGCGAACTCTATCTTCGCGTGGGAGGCTTCGGTCTTTCGAGCCGACAATACGCCTTTCGATCGCTACTTGAGAGGAGATCGCAGGGCCATGGGCAATTCCGCCAAACGTGGGATGCGGCTATTCTTCAGTCGGGCGGGCTGTAGCGGCTGTCATTCCGGCGCGATGTTGACCGACCAAGGGTTTCATTCAATCGCGCTTCCGCAGATTGGCCCGGGCGCCGGAGACGGTATCGACGGCCACGACGACACCGGACGGGAACGCGTCACGGGTGACCCCGCAGACAGGTATCGTTTCCGCACCCCGCCGCTTCGGAATGTAGCGCTGTCTGCGCCCTACGGTCACGATGGAGCTTACGATGATCTGGAAACGATGGTACGGCATCACATGGATGCCGTAACTTCGCTCGCTACGTACGATCAGACACAGGTGTTGATGCCGTCACGCCCCGACCTGGATGCAAACGACTTCGTGGTTATGGATGATCCCAGCCGCGTTGCAGCAATCGCCGCATCAAATGAAGTCCCCACGCTCGACCGAGCGTTAAAGGACAAAGATGTAGCAAGCATTCTCGACTTCCTGCAGCAGGGGCTGACCGACCCACGTTCCATGGATTTGCGTAGCGTAGTACCATTAGTTGTTCCAAGCGGCTTGCCTGTGTTCGACTGAACCGGGGACCTGATTCGCGCAAGAAAGAATGATGAGGCAGAGAAAATGAGAAATCTCGACCAGGGCATCGGCACATTGGAGTTGGCTACCGCATCGTAGCTTCATCCCTTTGTATGCACCGCACTAAAACAGAGCCGCATTTGTTCGTGCTGCGCGGCGTCTAGGAACTTTAAGCGCTGGTGGGGGAGTACGGAAAGCGTCTTATAACGTTCATGGCACAGCAGGGGGGCATTGCGAGGACACAGCACTGCTCTGAGCCGTCGATGGCGCCGCCCCGCGCCACAAGCGCTGCCCTTGATCCTAGTTGACACGAAGCGAGTGCAAGCCGGCCTAGAAACTCTGAGCCGTGCATCGCAAGCGTTGGTCAGCGGAGTTCCGTGCGCATGACTTCGTTTGCACAACCATAACCGGGCAAAAAGGTGACACCCGGGCCCGGGTGGCATGCCGCTCCACACAGGTATAGCCCGGCGATGGGTGTGGCGTGGGCCGAACCTTCCAGAGACGACCGCCCGGCAAGCATTTGATCGGGATGGATCAGGCCGTGGGTGAAATCGCCGTTCGTTGCACCGTGCATCGCGGCGAAATGGTCTGAAGAGAATACCGCGCGTTCGACGATGCGCTCTCGGAAGTCGGGCATGTACTCGCAAATCCGATCGATCACCTTCTCGGCCATTTGCTCTCGTAGCCGGCCGCGTTCCGGTTCCGGTGCGTCACAGGGGAAGAAGAATCCGTAGGCGCTTGCGATGTGAAAGCCCTCTGGGGCAAGACTGGGATCCACAATCGTTGGGATCTGAAAAGCGATCGGCATATGTGTCGGAAGTTCGCCGCGCGTACATGCTTCGTAGCCGGCCTGCATCTGTTCGGGGTCAGGGACCATCGCGCCGCCGAAACGTGCGTAGACGTCACGGTTGAGTGACGCCCATTCACCACCGTACTCGGGCAGTCCATCGAGCTTGAACAAGAGATGAACCCAAGCGCCTTTGTGTTCGATAGAACGGACTTCGTCGACGAAAGCGGGGGGCAGGTGCTCATTGCCAACCAGTCGCGTGAAGGTTGCTGGCTTGTCGAGATTCGAGAGCACGGTGCGCGCGCGTAGTATCTCACCGTTGCGAAGTTCTACACCGACGGCCCGGCCTTCCTCGATGACGATTCGCTTGACCAGTTGCTTGAGGCGCAGCTCGCCGCCGCCAGCGGTAATCGAACGCGCTAACGCTTCGGGGAGTGATCCCATGCCGCCCCTGACCCGCCGCATCAGCCCGCCACTGCCGTTGAGCGCCATCGTGTACACGAGGCAGAACGCCGATCCCGGAGAATATGGGCCCTTGTAGGTCGACTGGATAGCTGCGAAGCAAAGCAGTGAGCGAAACGTTTTGTGTCTTACGGGATCCGGAAAGAAGCGGTCGACCAGATCCATCGCCGATCCTTTGAATACGAGTTCGAGTTGCTCGCGCGCAGCAGCGCTCGGTGCTTCGGCGAGAAGCTCCTCCATGGTCTTAGGCAAACGGCCTGCGGTGAAGCGATCCATCACGGCAGCGGGGTACTTGCAGAACTGATTGAGCCTTATGAACCCAGTCATCGCGCGCGGTCCGTGATTTCCTAGAAGATGAACTAGTTGACGAAGCAGATTCGAATAGAGTAGGAGCGGCTTGGCCCCTGAGTTCGGCAGGTTGATGGCTACTACGGGCAGGTCAATGAACTCAGCGCCATTGCCCTCGAAGTCCAGTGCGTCGGTAACTTCCTTGGAGAGGGGGAACAAGACGCTTGCGCCAACCTCGTTGCGACAACCCTTAAGTATTTCTCGGGTGCCCGTCATGCCGCCGACGTACGCGTTCTTCTCGAGCACGATGACACGACGACCTCGTTTGGTCAGTATGGCCGCCGCGGCCAACCCGTTGTGGCCAGCGCCAATCACGATTGCATCTGTTTCTGCCATCAATCGAGTTCCGGTATCGCGTTGTCGGGCACGGTGCGATGCTGCCATGCCGCGTCCAGGCGAAACATAGCGTACCCGGACGTTGTCACAACTCGGAGGTGCTGCCCGCGAATTGTGCATACAGAGCGCGCCATCTGCGTAAAGTTTGATCTTCGGGTGACCGAGCCTCTCGCGCTCTCGGCCGCCAGCACATGCGTCCTCGACGGCCTGATTGCCGAGGCTCGTCCTCGCACCAGGAGCGATGATCCAACGCTAGAGCCTCTCGCGAAAATACTCCACAGTACCAAGATCCCGGATCGTAGCGTTCGCCTGTTGCGTTGCGCGTCGGCCGACGTCGATGCTCTGCATGCGATCGCCGGCGGCCAAGGTCGTGACCGCTGCGACCCAGCCGTATGCCGCGTAACGCCGGTAGTACTCGCGCAGTTCTTCGATATCCAGTGGAGCATCGTTGTCGTTCAATGACTCACAGTAGCTTGAGAGCAGCTCTTTTTCGTGACTGCGTCGCAGTTCCGTCGGTAGCGATGCACAGAAATAGTATGCAACGTCGCGCGCTCCAACCGAGCGACAGGTGCACGCCCAATCCAGGTAGCCGACCTCTCCGCCGTCAACGAAAAGATTGCCTTGATGCGTATCGCCGTGCAGAAGCGTCTTTTCGCCGTCTTCGAGTAGCGCCTGGAATGCCTCGTTGGCTTCGAGGTAGAGTCGGCCGAGTTCAGAGAACTCCGTCGGCATGTCCGTCTCGAACTGTTCGAGTGCAGACTGTACGAGTATCTTGCCCCACTCGCTCTTCATCGGCCCTTCGATGAACCCGAGTTCTGAGCGAGTTCTGTTCCTTTCTGAATATGCTGCATGCAGCCGACCGAGCGAATGCATCATCGAGCGAGCGCTGGCGAGAACGTCGTCCTCGCTCGTCGATGGGAAGGAGCATCCGGCGGCTTCGAGGTCCTCGAGCACCATGATGTAGGAGGAGCCTTCCTCGTTCGTGGCGGCGAAGACCGGTCGCGGCACGCGTACCGGCACATGCTCGGCAACATGCGCATAGAAACGTGCCTCACGGCGGCCCATACCCGTAGCCAGCACCATTTGCCGCGACGTCTCGTCGGTGGGCGGGAGTTTGAGAAACAGTGTGTCCGCGGGAGTGTCCGGGCCTTCCCACTCGACACGGATGCGCGCGCGACCTGTCGTTCCGCTGTGCGCGTCGACGACCGTTACTTCGTTTGCGCGCGCGGTAGGGAAGCGTTGCTCTACCGCCGCAGTGAGCCATTCGGGAGTTACTTGCGTTGGCGAGGTTGGAAGCGTGTCGAGGTCAATCAAGGTCGTTCACGTATAACCGGCGAGACTTGGGCGCACCAATCACATCGCAATCGATCGGCCCGTCCGCGTCTGGAAATTGTAAGCGCCGACAGGAAAGTACAAAAAGCGTCCTATAACGTTCTAAGTGTCAACCAAGATCGACGGCAGCGTTTATGGCGAGGGTTTATCGGTGCCGGTGCCCTGGCCATCCGGCCCGAATCCCGTGTCAGCGAGGTGTTGCATGAACGCGCCTATTTGTTTCTCGCTGGGGGGCTCGGGGCCCGACATACGACGAGCTACCTCCTCCTCGATCACCCCGGGCCAGACCTGCGGGAACAGATTTCCGTGCAGACGATCGCCCGGCTCGAGGCCGTGCTCCCAGAGCAGGGGCATCGTGGCGTGGCGAGGTGCGAAGCGCACGTCGTCACCACAGTAGCGGAAAGCGAGCGCTCGTCGATCGAGATCGTTCGAGGTGTTCGCCGCAGAGCCGTGGCAAACGACAGGGCCGAACAGGAGCACATCCCCAGGCTCCATATCCCAACCGATCACGTCGTATTCGTCCCGGTGTTCGGCGTAGTTGGGGGCCACCGGAAAATCCGTGTCCATCATGTACGCGTCTTTTCCCGGGGTGACGGCCTTGAAGCGCTGTTTCCAGCGATGCGATCCGCGCACGAACTCCAACCCGCTCGAGTGGCGTGTCACCGGGTCCAGCGTGATCCAGAATGACGCAATCTGCGAACCACTGACCGGCCAGAACGGAATGTCCTGGTGCCAGGGGGTGTCCACCGGGCTTCCGGCCCGCTTTACGAAGAACTGCTCGTAGAAGAAGTTGACCGTGTCAGTCCCGAGCACCTGCTGGGCGAGCGCGGGAAGAGTCGAGAAGAGCGCGAGATCGCGGAAGGCGTCGTGGAGCTTCCAGACGAAGATGTCCCCGTGAAAACCCTGGTCTTCACGGTTGAGTGCCTGCTTCCCCAGGACCGAGAGCTTTCTGATCGCGTCTTCCAAGGCTTCGCGCAGCTCGTAGATGGTCGCCCCGTCGAGGAGGCCGCGGGCACAGACTGCACCGTCACGCTGGTAAGTCTCGAGTTCTTCCGCTGTGAAAAATCTCGATGGAACAGCCGGTTTGGGCAACGGGTTTGTCATCTTGCTTCTCCATCTGCGCAACTCGACGCTCGAACGTTTCTGCCGGACCCGAGATGCCTTGTTGCTCGGTATGGTATCCGAGTTCCGGTACACGCAATCGCCGTACGCCGCAGCTCCGCGTCGGTTAGCTTCTGCGTCTAGGAACTTCAAGCGCCGGTGGAAGAGTACAAAAAGCGTCCTATAACGTTCTAAGTGTCAACCAGGATCGACGGTGGCGCTCGTGGCAAGGGTTCATCGGTGCCGATGCCCTGGCGTCCGGTAGTCTCTGCGCAAGTCGGCCGCTACGCTCATCCATCAACGGCAATGAAAGTAAGCATCACCAACATCGTGACCATGGTTGCCGCAGCGTACGTCGGCGTTGCGGTATTCCTGTACCTGGCGCAGCGTTCGTTCCTCTATTACCCCGTACCCGCAGCATCGGGTACACCGGCCGAGGATCTTCGCTGGGATGTCGGGGGAGAGACGCTTCAGATCTGGAGGATCGGCGCCGAAGCCGAAGACGCGGTCATCTATTACGGCGGCAATGCCGAAGACGTCTCGTTCAACGTCGGGCAGTTCGCGCGAATCTTCGTCGGCAAGGCGGTCTATCTCGTCAACTACCGCGGATATGGTGCGAGCAGCGGTAGCCCGACGCAGACTGCTCTGTTCGCCGATGCGACGGCGCTGTACGACCGTATTGCGCGCGCGCATCGCCGCGTGACCGTCGTTGGCCGTAGTCTCGGTAGCGGGGTCGCGATACACCTGGCGGCCGAACGACGCCCCGAACGTGTCCTGCTCATTACGCCGTTCGCCAGTATCACGGGTGTCGCGCAGGCGGCACTTCCCTTTTTCCCGGTGTCGCTCCTTCTAAAGGATCGGTTCGATTCGGAAAGTTACGCTTCGCAAGTGACCGCTCCGGTCCTGATGCTGATCGCCGAGCACGACAAGGTCATCCCACGCTGGAGCAGCGACAGGCTGGCTGAGGCACTAAACCCGGAGCGCCTGACGGTCGAAGTCGTTTTGGGCACTGGTCACAATACGATTCACCTTGCGCCGCACTTCGAGACCGCGCTCGCCGGCTTCCTCGGGTGCACGGATGATTGAGCGCGACGCATACGGTGGCCGAACCGCGCGGCATCTTGAGATCTGTGCAAAAAATCCGACTACCGACCGCCTTGATCTGGTAGTACCAGAGCGGTGGAAGATTCATCCCTATGCTAAACGAACAAGAGATTCGTGAACTCGTGGCGGCTCATGGCGCCGCCGTGAATGAAGGCCGTCCGATCAAGCAGTTGATCGAAGACGGCGAACTTCCCCGATTGAAGGGGAGCACCGTGCTCAAGGGAAAGGTGTCCGATTCCGTATTCGGAGACACCTTGAAGACCCGATCCGGCAAGCCGATCCGCTTGATGTTCCGGAACAACCGCATCTCCACCCACGACGTCAACCGGGGTGCCGTTCCGTTCAAGGACCAGGTCTTGGCGTTCAACCACGACCACATGCATCGGCTGGTCAAGCCCGTGCTGGGATCGTCCCAGTTCGAGGTGGAAGGCTTGACTCCAGCCTCGACGGTGATTCCCGCGGAGAATCTCAACCTTGTGAAGCTGGAGAACGTGCTGCGGCTCTACATGGCGGAGAGTTCGACGTCCACGTCGCTGTATCAACACTGGTTGGCGGCGAAAGAGGCGGGCCAGAGCACCATGAACTACGCCGGTCACGAGTTGGAGGTCTCCGCACTCGTGGCCAACGGGCTGCTCCCATACTTGATGGACACACCGAGCACTAAAGAAGAGGTCGACCGCACTACCGATGCGGCCTACCTGATCGAGAGTGGTGTCTGCACCGAAGGGCAATATGCCCAGATTCGCAATTCATCCCTGATGGCTTTCGGTGTCGTCAGCCAGTACTTGGCAACCAAGGGCATGGTGCTCGTGGATACCAAGACCGAGCACGGCATCAATGCAGACGGCAAGATCGTCGCGGCCGATGAACTCTACACCATGGATTCTTCGCGCTTCTGGAGGCTGGATGATCATGGAGATCTGCTGGCCCGCAACGGCAAGCCCGTATCCTTTTCCAAGGAATTCGCACGCGGCATGGTGAAGGAAAAAGGACAGCAGTTTTCCGACGAGCAGGCCAACGAGATCACGGTTCGCTACATCCAGGGACTGCAGCTCCTTACGGGGGAGACGTTCGATCCGGATCTGCGGCCTAGAGATCAGCGAATCGTCGAATCCACCAATCTCATTCTCGATACTCTTCTATAGAGGCAGCGTCCGGTGGGGCTAGCGGCAATGCCGTTAAGTTGTGACAATGCTCGTTGCCCAGTAGCACGTCTGCTCAGTCCGAAAACAAACGGAGTTTGTTCCGTATGATCGCGAGGCGTCGTTGCTTACGATGCCGGTGCTGTACACAGCCCATACGATTGAACTTGAAGGGTTCGTCGATCCGCGAAACCATCGGATCAATCTCAGAACGCTGAAGGGCGTCTGTGCTACTACTCAGCGGCCGGACGAGAACCTGTCATGACCCTCGGGCCATGTGTCTAGGAAATTTGAGCGCTGGTGGGGAAGTACAAAAGCGTCCGACCATGCGCGTTATGTTAACCAGGAGCGACGGCGGCGCTTGTGGCGAGGGTTCATTGGTGCCGATGCCCTGGCGCCGGCTCCCAGACTTTCGGCGTTCACCCCGACGCGAATCGGACAAACACGACGCCGTCTTCTGCCGGTGCCGACACGGGATTGCCGCACCCGCAGCTTGAGACATATGGCGTCCAGCGGGTATGCTTTCCCAGTCTTGGCTCTGGTGGGCAGCAGACCCTGGGGTCCGTTAGGCGGGAGAATCACAATGGCCGTTGTTGCACCTGCGAATCCTAGAGCGACTACAACCGAGACTTCCTCGGGGCTCGAAATCGTCGTCCCCGCGAAAAAGAACTGGTTGATAACCCTGTTCCTCGGGCTCTGGCTCTGCGGCTGGGCCGTGGGAGTCGTTGTTGTTGTCACGCACTTCCTCTCGGCTGACATGCCTTCCGAAGTATTCAAGTTCGCTGCAGTGTGGCTCGTCGCTTGGATGCTCGGCGGCGCTTTCGCGCTTCTGGTTTTCTGCTGGTCCCTCGCAGGCAAAGAGCGGATCGTCCTCAGCTCCGATCGCATCGCGCTAAAACACGAGATCTTTGGCTGGGGTCGCACACGCGAGTACGAACTCGTTCACGTCCGATCCCTACGCGCTGCTCAGAGTCCCTACAACCCGGCCGACCTCCGATCCGGTTTTCGATTATTGGGCATCGGCGGCGGCAGTATCGCCTTCGACCACGGGTCGAAGACGATCCGCTTTGCCGCGGGACTCGATGAGGCCGAAGCACAAAGTCTCGTTGCGCGCCTCGTGGATCGAGGCAACATCGCCGACTTCGCGACCTAGCAACGAAACACAGACAACCACCCGGAGGTCCCGATGCCCTGGCGCGCTCCCGTACGTGTCTCGACTGCCGAGGGCCGCAAGTCCACCCATAAGCCATAGTAGTCTGACGTTGCGCGTTGTTGCCCGGCCGCAGCTGATGCACACGCCATGCATTATCGCCAGGACGTCTCGTCGCAAGGTATTATGGCGCGGGACTAGCTACGCTCCTGAAGGTAGATGGCCGCAAGGGCCTTTCGTGCGACTCGCGATGTGTACGAAGAGTGCGCGTGGCAGACATTAGGGTCTTGTAGGACTTTTTCGGGCACGCACTGTAGTGCGAGTACTTTCTTCCCCCTGGAACCCGACCGGTGCACGAAAGAAGGGTCGAGCACTAGCACGTCCCCTAACCGTACGTGTTCGACCTGGCGCAACTCTCCGTCGAATATGAAGGAGAACAAACGATCGACCCAAGGGCCCAGGTTGGCCCAAGGCAGCATCTTCTCCACGGCCGACCTCGTCGCGACGAGCGAAGAGAGCATCCATTTCGGTTTCCGTACCCTGCGCCGCTTGAGCCGGCCCTTCTCGTAGTATTCCAATACCGGCGCATCATCCTCCGGCGACAATTCGCAAGGGATCCAGATGTTGAGAACGTGATCCGAAAAAAGGTCGACGTGGATGTCGGTGTGCCACGAGTACTTGTCGCCGACAATGAACCAGGCTTCACAGACCAGTTGATCTTGAAGAAGCGACTTCTTGATCTTCCGGAACACGGACGACCGAAACAGTTCGTGCAAGAGTTCCGTATCGCGATTCTGGTAGCGGTTGCTGCTGGCTGGGCATCTCTCGAACATCCGCTGGATTTCACGGATGTCGTCCCGGTCGAGGAAGTCTCTATGATGTTCAACGATCATGGCAGTCCCGCAATGACGATAGTCAAACGTGTTTGCCGTCGTCTAGCAAGGGGAACCCCTACGCCGGTTGCGCATATGCTCGACTCACGTACCGTGTGCTACAGCACTCGCTGTTGAGCGAGGTTGCACCACTCCTGAGTTGCGTCGCAGCGAGTTATGGTCGTGTAGGGCACGGATAAGGAAGCGTGAATGGAGGATCGGAGCGTACGAGCGAAATCTGCTGGTACGGTCGAGAATTTCGATGCGACGCGTTTAGGAACTTTGTGTCTAGGAACTTTAAGCGCCGGTGGGGAAGTACGGAAAGCGTCTTACAACTTTCTAAGTGTCAACCAGGAGCGACGGCGGCGCTCCTGGCGACGGTTCATCGGTGCGATGCCCTAGCAGCGCAACCGAATTCACGTATCGGGATTGGCGAAAAAGAAACTTGGTTTTCTATCCGCTCGACGCACTGGATTCCGATCCCTTGAACTCGAGCGTAAAGCGCTTTCCCGCCAACTCACCAACGAGAATGTAGTTGAAGTAGGCGATGCCGAACATTTCGCATCCTTCCTCGACGACTCGCCTGAGATCGTAGATAAAGTCCCCCCTTACCGCGAAGTCCGTATAGATCATCAATGCGCCAACGAGTTCGAGGCCTAGAGCACCTCCGAGAAAAATCGTCCCGGCGAGTAGAAATCTAAGAGCCGTTCTTCGAGGTAATTTGAACAAGAACGGCGTGCAGACGGCGGCTGCGACCAGGGCAGCCGGTATCCCGATCAGTAGCCATTTGTGTGAATCGAGGACGGCCAATCCCAGCGCAGTCGGGTTGTACATCTTGCCCAACGTTTCGTGAATGATCGTTGCTTCATCGAGTGAAAGGTACAAGAAACCAAATGATAAAATCGTCCAGTAGCGAAAAAGATCGGGTCGTTCACGACGAGAAGTTCTCGCAACCACGGCGAGCAGAAACGCGGCGATCAGGAGATTTAGAGCGGACAAATACGTTGGCAGGCTGGTTTCTGAGCCAAGATCAAAAAACCGGATTATGTCGAACAGTGCACGAGGACCTGTAGCATTACGGAGTACGTAGCCTGCGGCGCCGGCGAGTAGCAAGAACGCAATTGCCAGAAACTGATACTTCGCGAAGGTTCGAGATGGAATTTGCAGATCGACATCATTCATGTGTTCGCCCTTTTCACTGATTTCGAATGGGTGTTTGAATGGATTCACAGTACCGCTCAACGTCGGAAGAGTGAATATGCTGTTCGCAGAGGTAGCCGTGTGTCTTCGATCGCGGCTCGGCCTCGGGCGCAATCCCGATTTTTGGCGCTCCCTCGCATTGGTGAAGCGCACGCAGGCTTTCGTCGATCTCACGCTGGCGCGCGAGTTGGGCAGGACCGGACAGTCCTCGATCGAAATGGACCGCATCGCCGAGGACGTAAGGCCGATAGGGCCGTTGAGAAGACACGGGCATGCGGGCGCACGGCGCATGACCTTGGCAAGGTAGCTCGGCGCCGCTAACGCCTCGGGCACGCCCACTCGACGGGGTGATTGCGCTTCACTACCCCTGCCGCGCAAGTATCCGGTTTTTCAGAGGATCCAAACAAATGTTCGTTTGGAGACCTCAATCTCTTGACAACACTGGCTTTGCGGCCGTAGAACGTGTTCCAGAGGCCGGTTCTCGCGTGCGTCTGGGCGCACGACGAGGTCCCTGCTCGATGCCTGTTACTTGCCCTTGACGCAGTCGTCCCGCGACGACAGGAGACTCGCTTCGATGATACAGCCGTTCCGGTCCATTCTCATGCTTGCGGTAGCCTTGCTCGTCGCTACCGCGGCACCCGCCGAGTCTCAAGTTCTCAACGTCATCCAACAGAAGTGTCTGAACAAGGTGTTTCTGCGCGGCACTAAGGTTGTGAAGGCCGAGGGCAAAGAAGTGCGCAGTTGTCTGCGCGACGGTTCGCGCGGTTTGCTCGACGCGGTAACCGGCCCCGCCTGTTGGACGCGTGACCTGCGCGGAAAGGTAGCCAAGGCGCGTGCGAAAACTACTTCGACTGCGGCAGGTCTCTGTAGTGGTCTGATGCCCTACGGTTTCACCGACGCAGATACTGTGAACGATGCCGCGGTCGATGAAGACGCTGCCGTATCGCAGGACCTGTTCGGGCTAGATCTGAGCGTCACTGCTATTTCGTCAATCGATTCGCTTGGCAGCGGTTGCCAGCAGCGTGTTCAGAAGACATACGAGAAACTCATCAGCAGTAAACTGCGCGCGTTCGACAAGTGTCAGAAGAGTGGGCTCAAGATTGGGTCGATTTTCGACGCCTCCGGTATCGAGAATTGCGTGCAGACGGTCGTCCCGGATGGCGCGAACGCGAAAGTTGCTAAGCAGGTCGCAAAACTGGTCTCTACTGTTGCGACGCGCTGTGTTGGCACGAACTACTCAACGGTATTCCCAGCAAGCTGTGGTAGCTCGGCCGATGCTTTCGAGTTGAGTTCCTGCATTATCAGTACCGTCGATTGCCGCGTTTGCGGCATGCTCAAGCGGATGGGTGATCTAGGAACCGATTGCGATACTTTCGATGATGGCGTGGCCAACGCCAGCTGTGAAGCCGGCGTGATCCCGCTCGGAACGTGTACGAATCCCGCGGACGAGGCGGTCATCGGCTCGATAGATATCCAAGCGGAAACTTTTACATGCACCTTGGGCTGTCTCGCGGCGCCCGACATGGCTGAATGCATTGCCGACTGTCTTACGGTGGCCATCGGCTTGAGCCACGGCTGCGGCCTCTGCTATGGCGGGTCCGCTGCGTGCGGTTTGGCGAATTGCGCAGCCGACTGTGCAGTCAACCAAAACTCGGCGGCTTGTATCGCCTGTCTCGACGCGAACTGCATTCCGGATTTTGATATCTGTGCCGAAGCGCCGTTGACTACTACGACCACGACGATCGGCGGAACGACGACGACTACTACTACCACTACGACTACAACGACAACGTTACCGGGCGGACAAGGCGCTTGTACTAACGCTCCCGATGAGGCGATTCTCGACGCCGTCGACGAACAGGCCGAGACGACGACCTGTACGTTCGGATGTCTGACGGCACTGGACATCGCGCAGTGCATTGCCGATTGTCTCGTCACTGCTACCGGCCTCAGCGGTGGTTGCTCGTTGTGCTACGGAGATTCTGCGGAGTGCGGAATCACTAACTGCGCGGCCGAGTGCGCAGTCGATCCCAATGCGCCGGCCTGTGTTGCCTGCATCGATGCAAACTGCATTGCGGCGTTCGATGTCTGCACCGGTGACATCAGCGGTTCGACGACGACTACCACGACGGTCTCATCGACGACGACCACCACGACTACGACTACGACCCTTCCGCCGAGCGGAGCCTGCGATAACGCGCCCGACGATGCGGTTCATATGAGCTTCGACATCGAGGCCGAAGCGGTGCCGTGCACGGTCTCGTGTTTGTCGGATCCGAGCATTTCGGCCTGTGTGGCCGGTTGTCTTGTGACGGCCACTGGATTGAGCAGCAGTTGCGCCCAGTGCTACGGGAACTCCTCGGAGTGCGGGCTGTTCAATTGCGCCGGAGAGTGCGCGATCGATCAGAGTTCGCCGCCGTGTCGGACCTGTCTCGAGGAGAACTGTATTGCCGCGTTCGATGCATGCTCGGGGCTCGGTGAGCCGCCCCCGCCGGCTTCGTGCAGCGATGGCCAGCTAAACGGTGACGAGACCGATCTCGACTGCGGTGGCTCGTGTAGCCCGTGTGCACTCGGTGACGACTGTCTCGTGGGCGCCGACTGCGTGTCGGGCGAATGCGTCGCGCTCGCGTGTTCGGCGCCGACGACCGTTGTCGGCTTCGATTCCTGTGCGAACGGTTACATCGATCCTTTCATTGATGCCGATGGAATCGATCTCGCGGGAGCGCCCAGTGGCAGCGACGACGGTTTCGTCTTCACACTCGCGAGCACGGAAGATGTCTTTATCGAACTCACGAACCAGCAGGGTGCAACGACTATTGTGGAAGCGGCGTTGGTGGCTACGCCCGGCGACGCGGGCAGCGCGATCGCCGGCTTGGAAACGGGCCCGGTTGTTGCGGGCCAGAACGGTACCGGCGGACCTACTTCGCTTGGTGCCGGCACCTACTACCTCTACGTAGATAGCGCGGCGCCTGACACGTTCGGCCCATACCAAGTCTGCGTCGTCGATGCGCCTACCGTGGCGCTCGATAGCTGCGTGACCGGCTCTGTTGGAAACGGTGACGCAGATGATGTTCAGATCGCCGGTGCCAGCGGCGCGGGCGGCGACCGAGGTATTCGCTTCACTCCACCCTCCAGTACGAACGTGATCGTGCGGCTGCGGAATCTGAGTGGCACATCGACGATGGCCGCTGCGTTGTACAACGGTGCGACGCAGGTATCGGGTAGCGAGACCCCGGACGCATTTACGTTTACAGAGCGCATCACGGCACCGTTCGCGGTGTCCGGTGGTACTCTCTACACGCTGCAGGTCGACACGTCGGATTTCGATACCTTCGGTAATTACGAAGTCTGCGTGGTGGAGCTGGGCTGCGGTGACGGGTTGTTGCTCGGCAGCGAAGAGTGTGACGATGGCAACCAAAACGGTGGCGACGGTTGCAACGCAAGCTGTATGTTGGAGTCCGGCCAACTGGTAACAGACTCATGTCGCGACGATAGCATCCCGCTGTTCGGTAACGACTGCGATACGTTCTCTTTGCCGATCCATACGACCGAGGAGGTATTCGTCGAGTTACACAACGACTTCGGCGACACGCTGCTCGCGCGAGGCGAACTCAAGCTGGGTGCATCGACCTTGGCATCGACCGGAAACGTCCCCGTCGGTCAAACCGGTAGTACCGGTCTCACTCTGGTGAACGCGGGCTCGACGTACACTGTAGAAGTCTGTGACGTTACAGGTATTGGCACTGGTTCGTACAACGTATGCGTCCGATCCGCGCGGCGTATCGAACTAGGCAATTGCTTCTCGAGTAACGTTACCGACGGCGACGGCAACGTCATCGATCTTGCTGGGCCGATCTCAGGCGGCGATGAAGACGTGCTCTTCCAACCGCCCACTTCGACGAACGTGAGACTGACGCTGTTCCACGACGGCGGCGGCGGATTGCTCGCGGCCGGAATCTACGACGGTCAGCCTGGTTCGTTGTTGTCGAACTCGGCAGCCGGCGAGTCGCCGGCACCGGTTCCGGTGGGCGGAAGCGCCTCGAGCGGTCTCGTGCCGATAAACGGCGGGCAGATCTACCGCGTTTACACCGACATCGCATCGCTGGGTACGGCCGGTACCGACTATACTATTTGCCTTGCGGAGGTTCTCGGCGACAACTGTCTCAATCCCAGCGACGAAACTGTGCGCGCATCGGTGAACCTCGGTGCGGAGGCCGAATCACTCGGACTTGCATGTACGGGTAATCCGTCATGCATCTCGAGCGGGCTGCAGACCAACACGGGTCTGAGTCCTGAGTGCGCGGACTGTTACGGCGGTACGGGAGGTTGTGCGGCGTCAAACTGCGCACTGAACTGTCTCAATCCGTCTAGCAGCGGCTGTCTGAGCTGTGTCGAGTCGAATTGCGCGGCCGAGTTCGAGATCTGTTCGGGCTGGGTCTACGGCGGATAGAACGTTTGGGGCGGCGTGTGAGAACGCGCTGCTCGGACGTTCGCTTACGCTAAAAATTCGCGATCCCGTTGCCTAGGTAGCCTCGGACCATCATGCATCCCGGTATGCGGAAGCATGTCGCTGTGTCGGTGACCTGCGAGATGATCACGAGAATCACCGCTGCGGCTGCGATTACGAGCACCCAGATGTTCGAACTCATGTTGGCGTCGCTTGCGAACTTTTGCATCGTTGGGTGCGGCTGCTCCTCGTTTATGGAGCGCGGCAGTCTGGACTGGAGTGTAGCAGTTTTTATCCCTTTGTCTTCGAGAAAGTGCTGTCGTTGAGGCAGATGGGTTGTAATTGGTCATGGGTGGAGCGCCCCGGTCGCTCGCGTGCGATCGTGTCTGTAATTCTCAGATGGGGGCCTCTTTCAGTTCTAGCGGGGGTAGCGGGTGAGGATGGCGTTGTGGCGGGATTTTAGGATCAATTTCCGGGATTGTTTGGTCGTTTGTTGGGTTGTGGGGGGGAGATGGGTGGTCAGAGTGCTGCGGGGGATTTTGGTGATGGTCGGGGTGATGGGCTTTTCGGCTAGGAGGCAGCGGAGGATGAGTGTTCCTGTTGTTTGGCCGCAGGGGTCGAGCCAGTTGGTGATGCCGGGGTCGTCGTGGGTGATGGCCAGGCGGACTGTGCCGTCGGCGTCGCTTGCGGCTTGGGTCATGTTGAGCGAGCTTTGGTGCGTTTCGTAGTCGAGGCTTTGCCAGTAGTAGTTGGCGAGACCTACGGTCCAGAATTTTGCTTTTGGTTTTGGAAACTCGATGACGACGGCTTCGTCGGGGGCGCATGCGAAGTTGCCTATGCAGTAGATCTGGCCGCGCATTCCGGAGCGTTCGCTGCTTAGATCCGGGTCGTTCGTGAACACGGTGTTGGGCGGCATGGCGAGCATACCGCGGCTCATCTGCTCCCAAAGCGTTCCACTTTTGTCGAGCCAATCGCATAGCCGTTCGTAGCGCCTCGCGATATCGTGTGTTTGCGGCGCATTGGGGGTCGGGCCTTGGCCGATGCGTTCGATGGTAAGTGCGGCGGGCCGTTCGTTCGTCCAATCGCCGAAGTACTGACGGATCAGTATGAACTGTGCGCGTTCGTCCAGTGTGCGGTGGTTCGTGCCGGGACGGCAATCTCCGAGCGTGATCTCGATGCTGCCGTCGGGCTCGGTGGTGAGCTCGGTGGTATCGATCGACGAGATCGTTCCCCACTTCGAGATATCGCCTTCGGCCCAGTGTCCCCAGTTGGCCTGAATATCCATGTGTGAGGCGTTGCCGGGGGTTCCGCTGATTCGGTAGCTATGCTGCCCGCTGATGGTCGCCCAGAGATAGAGGCAGTCGGGCGCGTCTAGTCCCCACTTCATCGTGTGGTCGATCATGCGGCAGAACTCGGGATGATCGGGGTCGCCGTGTTCGACACAGACGGTGATGCCGGCGGCCAGCAGATCGGCGGTGTAGCGAAAGCCTTGTGCGCGCGCTTCGGGGGAATCGGGTACGCCTTCGCCCACGACGAGGCGGCTCAAATTCTCGATACTACGGCTCAGTCGTTGCCAGATCTCACCCGACATGACTGCCGGATTCGGCATGCTGGGCGAGGCGGACAAGCTGGAATTGTCGTCGGGCTTCTTCGTCACGGGAACATCAAGCCTCGCAGAGTGGTCACAGTGAGTCCACCAATGATACATCTAACCCTTCATGGTGAGCGTACGTCCAAATAGTCCGAACAATTCTATCGACCGGTTTATCGTGGGCACAGGGCGTTGTGGGTCGACATTGATGTCGCGCATGCTCGGGGAGCATCCCGACGTGCTGAGCTTGTTCGAGTTCTTTACCGGGCTTGATTGGGACCGACGCTTCACTTCGGAGCCGATGAGCGGTCGAGAATTCCGCGATATGGTTTCCGCCGAGCAGCCGGTCGTCACGGCGGTCCTGAGACGTGGCTACGAGGTCTCTGAAATCACGTACCCGTTTGATGGGGTAGGGCGGTACCAGCGCGACGATCCGTTGCCGTGGATTCTGGTGTCGATGTTGCCGCGCCTCGGTGATGACCCCGATGCTCTGTACGAGCAACTGACCGCCGAGCTCGACAGTGCGCCGTCCCTGGCTCCGGTCGATCACTACCGGCGTATGTTCGAGTGGCTCGGTCGGCGCTTCGGTCGCCGGCATTGGATCGAACGGTCGGGATCGTCGGTCGAGTATGCGGATGAATTGGCGCGCTTGTTTCCCAATGCCCGCTTCGTACATCTGCATCGCGACGGCGCAGAGACGGCATTGTCTATGCGCGAGCATCACGCGTATCGGCTTCCGATATGTCTTCTGTACGATGCCCCTCTTGACGACGGCACGCCGGTTTCCGAGCTGCCCGCGTTGGATGTGAACGCGGCGCCTACGGGCGATGATCCGGTCACGAGAATTCTGCAATCACGGCCGCCGGGTGAGTATTTCGGTCGCTACTGGAACGACCAGATCGTAAAGGGCATGGCGGCGCTCGATGGGATCGCCGAAGAGCGTGTGCTCAGTGTTGCGTTCGAGGAATTGATCGGCAACCCGAAGCGTTGGCTCAGTGACATTGCTGAGTTCTTTGAACTCGAGCGTGAGTCCGACGGCTGGATCGAGAAGGGCGCGGCGTTGGTCCGCGGCGTCGTGCCGACACGGGCTGATGAACTCTCCCGCGATGAGTATGAGCGTCTGATCGACGCCTGTGCGCCGGGCAGCCGTTTGCTCGGCAGGTAAGCACTACGACGCGGGGTTGCGCGCGAGTCGCTCACCCACGATCGCTTCGATGCGATCTAGACCACCCGTTGAGAAGAAATGGTCGCCGCCCTCGATGATGTCGAGCGTTGCATTTTCGATTGGTCCGATCGCTGCTTCGAGGACGTCGCGCGGTGCGAACGTATCGTCGCTACCGGCGATGACATGCAGTGGCCGACCGGTATCGAGCACGCTTTTGTCTTCCATCATCGCGATGGGCGGGGCTATGAGCACGAGGCGTTCGATTTGCGGAGCGATTGCGGCGACGACCAACGCTGCTGCGGCGCCCCAGGAATATCCAGCGGCGAGCAAAGGCGCCCCGCTCGAGGCGTGTTGTACCGCCGCCAGGTAGTCACCGACGGCGTCGTCGATTTCGCCGCTCGTAGCTCCTCGGCTGTTGCCGACGCCTCGCCAATTGAATGCGAGCGGTGAGAAGCCGGCGTTCGCGAGTGCATCGTATAGTGCACCCACAGCCGGGATATCGATCGAGCCGCCGTATAGTGGGTGCGGCGGCGCCACCACCGCCGGCATGCCGTCACATTGGGCCGCCACCGCCTCGAGGTCAGGGCTCGATTGTGTGGCCGCAATGGTCGTCGGCGTGTTTGGAGTTCTCATCGTTTCTCCTAGACTCGAGCGATCGATGCCTCGTGAATCAAAAACAGCGCGATCTGCGCGCGCACTTGAAATCGTCAAGCAACTATTCGAAGCCCACCCTGACGCGCACTGCGCTCTCGACTACAGCAACGCGTTCGAACTGCTCTGTGCGACCATACTCTCGGCGCAGTGTACCGACAAGATGGTCAACACGGTTACGCCGGCGTTGTTTGCGCGCTTCCCGACCGCGATCGGATTGGCCGACGCGCGAGACGGTGAACTCCACGAGCTCATCCGTTCGACCGGATTCTACAAGAACAAATCGAAATCACTCAAGGGCATGGCGTCCGTCGTGGTCTCGCGCCACGACGGAAAAATACCGAGGACTCTCGAAGAACTGGTCAAGCTGCCGGGGGTAGGGCGCAAGACGGCAAACGTGATTCTTGGCAACGCGTTCTCGGTTCCCGGCCTCGTGGTCGATACGCACGTCGGTCGCATCGCCGGCCGCCTCGGTCTTATCGAGCATACCGATGCCGTCAGGGTCGAGAAGGAACTCATGGAACTCGTTCGGCGCGACGACTGGACGCAGTTCTCACATGCGATGATTTTTCATGGCCGTCGCGTTTGCGATGCACGCAAACCGAAGTGCGATGAATGTACGCTGCGACCCTTGTGCCCGTACAAGCCTGCGGCAACGACGAAATAGGGCGACTACGGTCCGCCGCTTAGGTTGTCATCGACGATAGGTCGCGCGCACTGGAGGGAGCGTGATGCGGCGCGCGTTGTCGACCGATCGCTCTCGGGTACGCCGTGCCGCGTGTGCTTTTAGGCAGGACAACGCGAGTACTTGGTTTACCGAATTTTTCTCAAATACGTTGTCGAGGCTGACTCGAAGGGGAGCGGGTCGATGGACATGATCTGGTGCCTAGCCTAGGTGATACGTCATAGAACGTCTCGGCGTATGAGGGGTTTGAAATGAAGATAGTAGGCAAAGCGGTGCTCAGCACGGCGCTCTTGTTGTTTATTGTGCCCGCAGCGCAGTCTGCCGGCGATGCGGGTGCGGACCGGCTGATCAGCGCACGCATAGATGCTCGCCCCGGTCGTACGACCGAGATGTATCGCGTCCCCGGCGGTATGGAACTCGTCGTAACACAGGCCTGTGTTACGCATGCGGCTGTCCACGTTAAACTTGGTCGCGATGGCCATGCTTTGAATTTCGGTGGTATCGGCTGCACCGAGTTCGGTCCCGGGATGGTCGTTTCAGGCGGCGAAGTGCTGTACTGCACCAACCGCAGCGGGGTACGACGCAACTGCATGATGATCGGAATGCTCCGTGACGACCCCGCGCGCGGAGAGGGCGCCGAGTTCATCGACGTGGACGAAGTACTCGCTGCTGTGAAGAGGAGTAGTAGCCCGACAGTATCCACGGACCGGTCCGTCGTCTTAGGCCGTTAGGCAACGAGGCGGCGGATCCGTTCGACGATCACCGGTATTTTGACCGGTTTGACGACATAGTCACTTGCGCCCGAGCGCAAACCCCGCAATTCCGTCTCCTCATCTTCGTCGGCCGTCATGATGACGGTATGGAAGACGTCCGGCCTCTCGGCGCGTAGCTTCTCAAGCACGCTCCAGCCATCGAGTCCCGGAAGATCCAGGTCGAGCAGCACTACCGGCGTCTCACCGCTATTTTCAGATTCGAGAAGCGCGTCGAGCGCCTCGCTGCCGTCGGAGTAGCCATGGCAATCGAATCCGGCCTTGGAGAGCTGTTCGGTGAGTACGGTTCGGAGCACGAGGTCGTCTTCGACGATGTAAACGGCCTGTTCGTTCGGTCTTTGGGCGATCGGTGCGTTAGCGATGCCGGTCGCCTGAGCGCCGAGAAAGTTCATGCTGTCGGCCAGCAAGTCCTCCAGCGAACTTCCACCGGAGTAACCCACGGCTCCGGTGCGGATCTTCACCGAAGGTGTGAACGCGCTGGCTGCCACGGCGACCTCCTTACGAAGCTCTTCGGGCTCTGCCCCTTCGACGAGCACGGCGAAATAGCCGCCGTCGAGGCGAGCGATGATCGGTTCTTTCGCGGCGAGAGCATTGCGAACTCGCTGATAGAGAGCCTTGAGGATCAGATCCGCGGCGCCGTCACCGATGCGTTGCTCGAGCGAACTCGTATCGACATCGACGCCGGCAAGTATCACTTCGGTGCCCATTGTTTCGGCACGTTCGAGAATCTTGGCGCCTGAAGCGAGGAACGCGTTACGGTCGAGAGCGCCGGTCACAGGATCCAGTTTCATTGCATCGGTGGATCCCTTCGAACGCATGATGTCGAAGACCGCACCTCGGATCTGTTCACTCAAACGGTTACGAATGACGATCTCGTCGGCAACACCCTCGTGTGCGGCTAGCGACTGGGCTACCACGGCGTTTTGTGCGATACCGACTATCGGCAGTTGGCTCCAGCGTGGCTGCGAACGCAGGGCGGTCATCGCCTTGACGTACTCATCGGAGGATTCGCCAACGTCGACCAGAAGGATGTCCGGCTGGATCGCGTCGACGGTCTCGGAGAGCGACGTCATCGAGGGGATCGAAACGACGTTACAGCCAAGATCGATAAGCTGGCTTTCGATCATGCCGAGTACGGCAGGATCTTCGGCTACGGCCAAGACCGTACCGAGGGTCGGCTTACCCTGATGCATAAGCTCGCTTGTTGCTGCGATAATGCGTTCCGGTTCTGCATCTGCAGGCAGAATTCGATCCGCTCCGGCTTTCAGCGCCGCTCGGTGTGCATCTGCTTGGCCGGCTCCTGCTACTACGATCGGAACTTGCGGGCAGACACGCCGTAGCGCGTCGATAGTTTCGGCCGCGTCTAACGCGAGCGATCCTGCGATCGCAATGCCGGCGAATGGATAGCGGCGAGCGATACCGCACGCCAGATCCGCCTGAGCGACGTTGTTTACGCACACGCCGTAGTAACGCGCACGCGATGACGCGGCGATCGAATAGTCGGCGTCGTCACAGACCAGCAGCAGCCACGGGACCTTTGTCTTGCGCGTGATGTCGTCGCTAGCGGTTGCCGACGAGGTGGCATGGCTGCCGGGCTGTACGCTGATGGCTGCGCCCATCTTCTCCACGAGCGAATGGAGTAAGGCCAAGCCCTTCTTGCCCAGTTTTCCTTCGATCTGGCCGTTTTCGAGCAGGGATTCCGCTTCGCACGCCAGCCGTTCGAGCTTCGTAGAGTTCATCAGGGCTGCACCGTCGCGCAGGCGGCGCGTGTGTCGCAGACCCAATTCATAGGTGCGGCTGGTCGTGGCCGCTGATCTACCGGGCTCCATTTCCAATTGTATGGTATCGAGACGTTCGAGGGTTTGGCGCATGTAAGCGCGGGCGGCGCTATCGCTCGATACTTGAAGAACACTCGTGGATGAGTGGTCTGATACCGACGTGACTCGTTCGATAGTCCGCAGGAGAGTTCGCATCGTGATCGGCTTCTCGAGGCGTGCAGACCACCAGGTGTCGCTGCTGTGGGTCAGGCGCTCGAGTTCGTAATTGTTGGCGGCGCTGAGCAGCACGATGGGAATATCGCATGTGCTCTGATCAGTCTTGAGGGCACGCGCGGTTTCCATTCCGTCCATAACGGGCATTATGAAGTCGAGAATTATTGCGTTCGGATTACGACGTTGGGCCAACAAGATAGCCTCTTCACCGTCGCGCGCCGCGATGGTGCGATACCCAGCGCGTCGCAGCACACCAGCGATGGTGCGGCACAGTAGCGAGTCGTCGTCTGCGATTAGGACGAGTCCGCGATCTTTCATCTCAATTCCTCCTGCCGAAGCCCGAGAAGGGTATTCGGCGTACGATCTGCCGTTGTATTGCAGCTACCGCCGTTGGGCACGGTGAAATACACGGAGGTACCAGCGTCGGGCCGCGTATGGATCCAGACGCGGCCGCCCCAGCCCTCAACCGCCTTCTTGACGATCGCCAGCCCGAGGCCGGTGCCGTCAACATCGGTATTGCAGCGGACATAAGCTTGAAAAGCTTCGTCGACTTTCGCCGCGTCGAAGCCGCATCCCGTATCTCGTATCCATACGGTGAGCTCACGCTCGCCCTGGTTGGCGCCGACAGAGACTTCGTGTTGGCCTTCGTGCGGTGCGTATTTCACCGCATTTTCTACGATATTGGTGATCACGGCCGCCAAATCGTGGCGTGGTCCACGCACGACGGGCAGTGGCGATACGATCTGCACTATGAGACCGCGCTTCTCGATGGTGTGAGCATGGCGCTCCACAGCGTCGGCGAACAGTGCTGCGAGGTCGACCGACGCAGTTTCATCGTTGTGCGATCCTACGCGGCCGAGATCAAGAACGTCGTCGACCAGGCAGCGCATACGTTTGCTCGTCACCTCGACGAGCCGAGCGAGATTGCGTGTCTCCTCACTCGTGGCCTCATCGCCAAGCGACTCGACGAGCGCGTCGATGACCGTTTCGAGCGTACACAGCGGTGTTTTCAGATCGTGTGCAGACGTATAGAAGGGGGCGCACTCGTCGCCGTTGTGGCTGTGTAACTCTGCGCGCAAACTATCGTTTGCGTGTCGCAGGCGACGTACCTCGCCGATGAGAATGCGGTTGTCCGTAACCGTGCTGGATTCGAAAATAGGCATCGCCGTGGACGTAGGCGCGGGCGGTCGTTCGCGCGCTAGCTGTTGCTTCGAGTCTGACCCCGCTGTCGCGTGCTTTCCGGCTGTTATCGCGCGGAGTGAAGTAGACAACCGATTGATCCCCGACCGCAGGGGACGAGCAGTGGCGGCGAGCCGGCGATTGCGGCGTCGGACGGCTGCCCGACGTTTGTGGCTTTGTGGCCTCTTCGGTCCGGTTACCCGCGATAGCACTTCATTCCACTTCATCGCTGCGTCCTCCACACCTCGCCCGGCGGGGTCGGTATTTTCATCGTCGCGCACTCACTGTCGCGCCACGGCGCGTTGAGTGCGGCGTATCGAACCAGCCCGAATCCCGCGGTCGGGGCATATCGACATACGCAAGTGCTGTCGCAATTGTGGTGCCAACTGCGACTGGGCGGACATGCTTGTCTCCGTGGCATTTTTGCGACGCTGCGTTTACGTCGGGGCCGGATTCTGACCGCTTTGTGCAGCCTTGTACGGAAACCACCCGCCTGCGCCGACCAAAGTCGGGTGTTTTGCTTATCCATCGGTGCGGGTAGCTTGTGCGGCGATGCCTGTGTCATTGGAATCGTCTGTCGCTGCCGTGGTGGCGGGCCTGTCGTTGGTGGTGCTGACGTTGGGGTTGGTCCGCGTGACCGGAAAGCCGCGGTTCCTCATCGCGCTGTGCCTGGTCGCGCTCGCTATGGCTGGTGCCGAATCGGTCGAAATGCTTGGACCGGCCGACGACTACCGCCACGTTTGGTTCGGCTTGGAGCTGGCGGGCACGAAGGCCATGGTTGCGGGGCTCGTTGACGTTTCCATATATATTGTAGGTGCTGCCGGTCTCTGGACCCGCAGACGCTGGGCGCGGATCGCAGCGATGATTTATCTTCTCTATCTGCTGGTTTCGTTTGTGATCTGGGGCGTACGCGGTGCCGACGGCCAAGACGTTCTCTCAGTGATGGCTTGGCAGATGTTAGCACTGCCGTTCATCACGTTTTCGTTGATGTACCTACAGAATGCGTCCGCCTACTTCGGAGTCACCGACAGCGAACGCGAGCGAAAGACGGGCTGGCTCTACTAGTATGGCTGATGAGACACTGCTGGACCGAGTGCGGACTGTGTTCGAAAGGAGCAGGTTCCAGCAGCGACTCGGCGCCGAGTGCGAGAGTGCCGCTGCGGGAGAATGCACGGTTGCGTTGCCGCTGCGCTCTACCAATGCGAATCGCAGTGGCAACCTGCACGGAGGTGCGCACGCATCGCTCATGATGTCGGCGGCGTCGATGGCCACGGCGTCGACCCAGCGCGAACCGAGCGTCGAGGCGGCCGTCAGCATACGCTCGATTGCCATCTCCTATATTGGCGCGGCTCGTAATGTGGGCGTGCGTGCGTATGCGAAAGTTGTCCGACGCGGACGCGACGCGGCGCACGTGACGGTGCACGTCGACAGCGAGACCGGCGATGTTGTTGCGATCGGGAATCTGAGCGTCGCGATCCACGACGCCGACGTGTGTGCATCTTCTCGAACCGATAGCGGCGGCCTACGCCGCGCATCGCTGTTCACTCGTTTGGCAGCAGAAAAGAACGAGCCGGTCTTGGGATCGCCTTTCCTCGAAGAATCGGGTCTCGCGGCTCTCGAAGAACAGGTCGACGATTGGCAGTCCTTGCTGCTCCCGGTGGCACCCAACGAGGACCGCGACCGGCGCATCGACGACGGTGCGGTTGTCGGGCTGATCGACAACTGTGGCTCGATGGCCGCTTATACTTCCGAATCGGTGAATCGAGAGATGCTCGGCACCACGATATCGCTTGCCGCTGTGTTTGCGACGCCCACGCCGGGCCCGGTGATCGGCAGCGGTCGTCTACTCACCCAGCTCGGCACCGCACTCACGAGTGAGGTGGAGATCTGGTCGCCCGACGATGGATCGGTGCGCGCCGCCGGATCGGTCTGCTATCGGATCCCTGGCGCCGGGACCGTCTAGAGCGCATCTGAGAGCCTACCGGCTGGCCGCTAAGCCGAGGCCTGCGTCCGCGCGTCGCCTCCGACGCTGTGCCCTGGTACACGGTTCGACATGGCGCCGGATCCTTCAACCTACAGCTTCTCGCGTGTCACGACCTTCGAGCAGTGCGCGCGACGATTTCGTTACCGTTACCTCGACGGAGTCCAGGAAGGGTTCCAGGGGGTCGAAGGGTTCATGGGCACGCAGGTGCATTCGGCGCTCGAATGGCTGTTCGAGCAGCGCGACGCCGGCCACAAGAAGACGGTCGAACAGGCGGTCGCGTATTACTGCGACGAATGGGATCGGTGTGTAACCAACGCCGCGGCACCGGTGCGTGTCGTCAAGACAGGAACCCCGATGGAGACCTATCGGCGAAACGGGGCAGAGATGTTGTCGCGCTACTATCGCGAGCGCTTCTTGTCCGACCGCCTCACCACCGTAGCGAATGAGCACCATTTTCTGGTGACCTTAGGCGATCGATTGCGCTTTCAGGGTTTCATCGATCGGTTGGCGACCGACGAAAAGGGCCTACTACATATCATCGATTACAAAACCGGTTCGCGGGTTCCTAAAAAGTTCGACGGCAAAGAGGCGCAACAGCTCGAAGCGTATGCGATGGCCATGTTCCGCGAAGGAGAGGCCGAAGAGATCGAGCTCGTGCTGGACTTCTTGAAGACCGGGGCGCGGCTGCGTCGTCGCGTCGCACGTGCCGATGCCGAAGAGATCGAAGCGCGATTGATTGCGCGTATCGACAAGGCTGAAGAGGCGAACGTATTTCCGCCGACGCCCGGCGTACTGTGCGGTTGGTGCGGTTACAACGATGTGTGTGAATCGGCGATGTTGCGCTACTCGCGCGCGTCCTGAGCGTCAGCCCGCCGTTTCTTCGCTGTCGGCCAGGCCGATTAGCATCGCGGCCGGGTCCCAGTAGGCCATCACCGTTTGGATGAGGCCTTCCTCCGTAAATTCGAACACCGAGATCCCCTCGAAGGCGGCTTTGCCGCCGCGCGGGCTTTTGCCCTCGGCCGTCCATTTAACCGCTGCGCCCGTGTCGGCGTGGAATATGGAGTCGATTGTGGCCGTGAGCTTGTCGAAAGGGGACGTCATGACGTTCCAGATCTCGGCCAGCGCCCTCCGGCCCGAGGCCGGAGGGGTGCCTACCGGATCGTGGCTGATGGCGTCGTCGGCGAAGAGAGCCAGCCAGGCGTCCCTGTCCCCGGCGCTGAGCGCCTCATAGTAGCCCGAAACGGTCGTTGTGAATCGAGGGTCGGTCAGAGTGTCCACGAGCGTTCGTTGGCGCAGGGGGAGGCGCAATGCAAAGGCGCGTGCCTCGAGGCCCGATCAGCGAAGTCTTTGGTGTCCAGAATTTCGTTGCTGTGTCTCAGATTTCACAACGGGTGCCGTGGATTTACCCGTTGGTTAAGGTGGAGCGGCGCGGTCTTGAAATCCTTCGATTCATCGCGGACTTGCGCGATGCCATTGCCGAGCGGCCCTTGGCGGAGGCCGGCCTGACGCGATAGCGGGTCGCGCTAGTCCAGGAGAATCGCGGCTCTCGGGCATCCGGCCTTGGGCTTCTTTGGCGTAGGGTTGGCGGGCCGCTCGGTGCTGGGCATGCTGACTACTGCACGCCATGCCTCTTCAGCACGTCCGCACGCGGATGAGAACGGCCTTCGAGGCTGTTCCATCCGCGCGCGAGATGGCGGCGATTTCCACCGTCCGGTGGGGCCGCTCCGTTTCGATCGCAGTGAATAAAGCGCGTCTTTGTGCGATCAAATTGTAGAAACGCCCCATAGGAGGTGAAGGAATAAAGCTCCGGGCGCCCCCTTGCGGGGTGCCCGGAGCGTACTTACCTTCTAGGAAGCTGCAGTTGGCCGTCGCTGCGAGGAATGACCCGATGAGCGAAGACAAGAAGAGGCAAGCTCGAGATCACAACGAAGAAGTTCCGGAATCGACGAACGTTCGGTCGACCATGGACAAGCCCGACGACCACGGGGTCGAAGTGATGCAGGTTGCCGAACATTGTTTGCAGGCAGGCGCCGAGCAGGCCGAATCGCTTGAAGAGCAAGCCGCGCTGCCGGCAGTCTCTGAACTGAGTGAGGCGCAGGCGTTGGCGATGTCGCCGGGCTTACAGGCTCTGTTCAATGCGGTGCTGCCGCTCATCGGTGCGAATCCTTCACGTCCTGGTGAGTTTCCCGGTGTTTTCAAAGTCGAACCGGGTGAAGAGGAAGACGAGGCGCTTGTCTTCCTCGATGTACCCGCGAATGCCTACCGCCGCGGCCAGCGAGGCGACATGGCGCGCGTGCTCGCGCTTTCGGTCAAGCTGGCCCACGACTATCGCAAGCTTGGCGATCAGTATTACTGCATCGACTGCGAGACGCCGGGGGAAGAAACCCGGCACTAACCATCTACCCCGTTTGGTCCATACCGCAGCCCGCGGCGCGAAAGCGTCGCGGGCTTTTTATTGCCGAGGCTTGGATTGGCATTAGTAACTCTCGCGCCCGATAAACGTTCTCTCTTTAGAGACGCCCACCGATCAGGGGGCTGATGGGAATCAAACGATGAGCAAATACGACTACGACCTTTTCGTCATTGGTGCAGGCAGCGGTGGGCTGGCGACGTCCAAGCGCGCCGCCTCCTACGGTGCCCGCGTGGCGATCGCCGAGGATGACCGCGTCGGCGGGACCTGCGTCATTCGTGGCTGTATTCCGAAAAAATTGATGGTTTACGCTGCCGAGCACGGTCACGCGCAAACTGATGCCGCTGGATACGGCTGGTCGGGTGAAACCGGTCGGCTCGATTGGGCGACGTTGGTATCGAGGCGCGACGCTGCCGTGGAGAACCTCGAGCAGATCCACGAGGGACATCTGGCCAAAGCGGGGGTGGAGCTCATGCGCGGGCGTGCGCGCATCATTTCGCCCACCGAGGTCGAGGTCGGTGGTCGTCGCACGAGCGCCGACCATATTTTAATAGCCACCGGCGGGCGTCCGGTGCTTCCACGCATCGCCGGCATCGACAACGCGATTACGAGCGACGGGTTCTTCCAACTCACATCGCAGCCCGAGCATGTACTGATCGTCGGCGGCGGGTACATCGCCGTTGAGTTTGCATCGATCATGGCGGGGCTCGGTACGAAGGTAACGCAGGCGATCCGTCGTGATCGCCCGTTGCGTGGCTTCGACGACGACATTCGTACGGAGCTGCTTGCGGCATTGCGTGCTGTCGGCGTCGACGTGCGTACAGAAACCACAGTCGAATCGTTATCGCGCGACGGTGAAGCGACGGTGTGTGTATTGGCCGGTCCGAGTGGAGAGGAAGAATTGCGTGTCGATCACGCGGTTGTGTACGCCGTTGGTCGTCGTCCCGATGTCGACGGTCTCGGCCTCGACACGATCGGAGTCGAACTCGGGTCCAAGGGTGAGGTTCCGGTGGATCGTGACGACCGAACGAGCGCGCCGAGCGTCTACGCGATCGGTGACGTTACCGACCGTGCTTCGCTCACACCGGTTGCCATTGCGGCCGGTCGGGCGCTGGCCGATCGTTTGTTCGGCAACAAAAACACGACAATGAGCTATGACGATATTCCGACGGCGGTGTTCACCGAACCTCCGATCGCAACCGTCGGGCTGACGACCGAAGAGGCGATTGCCGAGTACGGCCAAGACGCTGTGACGGTGTACCGCGCAGGATTCAACCCGTTGGTCCACACTTTGACCGATCGCAAAGTGCGTTCGTTCATCAAGATGATTGTCCACAACGAAAGCGATCGCGTGCTGGGCTGCCACATGATTGGGCACGATGCGCCCGAGATTATTCAGGGTCTGGGCGTCGCCATGAAGGCCGGCGCGACCAAGGCGGACTTCGATGCGACGGTGGGCATACACCCGTCGACCGCCGAGGAATTCGTTACGTTTGCGTAAAGCGCAGAGGTCCCGCGTCGTTTCTTAGTGCAGCGTGCGGGGCATGGAGAGTTGGAACTCGGGGATGCGTGCTTCGAACGCGGTACCGTCTTCGCGCTGCATTTTGTAGGTGCCACGCATACTTCCGGCTGGAAGCTCGAGTACTGCACCGCTCGTGTACTCGTGAAAGTCGCCGGGATCGAGACTAGGCTGCTCCCCTACGACTCCCTCGCCTTCTACCTCGCGGACCAAACCGTTCGCTTCGGTGATGAACCAATGGCGCCGCAACAACTGCACGGTTAACTCCGATTCATTAGAAATAGTAATCCGATAAGCGAAAACGTAGCGATCGACACTGATATCGGACTGTTCCGGTAGGAAAAGCGACATCACCTCGACGCGAACGCCCTGCGTTGTTGCGGATACTGACTGCGACACGACGGCGAGTTAACCCGAGCGGGTGGGCGAGAGCAAGTCGATTCTTCTTGACAGTAGGAAAGACGCGGGCGTATCGTCGCATGACTAGGAAGGAGTCGATGCGTTAGCAGCAAGGTCTTCACCGTAAATGGTCCGATGGGTCCGGGCGCGGATCAACCGCCGCCTGACCCAAGTTCTACGAAGGACCGCACAAGATCTTAGCCAGCGGCTCGGCCCGACCTAGATGGAGGCCGTCGTTCTGGGTCGGTCTCAACGGCCGCTGGTAATTCGGCCGCGTCTGGAGGCAAGGTGAAGACCCTTGCCTCCAGACAAACTACTAAAACACCGGATTCACGCATGCGCATTCTAAGAGTTTTTCTCGCACTCGGATTTTTACTTGTTCCCTTCGCAACACCTTCATGGTCGGTATTTGAAATCAGCGAATGCGGAACCGAGATTCCAGAGAACGAAACCGGCTATCTCATCGCCGATCTCGATTGCAGCGATTCTGAAGGTGCAGGTGTCGTACTCGGCAACGGCGCGAGATTAGTGCTTGGAGGATTCCGTATCGAAGCCGATCCCACGCTGGGCGAGAAACGCCAGGGTGTGCGATGCCGCACCAGTTCGGTGTGTAGGGTCATCGGTCCCGGCGAGATCATAGGCTTCAGTGCTTCCGGCATTGCCGGGACCCGCGTTCACGCGCGCGACGTGCTGCTTACCGGTAACGCGATTGCAGGCGTCGTCGCCTACGAGAACATTCGACTTCACAACGTAGTCATCGAAGGCAACGGACTGCTCGGTGTGCACGCCGGGGGCAAGGTTGTCGGCCGTGGCAACGACGTGGGCGAACACGCGTTAGCCGACGTATTGCAGTCGCATGCCCCGCGCTTCAGGCCGGCTCGCGGCTCCTGTTCACACGACGGTGAGCAGGGCTAGCACGGCGGTTTGAAGCCGCCGACTCTCCTCCCTACACCTTAGCGCGATGTCTCTTGTTGTCCTTGAAGACGTGGCACTCGGCTACGGTGGCCGCACGCTATTCTCCTCTCTCAACGCACGGGTCGATTCCGGTGAACGTATCGGTGTCGTTGGGCGTAACGGGTCGGGCAAATCCTCGCTGCTCAAGCTGATCGTCGGCAGCGTGGAAGCATCGCGAGGGAGCATTCGCCGGTCGCGTGGCTCCCATATCGGCTATCTGCCCCAGGAACTCGCCGATCTTAGCGGCCGCACGCTGCTTTCCTATGTTGTCAGTAGTGTACCCGGCCGAGATACACTCGAGCACGATATCGATGAAGTGCAGGAGGGGCTCGAATCGTCGACCGACGAAGACGAGCAGATGGAACTCTCCCAGCGCCTGGTCGACCTTCACGAGCGCTTGGCCGACTTCGAATTGGAGTTCGGCGAGCATGTCGCCCGCACGATTCTCCAGGGACTGGGATTCAAGGCGTCTGACATGCATACCGACATCGGTGAGCTCAGCGGAGGCTGGCGCATGCGAGCGGTGTTGTCGGCCCTGCTCTTTCAACGCCCAGATGTGTTGCTGCTCGACGAGCCGACGAACCATCTCGACGTACCGTCGGTTGTCTGGCTCGGCGATTTTTTGCGGCGCTACAAGGGTGCGTTTCTCTTGATTTGCCACGACCGCGACTTCTTGAACGATCAAGTGAGGCGCGTGATCTCTTTCGAAACTGAGGGAGTTCGCCACTATCGCGGTAACTATGAAGCGTACGTTGTTGCGCGCGCCGAAGAACTAGAGATCCTCGAAAAGCGCGCCGCGAACATTGCGCGCGAGCGTGAACAGGCGGAACGATTCATTTCACGTTTCCGTGCGCAGGCAACCAAAGCGAAGGCCGTACAGAGTCGGATCAAGGCCGTCGAGAAGCTCGACGAGATTGTTCTGCCGCAGAAAGCGAAGTCGCTCACGTTCAGGTTTCCCCCTTGCGAGCGTGCCGGACAGGATGTCGTGAAGCTCAAATCGGTTTCGCACGACTACGGCAGTGGAGAGGTGTTCTCCGACGTAACGCTGAACGTTCGCCGTGGTGACCGTATCGCGATTGTTGGTGCCAACGGCAACGGTAAGACCACACTGTTGCGCATCATGGCCGGTCAACTACACCCGACAGGCGGTTCGTCATCGCTCGGCTACAACGTAAAGCCTGCGTACTATGCTCAACATGTCGCTGCTCAGCTCGATGTACGCTCGACGGTCTTCGACGACATCTGGCGTCATAGCGCCGTCGACGATGTGACCCGGGTACGGACTGCGCTTGGCACCATGCTTTTTAGCGGTGACGACGTCGACAAGTTGATCGGTGTGCTAAGCGGCGGTGAGAAGGCGCGCGTTGCGCTGGCGCGGATCCTGGTCGACCCCGGCAACCTCATTCTGATGGACGAACCGACCAATCACCTGGACCTCCAGTCTTCAGAAGCCTTGGCCGCCGCGCTCGAAACTTTCGGCGGCAGTATCCTGTTCGTTAGTCACAATCGCAGTTTCGTGAACCGTCTTGCGAACCGTATCTGGGATGTTTCCAACGGCACGGTTGTCGAGTTTCCGGGTAGCCTTACCGAATACATGCAGCATTGTGCAGGGCGAGGGGAACCGATGAGCGCAGAGGCATCGGCGTCTCCGTTCGCGGCGAGGGCCGAGTCCGCCAAAAGCGCAGAACCTGCCGCAGCGACTGAAAAGACGGTACCGGCGCCTGACACGGTCGCTCAGCCCAAGCGCAAGCGCATCAATCCCGCGCGTGTGCGTGCCCATCGCAAGAAGGTTACCGAGTTGGAAGAGCGCATCGCTGCTATCGAAACGCAACAAGAAGCGCGCAGTAGCGAGCTGTCCAAGCCCGAGATCTACGATGACCAGGCGCGTTACACCGAGTTGCTCAATTCCTACCGTGATGATGCCGCCAAGGTCGAAGAACTGATGTCGCGTTGGGAGAGTGCACAGGCCGAGCTGGCGGAGATGGAATGAGTCACGATATGTCGGAACATCCCAATGCGACCCGCGTACGTGCGCTTGAGATCCATGAGTTGGTTTGGGATCTCTGCGCTGTTGACGCGTTCTGGTCGGCCTAATCGTCGCGTCCGCGAAGGTCAGGATTTATCGGATGGCAGCGCCAATAGTTCACGAACGCGTGCGTTCATCGCCTCGGCGTCAAATACCCCGAGGTTGTCGAGAAAGTCACGATGGCTTCGACCGCTTCGGTACGCCGGCTCGCGTTGTGGGTGACGCAGGGCGTCGGCGATCAGGCCCAAGTCGGCGGTGACGAGGATCGATCCGTGCAAGAGCATCGCCTTTCGTCCGCGTCTTAGGGCAAGACCGGCGATTTTGCGGTGGTCTCTAACCAAGTCGCCGCTTTCGTCTTCGTCGAGCGCTGCGAGTTCCGGCGATCCCCGGCGCAGCAGTCGATTGCAGAACGCCTTTGAGCCGGCGATAGAGCCTAGCTCGTCGTCCAGGGAATAGGGCAGGGCGAAGGTGTACTGCACGGTGCCCGGGCCGATGAGAACCGAGCGCCCACCGGACGGTCTTTCCACGACCGGAATTCCCTCTTGTTGGCAAAATGCGATGTCGACCTCTTTGGAAACCAGGACCGAACGCCCGACGACGACCACAGGCCGCCCGACGCTCCAGACCCGAAACCCCACTGTTGCGGTCGATTCAGCCTCAGAGAGTTGCCGCAAATCCAGTCCGAGCTCGCTGTCGACGATTTTTTCACTCATGAGGCGTGCTGGGGGAGGGAGCAACGACGGATTGTCGTTCCCCAGCCCTGCTTTGCGCTACAATATGTTTTCAGCTGGTGCGTGGGCAAGCCCGTGGCTTATTGCCATGCTCGCGTGCAGACTGCTGCGGATTGCCGGGGCCCGACGCACAGGGTGGTCGCAAGAGGAGGCGAGTATGTCGGAACAACTGGTACTTATGCAGGGGGACATAACCGAGCAGGACGTTGACGCCATCGTCAACGCCGCCAACGAAGAGCTGGTCGGCGACGGCGCCATTCATACCGCGGGCGGTCCGGCTATTTCGGCCGAGTGCGAGCGCTTGAGAGCCCAACAGGGTGGTTGCCCGACGGGCAGCGCTGTGATGACGACGGGCGGTCAGATGGACGTTAAGGCCGTGATCCACACGACCGGACCCATTTGGGACGGCGGTGAGGCCGGAGAGCCTGAATCGCTCGAATCCTGCTATCGAAACTCTTTGGCGCTTGCGCGTCGCCACGGTCTTCGTACCGTCGCGTTCCCGTCTATTTCTACAGGTGTATATGGCTATCCGGTCAACGAAGCCGCCGAGCGCGCACTCAAGACTGTGAAAGACGTGCTCTCGCGGGACCCCGATGCCTACGACGAAGTCCGCTTCGTGCTTTTCTCGGAAAACGATCTTGCGACGTATCGTAAGGCGCTCGCTCAGATCGGTTAGTTTTCTTCTCGGCCTGACCGGCGTGCGTAACAAAAGGCCCAACCGATCAGGGAACGGCCACGTCCGACTGCCGATATTCTTCGGCCTTCTCTTTCAATCCCTCTTCCAGAGCCCGATCGCTCGTGTACCCGTTTTCTTTCGCGAAGCGCCGCACGTCTTCTGTGATCTTCATCGAGCAAAACTTCGGTCCGCACATCGAACAGAAGTGGGCCACCTTGGCGCCGTCGGCCGGCAGCGTTTCATCGTGGTACTCACGTGCGGTGTCGGGATCGAGCGCGAGATTGAATTGATCTTCCCAGCGGAATTCGAAACGCGCTTTCGATACCGCGTCGTCCCAGGCTTGGGCGCCCGGGTGTCCCTTGGCGAGATCGGCGGCATGAGCGGCGATCTTGTACGTGATCACGCCCTGTTTGACGTCTTCTCGGTTGGGCAGCCCCAGGTGTTCTTTCGGGGTGACGTAGCAAAGCAGCGCGCAGCCCATCGAGCCTATCATGGCGGCGCCGATTCCCGAGGTGATGTGATCGTAGCCAGGCGCGATATCGGTCGTGAGTGGGCCCAGCGTATAGAAAGGCGCTTCGTGACAGACCGCGAGTTGGCGGGTCATGTTTTCCTGAATCAGGTGCATCGGGATGTGCCCCGGCCCTTCGATCATCACTTGGATATCGTGTTCCCAGGCTTTGAGCGTGAGTTCTCCGAGCGTGTCGAGCTCGGCGAACTGCGCTGCATCGTTGGCGTCGGCGATCGATCCGGGGCGCAGCCCATCGCCGAGCGAGAACGAGATGTCGTAGGCCTTCATGATCTCGCAGATCTCGTGGTAGTGCGTGTACAGGAAGCTCTCGCAATGATGCGCGAGGCACCACTTCGCCATGATCGAGCCACCACGCGAGACGATGCCGGTCAGGCGATTGGCCGTGAGCGGTACGTACTCGAGCCGCACGCCCGCGTGGATCGTAAAGTAGTCGACGCCCTGCTGCGCTTGTTCTTCGAGTGTCTCCAAGAACATCGCGATGTTCATGTCTTCGGGAACGCCGTCGGCTTTCTCGAGACACTGATAGATCGGCACCGTTCCGATCGGCACCGGCGAGTTACGAATGATGACTTCGCGCGTTTCGTGGATGTTGTCGCCGGTAGACAGATCCATGACGGTGTCGGCGCCCCAACGGGTTGACCAGCGCAGCTTTTCGACTTCGTCATCTATGGAAGAGCTGACGGCGGAGTTGCCGATGTTGGCGTTGATCTTCACTAGGAAATTGCGACCGATGATCATCGGCTCGAGTTCTGGGTGGTTGATGTTGGCGGGAATGATCGCACGGCCGGTTGCGATCTCGTCGCGTACGAACTCGACGCTCATCTGTTCGCGCGCGGCAACGAAACGCATCTCTTCGGTGATCTCACCGCGGCGCGCCCAATGCATCTGCGAGAAATTGCGATTGCCGGTGTCGCGACGCCGCTGCGTCCACGGTGCACGAAGCTTCGGCAGACCGTCGGCCGCGGCGAAGCCCTGCGGCCCCGAAGTATCGTAGAGGCGCACCGGCTCGTTGCCGTCGTGCAAACACACCTCGCGAAACGGTACCTTCAGGCCGTCTGTTTCGACATGTACGCGCCTGGAGGCTGGAAAGCCGTTTGCCGACTGATTGTCTTCGGAGGAACTGCCGCCGTTTCGATCGCTCATGGAGCGGATCAAACCGCACCGCCCGCGAGGTGTCAACGCGAGAGAGCGATGGATTCGGGCCGGGGCCGGGCGACTAGACGCCTACGAGGTCGACTTCGATACCGGCGCCCGCGCTGCGCGCCTTTTTATAGATGCGCCGGGCCACGGCGAGGTCCTGCACCGCCAAGCCGGTCGAGTCGAATACGGTCGTGGCGGCGTCACCGCGGCCCGTGATCTTGCCGGCGACGACCTCGCCGAGGGTCCCGGCCAGATCATCGATGGAAAGACGACCGCTCGAGAGTGCGACGTTGACCTCGCCGCTTTCCGAGGCCTGGGTCATGTCATCGAGAAACACTCGGGCGTTACAGACGATGTCGACGCTGAGTTCCTGTTTGCCAGGGGCGTCGGCGCCCATCGCATTGATGTGGGTGGCGCCCGAAAGCATCGCCATCTCAATGAATCCGCCGCGCGACGGCGTCATAGTGCAGATGACATCTGCCGTGAGGCCCTCGGCGAGCGCGGTCCGCCGACACGGCAGGTCCGGATGTACGGCAGCCAAGCGATCGGCGGCAGCCTCGTCGCGGTCAACCAGCCGTACCTCTTTCAGTGTCATTACCGAGGCATGCGCCGCTAGTACCGACGGGGCCTGTGCGCCGCAGCCTACCAGCGTGAGCGTGTCGGCATCCGGGGCTGCGAGATGTTTCGTGGCTACTGCGGCGGCGGCACCGGTGCGCGCGGCCGTGAGTTCGGTTGCGTCCATGATGGCCAGCGGACGCGCCGTCTCGGGGTCGCTCAGTATGAATATGCCGAGCACGGAGGGCAGACCATGGCGAGCCGGGTTTTCAGGATGCGCATTGATCCACTTAACGCCGGCAGAAGCCGCCGATCCGTTGTAGGCCGGGAAGTAGACCGGCATCGCGCGAAAGTCGCCCGCATGCTCGGGCAAAGGAAGATACACTTTTGGGGGCATGCGTGTGGAACCGCTGCCGTGGCGCGCGAACGCGTGTTCCACCGCCCCTACCACCTCTGCCGTGTCGAGTAAGTCGGCGACTTCTTCCCTCGTCAGAACCAGGGTGCCCATTGCGCCAATCATACACGGCATCGGGGCGCTTGACATGCGGCGGCAGAAGCCGAAAAAGACGGACGTGCTCGAAACCAACTCGAAAGCCCCTGATTTTTCGCTCCCGGATACCGGCAGTGAGATCGTCGACCTTGCACGTTTGAAGGCGAACGGCGCGACATTGCTCCTATTTGTCGAAGAGGATTGTCCGACCTCGCGTATGAGTCTCGGCAGGTTGCAGACGATCGCCGACGGCTTGGCTGCAGCAGGAACGTCGATCGTTGCGATCCACCAAAACGATCGCGGGACCGCGGCGCGCACTATGCGTCGCATGAAAGCGGAGTTCACGGCACTCGTCGAAGATGAGCCGTACTCGGTATCTTCGAGCTTTGACGTCGCGACGGTTCCTACTGCCTATTGGATCGACGCCGAGGGTACCGTGCTGCGCTCGGTCGAAGGGTGGTGCACTGACGATTTCAACGAGATCGCTGAGGTGGCCGCCAAGCAGGCTGGTACCGAGACTCCGCGGATTACCGATGAGCCGCCGCGCATGAAACCCGGCTGTGCGTCGAAGAGCGCTCTCGATCCGTCTCTGTGGCAGTCACCGAGCACCGATAGCGACTTCGATGTTCTCGAAGACCTCTTCGATCGCGGATGGA
>Ga0315338_1000560_pt1 | contig 78602 bp, 58 predicted proteins | sample ASW8metaG_FD_204518 | JGI IMG/M metagenome (GOLD analysis project Ga0315338, IMG submission 204518) | Ammonia-oxidizing marine archaeal communities from Monterey Bay, California, United States - ASW #8 | ecosystem: Environmental > Aquatic > Marine > Coastal | place: USA: California | collected...
CCATCATCACCAGCAACCCTGCAATCAGCGTCATGCTGACCACATGTGAGGTCAGCATGATCGGGTAGCCATAAATCGACTCGCGTAACATCAAGCTCGTCGGCATCGCTTCAAGCCACTCAAATACCGTCCGGATAAACATCCGTTCCTGCTCCTCGTGTGATCTATCTGGCCATGGGAGTACGGGGTACTCGCACCTGTGAGCGGCGACTGTATCTCACCAGTTTGTCGAGGTCAAGGCCGCCGGAGAGCCTCAACGTCGCTCAGTTGCACACTGGTCCATCAGTAGCGGATAATCGGGATATCCCTTGCTCATTAAGGAGCCGCATTCATGCAATATCAATATTTCAGTGCAGTTGGCTTGCTGATAGCAATTACAGTGGCCCTCGGGATCATCTCTTCGCCCATCGATGTAGAAACACCGCTCAGCGCCGCGGACGACTTTGCCCCATCCCGAACGCCCTGGGGAGATCCTGACCTTCAGGGCATCTGGGGTCTCGGTTATACCTTCACCGCACTTGAGCGCCCAGACGATCTCGGCGAGAAGCAGTTTTTGACCGATGCGGAAATTTCTGCCCTTGAGCAGCAACACCGCGAAGGCAGTGGGGATGGTGCAGGCGGGCGCGCCCGGGCCGAGCGGGGTACGGATGAAGATCTGGCCGGAGCCTACAACCAAGCCTTCAGCGCGTTCGGCCAGCATGAGCGAATTGTTCGCACTAAACGGACGGCCCTGATCATCGATCCGGCCAACGGCAAGATTCCTTACACTCCGGACGCAAAAGATCGTGTAGCTGCTGAGCGGGCGCTAGCTGAAGCGACGGCTGACCGCGCAAACGGCCCCGAAGATCGACCAAACGACCGATGTGACGGTGTGCAGGTCCCATTCGTGAAAGGTATCTCTGGAACATTCAGCCGTATTGTACAGACGCCAGATTCCGTCGCTATGTACTACGAAGAGGGTCATCGCGGTGGGGGTTATCGCTATATTCCTCTCGACGGCAGACCACATTTACCGCAACATATCCGTCAATGGATGGGCGACTCGCGCGGTCGATGGGACGGCGATACCTTAGTAGTCGAAACAACAAATTTCACGTCCAAAACGGATTTCAATGGTTCTCGCGAGAACTTGCACCTCGTGGAAAGTTATACGCAAACCGCAGAAGATCTCATTCTTCAAAAAGTCACCGTAACGGACCCGAGCACCTTTTCTCAATCCTGGACGATTGAAGTCCCTTTAACTAAGGGCAGCGAGACGCAAAACCAAATTTTTGAGTCAGCCTGTCACGAGGGAAACTACGCCATGGTTAGCATCCTGGCTGGCGCGAGAACCCTTGAGCGACAGGATTAGTAAAAATGCTACTGACACTCATGGGTAGCATCAACGGCCGGTTTAAGATTGCGATTCTTTCAACTGCTGTGGTCTCGTTGTCAGCAGCTCTATCGCCTACCATGCACGGCCAACAATTTGAGCCCGTTACTGACGAGATCTTGGAGAATCCAAGTTCTGCAGACTGGCTGCACTGGCGGCGCACACTGGACGGATGGGGATATAGCCCACTAGATCAAATTAACCGAGAAAACGTTCATCAAATTCAACTCGCATGGTCTTGGCAAATGCGTCCGGGGCTCAGCGAGCCAACACCCCTTGTCTACAAGGGCGTCATGTATCTACCTAACCCAGATGGCTTCGTCCAAGCCGTGGATGCCCTCACCGGTGATCGCCTGTGGGAATTTCGTAAAGTATTTGAGAACACACCTGATGACAGCTTTCGCAATCGTATGCGGTCGCTGGCAATCTATGGGTCGAATATTTATGTCACTACGGCCGATGCCCATCTCATCGCACTGGATGCCCAATCAGGCGAGGTCGTCTGGGATCATGTCGTGGCCGACCACAAACTCGGCTACCGGTACACGAGCGGTGCAATCGTTGTTCAGGGAAAAATTGTTGCTGGCATAACGGGCTGCGAGCGATACAAGAACGAAGTTTGTTTTATATCTGCACACGACCCAAGCACCGGCCGAGAGCTTTGGAGAACTTCGACGATTGCCGAACCCGGCACTGCCGGTGGAGACACCTGGGGAGATCTTCCTCTAATGTTTCGCGCTGGGGGTGACGCCTGGATACCGGGAAGCTACGACAAGACCACCGACTTAATCTATTGGTCTACGGCCCAGGCCAAACCCTGGGGAAGAGTGTCCAGAGGCACGGACGGGGATGCGCTCTACACGAACAGCGTGTTAGCAATCGAGCCAGACACCGGCGAGATCACCTGGTACTACCAATTCATACCGGGTGAATCCCATGACTTAGATGAGGTATTCGAAAGCCTCCTAATAAGAAATCGAGGCCGACTCTCTGTCTTTAAGATCGGCAAGCTCGGAATCCTCTGGGAGATAGATGCCTCAACCGGAGCATTCGTAGACGCTCATGACCTTGGCTTTCAAACCTTGGTCGATCTTGACGCCGAGACCGGAACGGTCACATACCGACCAGGAATGCTCCCTGAAGCAGGGGTCGAAATCGAATTTTGCCCAAATTTTCGAGGCGTCCGAAATGTGATGGCAACTGCTTATCACCCAAAAACAAAAGCGCTCTACATTCCCATTACTCCCACCTGCACCAAGGGAGTATTTAGCGAAGTAGAACAGCAACTACATCCAGAGGGTGATCATTATTTCTATTTCAATCCGGAATGGACCGGCTGGCGATCAACGGGCAGCAAGCCTCATCCTCTCAGCCCAGATCACGTCGGTCAACTCGTAGCAATGGATGTAGATACTGGCGAAATCCTCTGGCGCCACCGCACTGCCACTCGGCCGCTTACCGCAACACTCGCGACAGGAGGCGGGCTTGTCCTCAGCGGTGACACCGATCGCAATCTCTTTCTTCACGATGCAGAAACGGGAAGTGTGCTTTACCAAACACGGCTTCCCTCCCCAGTGCAGGGCTATCCGATCACCTACGCCGTTAACGGACGACAGTTTCTCGCCGTTCCCGTCGGTGGGGGCCGCGCACCCGGAGCCCCAAATGCTTTGTTCGTTTTCACCCTTCCACAGCAGAGCCAGTTTCAATAAATCACTACCTAGGCCTGACTGTCTGGATATGCTACCCTCCTTCTTCATGCCACCAGCTATTTAGGTGCGCGCGTTCTTGAAGGAGCGAGGTAAGCAATGCGACAGCGGTATAGCGAGGCAATGAAAGTAGTCCTGGTGGGCGGAGTGCTGCTAGGCGCAGCGGCTTGTCAACCGGCGATGGAGGATGAGGGCATGATGAACAGCGACGTCCCACGGTTAGAAGGGACGACGCACCCAGACATTCACGGAGTGTGGCAGGCATTTAGCGAGGTGGAGTACAACCTTGAGGGGCAAGCAGCGCAAGCGGCACTCGTTCTACACGAGGGCGTTCCCAACGGGTCACCAGTACCCAATGCACCGGTCTTGGCACTGGGGGCACTGGGCGGCGCACCTCCAAGTCTCGGCGCGGTTGTAGGGGGAACGATCCCCTATCGGCCCGAGGCCCTAGCGCAACGAGACGACAATCGCGCACATGCCATCACACGCGATCCAGCGGTGAAGTGTCTGATGCCGGGGGTGCCTCGCGCAACGTACATGGGCTATCCGATTCAAATCACGCAGGGGACAAGCAAGATCCTGATGGCTTATGGATTTTCAAATGCCGGACGGACAGTTCATCTCGACGAAGTGGACGCACCGGGCATCGATTCCTGGATGGGGCATTCGGTAGGCCGCTGGGATGGCGACACCTTAGTTGTTGAAGTTAGCGAGCTCATCGAGCAGACATGGCTGGACCGGTCAGGAAATTTCCATTCTGCCGGCATGACCGTAACCGAGCGATATACGCCAATCACGCCGTATCACATCGAGTATGAAGCAACGATTACGGATCCGGATACCTTCACCGAACCATGGACCATTGCGTTACCGCTCTACAAGCGAATGGAAGAACATGCACAGGTGCTTGAGTACCGATGCGTAGAGATGGTTGAAGAACTCATTTACGGGCATTTACGTAAAGAGCAACTCGTCTCGCATTGGGAAGGTGACTACGGCCGGCGCGGCGGCACCCTTGTAATTGACGTCCGCCGGGAACCGACGAGCGAACCGGACCTCTAGTACCACGAGATGGTAAACTAGAGGCAATCAGACCCCGGATTCAGGGAGGAAAGGCAAGCTGATGCGAAAACGCACATTGATAGGAACGATCGTAGGGTTGGCACTGTTGCTCGCAGCAGTACCACTAGTGGCACATCATGCATTCTCCGCCGAGTTTGACTCCAATCGGCCGATCCACTTCCAAGGAACGGTAACCAAGGTTGAGTGGATTAATCCGCACGCCTGGATTCACATGGATGTACGGATGGACGATGGAGCAACCGAACGATGGATGATTGAGGGGGGGAACCCGCACAATCTCTTTCGCCGTGGCTTTAACAAAGAAGTCATTCAGATCGGAATGGAGATCGTCGTCGACGGCTACGGCTCGAAAGATGGCACTCAGCGCGCCAATGGCCGTGACCTGACGCTACCTGACGGACGCACCCTCTTTATGGGTTCATCCGGCACCGGCGCCCCGCGCGACGGACGCGACCCAACCGAACGGTAGGGCATCCACGCAGACACTCCCGTGTCTGCACTCTAGGCTTTTCACGCGCCAGCGTCCCCTTCGTGACGCTGGCGCTTTCTTTTTCTCGCCACTCCCCTGCGCATGTACATCAATCGCCGGCAACTCCTCACACTCGCCAGTCTCGGCATCGCCACCTATGGCAGCGCAAGTGCAATCAACTGAGGAACCGGATCTCCGCCCACTGTGAGAGCGACATACTGCTTGCCATTAAACATATACGTCATCGGTGTGCCGATTGCCCCACGGGGTAAATCCACGGACGCAATCTCCTCTCCCGAGAGTTTGTCTCGAGCCACAAGTCTAGGACCATCGTTGGTTCCCCCTGCCGACAAAGCGCTAATGAGTAGCGTCTTTGTCAGGAGTGGCCCGCTTCTCCCGCTATCACCACCCACGGGAGGCAAACTGAGATCACGCAGCAGCGGATGGTTACGTATTCGGTCTCCATTTCCCAGCGGCTGCATCCATTTGTGTTCACCCGTATTCATGTCTATAGCCGTCATACGCGAGTATGGCGGTTTAAATAACGGCAAACCACGGGGCATGGTTGGATATGCCCCCTCCCTATCCTGAAAATATCGAAGTGTTCCACGTTCGTGCGGCCGAGGTTCTCTAACCCTAAATACAAAGAAGGAGTTGTTTGACGGCACATATAGCATCCCGCTCTCAGGGTCCACAGCCGCTCCACCCCAATTCGCTCCTCCTCCCGCACTAGGTCGACCCAAAGTTCCTTGATTTCCCCCCTCCACCACCAAGGATGGCGGTGTGTACAGCGGGCCCACACGAAATGGACCTATCGCCTCCCGAGCCATCTTCCTAATTTCAGGTGTGAAGTCAGCTAAATCGTCCACCGCTACCCCCTGGTACTCAAATGGGGCAGGCCGCGTTGGAAAGGGCTGTGTCGATGATGCTCGCTCACCTGGGATATCAGACCCAGGGACAGGACGCTCTTCGATAGGCCAAATTGGCTCGCCAGTTACACGATCGAAGGTAAACACGAATCCCTGCTTAGTGACCTGAGCTACCGCCTTGATCGCCCGTCCATCAACCGTAATATCAAGAAGATTTGGCGCCGCCGGCAAATCGTAATCCCACAACCCATGATGAACAAACTGATAGTGCCACACACGCTCGCCAGTCTCCATGTCCAGACATAGAAGCGTTTCTGCATACAAATTGTCCCCTAATCTGTGTCCACCCCAGTAATCTGGTGCAGCAGTATTCAGAGGAATATAAAGATACCCTAGCTCTTCATCCGCGCTGTAGATCGTCCACCCACTGATCTTGCCCGTATATCGCCAGGAGTCGCCCTCCCACGTATTATTTCCGTAGCTGTCCCCTTGCGGGACCGTTTCAAACGTCCATTTTCTAGTCCCCGTCCGAACATCCCAACCACGAGTCCAACCCGGAATCTGTTCCTTATCAATGTTGTATGACGATATCGATGCCGGAGACACCACGGTCTCACCAACAACAATCGGAGGCGACTGCACCGAGTATTTCAACGCATTGAGCCAATCTCTCGATCCACGCTCTGCCTGCGGTAAACCCGCCATCAGGTCGATGCGTCCCCCGTCTCCAAACTCTTCTACCGGTCTTCCCGTCTCCGCATCAACAGCAACGAGATAACCATCACTAGTACCCCACAAGATGCGAGACTCCACCCCGTCCGTCCAATAAGCCACACCTCGCTGATTCCAACGCGCCGTCATTGTCGTCGTCCCAGCTTCATATGTCTTTGGGTTGTAAATCCATATCGTCTCACCAGTACCCGCATCGATCGCCGCCCCCACAGAGGTCGGCATATTCAAAAAAATCCGACCATCAACCATAAGAGGAGTCGCCTTAAAATTCGCAAGATACGGGGGTTCCTGATCCCGCCAGCGATCAGGCTCCTCCCGATTCAATTCGGCAAAAATAAACTGAGAATTCGTCCACAATTCACCACCTGACGAATCACTCTTACTCAGAAAACCATCGGCCGAACGCCAGCGCCAAGCGATCTCAAGTTCACCGAAATTCTCGGCGTTGATTTGCTCAAGAGGCGAATATTTCGTATTTCCGAGATCTCCACCGTAAACAGACCACTCCCCGTCTTCTTTTGCACCATATTGCGCATCGAGAGCAATCGCTTCGAAAAAAAGAAAACCGCACACACACGCTACCCCTCGCAACCATAGCTGCGTATTCATCTCAACCGTTCCCATGTGATCATTCCTCCCCACTCTGCGTCCTCTGAGACAGGAGGGGGATTGATTCCCGCCGTCGACAAGAATCTCAGCACCATCCGGTCGCCAGAATATGCGCCTCCGTCAACAAACTCATAAAAGCGCTGCGCATCCGTATCGAGACCCGTTCTTCGCTCCGACTTTGGTCGATCCGTTAGATCAATCGTGTGCCCGATTCGATGATGGATAAAGTAGCGCCCAGCTTCCTCGACAGTGACCGGACCAAAATAACTCGTGTAGGAGTTCACGGTTGCCAGTGCCTCGTCACCAGTCGGCTGCTCACCAGCGTACGTTTCGCGTACCGGGTCCATTAGATGCACCATCATTCGCCCGGCTGCGGTATAGATAATATTTCCTGGGCGCAGGGGTGGTTCCGACACAGTATCCCCCTCATTCGGAACATGATGCCAAAATCCCACCACGCGACGATGGGCGTCAGATAGCACCTCGAGATCTGGCAAACGATTCCACACCAAACTCGTTTGTACCTCTGTCGGATCCTGGCTAACGTCGACCGTAAGCTCATCTCCAGACACACTGACCCTATTCGTAGCGCTAGTGCCTGTGAGGCCGGGATCCCGGTTTCCTTGAAAATCAACTGTCATGACTCCGTCGTTCTCATCAACTACATAGGTTCCGAAGAACCCCCGATATGCCTCTAAATCCTCCAGGGCCTCATCTGGTGTAAGCTCGTCTCCCCTCGTACGATTCTGCTGCATAATAGCCACGCCAATATGCCCTGCCTCATCGAAAACAGCTTGGCCAATGGCCCCCGGTGCACCAAACGCAGGGGCAGCAGGAGCGGGGATCTCCTCTCCAGACGAATCCCTGAGTTCGACGCGAGCCAGTTCCCACGTCCCAACTATCCGATTCCTCAGCGATGTACTGGATTCGCCTTCCGCTGTCTCAGTGAGAGACTCGGTTGTCTCCTCGATTGGTCCCGAACCACAGCCGGTTAGTCCGGCGACAGACAACAAAAGTCCATATCCAAAGAAAAGCCGCGTAAGTGTTTTCATGATTCTCTCCACCATTAACTAGTGCGCTCTAGCAAGCCCTCGTTTTCTCAAGCTTTTTATTTCCAGATGGTCAATTGGCGCAAGATCGGTAGAATAATAACGTTGGATAGGTGATCCCTCAAGCTCTCTTAGAGGATCCGAAAGGACAGCCAATGAAATACCGACCGCTACTCATCCCGCTATGTATCTCTGTTTTCATTGGTCCTATGGCGACCATCATAACGGGACAATCCACCAGTTCGGAAATATCCAAAACCCCGTGGGGTCACCCAGACCTGCAGGGTGTATGGAACAACAATACCGTTGTCCCACTCGAACGGCCTGACAATGTTGAGAGTAAGGTATTTTTAACGGACGAAGAGGTTGCAGCTAGATTTGAACAAACGTCCCGCGCAACGTTCGCGGAACGGGAGGGCGATCCAGGATTCTACAATGAATTTTGGTTCGAATACGGCCAGGACACGAACCGCACATCCCTGGTCGTGGATCCATCTGACGGCCGCCTTCCCACCCTTACCTCTCGCGGACAAGCTCGGGCTGACGCAGGCGCTCACAAATTTCCTGATGGAATCGAGCCTGTAGCCTCGTGGACAGAATTGTCCTTATTCGATCGATGCATCACACGCGGTTTACCTGGGGCTATGTCTCCAGGTTTTTATAACCACAACTACCATATCCTTCAAACACCAACCCACGTCGCTCTGGTCGTAGAAATGATCCACGATGCGCGGATCATCCCGATTGATAATCGCCCGCATATCGAAGCCGGGATTCGCCAGTGGCTCGGCGACTCTCGAGGGCACTGGGAAGGCAACACGTTGGTCGTCGAAACCAAAAACTTTTCAGCCAAGACTAATACTCGAATGGGAACAGTCTTTGGGGGAAGCGAGCAGCTCAGATTAGTGGAGCGCTTTACCCGCATCGATGCCAGCACCATTGACTATCGATACACCTTCGAGGACTCCATCGAATTCACTGCTCCTTGGACGGCCTCAATCCCACTCAATAAAGTTGAAGGACCACTTTTTGAGTACGCGTGCCACGAAGGCAACTACGCGATGGAAGGAATTCTGGCTGGTTCCAGACTGACCGAGGCCAATCGAATGAGGGAGGAAAACGAACGTTAACCAAAGCGGAGGCCAGGAGGCGATCACCACAGTGATCGCCTCCTGGCTCTTCTGTCGCTGTACCGCTTTTTAGTACTCTCCCAAACCCTCGGTCAACTCAATCCTGGTACCCCACGGGTCAGTCACAAAAGCGACTCCGAGGTTAAGCGCCTCCGCGTAGCGATATTCCCCGTCGAGCTCTATTCCCCTGGCCTCAAGATCCTTACAAAATTGTTCAAGATTCTCGATTTCGAATCCGATGTGATCCAACGCTTTGAAACGAGTTGGCTTCACAGGAGTCGCCGATCCAGAGAACGTCAGATTAACTCCCGGAAGATCGGCTGCCTGAAAAGAACCTCTCATGCCCGGAACAGCTCCGAATGCCTTGGTGTACCACGCTTGCATTGCCTCCACGTCAGGACTCGCAAAGTGAACGTGATGTAACGCGATCGACCCGCTCATCGACTTGTCTTCAAATAGTTCGACCTTAATACCGTCCGGCGCCATCACGAAGGCCACGTAGGTATTTTGGTTCGCAATGTGACCAAGTCCGTCCTCGTCAACGCTAACAGCCGGAGGAAGGTCCTCTCTGCTGACGATTGGATAGCCAGCCTCTTTTACCTTCTTAACGGTTGCTCTTAAATCAGGAACACGAAAACCCACATGGTTCACAGACGTTCCGCGCGTCCCTCCAGTGGGAACCTGCTCACTTAGCAGAACCTGCACATTTGGAAATCTGATGACCGCGATAGGCACTGGACCAAGATTTCCAGCGTCTGTGCCTCCCAATGCGTCCACCCAGAACTTTTTATTAACCTCAATACTGCTTACATAAAAATGATGGTGACCGTAAACCACTGGTCCTTCTGTCGACAACTGTGCGGACGCAGGCGCTACAAGCACCGATCCGATTACCATCAACGCTCCACCTACACACAATATTATTCGTCGCATAACCTTTGCTCCTTAAATTCAGCAGAGATATCTCTCTAGAACACAGCTATTGGGTTAATTGCGGTTCCTGCGCCATTGGGTACCCCGTGGGGGGACGCCATAAACATGAATTCCCATCGATTTAATTCATTCGCAGCTTCCGCAAGTTCCTCAAGACCCAAATTGTCAAACAGATGAACACCAAGGCCAACCAATGTAAAGAAATGGATCGGAATGGCCACGCCTTCTACTTCTCCGCCTTCCTGCGGAATATCCGCACCTAGAAGGGCAATATCTCGCTCCTTAAAAAACGGAATCAGAGACGGATGATAGCCTCCCATCTCACCTATATCCCGCCCCGTACGCAAAAACAGTGCGTCGCCAGACGCAATCGTTATGCCTGTCTCTGCCTCCCACGTCTCGATATCTGCACGTTTCACTGGCTTACCTGGAAGATCGATCAGAACACCTCGGGTAACCAGGCCATCCTTCAGATTTACAACCCCCATCTGTGAACAACCATCCTCCTTCGAAGCCACATCCTCAAAATTCAACCCGTTGTACACCTTCCCTTCGTAGGCGACATGACAAAAAGCATCGAGATGGCTCACAGTGCCGCCATGATATTCAATTTCGTACCGCTCCCAAAAAAATCCATTGTCTGTATCGATGTCAAATACATTCCGTACGGCACCAACAAGAACAGGCGGCCGGTTTGCACTCGCCTCGTCCGGATTCTCCAGGCGTTCAATCGTCATATCTCGAGCCATTGACACGGTTCGCCCATCCCGCACTAACGCTGCCGCCTCTATCCGCTTAGCAGGCGTGATTAAATTGAGAGCACCCAGCTGATCATCCTCACCCCATCGCCCCCAGTTCGAAAGCTCGGACATCCAGGTATCGTACTGCTCCTTCGTGACCTCAGCGCCTTGCTCACCCTGAGCATCACCCCCGGAACACGCGCCGAAGGCAACCATCGCCACAGCCACAAAACCAACCATCAACCCAAATCCTCGCATAGTATCCTCCCGAAACATTCGTGCTAAACCTCTCAACCTGGAAGCCTGAAAGCAATCAACTCGGGGACCCGCCCCCCAACCGTCAGTGCAATGTATTGCTTCTCATCCAGCATATATGTCATCGGGGTCCCTAAGGCTCCACCCGGAAGATCCACGGACGCCAGAATGCTACCTGTACTTTTATCATACGCAACCAACCTCGGCCCACCGTCACTACCCCCAGCCGTGAGAGCATTAATTAGCAGCGTTTTCGTTAGCAGCGGACCTCCTCGACCATCGCCCCCAAGTGGAGGGAGATCCAAGTCCCGCAGCATAGGCAAATTTCGGATCCGATCACCGTTCCCGAGGGGGGTCATCCACGCATGCTCGCCAAGACTCATATCAATCGCAGTCATTCGTGAATACGGTGGTTTCCACAGTGGTAATCCCTGTGGCATTGTTGGCCCACCTTGACCTTGGCCCCATCGCCAGATGTACCTCATCGTCGCCGGAGAATTTGGGTCAACATCCGCGAACGGAATGACTGAATGCGTATTAACCGACGGCACATACAGCATGCCTGTCTCTGGATCAAAAGCAGCACCCGACCAATTCGCCCCACCGCCCACACTCGGTCGAATTAACGTACCTTGACTCGTGTTCGGCGTAAAAATTGGACCCAATCGATACCCTTCGACTGCGTTAACTGCCAGTTGTCTAATCTCTGGCGTAAAGTCAACAAGATCTTCGATTGAAGTTCCCTGATATTCAAATGCGGGAGGTTTGGTTGGAAACGGTTGCGTTGGGGATGGAACTTCACCCACCAGGTCCGTATCCGTGGGCACCGGTCTTTCTTCAATCGGCCACACCGGCTCACCTGTGGCTCGGTCAAATGTATAGAGAAATCCTTGCTTGCTCGGCTGCGCGACCGCTTTGATTACACGGCCATCCACAACAATATCCATCAAATTTGGCGCTGACGCGAAATCGTAATCCCACAGACCGTGGTGCACACCCTGAAAATGCCACACCCGCTGCCCCGTTTCAATATCCACACAGACCAGACTTTCTGCAAATAGGTTGTCCCCTGGCCGGTGCCCTCCGTAATAGTCTCCCGTAGGTGTTCCCGTCGGCAGATAAGCGTATCCAAGCTCCTCGTCTCCACTCATGAGCGACCACACATTGGCCGCACCCGAATAGCGCCACGACTGGTCGAGCCATGTGTCGGCTCCATATTCGTCTGCGCTCTGCGGAATGGTATGAAAATCCCACTTATGTTTACCGCTTTTGGCATCGTAGGCACGCACCCATCCCGGTGGCATTTCTTTCGTGAGAATCATGTCCGTCATAGATGATCCCACGAGAATCGTGTCACGGAGCACCAGTGGTGGGGACTGCGATGAAAGAGCCAGTAAATTCTGAACTGTTCGCTTCTCCCGATCCGCTCGCGGAATACCCTCCATGAGATCGACACGCCCACCGTCACCAAAATCTGAGACGGGTCTTCCCGTCCGGGCGTCAACCGCAATCAGAAAACCGTCTCCAGTCGCCCACACGATGCGAGCATTCTCACCGTCACCCCAATAGGCCACACCGCGGTGTCTCCAGGGAATGACCGCTGGAGTACCTGATTCATACGCCTTTGGGTCGTAAACCCAGAGAGTCTCTCCAGTTCTGGCATCTACTGCGGCAGCTTGATAGAGTGGCGTACTCAGATACAAGACCCCATCCACCATTAACGGTGTCGCTACTAAAAGCGAAGTACCTGGTCGTGGACTGTACAGGTCGGTCTCCCAGCGTTCTGGGTCTTCCTGCGCGAGCACCTCAAACACCTCACGGGACGGCCCATACCACGTACCGCCACCTTCTTCTCTGGCAACATGTGTATCGGCCGACCGCCAACGCCACACGATCTCCAACTCCGAAAAATTCGCTTCAGCGATCTGGCTCAGCGGGGAATATTTCGTACTCCCTACATCAGCGCCATAGCTGCGCCATTCACCATTCATAGCCCCGTGTTGGGCAACGACTGGCACGACCAAACTGCCAATGACGCCTAGCCCACAAATACATTGAATCAGGAGTCTGACCATCTCTCTATCCCTCACACTCCAAATTGTGGTCGCGCCAAACCCCAGCGTGGCGCCGAAACATCCATACTGTACTGTTCTTCTCTGTCACAGACCACGATTAAGATCAGCAAGCTCTCGCAGAGCCCGTGTGTTACCACGGTCCAATTGCAAAACCTGCTCATAACTCTCCCTTGCCGCTGCTACTTCACCTCTCCGACGATGCACTCGCGCCTTCCCGATCCATGCCAAGACTGATTCCGGTCTAACTCTGACGGCTCGTTGGAAAGCATCAACAGCAAGCTCAAGGTTCCCAACCTCCGCTGCGGCCATCCCAAGTTCTGTCAGAACCGTGCCATCATCCCCAAGAATGCGAAGCGCGGACTGAAGATCAGCAATCGCGTCTGCTGAGTTTCCCAAACGACGGCGGGCCTGCCCAACCATTGCCAAATCTCGGGCTCTTATCTGCTGCCACTCGAAACTCACTTGGTTAAGGCGACGAGGCCTCAGCGTTGCGAGCTTCTCATAGTAGTTCACCGCCCTTTCGTAATCTCCGGATCCAAAGTAGGCCTGGGCGAGAAATCTCAATGGCCCTTCACTCAGACCCTCGTCGCGAAACGACGCAAGCAAGCCACTGAGGTCCGCCTCTGTGATGGCCCCCCGAAACACCCGCCTCAACTGTCCTTGGTCGTCAAACACAAACGTCGAGGGCAATACAGCTTCTTCACTGTCACTAAAGAATTGGGCCATAACATCTTCATCCGCAAGAAACTGAGGATACGGAATGTCAAACCGATTAATTGCCTCGCGTACAGAGTCGATATCAGACAACTCGACGCTCAGGCCAACAAAGTCCACCTCTCCCTGGTACCGTGCAGCCAGCGAGACCAGCTGTGGCAACTCCACATTACAGGGGGCGCACCACGGCGCCCAAAAATTAAGGACGGATGGACGGCCACCTGCTACAGCTTTCATACCACCGTTGAGATCCTGAGCAACAACTTCTGGTGACGGTGACCCCGTCCCAACTGGCCGGGTGCCAGCCGGCCACCGTTGAAGTGGACTCGCCTTCACATCGCTGTCGTCTTCTGTCACACTCAGCAGCTGATCTACCTTGAGATCGCTCCAAGTCTCGATTTCACCGGACGGCCATCGCACCTCAAGAGTGTCCACTCGATTCGCCATGCCAAGTCCGAAATGTATATCCAGCGGCACCTGCGATCGGAATCCTTCCGTGATTTTTACGAAATCTTGACGGGTCACACCTCCGGCGGTCAGCGTGACATGGGCGCCCAACGCGTCAGCCTGTGAGCGAGTTGCTGTCAAACGAACTCGCACGAAGTGCCGGGGAGAAGATCGATTCTCAAGAAGTCGCAGCCCTCTCAGTGTGAGCAGCGCAAGGTCAAGGTCCCCATCCCCATCGATGTCAACCGGCACAGCGGCCCGACCATCGTGGTCGTCATCTAGGCCGAAAACATAACCACTCTGGACAAATGACCTAGACAACCCGTCGAGATTGTAGAAGAGGCGGTCCCGTTCAAAGCCACTAAACGACCCGCGAAAGCCAGCAGCTTGCCGTGCCAACACTGGTTCCGGAGTCACCTGCTCCTCGATTCCCTTCGCATCAGCGACCACCTGTCGCCAGAAGAAGGTTCATAAATCTGGAGCCCCACGTTCACCGTAGCTCGTATTACCATTCGTAACAAACAGATCCTTGTCGCCGTCGTTGTCGATATCGTAAAACAGTGATCCCCACGCCCAGCCAGCTTCGTTGATACCGAGTAAACCACTGCGCTCCACCCACGTCGCGGTCTCCGGCTCAAGGGAGAAGAGTTGATTCCCTCTTGACAACATTTCCAGTCGTGCGTGCATCGCTTCGCTCACTGATTCCGTCAATCGCACAACGCGTTGGCCAGCGTGTGAATACATATTAGAGAGATAGACACTCCACGCACCGGTATTGTCCCAGTCAGCAATCGTAACTCCCATGGTGTAGCTAGCATCGGTCGCTAAGGGGTGTTGATCCAGAGCACGAAACATCCCATTTCCCTGATTGTCCCAAACTACGTTCGAGCCAAAATCGTTCCCCTCAAACAGATCAAGGTCACCGTCATCGTCGAAGTCAAAAAATTCTGCCACGTACGTATGCCGCGTTCCAATAATTCCTCGCAGGTCTGACTCTTCAGTGAACCGCAACTCACCCTGGTTAATGAACAACAAGTTGTCGGATCCATCGTCCGCGTCAACCCGATTGAAACGCTCCGCCGTTCCCGAACGATTGGTTTGATAACCTCCAATGAATAAATCAAGTAATCCGTCCCCGTTCACATCACCGGCTGTCATCATTTGTGTTTCGTTCCACCGCACCCCAACGGGGTTCTCGAACTCCAGGGCACGAGACAAGAAAACCCAATCGCCGGCCCTCCGCGTGTAGAGTCCTATCCAACCACGATCGCCGCTGTAAACGATCCGACTACCCACCAGTTCCTCCAAACCGTCTCCGTCAAGGTCCACGAAGAGGAGCTGGCCAGGAGTGAGAAAGTAATTCCGAATAGGAAGTCCCCTACGCACAAATCCACCGCGCCCGTCGTTGAGGAACAGAACACTGTGGTTCCCAGACTCCGTGGCCACGATGTCCCAAAAGCCGTCCCGATTCCAATCAACGACACTCAACGCCGAATCGATATGGCTCACCCCTGTGTCAGCGACATCCTGTCGAAGCTGTTGGTTCGCCGCCGACCGATTAAAATGCAAACCGACCGCGTCGGTGATGTCGCGAAAGCCCAACGACGGATTATGTACACGCACGACATCGGTAGCGTCGAGCCTCCGTATCTTCCATTTCTCACCGTTACGCGCCGCGAGTTGAACCGTGACCGTAATGTCAACGACCGATCGGCCGCCCGACTGGTCAGGCCCACCGAGTTGCATATGAGCACGGGCAATCGCGCCGTCGCCGCCCGGTTCCAAAAGAAACTCGAACATTTTCCACGAGGCTCGCTCCACGGAAATCCAATGTCGGGCCTGCGCCCTCAAGCGCGACACCATCTCGTCTCGCCTCAACACCTCCTCAGATTCCAAGTCATAACGAAAGATCTCAAGGGTGTCATCATCGACGAGTGTCCCGTGCGCAATATCCGGAAACCGTCCGAGAAAATCATCCGTGAAGGCCTGTCCTGCAAGCAACCAATCAAAATTACGAAGCCCAGTGACAAGAGTGGATGAGAGTGCCTGTTGAGCAGTCTCCTGCACCCGCTCCGAACGATCGACATCCGTCACGTAATTCACCGGAGGATTGAGAGGAAAGTCAGATTTCGGAATTTCTTGTGACCCAAAGGCAACAACACTAATTAATGCCTGGAACGCAAAGGTAGTGGCGATCCGAACACGGCACTTTCGCCAGAGCAGAGAATCAAAGAATCGCATCGTCAACTTTCTTGGCAGTATAGCCAAAAACCCCTGGTGAACGTTTCGCGATTTTAAAATCGCCAGGCGCCTGCGCTACACCCAGAAATCGGCGCTGGAGGCGGCATGGGATCCGATGGACCTACGAGAGGCAGTTTCCAAAATCACGGCGACGTCCGAGTGAGATCGAGTCAGCCCGCTCCAAAAAAATGGGCGAAGCCATCTCTGGCTTCGCCCTTTCGAAACACCCCTGCAGCACAGACCCTACGGTCTCCACCTCACCTTAAAAATCGAACTGACCACCAAACTTGAACAACCGTCCGCCCATCACCTGCGCAGCACCCGGGTAGGGCAGATCCGGCGACGAATAGCGGTCAACAAGATTGGTCACAGCCACATGATTAAAGATGTTAAAAACGTCGAACCAAGCGCGGAACCGCGCCCCGCCAACGTTAATAATCTTTGTGAACCGAAGATCGAGCTGAGTCAAACGATCTTCGTAAAGTTGCGAACCAGTGAAATTGAACAGGCTCGACAGCGTCACGTCTGCCGTTCCACTTCCAGACGGGAAGATGTCGATGTCCTCTTGCGTCACTGCCATGGGCCGTCCAAGTTGGGCTTCCACGGCCGCACGCTCTGCAGGGTCCTGGCCAACTCCATAGATTGACTCCCACGGCAGACCAGCGAGATTCTGGAACACGAAGGAAATCTGGGTGTCATACGGTAACGGCATTGCACCGTTAACCTTAAACTGCGTGCCTGACATCCAAGGCGTCTTCACATCACAGTATCCCGGACGTGCTCGCTGCGGGCTATCGACGATAAAGCACTCGTTAAACGAGAGCGATCCGGTGCTCATTCCACCAGCGAGAATGAAGCCGTTATCAAAGCGACCATTGAAGTTCACATCCACTCCATTAAACCACTGGCCCATCTGGTCGCCACCGGGGTAGTCACTCGCCAATTTTACGATTGCGTCCTGACCTAAGGCTGCAGCCGCTGGTGTAATCGTGTAGAGCCCGTCCAGCGTCTTCCCGCTGTAGTCACCTAGTCTCGGATCGGTCGGTGCAACGATGGAATACGCATCGAAATCCTCCGGACCGATGAGCAAATTGTCAGCAACTAGATGGTTTTTATACCAGGTGCGGAAATATCCGACATCGACCGACCACCCTTCAACGATTTCCTGCTGAAGAGAAAGAGAGGCCTGCCACTGATACTGCCGTTTGCCCCACCCCGTAAGCACGTTGGGATCAAAGCGAACGGTACTCTCCGTACTACCAAACTGAGGGTTATCAACCGCACCGCATTCCCCATTGGCAGCGAAGTTATTGAAGTCGCAGTCAGGAACCATGTTTCCATTACCACCCTGCCACGCCAAGTCACGCCACAGCCGGGTTGTCTCAAGTTGAAGTGCATTCAGCGGATTCGTTTCTTCCGCGATAGACGTGCCGACCGGCAGAACGTATTTGCCCCACGTGGCCTTGATCGCGGTCCGGCCATCGCCAGACAAGTCATACGCAGCGCCCATACGCGGCACGATGTCGTGATAATTCGGCACATTTTCTCGCCCCGCCACATCAAACGCAGGAACGAACCGCGTTGCATCCGCACCAAAGAATCTTAACGCGGTGTCGCCAGGGTGCGACTGATCCGGATAGTACGCATTGACGTGGTCGTACCGCACTCCGATATTAAGGGTAAGGCGATCAAGCGTCCACTGATCCTGAGCGTAGATTCCGAGATCGTTCGATGTATGGCGCGAGGTCCGCGGTGTTCCGTACTGCGTAACCGAGAACGGATAATCCATCGCCCCACCGTACGATTTCTGCATGTAGAAGTTGTACCGCAACGGGTTATTCATGTACGAGACGCCGTGGGTCTCCTGGGCATTTCTCGTATTGAAACCTACTTTAAAGTTATGCGTGCCCGTGACGTAAGACACCGAGCCTCTGTATACCTGCGTCGGAAAATCATGCTCGTTCCCATACAAGCACGGGTTACACGTATTAAACCCAATTGCTTGGTAGTTGACGAATGGAACGAAGTTAAAGTGCGCAATATCGGTCGGCAGCACCGACTCCTGCGGACGCGGCGACGTCAGGTTTCGTAGGAACGACCCTCCCGCTTCAATCAACAACGAATTGTTGACAGGGAACGTCCATGTCGCCTGGGTCAGATTAATCGGGTAATAGGTATAGTCAACCGCTGCATCATTGTCCGCAACGCCATACTGCGTCCAGAAGTGGCACGCACAATTCGACTGAAAGTTTTGCCCTAGTGTCAGCTTGTGCCGGTCAGACGCCTGATACGTAAACCGGATACCGTTGTCCTGATTCCAGAAGTCGGTCCACGTTGGACGATCCATGTCCGGCGTATAGAACGGCGTGTGCGGCGTCAGGTTGTAGTTTGTCTTCGCCTGATAATTTTGGGCTCCCCACCAGCGGTGAGCTGTGTAGAACCAAACCTTGTCATTGACGATCGGCCCACCAATACCGACCGAATAGTCCCAGATCTTTTTATTCTTGGCTTTCGGGTTAACGCCGCGATCAACCAGGGTGTCGTCGACGTTGGCGGCTTGCAGGTCTCCATTCGTGCCACTGACATTGACGTAGTAGCTGAACGTGTTCCCACCTTCTTTCGGAATCGCGTTGATTCCCACCCCGCCATACGGCTGCTCGGAACTCATATTGGCTGTCGAAACAACGATCTCCTGGATAGCAGCCTGGTTCATGAAGAACTGCTTGGAAGATCCCCCTCCGTCAGTGATGTTGTTATTGATCGACATCCCATCCCACTCGACTGATCCGTCACTGGCGGAGCTACCGTGAATCTCCACGTGCCCCCAGCCTTCGCCGACGCTGCCACCCACATCGTGACCACCACCCGCGATATTCGTAGTCATCCCGACAGTTAGAGCCGCATAACCCCAGTAGGTCTTACCGGTTGGGAGCACATCCAACGCGTCACGCGTTAGGTTCTCCTGGGTCACAACGTTCTGCACGTCGATGATGGGTGCCGCGCCAGAGACCGTGATCGTCTCCTCGATAGAACCAACTGCTAATTGGCCGTCGACATTCGCCGTAAACCCTGTCTGTAGTTCGACCCCGTCTCGAACAAACGTACTAAAGCCGGGTAGCGTGAATGTCACGGTATACGTTCCTGGCACAAGGGCCTCGATCGTATACAGACCAGATCCGTCGGTCACCGTCACACGTGCCCCACCGATGAGCTCTTCACTTGTCGCTTCAACCGTCACACCAGGAAGAACACCGCCTGTCTCGTCAGCAACCTCCCCAGCTATACTTCCCGTTTGAGCGACCGCCGCCACAGGGATGGCCAGCGCAACAGCCAGCAAAGTAAGACTTCTCCTCATGTTTTCGAATTGCAACATCAATTCCTCCTGGAGCTCAATGAGTAGATCAAGTAGCAAAAAAGCAAAACCGGAATAAAACCTAGCTATTACAAGTTATTCCTAATAATTACCGCTGAAGTATACGCGCATGGTCTTAGATGTCAATTTTACGGCCCGGAGATTGACCATCAATGCTCCAAGCTCCTCAGGAATACCTTCCCTCCCGTAGCGATCGAAGCAAATCCTCTCGACACCTAAAAGTCGAACTGCCCACCAATCTTAAAGAGTCGCCCACCCATGATCTGTGCCACACGGGGGTAGACATCGCCGTAGTTTCCATTGATGTTACTGGCGCTATTGGCATTAAAGATGTTGAACAGATCGATCCACGCCCGAACCCGTGCCCCCCCCATACGAATGATCTTGGTAAAACGGAGGTCTAACTGTGTGAGTCGTGGCTCATAAAATTCGGAACCCGTGAAGAAGAAACTATCTGGACCATTCGTGTCAGATCCGCTCCCAGACGGGAAAAGGTCAATCTCTTCACTGCCAACCACCATCGGATGTCCAATCTGCGATTCAATGGCTGCACGTTCGGTGGGATCCGCACCAGCCTGATAGATCGATTCCCAGGGTCGACCGGCTAGATTCTGAAACACGAACGAGAATTCTGTATCGCCCGGAAGCGGAATCGCACCGTTAAACTTCAGCTGTGTCCCTGCAATCCAAGGCGCATTGACATCACAGTACCCAGATCTCGCCTGCATCGGTGAATCGACAACAAAACACTCGTCAAACGATGTTGAGCCTGTGCTCATTCCACCGCCTAGTGACAGCCCGTTATCGAAGCGACCTTGGAAGTTCACGTCGACTCCGTTAAAGACCTGTGCCATATCTTCGCCACCCGGGAAATTCGATGCCAAGGTCACAAAATTGTCCGTTCCCTTGGCCTGGCCCGCCGGCGTAATCGTGGCCAGATCGCACAACTGTTGCCCACTGAAACTTCCCAGCCGCGTGTCCGTCGGCGCCGAGATACAGAAGGAGCTGAAATCAGACGGTCCGATGTTTAAATTATCAGTAACACGGAAGTTGCTATACGCCGTCCGGAACCATCCAACTTCAACGGACCAGCCGTCAAATAATTCCTGCTGAATAGAGACCGAGTTCTGCCACTGGTATGCGCGCTTACCCCAGCCTTCCAGCAGGTCTTGATCGTAGCGCTGGACAATTTGGGGAGTTCCAAATTCAGGATTACGAACGGCACCACATTCCCCATTAGCCGCAAAGTTGTCAAAGTCACAGTCGGGAATCCGATTTCCATTCCCACCCTGGAACGGCAAGTCACCCCACGAGCGAGACGTGGCAATTTGAATCGCTTCCATCGGATTGACAGTCTGCGCAATCTGTGTGCCCACCGCCATTATGTACCGGCCCATTGTCGCCTTAATAGCCGTCCGGCCGTCACCAGACAGGTCATACGCCATACCCACTCGCGGTGAAATATCGTGGTAGTTCGGCACATTCTCAATACGGTCAACGGTAAACGTATTCACGAACCGGCTCGTCGGATGAACCTGTTCAGGAATATAGGCGTTCACGTGATCGTACCGAACTCCAAGATTCAACGTCAGCCGATCAATCGTCCACTGATCCTGTACGTAAATGCCGAGATCATTCGACGTTTGATTCGACGTCCGTGGCGTGCCGTACTGCGATACCTGCAGTGGGAAGGTCGGCGTGTAAAAGTCAAACCGCAGCGGTTGGTTCAGATAGGAAGCCTCGTGATTCTCTTTAGCATTCTTCGTACTGATCCCGACCTTCAGCGAATGCGTCCCCGTGACATACGACACCGATCCGCGGAAGACATAGTTCGGAAAGTCATGCGCCACCCCATAAAGGCAGGGCGCACACGGATTAATCCCGAATGAATTCCAATTAAAGAACGGCACGAATGTCACATGCGCAATATCATCCGGTCGCACCTGCTCTTGCATCCGCGGGGATGTCATGTTGCGAAGAAATGACCCGCCCGCTTCAATTAATAATGAGTTGTTGACCGGGAAGGTCCACGTCGCCTGGGTCAGGTTAATCGGCCAATAGGTGTAGTCAACGGCCGCATCCATGTCCGCGATGCCCCACTGCGTCCAGTAGTGACACGCACAGTTCGTCTGAAAGGCTTGCGACAATGTCAACTTGTGCCGATCGCTCGCCTGAACCGTAAACCGGATACTGTTGTCTTGGTTGTAAAAATCCGTCCAAGCCGTACGATCCGGATCAGGGGTATAGAACGATGAATGAGGCGTCAGATTGTAATTGCCACCAGGAAGGTAGTTCTGCGAACCCCACCACCTGTGCGAGGTGTAAAACCATACGCGGTCACGCACAAGCGGACCGCCGACGCCAACCCCGTAATCCCAAATCTTCTTACTGCCGGCCAGCGGAGACGCACCGCGCGCTTCCATCGCCGAATCCACATTGGCGGCTTGAAAATCTCCATTCGATCCACTGACATTGACGTAGTAACTAAATGAGTTGCCGCCCTCTTTTGGAATCGCATTCGTCGCAACCCCACCCAGCGCCGTCTCGGCATCCATATCTGCGGTCGAGATAACCATTTCCTGGATGGCTGCCTGGTTTAGGAAGAACTGCTTCGATGCCCCTCCCCCGAATCCAATATTATTATTGAACGTCATTCCGTCCCAGCTCACTTCACCGTCATACACAGAGCTGCCATGGAACTCGACGTAGCCCCAAGCGTCACCGAGCGTGCCACCCACATCGTGTCCCCCACCACTGACCGACGCACTCATTCCAACGGTGAGAGCCGCCAGGCCAAAATAGGTTTTTGATGTCGGCAGCGTGTCGAGCTGTTCACGTGACAGATTTTGCTGGCTCACGACGTTTTGCACGTCGATAATGGGCGCAGCCCCGGACACCGTGATTGTTTCCTCAATAGACCCGACCGCTAACTGCCCGTCTACGTTCGCTGTAAATCCGGTCACTAGCTCGATGCCGTCCCGCACGAAAGTACTGAAGCCAGGCAGGGTAAAACTCACCGTGTAAGTCCCTGGCACAAGACCTTCAATCGTGTACAGACCGGCTCCGTCGGTCACGGTGACCCGAGCGCCACCAATCAATGAGTCACTATCCGCTTCTACTGTTACCCCTGGGAGCACACCACCTGTCTCGTCAGCAACCTCGCCGGCAATACTTCCTGTCTGCGCTGCAGCTGCAGCCGGAATCAGAAGAGCAACAATTAATCCATTTAGACTAGTGCGCGGGATCCAACCTCGATACATACTTGTGCTCCTTAAAGTTTGTCAGCTGCTCGAAAAAACCTAGCTAATCTTATACAAAACACTCGTTCAACCCAAGGTTCATCATGCATTTCGCAAACTAATCACACGACATTCGACTTTATCACTCAACAAAACTGATCCGGTGCTACATTCACAGCCTTAGGTCTGTTCGAATAGTCGGTTTTGAAACAGCCAATTTTCTTCCCTCAAACACAAACCACTCCCAACATATAATTCTCTTGACTAGACACAATTGAGGTCGCATATGTTTAGGACCAAGCTAATGAGACTTACGCTCATTGTCGCACTGGGGATACTGGCAAGCACCCTGTCCGTCACTGCTCAGGACTCACCGTTTAAACCTGTTACCGATGAGATTCTCCGAAACCCCGATCCCGCGGACTGGCTCCACTGGCGCCGCACGCTCGACGGCTGGGGTTATAGCCCACTCGATCAGATTAACCGAAGCAATGTCCACCAACTGCAACTGGCGTGGTCGATTCCCTTGCGGCCTGGGTTGAGCCAACCGACCCCGCTCGTTTATGACGGCGTCATGTACATTCCGAATCCTCTTGGAATCGTGCAGGCTGTCGATGCGAAGACCGGCGATCTCCTCTGGGACTATCGCAAAACGTTTGAGGGGAAACCAGATGAAACATTTCGCAGCCGTACTCGCGCGCTAGCCATCTACGGAGACAAGATTTACGTCACTACCAATGACGCCCACATAGTAGCTCTCGATGCTCGAACCGGTGATGTCGTGTGGGATCACGTCGTCGCCGATTGGCGTCTAGGATATCGCTATACCAGTGGGGCAATCGTCGTAAACGGACAATTGGTCGCCGGCATGACTGGCTGTGAACGCTACAAGGAAGGCGGCTGCTTCATTTCGGCCCACGATCCAGAGACCGGCACGGAATTGTGGCGAACCTCAACCGTCGCGGGACCAGGCGACCCTGGCGGCGACACATGGGGAGATTTACCGGAAATGTTTCGCGCGGGTGGAGACGCGTGGATTTCTGGTAGCTACGACCCCGACCTAGACCGCATCTATTGGGGTACCGCCCAAGCAAAGCCCTGGGCACGTCTGTCCCGAAAAACTGAGGGTGACGCGCTCTACACAAACAGCGCTCTCGCGCTTAACGCCGAAACCGGCGAACTCGACTGGTATTACCAATTTGTGCCCGGCGAATCCCATGACGTCGAGTCCGGTGCTTTTGAATCGATCCTCATTGATCGTGGTCAACGCCGCTCGCTATTCAAAATGGGCAAGCTTGGCATTCTCTGGGAGCTAAACCGTGCCACGGGCGCATTTGTCGCGGCCCATGACCTTGGTTATCAAACCTTGATCGACCTCGACAGTCAGACTGGCAGGGTAAGCTACCGTCCTGACATGCTTCAACAAGCGGGCGTCGAGATCGAATTCTGTCCTGGCATGTTCGGTATTCGAAATTGGCCATCCGCCGCGTATCACCCAGAGACGGGTGCACTCTACATCCCAATTCACCCACATTGCACCAAAGCGATTTACAGCGAAGTTGAACAAAAGGATGGACCAAAAGGCGACTACTATTTTTATCAGGATTACGAAGGAGCCGGCTGGCAACCAACGGGGGGAGGCCCACACCCGCTCAGTCCCGAACACGGCGCCCATCTGATCGCCATGGACATTGACACAGGCGAGGTGAAGTGGCGCCACTCCTCAGAAACACGAGCACTGTCGGCAGCACTGACAACGGCGGGAGGTTTTGTGGTCAGTGGCAATGGCGACGGTTATCTCTTTCTCCACGATATCCATTCCGGGGAAATATTGTTCCAAACTCGGCTTCCCGCGCCCCCGCAAGGATCCCCGGTGACCTATGCGGTCGATGGAAAGCAGTACCTGGCTGTTCCAGTAGGAGGGGGCCGGATTGCGGGCTCGGCGAATACGCTTTTCGTATTTGGTGTGCCTGAGAAATAGGTTTAATACTCGCACTCTGGGACCTCGCGAGGAGATGTGCTACCCTCCCGAGCAGCGAGAAAGGATTAAGATGAGCCGTTTGTACTCAGCAAACGTTAGTTTACTGGCGACCGCGACCGTGTTTCTGTTACTAGCGGGAACTCCGGCGAGCGCTCAAGAGTTAAGCGCAGATTCGGAAGCAGCCGATCAATGGACCGTTCCACGGACTCCCTGGGGACACCCTGATCTTCAGGGTATTTGGGACAGTAAAACCCAGACGCCGCTCGAACGCCCCAGCGAGTATGCCGGCAAGGAGTACTTGACCCAGGAGGAAGTGGACGCCCTCGAACGTAGGACCGTCGAAGCCGAAGGACGAGACGAACGAGCTGAAACCGGTACGGTTGCTGACGTCGAAGGTGCCTATAACCAAGCCTTCAGCACTTTCTTTGCTACAAAAGTCGTGGGGACTGGGCGCACGTCACTCATAGTGGATCCAGCGGATGGGCAGATTCCCTATACTCCTCTGGCGAAACAACTTGTCGCTGACCGGGCGGAAAAAAATCGAGCTTCACGAGAGGATGCTGATGGACCAGAGGACCGGCCCAGCGACCGCTGTCTAGGGTTCACCCTTCCCTGTACAAGTCCATTATGCGCTTTCAGCCGGCTGGTTCAGACCCCAGACTCTCTGACGCTGTACTACGAATCCGGCCACTGGGGTGGCGCCTACCGCACCATCCCACTTGATGGCCGCCCGCACCTTCCGTCACATATTCGTCAGTGGCACGGAGACGCCCGAGGACATTGGGAAGACGAAACCCTCGTCGTCGACACCACCAACTTTAGTGACATGGAAAACTCGCGGACTAGTTTCGGTGGCGCAAGCAAAGAGATGCATCTCGTAGAACGATTCACGCGTGTCGAATCCAACGTAATAATGTATCGCGCCACAATAGAAGATCCTGAAACCTTCACCCAGCCCTGGACGATTGAAATGACGTGGCAGAAGGCTGACAGCAGTGAGAACCTTATATTTGAATCAGCGTGTCATGAGGGAAACTACGCACTAACGAGTATTCTCGCGGGTGCGCGCGTTCTTGAAGGAGCGAGGTAAGCAATGCGACAGCGGTATAGCGAGGCAATGAAAGTAGTCCTGGTGGGCGGAGTGCTGCTAGGCGCAGCGGCTTGTCAACCGGCGATGGAGGATGAGGGCATGATGAACAGCGACGTCCCACGGTTAGAAGGGACGACGCACCCAGACATTCACGGAGTGTGGCAGGCATTTAGCGAGGTGGAGTACAACCTTGAGGGGCAAGCAGCGCAAGCGGCACTCGTTCTACACGAGGGCGTTCCCAACGGGTCACCAGTACCCAATGCACCGGTCTTGGCACTGGGGGCACTGGGCGGCGCACCTCCAAGTCTCGGCGCGGTTGTAGGGGGAACGATCCCCTATCGGCCCGAGGCCCTAGCGCAACGAGACGACAATCGCGCACATGCCATCACACGCGATCCAGCGGTGAAGTGTCTGATGCCGGGGGTGCCTCGCGCAACGTACATGGGCTATCCGATTCAAATCACGCAGGGGACAAGCAAGATCCTGATGGCTTATGGATTTTCAAATGCCGGACGGACAGTTCATCTCGACGAAGTGGACGCACCGGGCATCGATTCCTGGATGGGGCATTCGGTAGGCCGCTGGGATGGCGACACCTTAGTTGTTGAAGTTAGCGAGCTCATCGAGCAGACATGGCTGGACCGGTCAGGAAATTTCCATTCTGCCGGCATGACCGTAACCGAGCGATATACGCCAATCACGCCGTATCACATCGAGTATGAAGCAACGATTACGGATCCGGATACCTTCACCGAACCATGGACCATTGCGTTACCGCTCTACAAGCGAATGGAAGAACATGCACAGGTGCTTGAGTACCGATGCGTAGAGATGGTTGAAGAACTCATTTACGGGCATTTACGTAAAGAGCAACTCGTCTCGCATTGGGAAGGTGACTACGGCCGGCGCGGCGGCACCCTTGTAATTGACGTCCGCCGGGAACCGACGAGCGAACCGGACCTCTAGTACCACGAGATGGTAAACTAGAGGCAATCAGACCCCGGATTCAGGGAGGAAAGGCAAGCTGATGCGAAAACGCACATTGATAGGAACGATCGTAGGGTTGGCACTGTTGCTCGCAGCAGTACCACTAGTGGCACATCATGCATTCTCCGCCGAGTTTGACTCCAATCGGCCGATCCACTTCCAAGGAACGGTAACCAAGGTTGAGTGGATTAATCCGCACGCCTGGATTCACATGGATGTACGGATGGACGATGGAGCAACCGAACGATGGATGATTGAGGGGGGGAACCCGCACAATCTCTTTCGCCGTGGCTTTAACAAAGAAGTCATTCAGATCGGAATGGAGATCGTCGTCGACGGCTACGGCTCGAAAGATGGCACTCAGCGCGCCAATGGCCGTGACCTGACGCTACCTGACGGACGCACCCTCTTTATGGGTTCATCCGGCACCGGCGCCCCGCGCGACGGACGCGACCCAACCGAACGGTAGGGCATCCACGCAGACACTCCCGTGTCTGCACTCTAGGCTTTTCACGCGCCAGCGTCCCCTTCGTGACGCTGGCGCTTTCTTTTTCTCGCCACTCCCCTGCGCATGTACATCAATCGCCGGCAACTCCTCACACTCGCCAGTCTCGGCATCGCCACCTATGGTCGCGCAAGTGCCCAGACCCCATTCGCCCCCGACCGTCTCTCCTTTCCGCCCGGATCCATTGTCAGAACACTCCGTGAGGATCTTCCACCGTCGAACCTTCTGGGTGGGGCCACCTTATTCCATGAGCACCTCTCGGCCCGTTTTTCTCCAACGTCAGCCAGATTTCGAGATGATGTTGAAATGATGATTAAGGAAACCCGCGCTGCCGCTCGCTCGGGCATCGCATGCATTGTCGATGCGGGTCATCCGGATATCATGCGCAGCCTGGAAGCGTTAACCCGGATCACAAGCGAATCAGGGATGCCGATCGTGGCTAGTGGAGGCTTTTATGTTCAGCGAACCTACCCACCTGATATTGCGGCAAAAAGTGTCGAAGAAATTGCAGATGATTTAGTTCATGAAGCTATAACTCAACGCCTCGGCGCATTCGGCGAAATCGGGCAAGAAGAGGGGCACATGACCCCAGACGAACAGAAGGTATTCAAAGCGATTGCACAAGCCCATCTTCGCACCGGCCTACCTATTTATACCCACAACCCATATATAGGCAGACGAGCAGCTCCTTCGGTTCCCCTCGATGTGGCTCTCCGCCAACTCGATCTCTTTCAAACCGCTGGGGTCGCTCCCGATCGCCTTGCTTTGGGTCACGTCTGTTGCCTCGACGATCCAAAGGCAACAGTAGCAATTGCGTTAGCACGACGAGGGGCGTTTGTCGGATTCGATCGAGTCACTCTCAACGGGATCATTCCGGACGAGGTGCGCGTGGTCATGGCCACGGCGTTAATCGACGCCGGGTACGCTGACCACCTACTTTTATCCTCAGACTTCGCCGTTGAAGATGCTCTCACTAAGAATGGTGGCCCTGGCCTAGCCCAGACGGCAACCGTTTTTGCACCTTTGTTGATCGAAGCTGGAGTGCCAGAAGACACAGTCCACCAGATTCTCGTCGACAACCCCAGGCGATTCCTTGCGTTCGTCCCTATTTCCAACTAAGGACAAACCCTAGCGGGACCCTTCCGCCTCCGCCTTCTCCAAGAAACGGGCACCCGATAGTATTCCTTCCATGCCAATATTCCCCTCATGGCAGGCATACTCATAAAGGGCATCCGCGCTCTTACTCATCTTGACAACTGCAGTCCACGGAGCCGCCCAGGTTTCTGAATCTTCAACCGTGACCTCGTACTGCAACGTATCTGGGCCAACTCGAGTGAAACGTTCAACCACGCGAAGGTTCTCCTGAGCTCCCATGAAATAACTCTTCGGCGAATAGTTCGCCGTTTCGACAACCAGAGTCTCGCCTTCCCAACGCCCACGGGAGTTTCCGTGCCATAACCGGATGTCGTCGTCGATAGACGCAGCGTCACCCACAGGAATGATCCGAGCGTCATGCGCCATTTCCATCAACAGCACCACATGCGTGGCCGTTTGAAAGATTTGATAATACGAGTTGTACCCTGCCCCGAGGCGCGGGGCCCCAAACGTGATACATCGTTCTCCCAAACTCCGGTCGTCGGTCCAACGCGCGTGACGCTGTCGTGCTGCGCTCCGTTCATCCAGACGAGCTTGGGACTCTGGTGTCCTCGATGGAAGCCGACCATCTGAAGGCTCAACAATTAACGACGTTCGATTGTCCCAATTTCTCTCAACCATCCAAAACTGGTTGTAGTTTCCAGTAAGTGTGTCTCGGGACGAAAAATCGTTAACTTCGGCTAAAGCCGCCTCAAAAACACTATCCCCAAAAGCCGCGTCGTCAGCGTCTAGCGCAAACAGTTCGGCGGCAGTTGCCTGCAGGTTGACTAGTTCCTCGTCTGTCAAGAATTCCCTTCCTGCAAGCGATTCAGGACGTTGCAACGGTGTTGCACTGTTATTCGCCCAGACCCCCTGCAGATCCGGATGCCCCTCGAGCGTCCGCGGAGCAGTCCAATCACCCGTTTGTGACTGAGCCTCGCTCGCACTGAGCGGTAATGTGAGCATCACCATACACACAGCACTAAAGGATCGCATGGCCACTCTTTTCTCCCTTATATCGGATCGAAATCACGAGTTCCCCTTCTCCCCTGAAAGACGTTGGGCTAACCATAACATGTCATCTGAATTCCAATGCTGCTATGCATAACAGCCCCAAAAAGACCAGGGGGCCTACCGCATTAATTACCAAACCAGCCCACCACGAACTCTAACGTCTACTACACGACGTCTCAGTAGCGTCATTGACTGACTTCCGATATCCTGTGTCTTCTCGAATCAACGTAATCGATCACAATAACTGATGACTGCCATGCCCATTGCTGACAAAACAACCCGTTCTGTAAATTCACTTTTTCGGTCCCTATCGTGGGGTTCAGGAGAATTAAGAAACCGGATCGTCATGGCCCCGATGACCCGCAATCAATCCCCTGGAAAGATCCCAGCAGAAAATGTTGCAGCTTATTACCGACGACGTGCTGAAGGGGGTACCGGTCTCATTATTACCGAAGGCACTAACACTGACCACCCCGCCTCTACTGCATACCCCGACGTACCTGCGTTCTATGGCACCGCGGCCTTGGCGGGATGGAAACGAGTTCTCGATGAAGTGCATGCAGTCGGGGGCACGATCATTCCTCAGCTCTGGCATTGCGGCTCATTCCGCCAGACCGGCACGGAGCCAGACCCTAGACTCCCAGGACTTGGACCCTCCCCTGTGCCGCATCCTTTCCATGAAGGGAAAGGTGAGCAGCCACGCGAGATGAACCAAGTGGACATAGATGAGGCCATCGGCTCGTACGTAAGATCAGCGGAATTCGCACGCGAGCTTGGTTTCGACGGCATTGAACTGCATGGAGCTCACGGTTATCTCATTGATCAATTTTTTTGGGACTTCACCAATCACCGAACTGACCGATACGGAGGGACCCTCGAAAATCGGCTCAACTTCGGGATAGAACTCGTGAAAGCGATCCGAGCCACTGTCGGACCTTCTTTTCCCATTGTCCTACGCTTCTCCCAGTGGAAATTAGGTGACTATGAATGCAAGATGCTCAAGGACCCCAATGAGCTAGAGTGTCTACTCTTGCCTCTCGTATCAGCCGGAGTCGACGTATTTCATGCCAGCACCCGCCGTTTTAATGAACCCGAATTCACCGGATCCGAGCTTAATCTTGCGGGCTGGACAAAAAAGATCACCGGTAAACCGACGATCACGGTCGGAAGCGTCGGCCTGGACCTCGAATTGAACGAGACCCTCCAGGGGAGGGATACACATCATGCAAGTCTCGACGATCTCTTGCAGCGTCTCGACAACCAAGAATTCGATCTTGTTGCTGTTGGTCGTGCCCTTCTCTCAGACCCTGCCTGGGCAAACAAGATCAAGGAAGGACGTGAAGCCGACATTATTCCATTTAACCCACAGCACCTGACAGAGCTTACTTAACTTCACCTCAAGAGTCGGAACCCAAGGCGAACACCCAGATCACCCCACCTTGAGGCACATGCGTTGTTTGTCCCAAACTTCGATCAATCGCACCCTGCATTCGCTGCGCATCTATTCCCCAGCCAGACTGGACCGCAATATATTGCACGCCATCAAGCATGTAGGATACGGGAACTCCAATGATTCCCGAGCTCGTCCGTTCTCTCCACAGAATCTCACCCGAAGCAGCGTCAAACGCACGGAAATAACGGTCGTTCGTTCCACCTGAGAACACCAAACCACCAGCCGTCGTCAAAACCGGTCCCCAGTTAGGGGACTCAAATTCGTTGACCCACACCTTTTCCCCTTTGTCCAAATCCCAGGCTTGCAACTCTCCGAAATGATCAGCATCTTCCCTAGCGAAAGTCTGTGATGACGCGCCAATGAATCTCTCCCCCGGTTCGTACTCGGCTTCGCGCCCTTCAATGTACGAACAAAGGTTTTCGTTTGCAGGAATATAGAGATAACGAGTCATTGGATTGTAGGCAGCCGCCGGCCAATTCTTTCCTCCCCACAAGGATGGACAGAAGGAGGCCCGCTTTCCTGTGCCTGGCCGGCGCTCAGGATCGTATTCCGGTCGGCCAGTCTCAGAATCTAGCCTGGTAAACACATTCTGGTGAACGAACGGCTTCGCGTCGATGAATGAAATTCTATTTGGATGTCGACCGAGCACCCAGAGATATCCGTTCCTCCCTGGATGCACTAGTGCATCAATCATCTGCCCGTCACGTTCGATGTCGATAATAAGAGGCGCATCCACTTCGTCCCAATCCCACGAACCATTCCAATGGTACTGGTGATGCGCTCGAAGCTCACCCGTGTCAGCATCGACGGCGATTACAGAATTCGTGTACAGATTATCCCCTGGGCGTTGATCGCCCATCCAAGGCCCCGCATTACCCGTACCCCAATACGTCAGGTTGAGTGTTGGATCGTACGTACCCGTGAGCCACACAGGGGCTCCGCCCGTACGCCAAGCGCCCGCAGGCCAGGTATCGCCTCCCGGCTGATCGGGCGAAGGAATCGAATACGCTTTCCAGATCTCAGTCCCACTGCCCGCATCGAGTGCCGCCACGAACCCACGAATGCCGCGCTCTCCCCCAGACACACCGACCATTACCTTCCCCTTAACGACCAAGGGCGCCATCGTGATGTAATACCCGAGGCCGGGATCCTCAACGGCTTTGTCCCAGACGACATCACCCGTCACGGCGTCCAGTGCCACTACATGCGCATCGACCGTGGCCAGATACACCTTGTCCTCGTAAAGAGCCGCACCGCGGTTAGTCGGGTGCCCGTGTGTGAGACCGTCTGGAAGTTGGCGTACATATCGCCACACCAGCTCCCCCGTTCTAGCGTCCAATGCTAAAACATTGTTACGGGGTGTCGTCACAAACATAAGGTGTCCATTGACCAACGGTGGAGACTCATGCCCGGGACGTAGCCCCGTAGAAAACGACCACACAGGCACCAGATTCGCAACATTAGCCGCCGTGATCTGAGCAAGCGGGCTATAACCCCAACCGTTGTAAGTCCGTCGATACATCAGCCAATCCCCTGGATCTGGCCTGACAAGCCTCTCTTCCGTCACAGGTCGATACACACCGTCCTCGAACTCCTGTGCGTGAAGAATCGTCATCGCCTCGAACGAGACAACGGCACAAACCACCCCGGTCAGAGCAGACAGGCGCTTCATTTCTGGCATCTCCTCAATCTAAGGTATTTTCTTCTCCACATAAATGCATCTCGATTCTTTCATGTTTTTAACGAAAGGAAACCCAATTAGGCCTCCTAGAGTTGGTACAACGACTGTGGTAAAGTATTAACCCTAGGGAAACTATGGCGAAGATCGCAACTTATCCTCAGACAATAAGGAGCGTCGGCATGATCCAGCATGGTCAGGGCCTCATACGGTGTGCGTTACTTGCAACGCTTGTCGTCACCCCAGCACTCTCGCTGGCGCAACCAGCAGCCTCGGGAGAGGTTACCTTTTCAAAAGACATCGTCCCGATCTTGCAGCGCTCGTGTCAAGTCTGTCATCGCCAAGGTGAGATGGCACCCATGTCACTGGTGACCTACCAAGAGGTGCGACCTTGGGCTCGGTCGATTAAGAACAAAGTCGTCAACCGAGAAATGCCTCCGTGGCATATCGACAAGAATATTGGTATCCAAAAATTCAAGAACGACACCTCTCTCAGCGATGACGAAATCTCACTAGTTGCCGGTTGGGTAGACAACGGCGCACCAAGGGGAAACCCAGCCGATGCCCCACCCCCAGTGGTATGGCCAGACGCTTCGGCATGGAGAATCGGCGACCCTGACCTCGTTGTTCAGTTTCCAAAATACTTTGTCCCGGCTGAAGGACCAGACCTCTTTGGGGCTATTTATACGGAACTCGACCTAGACGAAGACCGTTATATCAAGGCGATCCAAACGAGACCCGTCGGCAACGAGTCTCGTCAGGTAGTACACCACGCACTTTCGTTTGCAGTCGATCCCGACGAACAAGAAATGAGGGAATCCGGAGATCCTGATATCCCTGCAGCGATGTTTTTAGTTGAGTACGCCTCTGGAAAGAGTGCGGAGATCTATCCGGAAAACTCCGGACTCCTGCTCGAACCATGGCGCAAGATGCGATTGGACTATCATCTCCACTCAATCGGTGAAGATGTCGACGCTACGGTTGAACTCGGTATGGTATTTCACCCCAAAGGACACGTACCCGAACATGTCCGATGGTCAAAGCAACTTGGTCAACACGTGACTGATTTGGATATTCCACCAGGGAAAATTGTTCGCACGGATGGGTACACCTATTTTCATAAGGCTGCTCGCATTACGGCGTTCCAACCACACATGCATGCTCTCGGAACATATCAATGCCTTGAGCTCATTTACCCGACAAAGGGAACCCCAGCCAGGAGCGATATGGTCAGTTGCGCGCATTGGGATTACAACTGGCATCAGGTCTATAACTACGCTGACGATGTAGCGCCCATTATTCCTGCTGGAACCGTTGCGCACGTCATCAGTTATCACGACAACACCGAAGCTTTCCGGGGTAATCCGGATCCGAAAAACTGGACGGGGAACGGTGGCCGAACCATCGACGAGATGGGTTTTGTGTGGTTGGGCTGGTATGACATGACAGACGAAGAATACGCAAACGAACTGGCGGAGCGGACTGCTCTGCAGGAAGCAGCGGCTTCAGCCAATCAACAGCAGTGAGATCTTCGTAATATTAATGAGCACCCTGCCAGATTAATCCACGGCAGGGTGCCTAATTTTTTTAGAGCTGAGTGGGACACTGAACAGTTCGGCCTCTAAATTCTAGAGTGAAGGCACTATGTCGATTCAATTGAGACTCCCCTTTGTTACTATTCTGGCCACTCTGATCCTGAATATTCCTCAACCAGTTTCCGCCCAACTTAATCAGCTGCCATACATGTTGAAATACAACAAGGGACAAAATATTCAACCAGTCTTTCAGGGCTGGTCAAGAAACGAGGACGGCAGCTTTGAGATGCACTTGGGCTATCTCAATCGGAATTATATCGAGCAACTACATGTGCCAGTCGGTCCAGACAATAACATTCAACCAGGTGGACCAGATCAAGGCCAGCCAACCTACTTCTATACGCGAAATAATCGCCAGATTTTCAGTGTGACTGTGCCCGAAAATTTCGGAGATCAAGAACTTATTTGGACCCTCACTGTCAGAGGCCAAACTGAGCAAGCCGTGGGGTGGCTTCAACCCGAGTGGGAAATTGATTCAGTCACTGGGGGGCGTTCGCGTGGTGAGGAGTGGCTGCGAAACATGCAACCTACTGTCTCTGTCGGTGCCGCTTCAAACGTTTCTCTACAAGACGGTCTTAGCATTTCCGCTACCGTGACGGATGACGGACTCCCGACGCCGAGAGGACAGCGACAACTGCAACGAAACCGTGCCGTTGGACAGGAAATCCCTCCTATTTTGGTGCCACCAGAAGGCACTCCCGAACCACCCAAGAATGTCCCTTCACTGAATGTTAACAACCGGGGTGCACAGCAGCGTCCGCAACCACCAGAAGGACTCTCTGTCTCGTATAGAGTGTGGCGCGGCCCTGCAGACGTCGACTTCGAACCTGACTTTCAAATTGTGGAGAACGACCAGGCCACGACAACCGCAACCTTCGTACAAGCTGGAACCTACATCCTTCAGGCGCGTGCGTACGACGGCAGCAAATCTTCGTACGAACTTCTAACTGTAACCGTTAATTAATGCACGTGCCTCCATCGACTGGAATTACGGTTCCACTGGTGTAGGCTCCAGCTCGAGACGCAAGATAGATTGCTACGCCGGCCATTTCCTCAGGTCGCCCAATGCGGCCAAGAGGGCACTTTCCTGCAATAGCATCTCCATGTTTAACCAAGACTTCAGCCGTCATCTTGCTTTCAAAATATCCTGGCGCGATCACGTTAACTGTAATCATCCGTGGGCCCAGTTCAACCGCTAGACTCTTACTCAAATGATGTAATCCCGCCTTGCTCGAAGAGTACGCAAATACTCCAGTCGGAATGATGGTTGGCACGTGTATACCATCCATCGAACCCACATTCAGAACCCGTGCTGGATCCTCCGAACTGGCGGCCTTCTCGAGAAGAGGCGTTAAATCTCGAGTTAAAAAAAACACCGACGTAAGATTTAATTCAAGGACTTTCCGGAACCCCTTTTCAGGAAACTCGGCATAAGGGGCCCCCCAATTAGCACCAGCATTATTGACCAGGATATGCAGCCTACCCTCTCTCCGCGAGATCTCTTCAACCAATAGACCTCTCCCTTCCGAAGTCGCCACGTCGGCCGGAAGGGCCACACAAACACCCTGCTTACTTAGGTCTTCCGCCGTCTCTTCACATGCCTCCCTCTTCCGCGACGAAATATAGACCTTTGCACCCGCTTGCACGTAGCCTTCGGCAATCATTCGACCAATCCCCCGCGACCCGCCCGTGATCAACGCGATCTTCCCCTCCAACGAAAACAAACTACTGATATCGATTCTCGACATGGGGCGAATCATATCCTGCGAAGTCATGCTGTCAAAGCGGGCCTGGTGATATGATTTGAGCCCATGAACAAAGTACTTCCAGACGCGGCGGCTGCTGTCCGCCTCATACCTGATGGTGCGACAATCATGATGGGTGGCTTTGGTCTCTGTGGAATCCCAGAAGTTCTAATTGCCGCACTCCACGAACAAGGCACCAAACAGTTGACCGCGATCAGTAACAACGCGGGAGTCGATGATTTCGGACTTGGCATCCTCCTCCGGTCACGTCAGGTAACCAAGATGATCGCAACCTACGTCGGCGAGAACAAAGAGTTCGAGCGACAGTTCCTCGACGGTGAAATCGAAGTTGAGTTAGTGCCTCAAGGAACCTTTGCAGAGCGACTCCGCGCCGGTGGCGCAGGTATCGGCGGCTTCTTCACCCCAACCGGTTACGGTACCGTTGTCTCCGAAGGAAAGGAAACCAGGACCATTGACGGGAGAGGGCATGTCTTCGAACGGCCATTGCATGCTGACTTCTCTTTCGTAAAGGCCTCGAAGGGCGACAGGCTCGGCAATTTGATTTACCATCGCACGGCGCAAAATTTTAACCCCATGATGGCGGCTGCCGCAGCAATCACCATCGCTGAGGTGGAAGAACTAGTTGAGCCAGGGGAGATCGATGCCGACCACGTTGTTACGCCTGGAATTTATGTCCAGCACTTAATTGTAGGAGCCCATTACGAAAAACGAATTGAAAGAGTGGTGGTCCAGGATGGCTGATGCCCGGGAACGCATTGTAAAACGTGTAGCGCGAGAGCTCAGAGACGGCGACTACGTTAATCTGGGCATCGGCATCCCGACGCTCGTCGGAAATCATATTCCCCCTGGCATCGAAATCACTCTGCACTCGGAGAACGGTCTTTTGGGCATCGGACCGTACCCAACAAAAGATCAGATAGATGCCGATCTCATCAATGCCGGCAAGGAAACCGTTACCGAACTTCCTGGCTCCTCAATCGTAAGCAGCGTCGAATCCTTCGCTATGGTTAGGGGTGGCCACCTTGATCTCACGGTCCTCGGTGCCCTGCAAGTCGACGAGGCGGGAAATCTCGCCAATTGGATGATCCCGGGCAAGATGGTCAAGGGCATGGGTGGCGCGATGGATTTAGTTGGAGGCGCGAAACGGGTCATCGTTGCAATGGAACACGCAACGAAGAAGGGTGGGCACAAGCTTGTCAAGACCTGCAGCCTCCCACTGACTGGCGTCAAGGTAGTCACAATGATCGTCACAGAAATGGCCGTCATCGATGTCACGCCTGCTGGATTCCATCTACGTGAGTTGGCGGAAGATACAACCCTTGAGCGAATTAAAGAAGCGACCGGAGCAGAACTTATTGTAGACGAGACGCTAGGGACCTTCGGATAACGGCCACCCCAACTATTTACGAATAAACCGACAATGGGATTACGGACAGCAGAGGAATACTTAGAAAGTCTTCGAGATGGGCGCACGGTGTATTTCCGTGGTAGTCGAGTATCCGACGTCACTAGCCATCCAGTCATCGGACTTGCAGCACGGCATGCATCTATTGATTACGAACTAGCTCACGACCCAGCTCATCGCGATCTCTGCGTCATACGTGATCCGTCTGGCGACTACTCGCGCTATTATCAAATCCCACGCACGCCCGATGACCTGCTCCAACGAAGCGCCCTAATCGAACTTGCTACGACCGAAGGAGCCACGCTGGTTATCCTTATAAAAGAGATCGGAACCGATGCACTTTGTGGTCTCCTCCGCGTATCGTCCGCTGTCGACAAAGAGCACCAGACAGACTATGGGCAACGCGTTCAAGCGTACTATGAACACTGCCGCGACAATGACCTTGCAATTGCCGTCGCCCAAACAGACGTCAAAGGCGATCGCAGCCTGAAACCATCACTGCAGACCGATCCTGACCTCTATGTCAGGATTGCCGAACGCCGGAGTGACGGCATTGTCGTTCGCGGAGCAAAAGCCCATACCTCTGTAAGCACAAATGCAAACGAACTCATTGTTTTGCCAACTCGTGCCTTGGGAGAAGCGGACAAAGACTACGCCGTTAGCTTCGCAGTTCCAATTGACACGCCTGGGTTAGTGCTACTGGCGTCATCTTTTGATTCACATGGACCAGAAACTTCTCCGCTCGAACTTCCGATCAGCGCTCGACACAAGATGATGGAGACCACAACAGTCTTTGATAACGTGTTCGTGCCATGGGAACGGGTATTCCTCGCCGGTGAATTCGAGTTCGCTGGTCCTCTTGCTCTAAGCTTCGTCGAACATCATCGGTTCACTGCGATTTCCTACAAGCTTCCATTGGTTGACGCGTTGGTGGGATCGGCAATGTTAATGGCCGAAATGAATGGAATCGCGAAAGCCGGCCACGTCCGAGAAAAACTAGTCCAATTAATTAGTTACGCTGAAACCTTGCGGGGACTCACACATTACGCCGCCATGAAGGGTGCCCCTCGTGAACAGGGAATCGCCACACCAGACCCACTGTATGTAAACATGGCGAAATACCACTTTGCACACGGCTACCACGATGCGGTCAGAAACGTGCAGGACATCGCCGGTGGAGCGCTCGTGACGGGACCTGGAGCAGAAGATTTAGAAGCGAAGGAAACCGCCCCTTACTACGACAAATACTATGCCGGCCACGGTGTTACTGGCACCGATCGTCTGAAGGCACTTACCTTTGTTAAGAACCTCGTCGCGTCAGAGTTTGGTGCCTACCAAGAGGTGCTCGCGGTTCACGCTGAGGGCTCACTCGAAGCGGAGAAACAAATGGTCGCTCGCAGCTACGATCGACAGCAGGCACTGGCGCTGGTCAAGCGCTTCGCAGGTCTTACTGATTCATCAGCGTAGCTCATGAATCACTTTGGCAGATACTTTCTAACTGTACTCAGCTAATCAGCGCTGTAAATATTCCCTTCATAAAAGCATGGTTTGGCCGGGTATACTTCACGGGCGAGCAATCGATGAGAGGCCAGAACAGCGAATGCGATTAACGAAAAACTTAAAAACAATCGACCTCACTGTCATCACCAGTATTAGTGTTGCAATCATCTTAAATCTAACGACCGTCCCCGCCAGCGCGCAGCAAACGCAGCACTCGACGGAGGCCCCTACAATCAATCGGTCCATTACCACTGATTGGCCACTCCATAACCTTGACGTTCGAAACACGCGTTTTGCGAACATTGATTCCGTTAACACCTCGAATGTAAATACTCTTGAACTGAAATGGTCGTACCAATCTCCGCCGCGGCAGCTCATTCGCTCAACAACACCGCTTGTGATAGATGGAATCATGTACTTTAATTCGGGCTCTCAACTCGTTGCCCTAGATGCCTCAACAGGAAACACCGTCTGGACTTTTCAGGCTGACCCAGCTTTTCCAGGAGGAGGACGTGGCCCCTCATATGGAGATGGCAAGATCTACGCTTTTGGTCCTACGGTAATGTATGCGGTCGATGCGAAAACGGGAGAATTGGTTGAATCGTTTGGAAATAACGGCCTACTCGAAGTGGCCCGAGAGGCTCTGACCTTTAAGTACCCAGATACTTATCCCCCTACGGTCGATACGACCGCTATGGGATTCGCCATGACCAATCCTCCCACTGTCTTGGACGGAACTCTCTTTGTCGGCCTCCCATTCTCTGAAGGCCTCTTACCCGGTGGATTACTAGTCGCTGTTGATGGAGCAACTGGTGCGATGAGATGGGTTTTCAATACCATTCCCCAGAGACCACAGGACGAAGGGTGGGACATCGCAAAGGATACGTGGAGTAATCAGAAACGTTATGGTGGCGGAATCTGGCTTCCCCCAGCGGTCGACGCCGAATTAGGCATGGTCTATTTCAACGCGGCTAATCCTTCTCCGAATTACGATGGCTCATCACGGACTGGCATGAACCTTTTCACCAACTCTATGCTTGCGGTTGACATTGACACCGGAGAACTTAAATGGTTCTACCAGACGCTTCATCACGACATCTGGGATTGGGATCTCGCTGCTGGACCGATCCTCTTTGATAAAACTCACGAGGGGCAAAGAGTTAGAGGAATCGCTTCGCTCGGAAAAACGTGTTACGTCTACATGCTAGATCGCGAAACCGGTAATCCGCTCAATCCGATTGTCGAGACTGCTGTCCCCGTCAACACAGACGTGCCCAATGAAGAAGTCTGGCCGACACAGCCCATTCCCCATACGTCGAAAGGCGTTGCTCAGGACCCCTTTTGTGCGACCTATCCAATTATTGACGACCCAGAACTAGCGCCGCGTGTCCGGCAGAGCTTTCATCCGTATCAAGTCAATGAATTCGTGATCACCTCCCCTGGAAACACGGGTGGCGCGAACTACGGGTCTCCTTCGTTTAGCCCACAAACGGGCCTACTCTACGTAACCGGAAAGAATGACGCATGGTCAATTAGAGTTAAGGTCGTTGGCGACACCATGGAACCCGGACCTGGATTCATTGGACATTTCGGGAACATCGAGGAATCTGGAGATACCGGTCTGACGCCAACTTCCACACTGGCCGCCTACGAACCTATTAGCGGCGAGCAAGTGTGGTACGCAGAAAGCGCTGGTATTACGAACGGCGGAAATCTAGTAACGTCGGGCGACGTCGTCTTTCAGGGAGTCGGGTCCGGTCACTTTTACGCCTTTGACGCGAAATCAGGCGAACGCTTATTTACTTATGTCGGAGAGCGCCCCATTCACGCTAGTCCACTGACCTATCAAGTCAATGGCACCCAGTATGTTGCCATCACGGCGACAAATGAAATCCTGGTGTTTGCGCTCCCCTAAACCTTAGGCACGCAATTACTATCGGCCCTGACTTTCTAAGTTTCGAGCACCCGCGAGGATACTAACCATCGCGTAATTTCCCTCGTGGCATGCAGCCTCGTAGATCTGATTCATTTTGTTGTCCACTTCAGTCAAGGGCATCTCCACCGTCCACGTGCTTTCCCACACTGTCGGATCCTCGACGGTAACCTCGTACGTCACCAAATCCAAACCGACACGTGTGAATCGCTCGACCAGATGCAAGTCAGACCCAGAGCCATAGAAGCTGGTTTGGTCCGTGAAGTTTGTTGTATCGACCACCAGCGAATTACCTTCCCAGTGGCCGATGGAATGTCCTAACCACTGCCGGATGTGCGAAGGCAGATGTGGCCGCCCGTCAAGGTAAATCGTCCGATACCCACCCCCCCGATGTCCGTCCTCCTGATAGACGGTTACCGACCCAGGCGACTGCACAATTCGGCTATACGTTCCAGACGTTCCTCGCACGAAGGGCAACGTAATGCCGAGACACCGGTCCGGTGGTCGGTCCTCAGGATTGTCCGCATAGCTACCACTTTGCGGATCTACTGGATACGGAATTCGTACATCGGTTTCAACTTCTCCTCCGCCAGCCGCCCTGCGCGGTCTGGCTTCTCCAATTCGCTCGATTGCTGCAGCGGTCCTTGGAGGAATTTTTCCATCAGGCGGATCGACGATCAGCGAAGTTCTTCCCGTCCGAATCACGTCTTTGCCGCGTCCAGTAAACTCGTCGTTGTAAGCCCCTTCGACATCAGCAACAGATCCTGCTTCAGGTCGAAAGTTTCGGCCGTCCGAACCGTCCTGAGCACCCTCCAAGGTAGACACTTCCTCATCCGTCAAGAACTCTCGCCCTTCATACTCATCCGGTCTTTCCAACGGTGTGAGGGTATATCCCGGACTCCAAATCCCAGAAATATCTGGATCTCCCCACGAGGTCACCGGCGTCACAAAATCATCGGCTGCTTCCTGTCCTGAGACTATTGCTGCCCCCATGAACAAAGCGACACCACCTAGGGTCCCAAGCACACAGACCGCTACGGCTAACCGAAACCTCATGTGAACCTCCTTATATTTACCTAGTTCTCCAAAGACGTTAGAAATTGTACAGCAGCTTATCATCCGTGACCATATTCAAGTATCCTGAGCGTATGACAGACCGATATTGCCTCTCGAAACAAACCTTAACCGTGCGGTCCGTAGTTTATGCAGTCCTGCTTTCTGTCGCTGGGCTGACTGCTTGCAGCCCATCAGCCCCGGATATCCCGTCCGATCGGCTTAACAGGATCATCGAACAATTCGAACGTGGTGAGGCCGCCTTTGCAAACGAGCATTGGCAATTGACATCTCTCGAGCACAATCCCTTTCGTGTCGACGACCTAGCTAACTCCCTCAACGATGTGAGCACGGAAGATGGATCCAGGCCCCGGATGACGCCAATTGCCAGGATTCCTCAAGAGGCCGATCAAGATTTTCACCATATTGTAAAACAACTACTCGACGCCGGAGTCTTCGGCATTGTGCTCCCGCAAGTGCGAACTGCCCCGCAGGTAACAAAACTCGTGCAAGCCATGAGGTACCCTCCGCAGCAAGGATCGCAATATCCAGATCCCGTCGGAAGACGGGGATGGGGGCCTACCGGCGCACGACAGCTCTGGGGACTCACCAATCAGACGTATGCAGAAAAGGCGGATGTCTGGCCTCTAAATCCTGAGGGCGAGCTGCTCGCTATCGTTATGATTGAGACCCGTGAAGCAATCGAAGACATCGATGAAATCTTAAGCGTCCCAGGCTTGGGTGGCGCACTCATCGGACCAGCAGATCTCAGTCTTTCACTAGGCGTGGGCACACCCGCTGCAAATGGTCAAGCTCCAGAAGTAGAAGATGCCACCGCTAAGGTAGGACAGGCATGTGTGACACACAATGTGATTTGCGGATCGTTCGGTTCCCCGGACGTAGAGCTTAGGCTGCAGCAGGGATTTCGACTATTCACACGGTCTTCTCCGTGACCCATGGATCGAACCCACTTGGCACGCTATTCAATTGATAGAGACTCACACAACCGCACGCACTCCGGATTTGCGTGAAACGATCTATGGCCAGAAAGGCATTCCGCTCTAATCGCACTCTGTGCGGCAATCTTCATTGTTGGACTTCCAAAACCACTTCAACTTGAGTGAAACGCGGTTGCTTTCTTAGAATCGAAACAAGCGATTAATCTTGACTACGATGCTTCTGTTCTGCAATTCCGGAAGACGCCGCGCAATCGTCTCCCGTTGCTCATTGAATACAACAAAGAGTTCACTTCCCGGCTGGTATTCCCAACGTAGTCGGATGTTCGCCCCAAGCGAGCTATTGCTTGAGTTGTATTGCATTAATGCGCTTACAAACATTTCTGGCGTCATGGTATAGGTAGTCCGCGTCGTTACTAGCTGCGTCGTAAAGCTTCCCTGAGGAAGTGCAACACGATTAAATGAAAATCCTGGCTCAAGAGACAATTGGCGACTCAGTTCGACACGAGGCCGGGTAAATCCAATCGTGGTTTTATCGCCGTCAAAGAAACTACCGTATTGAGCCGAAACCCTCCCGGAAAACAGACGCTGCGATCCCAAGGTATACGACAGTTCTATATCATGAAAATCGTAGCTGCCAACTGGCAGCGTCACATCCGACGCAATCCGAAACGGCTCTTCAAGAAATTCGTAACTGCTCAGATAGATACCGCCGAGTTGATCGCTGTTTTCAAACTCTACAGAAAACAGAGCTTCCGCATTTCTGCTCTCGACGACCCCTTTTCTATTCGTGATGTAATCAACCTGTCCCTGCCACGTAAGTTTCCGAATCGCTTCAATCGATTCCGGGCGAGGGCTAAAACGAAACATCCCAAAGCTCCGCTCGAAGTTTTCGCGCTCTAAAAACCCAACTTCTGGATTGAAGTGTTCGCCGACAGCAAGACGCTCAATCTGGAGACCATATCTATCACCTCCGTAATCCAGTTGCCCCCTATAGCTGACATCATCACCACGTAATCCAGGTGTCTGCGTTTGCGCCCAGTAAGTGTTGATCCTTAGGTTGTCGTAGAAAGCAAAGGCTCCATCTACACCGTACGCTTCATTCGAACCAAAACCCCTCTTCGATACCGACCGGCCAGTGAATAGCACACCCACACTGCTTCGCCTCAAAATGTCCCTTTTTATTCTCAGAACTGTGAAATTCGTAGACGGTTGTCCCGATATAGGAGCCTCCCCAGTTCTAATACTCATTGCACCAACACTAAATTTTCCCACGCGACCTGTTAGCCGACCACCGACCTCAATAGGCACCTCTCGACCTTCATCGAGCCCGATCTGACGACTGTAAAACAAAATCGGCGTGCTGTTACGGCCGAAGAAGGCGTCCGTCCCGGCGCCCCCAAATTCAAATAAGCCTTGGTTTTCCAAAAAGAACTCACGCTTTTCAGGAAAGAACAGGCTAAAGCGTGTCAGATTCACCTGCTGCTCGTCAGCCTCAACTTGTGCAAAATCTGTATTGACAGTTAAATCCGCTACCAGATTTTGTGTGACCCCGTATTTCACATCCAGCCCGATATCACCTCCAGCTTCATTCACAATTTCAGGCATCGTGGTCCGATCACTCACAACATCGGCAATAGCGTACGGCTTAATTTCCAGGGTTCGCGTCCCACCAGGAACTTCAAGGCCAACTACCGTTGCAGCCAACGATGCTTGAAATGTCCCAAAAAGGCCTACCCCGGCTGGAATTGGTGTGAGGTAAGAGTATTCGTTCTTCCAACGAACAAACCGACGAACCTGGAAGCCCCAGACTTGCGATACCCCTGGACGATACCGAAGCGACTTAAATGGAATAGCGATCTCAGCTGTCCACCCACCCTCAAATCTTCCAGTTGTTACCTCCCAAATCGGATTCCAATCCGGGTTGTAGTTCAGTTCATTAGTAACCTGAGCATCCATTCGACCACCGATCGCATTGACCAAAAAAAATCCGCCGTTGCGCCGGTCATAGAAGGTGTCCAGTAGAAATGCGACGCTCTCATTGTCGAATACACCGGTATTGTCCCGACGCATCTCGTTCAATATCCATTCTGACTCCGGCATCGAATCCCAACAACGAAGACTGATGTAGATGTGATCGTTGTCAAAAAACAGCCACACATCCGTCTTCTCCGTCGCAGGAGCGCCTTCCACCGGCTCCACTTGGATGAAATCCGACATCGGCGGGATCTCGTTATACACAGACTCATCGAGACGTCCATCTATCTTGTGACCCTCACCAACTCGAACCGCCCTGACCGTCGCTCGACCAGTGGGATCGCGGTTAATAACAGCCGGAGAGACCGGAGGCGGAGGGCCATCAATCGCAACCGTCGACGGACGCGTTTCCTCTGTGCCTCCAGAAACCTGAACCGACGCCTCATCGGGAAGAGGTGGTTTTGATGGGCGTGTCATCCTTATGTCGATAGGTCGATCCATATCATTACTTGGAATCCCATTTTGCATTCGGATTGCCAGTTCCTGCGCAATCTGATCTTGCAGCTCGAATAAAGCGTCCCGCGGACCGTTGATCCGCATAACGATACGATGTCCGTTCTTGACGTCAGACAACCTCACCGTAACACGCAAGTCTTTACCAAACCGCTGATAAGACCCCCCGATTACCCACCGCGCTTGGAAGTCTCGGTCGACAAGCTTGAATCCATCGTCGGCCAGTTCCGCACGCAGCGTCTCCATAACTCCAAGACCAATCCAATCAAGACCGGCGTCTCCGCTCAGATTAATAAAGTGGGACAACATCACCGCTTCGTCGCTGGGTGCCACACTACTCGTAGTTCTCCCAGCCGCGGGGCTGCTAGCCGCCACAAATCCAAGAATCAGGATACAGACACACGTCTCTCTCAGAGGGACTCCCTCATGGTCATTCTGATGGGCGCAAACCGTCTACCGTCAGTCGATAATCGCTTGATATGCGAGCGTGGCGAGGTCTTGACGAATATTCAGATGGGTATAGGGACGCAACTGCGTCAAAAGCACTCCAACCAACTCTTCCTTTGGATCAACCCAGAAAGCTGTATTGTATGCGCCCCACCAAAAATAAGAGCCTACCGAATACGGCATGGCAACCATCCCTGGATCCTGCACAACCGCGTACCCCAAACCAAAGCCATGTCCGGGTCCGACCAACCACACATCTCGCTCGCCAACATGGTTGACCGTGATCAATTCCACTGTTTTACGACCGAAAATACGAACGCCGTCTAGCGTCCCCCCGTTGAGCATCATCTGCTGGAACCGAAAATAGTCACGAGCCGTAGACACCAACCCCCCGGCTCCGCTGAAATAGCTATGAGGCTCACGCACGAACATGCTCTCAGCCGTGGGTTCTTCTCGTAAAGTTAGACTGCGAGCCCCATCCGGTCGGTATAACGCAGCGAAGCGCGGCAGCTTACTGATCGGCAAATAAAAGTGTGTGTCCACCATATCCAGCGGAACAAAGATTCGATCCCGTAGAAATTCATCAAATGATTGCCCTGACATAACTTCGACCAACCGCCCGACAACATCAGTCGCTCGGCCGTACTCCCATGCATCACCAGGATGAAAATTCAAAGGAAGACTACTAAGACGTCCGACAAACGCCTCAAGGGTATCTCCTGGTTCCCTTTGAGGAGCGACCTCCTCAAAATCCGATCGAGTAATACCTCGATAGCTGTTTGGCAGGCCAGCTGTATGTGTAAGAACATGCTGCACCGTAATCGGACTCGATGCTTCCACTCTCTTGTACTTTCCTTTTCCGAGTTCGCTATAGGTTGTCGGCATCGCCACCTGCATATCACGAAATTCTGGCAGCCATTTTTCAATTGGATCACGAAGTTGAAAGCGCCCCTCCTCATACAACAGCATCAGAGCCGCCGACGCGATCGGTTTCGTCATGGATGCAATTCGAAAAATTGTATCGGGCGTCATTGGCTCATCCGTTTCAGCATAACGCTCACCAATGGTCGAAAAGTGAACCACTTTTCCACGGCGCGCCACCAAGGAAACCACACCCGCGACTTCTCCCCGATCAACGTAAGCCTGCATAGCACTATCAAGCCGTGCCAATCGACTCGATGACATGCCAACATCCTCAGCGTTCGCCGTAGGTACACCGTCTAGCACTGGCAGCTCTGACAACGACTTCCCCGTCGACGCTCCTATCGCGACAAACAAGACTACGCCGAGAGCTACGTGGCTCAACCGTCGGTTCATATCACTGATCTCATTGCACACTGCTCCTCCTCTGCTACGTATGAACAACTATTGCCTGAATAGGTCCAGCGGTACGGAGGTTGCCATTTCATAATAACCACGTGGACTCGGGTGGATACCATCGCAATCAAAGGCTGGATCGATTCGATCCAGGTTGTCTGAATCACGCACGCTTGCATCGAAATCAAAAACCGCATCAAATCCAGCTTCTGAACGAATCCATTCATTAACTCTGTTCCGTGCGCTCGTTTTCTCAGAATTCCATCCAGTGTTCTCACCCACTGGAGCACGATCATGTCTTGGAATAATCGTTACACCAATGATCCTTAACTCCCGATCTTTCACACGCGAAATTATTTCTTCCATCCCAGCAATAACCTGCTGTGCGGTCGCCTCCCGCCTGAGATCATTTGTCCCCATGAAAAGAATGACATGAGTGACACCAGAATGAGAAAACACGTCCCGTTCAAGTCTTCGCACACCCGGCGTACTCACTGGGGGTGGCACCAGACCGTCGAAGGTCACCGTGTTACCTCCAATTCCTTCATTGACAATCGCCGTGTATGGCCTACTGGAAGACTTGTAGGCCGAATCAAGATTCAACCGGATACCTAGCCAATCTTCCCATCGGTCGTAGCCATCAACAGGAACGCACGAACCGTCGGTGATCGAATCCCCAAAGGCAACGACCGCGCCCATCGTGTAATCGGACAGGACATCAATCGACTTCAGCCAAAACATTGAAGCTGTGGTGTCAACGAACGCAGCCCCTGTTTCATCAGACCTCACGTCACCAGCGTTAGTAGCACTCAAATACGATGTCACTCGCGCCCCTCTGTGCTGACTCGGGCGAACATTACTCCCAGGAACGTAGAGACTCACAGCTAGATCCTGATATGCCAGCACATGCATCTCAATCGGATCGCTCTGCACACTACCACCTGGTGGAATCGTTACATTTGCCGAGCCGGTAAATCGGACACTCCGGTTCGAGCCCGGCACAAGTGCTGCATCTCTCATCCTCAACCCGACAGACACTCCAGATATCCTGAGTTCCATTTGTCCGTAGGTATTATCGAGGCGTAGTCGTACTGATCCTCCCGGACTCGTCACGCGAGCAATCATCCTCACCGTTGCATCACTAATCTCGTACTCGCCCAGCTCTTGCTGCGACGTCGCCCACGCCGTCACCCACTTCTCCGTTCTGGACTCCTCAACTTCGACGCCGACTACTCCCAGACACAGAATCGCTAAACCGACCTGTCCCCGATTGCGAATAAACGACCGCATCTACCCCCTATTTCTTAAGACGCGTAGACAGATTTCGCGACTGTCCTGGCAAGCGGTCGTCACCAAGAGCGTTCATCCAGAAGGGATACGCGACCGGAAGCTCGCTAACCTGGTCCAGTCTCGCCACTTCGTCATCAGTCAACACGAGGTCAACTGATGCAAGATTGTCTTCGAGTTGATCCAGACGTTTCGCTCCAATAATGACGCTTGTGACAACGCTTTTCTTGAGAAGCCAAGCTAACGCCACCTGAGCGACTGACGCTTCGTGCGTTGCCGCAATGGGACTAATGGCATCGATAATGTTGAAACCCCGTTCTTTATCGATGGGTGGAAAATCAAACGTCGTGCGGCGTGCATCCGACGCCCCCCCGCTACGGGTGAACTTCCCGGTCAGAAACCCGCCGGCCAAGGGACTCCAAACGAGCAGGCCAATCCCCTGGTCTCGAAGTAAGGGAATCGTCTCCTGCTCCAATTCCCTGCCGACGAGGGCATAGTAGGACTGACTCGTCTTAAATGACTCAAGCCCGCGACGCTCAGACACACTGAGCGCCTTCATTAACTCCCAAGCCGGAAGGTTGGAACAGCCAAGATAACGAACCTTACCGCTGCGTACCAGATCTGTGAGCGCAGCCAGTGTTTCCCCAATATTGGTCTGATGATCGCTCCGATGAATCTGGTACAAATCAATGTAATCCGTCCCTAACCGTTTCAGACTAGCGTCAACCGATTGGATAATGTGTAACCGGGACAGCCCTACATCGTTCACACCAGGCCCCATTCGCCCTCTGACTTTGGTGGCAATGACAACGTCCTGGCGTCTACCCGCCAACGATCGGCCGAGAATCTCCTCCGAATCTCCAGTAGAGTACACATCCGCAGTATCAAAAAAATTGACACCTGCATCAAGAGAACGATGAACCAGTGCATCAGCTTCCTGTTGCCCAAGAGCTCCGATCGCCTCCCACTGTGTCCCGAAGGTCATTGCCCCCAGACACAATTCAGACACGTACACACCGGTATCCCCCAATAATCGATATTTCATTGATCGTCCTCTCCGAACATGCTTGCGTCAGGGCAACAAAAACCGGCCACCGCTAACAACCACCGTTGTCCCAGTCATGTAACGGGCCTCTTCACTCAGTAAAAAGGAAATAACACTAGCCACTTCATCAGGAGTCCCTAATCTGTTTAGTGGTGTCTCCTCCCGAAGACGATCGACAAATTGTGAAGGAAGATCCTGAGTGAGATCTGTTTCAATTACACCTGGGGCTACCCCATTGATTCGGACATTTCGTCGCGCCAAGGGCTCACAACACGACTTCGTCAAAGAGTTCAGCCCTGCCTTCGCCGCTGCATAGGCCAAAAAATCTGGTCGTACGGCTTGTGCCGCAATGGAAGACACATTCACAATCCGCCCAAAATTTCGAGATATCATCGAATCCTTAACCGCCCAAATCATATTGAATGCGCTAGTCAGATTGACCGCGATTGCTCGGTCCCACTGTTCCGATGATAAATCCGAAAAACCTACCGGATCGACCTCGCCCACGTTGTTGACCAGCAGGTCAACTGGTCCAAGCTCGCGAGTCACGGTTTGCACAAGTCGAGTCACTCCCGGTCGCTCAGTCACGTCACACTGGGCGATCAACGACCGTCGTCCCAACCCGACTACTTCATGACAGACACCGGCAGCCGCATCGGCACTTTGTCGGTAGTGGACGGCCACATCAGCACCATCGGCTGCCAATCTCAATGCTGTCGCCCGACCGATCCCACGACTAGCACCCGTAACAAGAGCCACCCTACCGGCGAAACGCACACCTACCTCACACGAACCGTAAGCCGACCAAACAAATCGCGCACAGCCGTTTCTTGAGTCACGTCGTTAATATCGAAAAACCAATAACACTCGGCGTCACCACGATTCATATTTAGCTGCATCGCGCCCTGTGATTTATGCTCTGCAATGACCCAGTTGGCTATGATGCGAAAGTCCAGTCGATTATTGAAACCGAATTTCTGAGTACGATCGAATTCCACGAGTGGCTGCCCCGAGCCAACCGCCGTAATCGCATAACCATCCAGACCCTCGAACTGAATCGGTTGGTTACCCACCGCGCAAAGAAAACCGCCCAGGACGACCGGGCGCTCACTCGGCGGCAACAGTTCTACGGCCTCCAATGCTAGAATCGTCGCAGCCTTATGATGGCCATGCATCTGAACGAAAGGTAGCGCAACAAACACCAGGTCATACGAACCTTTGCGCAGCAACTCGGCAAGCCGCTTCCTGACAAACTCTGCGTTCCAGATAGTCGTTAATGCTGGCTGTGGGTCTGTACTGAAGGCGTCATCTAGCTGATCAAGAAAAAAGTAGTTCCGAATACCAACGATCGAACCTCCCGCCATCAGCTCCTGTTTTCGAATCGCGGGTAGATGATCCCTGGCCACAGCCTCATTCGTAATTTCAAGACCATAGATCTTTTCGGCTAAAGTTGAATAGCGGAAGCCGCCGCTTCCATCCGTAACAAGAGCAAGGTCCACTGCACCACCCAGTTGGTGCGTAATCTGGTACACCACACCAGAAAACGCAGCGTCGTCATCGGGGTGCGCTGTCACAATCAACACTTGCACCGGATCCGAGAAACGGTCCTGCCCGAATGCAGGTGAACCGACTATCGACACCGCAAAAACGAGAATAAGACGCGACGAAAAACATTTCTTCATCAGCAGCCCTTTCATCGAAGCTCCGGAGCAGAAAAATATCCGATCATTTCTCCTCGATTTGTTCCAAGCCAAATCTCATTATTGATTGGCATCGCAGTCGTCGCTGCCGCAAATCCCTCAGTGTACGGATGATGAAAAATGCGTTCAAATTCCAGTGTCTCGGGATTAATCCAAGCGACGTTTGACGCCTCCGTCGGCTCCTGGAAGTCCGTGTGTCCTGCTGCATAGATCAGTCCACTTGATGCCATCCGCAGGTTGTCCGGTCTAAAGCCGAGTTCCACAATATCAACCTGAACCGGGTCACGATTCCGAGACAGACGAATGAACCGTTCATCCCTCCAGCCAGCAACATAAAACCACTCGCCATCGTCCGACACCTCTAAACCATTCGGCCGAATATCCTCACTCCCGGGCACCATGATCCAATCCGTATCGGAATGCCACTCCCAAACCGCACTGGCAATCTCGCCAGTTAGGCGTGGACTAGTTGTTGCAAACCCACCTCCAGGCAAACCAACCACAGCGTTCAGCGTGGCGCCCTCCGGCGCAATGGCACACCCAACCCATGTCAGCAAGGGAAACCCAGTGCCGACGTCGAGTTCAAACACTTCGATCGACTCTCGGAAGCCATGGTGGACGACATAAAGTGTATGAATGGGACCGTTTCCGGGGGCTAAATACAGGCCATGTGCTCGAAAATCGTCTCCCTCCTGTGGGTCGATCGGACCGGGACACGTTGGATACGTCGCACTGTCTAACCGTTCGTTTGCCGTACCCGTTGGGTACAGCACCCGGGCACTCTTGCCTGCAATACTAACGAGCTGAATTCGGCCACCAGCTTGATTGCCCGAAGCGATAACCCAATCCGAGTCCGGAACAACAGCGAGATCCTCGGGGCTAATTACATTACAAATAAAATGAAGATCGCCAATAGAATCACATGATCCAGGCGTCTCGCTTGCCAAATCTTGCGAATCTCGATCCATCTCTATTTCGGAAACCCGATCTGTCCCAGCATTCCCACAGGCGACTGTCACCGTTGCAACTACCAGAGCCGTACAGACTCTCATCGCTCCTCCTTAGTGCTTGCAGCGCTTTCCTTTACCCGTGCCCCGCGAAGACTATTCGCCACCGAGTAATTCCCCTCATGACAGGCATATTCGTATAAGTCGTACTCTGGATCCCACGTCAGTGGCAATTCCAATGTCCACGGTCGTGTAAACACCTGAGGGTCATCCACTGTCACGCGCCACTCCAGCACATCCTCACTCACACGTGTGAATCGCTCAACCACATGAAGATCGCGACTCACAGGCACACCAAGCATGCGCCGAGCGTTCTGATTCGGCGTAATCCACCCTTTCCCACTGAAATTGGTCGTCTCAACAACTAGCGTCTCACCCTCCCAACGACCACGGGAGTCACCCATCCACAGGCCAATCTCCGAACTAATGGCCGGACGTCCATTCAAGGGAATCAAACGTGCCTCACCAATCATCTCGTAAATGATCGCAACATAGTCCTCCGTCTGAAGAATGTGATTCCCGTCATTGTAAAAATTTGGAATCATCGATCCGGGAACTCCCCGCGTAATACATCGCGTGTACACACTCATATTGCTATATGAGTCTGTTCGATTTGCAATGAGATAATCGCGTCTCGATTTTGCCTCAGCCCGAAGCGGAATTCTCCCATCCGGAGGATCAACGACCATTGACGTACGGCGAGTACTCACGATTCCTCGAGCCGCCGACCAAATCGCCCCGTTGTATCCTGCAATCGGACTCCCCTCCGGCAACCGCTTCAACCGGGTCCGTCCGGGTACGAGCTGTTCCTCCCGCCGCACCCGCGCGAGCCGTTCACGCTCCAGAACCTGCCCTTCACTCAGAAATTCCTGATTAGCCAGGTCTGCCGGGCGCTCCAGTGGTGTCATCGTGGCATTCGTCCAGACACCCTGAATATCTGGGTGTCCATGTGAAGTACGAGGTGCCACCCACGACTGCATTTCACCCCTTTGCTGGGCAAATCCCACTGAGGCCTCTGGGGTGTGCAGCAGCACTAACGTCAAACAGATGAGACACTTCAACTCAGCACAATCGTTGAAAGGCACTTTAGACATCAGGAGAACGATAGCACGACGACCTCGGGTAAACTGACCCTAGGAGGATTCTGAAATGCTGTCGACATCCCGTCTCCTCACGCAGACCTTTCTCGCCGCTACCACCACCGCGATCTGCCTAACAAATCCATCCGCCCAAACCGAACAACCAATTCCCGCAACCACTCAAATCCCTCTCTCTCATTCGACGGTACTATCTGCTCGGGAACATACTGAGAAACCACCACAGTTTCTCGTGGATCCCTTTTGGCCAAAACCCCTACCGAACAATTGGATAATCGGTCAGGTTGCTGGCGTCGACGTGGGACCTCTAGACCATGTCTGGATATTGCAACGCCCCCATTCGTTAAGCGCGCGGGAACTCGGCGCGACACAAATTCCACCTGTCGGCAATTGTTGTGTCGCCGCCCCGCCAGTCTTGGAATTCGATCTAAGTGGGAATCTGATCAGTAGCTGGGGTGGACCAGGAGCGCGCTACGACTGGCCGAACACTGAGCACGGCATCTACGTGGATACCGCCGGCTTTGTCTGGCTCGCAGGAAATGGTCCAACGGACCGACAAGTATTGAAATTTACCCGAGATGGTCAGTTCGTGATGCAGATTGGTAAGCCAGGCTCAGAGATGAACAGCAACGACCAGATCAACTTCGGTAGGGCGGCAGATATCTTCGTAGACGTCCTTGCCGGTGAAGTCTATGTCGCAGATGGCTATGCGAACCGCCGCGTTGCAGTGTTTGATTCCCAAACTGGGACCTATAAGCGGCACTGGGGCGCCTACGGGAAGCCCCCTCATGACAATCCGCAGTCTGCCTACGTTCCAACTGCGCCTCCTGCGGAACAATTTCGAAACCCCGCACACTGCGTAGAAATTTCCGGAGACGGTCTTGTCTACGTTTGTGACCGTGTCAACAATAGATACCAGGTATTTGAGAAAGATGGCACTTTCGTAGCAGAGGCCTTCTTCGAAACCGCCACTCTCCTTAACGGCTCTGTGTCAGACGTCGCATTCTCGCATGACCCCAATCAGATCTACATTTACATGGTCGACAGCGTAAACAATGAGATCCGAATCATCGATCGCGATTCCCATACCGTCCTAGCTCGAATCGGACGACCTGGTCGCTGGGCGGGACAGTTTCACGCAGTCCACAATATCGCAACGGACTCCGAGGGGAATCTCTACACGACTGAAGTCAACACCGGTCAACGAGTACAAAAGTTCAGGAGGCTCGATCAAATAATGCCAAGCAGTCCCCAGAGGTAAAAAACGACCTGTCATCTTGAAGAAACTTAAGCGAAACATTCCCAAACATACCGAATCAGCTATCGTCCCTTGTTATCGTTCTAGTCTTGATGCGCCATCCGTCAGATGTCTTTGCGTAGACATCTTCGTAATATCCCGATAAGACCGATTCGGGCGGCGACGAACTGACATCAACGACCAACCAGTAGACGAGTCCCGTCGCACCTTCATCTGAAGGTGTGATTCGGTAGCTACTGTTCCAATGACGCCGCCCGTTATCACCGCTTTGTCCAGCATGACGCTCGACCCGGAGCGCCGCCAGCTGTCCCTTGCCAACGTAATCCTGCTGGCCATCGTTAAAGACCGCATCGTCCGTGAAAGCGGAAAGAAACAAATCCGCGTCCCGAAAATCGCTCCCCTGGTTGTACCTCCAAAATAGCTGCTGGATCTCTGCGTAATCCTGTGCCGTAAGGTGTCCCGACTCCGTATTTTTGAACTCCTGAGCCGAAATCCATCCAAAGCCAGCGCCAATTCAGAGAAAAACAACGATCACTAATGAACTTACTGTCTTCACAGCTTCTCCTCTCCTTAATTCTCTAAGGTGCTTCCACCACGGATCAGAGTCAGCGGAGCCACTGGGTTAAAGTTCTCACCCGCTCCGTCCTGAGCTCTAGCCCCACGAAGAATATGCTCCATCGCATAGTTTCCCTCATGGCAGGCGTACTCAAACATCGGTCCATCGATTCGCGCCAGTGGCGCCGAAGCCGTCCATTTCGTTACAAACGTGGTCGGATCGTCCACAGTAAACGTATAGTCGATTCGGTCTGGAGTCGCGCGCCTAAACCGCTCGATCAGACGAAGATGCTTGCTAGCACCAAACACTGTATGTGAGCGTCGAAATTCGTTTACCCGGTTTGCAACGTTAGTCGTTTCAACCACCAACGTGTCGCCCTCCCACCATCCGCGTGGATCCCCCAGCCACTGATCAATTTCTGGTTTGAGGTGGGGGCGGCCATCGACTGGAATAATGCGAACGTCGTGAAGCATCTCCAGGGCGATCACCACATACCCCGGTGACTGCAGGATGTGGTAATTGTGATTATAAAAACCCGGCATCATCGCCCCAGGCATTCCCCTTGCAATGCACCGATCGAACACATTCAGATCACTCCACGACGCAGTCGGCTGCTGTCGTGCTAGGGCCAAAGCCTCAACCCTTTGCTGCGCGGCCGAGGTAAACGCAGGCAATTTGCCGTCCCGTGGCTCCACAATCAGTGCGGACTGCTTAGACCGTCGTCCTTCCTCTAACCAAAAGCTGTTATACGATCCCGTGTCACGCTTCCGCGGGGGGCGATCTGCAGAGTGATTCTCTGTGTCTTGTTCATTTAATACAGCCTGTTCCTCATCGGTCAATACTTGTCGATCTCCAAAACTGTCTGGCCGCTCTAGTGGAGTCGTAGTGGTGTTGGTCCAGATCCCTTCCAAACTAGGTGCTCCCCAAGCTGTTCGGGCAACCTCCTGAGCCTTGACCGACGCAAACTCCGACAGCATTAACCCCACAATCATCATTGCCACAACGTGGCTCTGCCCCATCAATGCCTCCCTCTCACCGCACGTCCAAAGTCGTTTTCACTGTCACCAACAAAATTTTGAATCAACCTCAAACTTTGGATTACACCTACAACCTCACGCCTTAAGCTTGCCTATTCCTTCACGCGGTCCATCCATCGGTACATATCTGGCTGACCATCGATTTTGATACCGGCTGAGATATAGGACTGCCCGTCTTCGGACAAGTGTCGCATCATGACGTAGCGGGCCTCTCCCCCACGGGTTCTGGCAATCCGATAATGTGTCCTGTTATCAACCTTGACCGTCATAACTTCCATGCCTCCACCTGACGGATACACGCTGCCGTTGTAGGGAACAAACCTGTTCTCGTTATATTTCGAATCGTACCAACCCTTCCGCACGGGGTCATCTTCGCCAGTCTGAATCTCGACCTGGTAATGCTGCACATCATCGTCACCGATGTTGAACGTAATGATTTCATGTACAGGCGACTCGCCTCCAGACAACTCCTTTGTTTTTTCAATATTAAGAGTCCAGGTCCCATTGAACGGATCCGATGCTTGGTCGTGGGACTGCGACAAAGCTCCAGTCGACGCCAAAACAACAGAGAACAATGCACCTCCGAATATCCGTTTCATCTCCCCTCCTCAGCTAGTTAGACTAAACTCTCATCTCAATATCCGCACCATCGTAATCTCAAATTTTTCGAGCAGATAAGTAGCCCTTCAATAAAATATTCGGTTTCGGTCTCTATTTCATCAAGCCTGTCACGTTTCATGCCCTCTGAGCATCTGACTACGTTTCGATGAATATCCCCGATGATTAAAATGGCGACTTCCAAACCTTTTATTTCACACTCTGAAATATCGTTGTCGAAATTATTGATGATTAGATTAGCTGCCGGACAACGACCAGCAACCCCGTCACAGCGGCGACCGTTAGGACAGCGTAACGCGTGTACCCACGATCGACAAAAGCAGTCGTTCGGCTGGAAACGAAGAACCCGATTAAGACACCCGGCAACATCACTAATGCGAGGCTAATCTCTTCGGCGCCGAATCGTCCGATCAATCGAAGCGCAACCAACGAAACTATTGTGCCGATCCAAAAAAAAGTCGACACCGTTCCTCGTAAACGGTCCCCGCGCGCATCCTGATAAAGTAATGCCATGGGAGGTCCTCCGATCGAAGCAACTGTCCCCATTAGGCCTGAGAGTACTCCGGCTATGAGCAGGAACGAAGGAACAGGTGGAACTCGCAGTCCAGAAACACTCATCCCAACAGCTAGCAACACCAAGCCCCCGAAGAAGACCACCATCTGATCTTCTGGAAGCGCAACAAACACCGTCACAGCTACCACTGTGCCCATTACGCGTCCTGTCACAGCCCATCTCAACCCACCAAAATCAATCGCATGTCGATCCCGAATCGCGAGAAGACTGGTGAGCACTAGCGTTGAAAGGAGAACAGGCGCCGGGATCAGGCGTGGGTCAATTAATGCGAGGATGGGTGCCGCGAGGATACCCATCCCGAACCCTACAGATCCCTGCAAGGTCGCGCCGACCAGAACGGTAACACTAATAACGACAATGTCACTACAGGATAGAAGACTCGGAAAAAGCGTCAGTTCTGGCTAGTCCTCCAGGTAGCACCCCGCGTCGTCTGCACTTCGCTCGGCTCGTGTCGCTCTAACATACGTCGTCTAACAACCCCTCCATACACGTTCCCCAACGTATCAACACCGACGCCTTCCGCCCCGCTGTGTGCAAAATCACGAGATTCGATATCTTCCAAAAAGTAGTGAACCTGTCCAGTTCTCGCACTACCGATCCTGATCCCTTTTTTCCATCCGGGATTATCAGGTCCCCACGACTCCGAATCCGCAACATAAATGGTATCCGTATGATCGATATAGACTCCGCTAGGACGGCCAAACTGATGCCATTGGTCAATATAGTTTCCGTCTTGATCCCAGATCATCAAACGATTGTTGTCACGATCTGCAATAAATAAACGCCCTTGGGTGTCAAACGCCACCGAGTGTGGTGCACTTAGTTGAAGATGCCCCTGCCCAGTACTACCCAGATGCGTAATGAACGCTCCATCTTTCGAATATTTTGAAACACGAGACTTCGGACCATTCTTAATATGCCCCTCGGTGATAAAGATGGTTCCGTCCGGCGACGTCACAACATCGGTTGGCTCGCGCAACAACCCCGGACCGTCACCGGCAACACCCGACTGCCCAATCGTCATCAAGAGTTTCCCATTCTGTGTGAATTTTCTGACAACATGACCTCCTGGCGCGTCGTCCCGACCAACATCCGCAGTCCACACGTTCCCGTCACCGTCGACATGAAGACCATGAGGAAAAGCCATTAAACCCTCCCCCCAGGTGTCGAGCCGTTGTCCAGTGTTTGGATCGAGCTTAACCAGCGCTGGTTCCTGTCGATTTACGCAGGAATTATCCTGACAACGATGTAAGACATATAAATTTCCGTCAGGGCCCCCTTCGGCCCCAATCACTGCTGCCCATTCTCCGTTATTCCCTGGAGGAGGTTCACCGAAGGGTTCGACTCGCGTGTACGGATTCGGCCGATCGTTGCTACTCGCTATCGGACCGTAGGCTGCCACTAGTTTTTGGAGCAACAAAATGACAGTACTATCGAATCCCTCGTTCGTGATCGGCCGGTCCACGTTTGGATTTTGCCTGACAGGCGTCCCTTGCCTTTTTGTCTGTGCCGACATTATCTCGCCAGCTATACGCGTCACGAAAACCACAAATAGAATAACTAGACTCACTCTTCCAAAAACTCGCATCATGCCACCCCTCAGTCCGTACCCGTCACCTCATATCCCTGAAGAACAGTCTCAGCTCATCGGTCAGGAGTTCTGGTTGCTCCAACGCAGCGAAATGACCGCCACGGTCCATGAAGGTGAATCGGCTGACGTTGAAACGAGTCTCTGCCCAACTCCGTGGGGTATACCCCAGTTCACCGGGAAACACAGTGCAACCCGTTGGCACCTCGACCCGCCGAGTTTGGGGCACATACGGTGGTTCGGGTAAGTGCATTCCTTCATAGTAGTACCGCGCCGCTGACGTGACTGTCTGAGTTACCCAATAAATCATCACGGTAGTGAGTAGTTCATCCTTCGTAAAACCCCTCTCGGGGTCGCCGTCGCAATCACACCACGTGCGATATTTTTCGATAATCCATGCAGCTAGTCCTATCGGTGAATCATTGAGGCCATAGCCTAAGGTCTGGGGTCGCGTCCCCTGAATGCGCTGATAGCCGCGCTCATCGTCATTAAAATAGGCGCGACGCTCTTGCATCCGCGCGATCTCTTCCGGCGATAGGTCGGCATTCGGATCACTAGGATCGGGCGGCAATCCGCTACAGGAATTCAGATGCAACCCGACCACATGGTCTGAGTCAGACAACGCCATCTGCGTAGCAACACTGGCGCCCACATCGCCAGCTTGAATACCGTACCGGTCGTAACCCAAACGAGCCATTAACTCCACAAACATGGCTCCCGTCCGAACACGGGAATGTCCTTGCCGACGCGGCTTCTCGGAAAACCCATACCCCGGCAAAGAAACGACAACAACATCAAAGGCGTCACTGGCCACACCTCGATGGTTAACAGGATCTGCAAGAGGCTCAACCATTTTCGAAAACTCAAAGAACGTTCCAGGCCAGCCATGAATCATGATGATCGGAAGGGCATTCGGCTCACTTGCACGATGGTGTAGAAAGTGCACATCCAACCCGTCTATTTCCGTCTTAAACTGTGAAAACATGTTGAGTCGGCGCTCCTGATCGCGCCAATCAAACTGATTCCGCCAATAATCAACCAGTTCTTTGAGATAGCTGAGGTTGGTTCCATACGTCCACTCCGCTCCCTCAATCTCATCTGGAAATCGTGCACGGGTCAGGCGGCGATTCAGATCGCTCAGTTCGCTGTCCGGCACATCGATGACAAACGGTCGAACCTCCGCTGCGCGTTGAGTTCCCTCGGCTTCGCTCGATACCATCGAACCCACCGGCTCAGTCTCGCTTAATATTCCGGTGCCCACGACCATCAGGCCTCCGAGCACCCACCAATTCAGACCCGATCGGTTCATCGCAGGTCTCGCCATAAATTTCTATTTACGATTTTCAGATTCCTGAGCACGGGCCCCCGCCAAGAGGTTGAACATTCCGTAATTACCTTCGTGACACGCATACTCAAAGATTGGACCTGCACTTCTCTTCATCGGAATCACACCTCTGAAAGGCTGTGTAAAAGTAGTTGGATCGTCAACCATGAACTCGTAATAGAGCGTGTCAGACTCCCCCAACCTAAATCGCTCTACCAAACGCAGTGTGAGACCGGAACCAATTGCGCTCTGGATCGTCGGGTTAAAACTTGAGGTCTTGTTCGTGAAATTGGTCGTCTCAACCACTAATGTATCTCCGTCCCAATACCCACGCGAATCACCCATCCACTGGCGAATCGAGCGGGAGAGATGTGGTCGGTCATCAAGCGGAATAATTCTTACATCGTGAATCATTTCGTTCAGGATGACTACATGCTCTGGTGTCTGGACCAACTGCATGTTGTTGTTATAAGCACTGGGAATGAAAGGTGGACCAACATTGAATCCCAGGAGACACCGCTCTGCCAAACCTCGATCTTCTGGACCGTCCGTACCAATTCCACCACTCCTGAATCGTACCGGCCGCCGTCCCTCCACATCAGCACTGACCGCACGGCCCTGTTTGTCAACATCTGCCAACACTTCGGGAATTCTTCCATTCGGGGGCTCAACGATCAACGAGGTCCGCCGACCTTCAGAGAGAGACGAACCCCGGTCATACCAAAATTCGTTATAAGGGACCACCCCACCTTCGGATTCTGGCGGGTAAATCGCACCACCTTTTAACGGATCAACCAGGTCCCGATTCTGACGTCTATTCTCCTCAGCTTCATAGCCCGCTGCTTCTTCCTCAGTCAGGACGCGTTTCCCAAAAAACTCGGTAGGTCGCTCCATGGGCGTGATCGTCCGAAAATCCCACACCCCCTGAAGATCAGGGTCACCCCAGCCCGTTGTCCTCTCTGGAAACACACCAACCTGAGCCAGACCAAGACTGGTTGTCGCCAGCAAGACTAAACAAACCGATCCGAACACTCGAAAGGTCATTCGCTTGGATTATACCGACAGCCCAAACCCGCACCATATGGATAAATAGTGAGATCTGGGCCGGTTACTGAGCTCCGTCATTCGCTGCTGACAGCTCACGGACACCCCGCTCAAAAAGACGAAGCACGCGAGAACTTTCTCGAAACTCCTCAAGAATCGCACCACGCCGACTTGAGTGCAAATCACCAATCACATAAGCAAGCATCGTGCCCATAACCGTCCCCTCCTCCGTTCCCGTCGCCAGAAATCTCTCCTGAAACCCACGGAGCGTCGGTTCAAACGATGCCGTATGCCACCGTCCCGGCAAAACATCAAGTCGAACAAATTCATTGAGCACCGCCGAATAGCTCGAATCAGCCGGACGATGCCAGAACGACACATCAGGACCGAAGTCAGATTCGTGTCTAGGCAGATACAAATGAGCCCTCGCGGGCACCCTCCGAATCAGAGCTGGATTGAACCGTTTGATCTCATCAACTGACAATCCTGTCTTTTCGGTAACTTCCTTTAGACTCACATCCCGGGGCACACGCATTGCAAAAATCTGCGCCTGCGGCAGCTCGGCAATTAATTTCTTGACGTTGATCGTATTGCCAAACACCATCTCTGAGTACAGGTAAGAGCGCAAGCCATATGTCCGGTACAGTTCGCGGTGCCGTCGCAGTCCAATCCGTCGCAAGTCGCGGGCAAACTGCGACCCGAGCAGGTACTGCTCACGCGTGCCCGTACCACCAAGCCGCTCTCCATTTATAACAGCTCGGCCCACATTGACTCCACCGGCATGGTGCTCAGACAACGCAGGAATAAAGCTGCCATACATCGTCGCAAGAATCGTTAAATAGGCCGCACAATACGGCGCTTGGGTACTCTGGTTGTATGCTTCGATCACGTATGGCGCAAGGCGATTCAAGTGATTCCAATTGCGCCGGAGAAACTGGCACAATCCTAACGCCTGAGCACGCGATCGAGCCCTGCCGTTCAGACCTGATTCCAGAACAGCTTGGGCGAGTCCGATCTCTGCGGGTACACCGAAGCGCTCATAGATTGTTGCCCATTCAGCGAGAAATCGACCGTACCGTTCTGCGTTCGGTAAAAGAAAGTACCCACGTGTGGGATTGTGAATAATCTGACCTGCTTCAGTCTCCAGCAGCTCCACAACGCGCTCTCTTCGCTGCCTCAACCCTCGCGGTAACGTCTGACCACTCAAAATCGACGTGAAGGTCTCGTCTGCCCACACACCTTCTTCGGCCCAGTTCCCGCGCGTTGGAAACGTTGCCAGCAAATGACCATCTTCCGCCCGACCAAAAATAATGTGCCCATCCGGAATCATGAACACATGCTGCCAAAAAGGATAACTGGGTCTGGATCTCTTAAGTGCGATCAGATCAGCCTCTAATCGAGCGTTGGTGTAACGTTTCACGGTCTGGGCACTACTGGCTGAAAGGTCTTCGTCTTCAACAACTTCTTGCGCGCGCGTCCCAGTCCTCTCAACCCCTGTCGCTGGCGAGACACTGTTCCCTGCACCTATAACAACCGTGCTTAAAATGAAGACCCTAGTAACTACCCTAGTGAGATCTGACATCGTTATCTGAGGCGATCGAAATACCGACCGATTAATCCTTTCGATGAAAACCTTACGTTTATGCATTTCGACAAAAACATGGACGGCATTATTTCGGATTTTCACTTTCAAGTTCTGAGACCAGTTCAAGTAACATTTCCGAACGAGCCAGGGGGCCTTCCGACTCGAGCAAGCTCTGCCTCACGAGTGGCCCTAGCTCGAGAAACTGAGAAAGTCCGTTGACTAATTCTTCGTCTGTCAGGTTAGATGGTGGCGCCTGTGCCCCTGGGGCCATCGCTGTAAACACTGTCGAAAGCCGATCGCGATATTCTCGTAGGGCGACTTGATCGCCTTCGGAAAACGATTCAGGAATGGCTTCTACGTTAGCCACCCGATACGCTCGGCTCTGATCTTCTCGGATGATTCGAAATTTCACAAACCCACGCAGAACAATCATCCAACGGCCATCGGGCAATTCTTCTGCGTCTGAAATTTCTCCAGCACAGCCGATGGAAAACACTGCCGGATTTCCTTCATACTCCGTTTCGAATCCAGGTCGAAGTAGAACCATCCCGATCATGCCATCCCCCTGAACCGCATCGGCCACCATCTCACGGTACCGAGGTTCGAAAATATGGAAAGGTCGAGACATACTGGGAAACAGAACAACGTCTTCAAGAGGAAACAACGGAATCGTTGCCGGAAGCCCTGTGGACGTTGGAACTGTTTGGCCTGAAATTATTTGATTCCATCCAAGCCCGGGAACACAGACTACCATTACGGCTGTCACTAAACAGATAACTCTTCCTGGAGTCATATCCACCTCACACCTCTGCGCAGGACAGCTCTAATGTGAAACATTATAGCGGTGCCTCGACCTCAGCTCTGTGCTAATCTCCGACAATCAAGAATCGAACGTTTTCTGGGAAGGATGACTGTGGATGCGGAATCAGACTACACGTAGGGATGTATTGCGAAGCGGTCTGGCTGTCGCTGGTCTAAGTTTCTATGGGATTCCTGAATGGATCCTTCCGGTACTAGCCCAAGGTGAAATCCTTGTTCCATTTACAGACATTCCAGAGAGTTTTGGCAGCGGCGCTCTAGGACCCACGAGGCGCGTTCTCGACATTCGCACGATCCGTGAAGCTCTAACTTCGAAAGATGACTTCTACACTATTCAACATTTCGATCAACCCGACATTAATCCAGACACGTTCCGATTAAAAGTGAGCGGCCTAGTCGAGAGACCAGCGGAACTCTCTCTTGCCCAAATTCGAGATCTGGGCAACGAGGAGCTAGTTGCTGGATATGAATGTTCAGGGAACAGCCCTCGTATGATGCAGGGGCTTGCCAGTAACGGGCGCTGGACAGGAGTCCCGTTACAGACACTCCTCAACCACGTAGGCGTACAAGCCACAGCACGCGAGTTCGTCTTTTTTGGAGCGGATCACGGGGAAGAAAATGTTGATTTTCGAGGCACCTCCTACACCGTAGACCAACACTTTGGTCGGAGCCTCCCTCGAGCAGACGCCTTATCAACCGAACCATTCCTTGCCTATGCGCTGAACGGTGAACCGCTTACGAGAGAACAAGGCTTTCCTCTCCGGCTCGTAGTCCCTGGCTGGTATGGAGTGTGCAACGTGAAATGGCTCACTCATGTGCGCGCTCAAGAAGAGCGCTTTCTTGGTAAGTGGCAAGCCCGGTGGTATCGGACCCTCTGGGCCGAGGAGATCGATGGGAAAATAAGTTATCACGAAACTGAGGTTGGCCGGATGAGAGTCAAATCCGTGATCGCGCGCGTAACCCAGTTAAACGATCACTACACTGTGCACGGCTTTGTCTTGAACGACGGCACTCCTCTGCGTTCCGTTGAGGTCCGAGTGAACAACGGTTCCTGGCAATCTGCGACCTTGGATTCAGCAACTACCGACAAGTACTCTTGGAAACTCTTTAAATACGACTGGAACGGCGTCACTCCTGGAGAACACACGCTTGTCTCACGAGCGATAGATGCCGACGGAACTGTTCAACCCTCAGCCGAGGCTCTTGAGTTCAAACAAACCGGTCTTGAAAACAATGCACAATTCCCTCGTACCGTCATGATTTCCTGAAAACGCCTCAATGCAACGTAAAACACCAAGGTAACCGCCAATAGGACAGCGCCACGACTACGGCCGGAGAGCCACCGGTCTCAATCCCTGGAACGAGATCACGCGATCATTGCCCCTTCTCCTCATTCCGGGCTCCCCGCAGGATATTCTCCAGTCCATAATTTCCTTCATGGCATGCGTACTCAAACAATGGTCCCTCTATCCTCGTCATAGGGATCGACGCTGTCCATGGTGCAGAGTACGTCGTAGGGTCGACCACGGTGAACTGATAATCAATCGTCTCTGCATCTACCCGAGTGAAACGCTCGACGAGGCGTAAGTGCTCTCCCGCAGCCAGGACTAGATGTAGTGGACCGCTCACTGCGCGTTGGTCTGCCTTCGCGCTAAACCCCCCAGTTTCGACAACAAGAGTGTCTCCGTCCCAGTGCGCACGAGAGTCTCCAAGCCACTGGCCCACCTTCGGTGAATGTCCTAACTGTCCGCCTAGCTGAATGATCCGCGCGTCGTGAATCATCTCAACAAGAATGACAACGTGATCTGGTGTTTGCAAGATCTGGTAGTTGTGATTATAGAACCCAGGAATCATAGCTCCGGGTAAACCACGCGTAATACACCGATCGTAGAGGTTCAAATTCTCATACGAATCCGGGGCGGCGTTCCGCGAGGCCGCAACGGCAGCATCCCTTGCTCGAACGCGCTCTGTAAGCGCCGGCAACTTGCCGTCCGGAGGATCTGTAACTAACGATGTTTGTGTTGTTCGTGTTCCCCGATCAACCCAGAAACTGTTATAAGCCCCCGTACTTCCACTTGGAGGAGGACGGTCTTGATTGCGGGTAGCTTGCCCATCGAGCTCCGCTTTTTCCTCGGCTGTCAACTCAGCTCGCCCGGCATACTGATCGGGACGTTGCAGGGGTGTCGTCGTCGTATTCGTCCAGATCCCTTGCAAATCTGGGTCGCCCCACAACGTTCGTTGTATATCCGTACTACTCTCTAGCGACTGAGCCACACCCCAGCCACTTGCTGAGAGGACGAACAGCGTTATCGAAATAACATGCTTCATTTCGCACCTCCTCCTACGCACCAAAAGCCAGACCGACAACCACGCTACGCGTCAGCAGCCACGAACGCAAGGAACCGTCGAGGATTCTCAGATGTGATTTGCTGCAACACCTTCTCATCGGCACCTGCATCACGCAGCAAAGGAACAAACCTGGTGAGCGTCTTTCCATACCCGGCACCACCATGTCCTCGAGTTTCTCGGGCCATCGCAAAATCCGATGCCAACAGAATCCGATCGGCATAACCCGCATCGATTAATCCCATTACCATTGGCACCTGCACTTTATCGGCCTCTGGGTCTCCGCCCAACCTGTCAAAGCCGACATATGCGCCCCGTCCGCAAATTGCCCCGTGAACACTCACCTCTGGGTACCCGAGATGCCCAATCGCTACGTGCTCGGGTTCCACGCCAACAGATTCGAGGAGGTCGAGCTGCTGCACCGCCTCTTTTCCGTTCGCAGTATGCGTGAAAATTGGCAGGCGTGTCTGCAAGTGTGCCCTCCCAACAGCCCTCAGCACCCTGCGCTCAGTTTCCGTGCTTTCAGCCGAATAACCAATTTCTCCGAACGCTCCCCAGCGTTGCGCACGTGCATCTCGAACTAGTTCCTCGAGAAGATCTTCCTCACTCCTCTCAGAGAAACCTGGTGGATAGGTTGGTTCATGGTAATAGCCTCCGCTCACAACAATCGGCATCCCCGATCGCTCCGAAAGCTCACGAAGAAACTCTACACTCCGTCCCATATCCGAATGGCCACCATCGACCAAGCAAGCCACCCCATCCTCAGCCGCAGCCTGCATTTCCGCGATCATGAAATCGAGGTCTTCCATGAAATAGGGACGAGACGGATCGATCAGACGTTCAAGGTTCATGTCGATCCAGAATTGATTATTCATAGACATGTGTTCGTGAAATAGCGTGGCACCATCCGACAGTTCATTCGGCGACACATCTCTGAGAATCGTCCGGATTATCAATTCATCTACTGCTCCAAGCGCGTCGGGACTGCTTTCCTCTCGGACTACCTCTATCGAAAGCTGAGGCTCCGTCTGTCCGCATCCCGTGGCAACACCTGCCGCACCTATGCCAATTAGCCTGAGCGCCTCCCGTCGACTAAAATTTGTCCTTCCAAATCCTCGCATCTATAGACCTCCTGCGAATGGCACTATTTTCTTGACGAAAAGGCTAGCGTAACAAAATCACGGTGCGCCGGACGACACCCGGATACATTTAGTGCACTTGCGCCCCTGAGAAGACGTAAATTACGACCACTCCAGCCACGATCAACCCTATGCCAACCCCGCCAGCCAGATCTAAACTTTGGCCGTGTATAACTAATCCCATGATGGCCATCAGCACAATTCCCACACCCGCCCAGATGGCATAGGTAACACCGATCGGGATTCTCTGGAGACATAGAGATAGAAAATAAAAAGCAGTACCATAGCCAATCACAACAACAATCGCAGGCATCAGCTTCGTAAATCCGGCGGTGGACTTGAGCGCACTTGTTGCGACTACTTCAGACGCAATCGCAATCGCTAAATAGAGGTATTCCATACAATCATCATTCTACTGCTCGGACCCCTGTCCGGCGGTGGCACTCACTGAGTGCTAGTTTCGTCCGTCCGTCATCCCTCTGACACTGAGCACCGCTTTTCCTCCCCTTGTGAATCGAGTGCAGTCACGCCATACTCCAATTCACGCAATACTCTTAAGTGCAAGAGGAGGCAGTCGATGGAGAATGGGAAATTTCGCGTGCTTCCAAGACGGATAGCTCATTTATTGCTGTCCTTCACCATGACGGTGGGGTTAACCACCCTACCAGTACAAGCCCAAACAGTATCACCTGAAGACTCTTGGAACCCACCACGCACCTCCTGGGATGTTCCGGACCTCCAGGGTATTTGGACAAACGCTACGCTCACACCAGTGGAACGCCCCGAGGGTCTCGGTGCCCGGGCGCAACTCTCTAACGAGGAGGCTGTGGAATTAGAAGTGCAATCCGCAGAGGATCGCGAGGCCTCCGACCGGTTTATTCCCGGTGTTGTTGGCGCCTATAACCAGTTCTGGATGGATCAAGGAACAACCGTTGTCGGAAGCCGACATACATCACTGGTTGTGGATCCCCCGGACGGACGAATCCCGTGGTCAGCAAACGGACGAACCCGCCTTCAAACCGATGCTGGTAAATACGGCGTAGGCCCGTTTGACTCCTGGGTCGATGCCGACACGGGCGAGCGCTGCCTAACCGACGGCTTACCTCTCGTCCCTTTGCAGGGCTACAACATGAATACCCATATTCTTCAAGCTCCCGGATGGGTAGCCATACTCAATGAGATGTTTCATGAATACCGCCTGATTCCTGTTGATGGTCGCCCTCACGCGGCCGATGGCATCGGCCAATGGCTCGGTGGCGGACGCGGGCACTGGGAGGGAAACACGCTTGTTGTCGAGAGCACTGACTTTGCTGATAAAAATCACTACCTATGGCGTGCTACTTGGAGAGCCGCCAGGACAAGCCTGCATCTTATTGAGCGGTTCTCCCGTGTTACCGAAGACACCATTGACTACGAATTCACAATGACGGATCCCCAGATGTTCACGGATCCCTGGACGGCCCTGATCCCGATGACAACCGACCATTCCTCACGCGGCGTCACTTCCGGTCCAATGTACGAATACGCGTGCCACGAGGGCAACTACGGATTAATGAATATCCTTCGCGGAGCTAGGGCCCAGGAGTCCCGATGACCCAATTGAAATTGGCCAGGCTTATTCCATCCGCAATAAGGTCTACGGTTGCTCTGGTCATCGTATTAACCACTGTCCCGTTCCCGACTTGGGCTCAATCAGAATCTCATGATGGAGAGTGGCGTCACTACGCCGGAAGTGTCTCCGGTACGAAATATTCATCACTGTCTCAAATCGACAAACATAACGTAAGAGATCTCCAAGTAGCCTGGCGGTCGCCATCCCCGGATCTCGAGTTTCAGTCAGACCCGATTCTCAGTAGGGTTCGCTATCAAGACACGCCACTGATGGTGAACGATACGCTATACAGCATCACAGGACTCGGGATCATCATGGCACTCGATCCTGCCACCGGCGAAAAACGGTGGGTGTACGACCCCGAGAGCTACAAGATTGGCCGACCGAACAATGGAGGCTTTCTAGCACGCGGTGTCGCGTACTGGACCGACGGTACGGTCGAACGCATTCTGATTGGCACCCATGACGCCTACCTTCTTTCTCTCAATGCCCGAACTGGACAGCCAGACCTGGACTTCGGCGAGTCTGGCAAAGTCGATTTAACCCTTGGTATCCGCAACGTAATGAGGAGCACAAACTTCTCAGCCAAGCGGCCTCTTGTAGCCGGCGATGTTGTCATTGTTGGAAATTCCATCGCAGATGCGGGACGTGGCACGATCGGTAATAGTCGAACCAGACAATTACCTCCCGGCGACGTACAAGCCTTCGACGTACGGACCGGCAGAAAATTGTGGACGTTTCACACCGTGCCAAAAGAATATGAGGCCGGGTATGACACTTGGCTCAACGGATCAGCCGAGCACACCGGAAATGCAAACGTTTGGGCTGGTATGGCCTACGACCCTGAACTCGACTACGTATACATGCCCACATCGACACCTACGAACGACACCTATGGGGGTGACCGACCAGGAGATAACCTTTATGCGGAAAGTCTCGTCTGTGTGAAGGCTAAGACCGGTGAACTCGTTTGGTATTTTCAGGCAGTGCACCATGGCTTATGGGATTACGACTTCGCGTCGATGCCCGTGCTGGGTGATATTAGTGTTGACGGACGACTGGTTAAGGCTGTGATGTTGGTCAGCAAACAGGCGTTCACCTATGTCTTTGACCGTGAAACTGGGGAACCGGTGTGGCCCATTGAGGAACGGCCGGTGCCTGCGTCCACTGTGCCCGGTGAGCAGGCATCGCCGACCCAGCCCTTTCCAACAAAACCACGTCCATTCGATCTCCAGGGTTCCACCGTAGAGAACCTGATGGACTTCACGCCTGAACTAAGAAAGAGCGCGATCGACACCCTTGAGTTATTTATCCACGGCCCCCCCTACACGCCTCCGTCACTGGAGGGGACACTCTCACTTCCCGGAACACGAGGGGGTGCCAACTGGGGTGGAGCTGGGTACGACCCAGAAACGGGGGTCTTGTATGTGCCTTCCAGAACGGCGCCGGCGTTTCTACGTGTCGGCCAAAGACGCTCCCCCTCCGACGAACAGAGGAGCAGAATGCGATGTTGCCGATCAGTAGTGACCAAGGAAGGGCTTCCCCTCTTTAAACCACCCTACGCCAGACTGACTGCAATCGACATGAATAAGGGTGAACATTTATGGATGAGCCCTCTAGGCAATGGACCTCGAAATCATCCTCTTTTAGCCGACCTCGATCTCGCACCGCTCGGCGACCATGTCGACGGTCAGAGCGTACTTGTCACTAAGACGCTAGTCTTCGCGAGTGTATGGAAACGTGATCGCTCAAGTGGTGAGGCTCCGTTGGTTCCAATGTGGGAACCCTGGGGCGATCCTGACGCCGGTCGAAAATTAGTCTACGTTTTTGACAAACAGAGCGGCAACCTACTTCGAGAAATCGAGCTTGACGGCCATACGGCCGCAGCGCCAATGACCTACTTCCATAAGGGACGCCAATATATCGTAATTGCGACTGGAGCCAACGCTGAAGTCGAACTCGTGGCTTTAGCTCTACCGTAGGCGTTAATTATGCGCATCAAAAGCATGTGTGTCGCGTCTGGCTTACTGTTTGTCACCGTTCTTCCCTCTGCGAAAAACCAGGAAGGCGACAACGGTGGTCGCTCAACACGGCTAAATGCAATGGTCAGTCTTCTCGATCAGAACCAAGTACTCTTTGGACTGACCGTTAACTTTATAGGCGTCGGGAACTCACCAATCGATGCGATGAATCATTCGGCTAACGAAAACATCGATTTAGTGATGTACGACCTCGAACACAACCCATTCGACGTGACAGAACTTAGGACCTATATGCAGTTTCTCCTTGATCCCGGTGGGATTGCCAAGGCCGGTGACGTAAAGGCGTCAAAGACCATCATCGCGAGAATCCCAGCTTACGGTAGAGAGCTTGACAAGAACACATGGATGGTCAAAAGCGTGCTTGACGCAGGTGTACACGGTGTAGTGTTTCCGCATATTGAAACGCCGGAACAAGCGTTCACGGCGATTCGAGCGATGCGTTATCCACAGCAACCAGACGCTCCGGATTTTCATCCGGACGGAATCCGTGGTTCTGGTGCAGCCGTTGCTGCTCGCTACTGGGGAGTCTCCGAGCCTGAATACAAGCTCCACTCAGACATCTGGCGCCTAGATCCAAGTGGAAACCTAGTGCCCTGGTTCATTATCGAAAACAGACTTGGCGTGGCAAATGTTCGAGAAATTGCAAAACAGCTCAAAGAGAGTAAGGTGGGAGCAATCCTGTGGGCTGGTACCGGAGATTTGGGTTCCTCCTACAACAATGATCAAAGTGCGGTCGCCAGCGCGGTTGAAACGATCCTCGCGGCGGGACATGAATTCGGCCTGCCCGTCGCAATGAACGGCAGTTCAAGAATTACCGAGCGTATTAAACAAGGAGCCCGCATCTTCATGGGAGGTGCGACTCCAGCCGGCAGGCAAGAAGCTGGTCGTTAACTAGGCCGACCAAATCCTAAAAAAGGGTTCCGGCTCAATAGAACCGGAACCCTATCGTCTCAGTCAGTGGCGTTGGGTTCCCCCCTAAGGGTCCCCAAAGTCGCGCCACACTACAGCGCTGGAGGCCTCTACGAGGACGCCACCTCCGCAAGACTACTACTATGATCGTCCACTAGACCACCTCCTTACGTTAGGCGTACTCGACATGGTGGGTCCCATCCCACCCAACCACCAGGGCGCCTAGACCCTTGCCTGGTCGCCGCATGTTGCGCGGATAGATAACTAAAGGTAGTGTGCCACATCGAAGACTTCTTTGTCTTGGTATTCGTATAATTTCACTCACGAATCACTTTATCCTAGCCACAGGACACTTCAATGACACACTGGATTCGATTCGAACATGCAGGGGTCGTCAACTTCGGAACCCTCACCGACAACACAATTAGCCTCCACGAAGGCGACATCTTTAATGAACCCTGCGATACCGGTGTCGAGCTGCGGCTAGAAGAAGTTACCTCGCTGATCCCAACCGCCGCAGGAAAAATGATAGCTCTCTGGAATAATTCTAGAGCGATGGCCGAGAAATTAAAGCAAGCAACCCCAATTGAGCCGCTTTACTTTATTAAGGCTAACGGATGTTATCTCGGCACTCAAGAAACCATACGGAAGCCTCCGTCTTATGCCGGCAAGGTTGTCTTTGAAGGTGAACTTGGTATCGTCATCGGAAGAAAATGCAGAGTTGTATCGAAGGATGAGAGTTCACGATACATTTTTGGCTACACGTGTATCAATGACATCACGGCGGTTGAACTTATCGGCAAAGATTCAACATTTCAACAATGGACTCGAGCTAAAAGCTTTGACACATTCGGAGCCGTTGGCCCCGTTGTCACAACTGGTCTTGATCCAGCGCACTTATCGATACGAACCGTAGTTAACGGTCAAGAACGGCAACATTATCCCGTGAGCGACCTCATCTTTCAGCCCGCGGAGATTGTTAGTGCGCTCTCACAAGATATGACACTCGATGCTGGCGACATCATCTGCTGCGGAACATCCGTGGGGGTGGGCTCCATGAAACCCGGAACGGTCGTCGAAGTCACTATCGAGGGGATCGGAACCCTCCGCAACCAATATGTAGATTAAAACTTCTTCAACAAAAACCATTCAACTCGTGGGGACAACCGATGAGCGGCCGAGTCTATACAAACGCACTCTGCGGATCTTTAGTCCCCAATTTCGTCACTTCGGGGAACCGCCTCTACGAGCAAAGCCAGGGCTTTTTGGAGTCCTCTGTAGCCATTGCTCGCACCACGGTAATGCCCCAATCTAACTACCACCATGTCGTGGGACGGAATGATCGTAGTCGACTGCCCGCCCGCACCTCTCATGGAATAAGAATCTCGCGGAATCGGCTGTTCGCCATCTCCATTGATCCAAAAAAACCCGCCATATACTGGGCGACCGTCCGACACCCACGCGGGGGCAAGAGTGCTAACAAACTCCGTCCACCCCTCAGGCAGGATCTGCTCTCCGTTCCACACACCGTTTTGCAGATATAAATTTCCCAAACGCGCCCAATCCCGGGCAGTTCCGAGTTCATAACCTTGAAGCAAAAAGTTCCCGAATGGATCTGTTTCTGCCACCATATTTCGAATGCCGATCTTGTCAAACAATGCACGTTGAGGGAACGAGTGGTACTCTTCACCACGACCTTCAACACCTAGACGAATCAAATAGTTTATGAGGACTGGATCACAATTGCGATAACGTCCGACAGTATTAGGAAGCCATTGAAGTGGCCGAGTGGCAGCCCACTCGAAGGAGTTCACACCCCCTGTGTACAAATAGAGGTGATCAGCGTAGCCAAGAGAGGGATCGAAGTCAGGATCCTGAGGCGCCCGGCACCGCAAGCCACTCGACATTCGCATAATGTCCCCGATTCGAATTGACTGACGACGATCGCCCTCAATCTGCCATTCTGGAACCGGCGCTGCCTGCCACAGACTATAAACTCCCTCCTGGACGAGCACGCCCATCAGAGATGCGGTCAAACTCTTTCCCATGGACCAACTCTCAAGTGGGGTGTGCATGTTAATGCCGTCTCCGTACTGCTCCCCAATAATTTGCCCTTTCCAGGTAACCACAAACGCCGCGGTTAAACTCTCAGAAGGTGAGAAGGCCGCCCTAACGGCTTGCCCCACTTTTTCCGCGTCAATTTCACTCGGTAGCCGTCCCGTCGAACCCAGATCACCCATGGGCCAGGGTGTAGTCGATGGATTCGGAAGTGCGCTATGAACCTCCACGGGCGTAAAGTTGAGCGCGCGCGTTCCGGTAGGTACCGTCACACAACCCTGGTCTCCTAGGTACCTCGCAGTCCGGATAACGCCACTGCCAAGCGTGAGCCGAACTTCCTTTTTCTCACGATCAACGACCCGTTCAACAACCTTGGCTCGTGCACGGAAGGGACTCGTGAAGAATCCGACATTATCTGCCGCAAATTCGTCATCCAATCCGCTCACAAACACGGCCGAGCATAGGATTTTTGCAAAACCCGCAGTGTGGTGCTCCAGTGGGTCACCCGGCGGTGGAGCATACACAGTGTCCAATTCGAGTGCTGCCGAAGCGCCGCGCGCCTGACCCGATTCGGCTGACGCGATTCTCTTGCTACTACGCAACCGATTGTCGACCAGTGACAGCACCAGCACCACGCTGACCAGAACCCCCAGCCGTTTCACTAAGCCCATATTCCGCATCACATCCAACTACTCCAAACCAACGGTGAACTCTGCATAGATCCTACGAATCGCGCCTTCCAATCCGCGATCGTAGCCACTGTAATCCTGGTATTTCGGAAGAACGACCGTTTTCACAATGTCTTCTACCTCGGCTCCGGACTCAATTCCTGTTCGGACAGCTTCACGCAAATCTAATAACAACTGTTTAAATTCACGCATCCCTCTTCGACTTGCCCGCGGATCCTCCGTGATAAGACCGTGGCCTGGAACAAAAATGTCGGCCTCCATTGCCTCGGCTTTGTCTAGGGCCGCTACCCAATCAGCCGAAAAACTATCCGCCAATGAAGGAAACTCTTTATGACTATAGAGTTCACTGAGATAAACGATCCTATCCTCGGGAACGAAGAGAACACTATCTCCTCTCGTGTGCCCTCGTCCCAAGTACAAGATCTGAATCTCCTTCCCGCCAAGATAAACAGTCACTCGCTCACGGTAGGTCTGATCTGGCAACCGAGCCATTACAACGTCAGGCGTTTCTCCGGCCAACGCCTCAAGAAGATGTTTTCGGTATTCCTGATGTCCAATGTTATGGACGTCCGAAAACGCTCCAACTCCACCTGAAAAAAAATCGTGAAATGGAGAACTAACTAATAACCGAATAGGTTGGGGCGTTATCTGAGCAATTGCCTCGCGGACTCGAAGACCTGCGGTCTTATCGATCTGCGAATCCAAGACCAGTACACCCTCATCGGTAACGATGACGCCGCTATTGAACGTAACGCCATCCTGCCTCGTGTACACGTAGTGTCCTGGAAGGATCTCTCTCAAGCCACCAAATTCAGCGTATTGAGAGTAATCTTGTTCAGTTTGAAGACCATTTAAATTAGGTACCGCAACGCTAGCGATCGCGGCTAACACACACAAAAACACAAACAACTGGCTAAGCACTCTTGGCATCGACGTCGTTATTGTCTCGAGGGAGGCACCACATTACTAACTTCCTGCAACGTAAATTTTTCTGGCATGAACCGCCCACACGTAAAAATGTTTCCTTTTGAATCAACGTCAAAAAAATGCTGCCCGGCACTATCAAAAGACCCGAGCAATTGCAGATCGTTCCGCCTCAAAATAAAAATCTCACCAACAGCATTAAGATCGTATCGGCCGTTTAGCCCTGTTCTCATGCCACCGGCGTAAAGATACTCTTGGCCAGCATCCGCGGAAAATGCGACTGAATTTATCTTTGCCGGCAGTGTTACTTCGGTAATAAAAGTTCCATCCGATCGATGCACGTGAATACTACTGTGTTCCCGATCTGATACATAAACAAGATCGTCGCGAGAAACCTGCACCGCGTGCGCAAATCGAGGAAAAGGCCGATCAGCCTCAAATGAATCGTCAGGGCGCCTGCCGTACCGTCCCCAGTGGCGTTTATACGCGCCAGTGTCCGCGTCGTACACAATTATCCGTTTATTGAGATACCCATCGGCTACGTACACTTCGTTCGCCTCAATATCAAAGTCAACACCTGAAGGATTCCCTAGATACCGTGGATCATTGCTTCCATTGGTCTTGTTGAGCTGTCCGATCTGAAGTAAAAACTCACCAGACGATGAGAACTTCAATACCAAATGCCCCCCTCCGGTAACCCACACGTCACCCTCATCATCAACGTTAAGGCCGTGTTCTCCGACGAGCGGTTCCGGCTCCATTCGGTATACCCAGGGCTTCCCTTGGTCCCGTCCACCCCAGGCCTGGACAAGATTCCCATCGGGATCGAATTCAACCACAGGGGGGGCCGGGACCATCCCTTCTTCGGCAATGTCTTCAAGATAACGGTCCACTTCATGCAATACCCAAACATGATCACGACTGTCAACTGCGACCGCCCAGACAATGCCAAGCCTCCAGTTGTAAGGTAATTCCTTCGGCCATGAAGTGTCCTGCTTAAAGCTCGGCGTCGCTTCAGTTTGTGCGTGTAGAATCGCACGGGACCGAAATACTGACGGCAAGACCCCCGCGCAGATAAAAACACCGATCAAGTAAATTGTCAGAACACTCTGAATGCTCGACCTACATACGGCAAACAACCTAACAATCATAGTTAGCCAAGCTGCCACATCCCTCCATTTCACGGTCGAAGACTTACGCTAGTAGCTCGGCTAACGCGATGGCTGCTGCGCCGCTTCCCATTCCCTCGCGAGACGCTCCGCCTCAGCAAGTTCTTCGAAGGTCATAATCCCTTCTAGTTCGGTAAGGTTATAACCAGCAGGGGCATAGCCGCGTTCCGCGGCGAGGCGAAACCACCTGGCTGCCTCTACGGCATCTCGAACAACTCCTAAGCCATTCGAGTACGCAATCCCGAGGTTACCTTGAGCCGCTGCATGGCCCTGATCTGAAGCAAGATGAAACCACCGAACCGCTTCCGCCGCATTTGGGTCTACTCCCAACCCGTTAGCATGAGCAATGCCAAGATTGTATTGAGCGGCCGCGTAGTCTTGATTCGCAGCGAGCCCAAACCACCGCACGGCTTCCCCTGTGTCATACGGAGCACCCTCGCCATTGGCATAAGCGACTCCAAGGTGGTACTGGGAAAGGAAATGACCCTGCTCGGCAGCCAAGGAAAACCAGCGTACCGCGTCCTCAGAACTTGGCTCCACGCCCACACCCTTCGAATACGCAAGGCCGAGGTTTGTTTGAGCGACAGGATAGCCGACCTCTGCAGCGAGACGAAACCATCGCACCGCCTCGCCGTAATCCTCCGCTACACCCATCCCATTTGCGTATGCATTCCCCATATCGTTCTGGGCTGGTGCATGACCCTGTTCAGCGGCTAGCCGGTACCACATAATCGCTGTTTCAACGTCTTGTTCCAAGCTGTTGCCAGTCTGATACGCCTGACCTAATCTATGTTGCGCATCCGCATCACCTTGTTCGGCAGCAAGACGGAGGACCTCCCCTTCAGCATCTCTGGAAATCCTCTCATCGACATCTTCTATAAACACTTCCATTACTGCGGCTGTTGTACTGCCAATATTCTTGAATCCGTGGATTGTCCCACGGTTCAAGTAAACCGCTTCGCCGGGAAGTCCAATCACCGGCCGTTCGCCCGCAACCGACAACTCCAATCGTCCCTCAAGGGGAATCCACACGTGATATAACACATCACCGTGGGAATGAGTCCGTCGGGTCGCCCCTGGTTGCAGCTCTACCCTAAAAATCCTGATCTCGGGACGCCCTAAGATCTGAGTTGGCACGACACCTGGATCAGGGCCACTCTGTGCGCCAATTCCCCACACACTTCCAGTGAAACATATTGCCGAAACCAGCAATACGAATGCGCTTGAATGCCGCCACATTCTTCTAAGCTCCTTTTCAGCAGGTCTGTTTTAATTTGTTTGATTACGTAAATTATATCGCCCTCACATCTTGGCAACAGGAATCCTACCTCCAACTTGACATTGCCTTGACATACCTCTAGAAGGATAAACACGGAGGTCTGCCATGAGGAGACGTTTGCTTGAGTGTGCCTGCGTCGCAGCAGTGCTCATAGCCGTAACCGTTGTTTTTAAATTTGTTCCAACGGGAACCGCACAGTCGGATCAAACTCAAACCTTAACAACCGCTTGGGATGCCCCAAACTTGCAGGGAATCTGGACCAGCGACTACCAAACCCCGCTTGAGCGACCTGCTCAGTTTGAGGACAAAGAGTTTTTTACTGACGAGGAACGCATCGCACTCGACGGCGAACGGACACGCCTCCTTGGATTGGATAGACGTCGATCACCACGCGGGAGTGAACAAGATGTCGGCGGGGCCTATGACCAAACGATTTTCCTGACGCATAAACACGTGGGCCGACGGACTTCATTAATTGTGGATCCACCCAACGGCCGACGTCCCCCCTTCACACCGGAAGCGCAACAACGCAGAACCGAGACCCGTGAGTACAATC
>Ga0315338_1000561_pt1 | contig 78574 bp, 73 predicted proteins | sample ASW8metaG_FD_204518 | JGI IMG/M metagenome (GOLD analysis project Ga0315338, IMG submission 204518) | Ammonia-oxidizing marine archaeal communities from Monterey Bay, California, United States - ASW #8 | ecosystem: Environmental > Aquatic > Marine > Coastal | place: USA: California | collected...
CCGCTCGTGGCCGGCGCGGGTGGCTTCGAGCGAACGCGGGTCATGGCAGAGGTCTCGCGTTTCCGAAGGCCGAAGGGGATGCGCTTTCGCACGCTCGAAGACCAGCACGCCCTCTTCCTTCGCACGCGAGATTGGCGCTTCGTCCACTTCGATGAAGACGACGAACGTGCGCTCTACTCCATGCGGGACGACCCACACGAGACGCAGGATCTCTGTTCCGTGGAGCAGGCCCTATGCGACGAGATGCATACAGAGCTCCACGCCTGGCGGGCGATGATGCACGCGTCGCCCCCGATCGGTCCGAGCGGAACTCCCTGACGGCGGACGAATCGCTCGGAGCGCCAGCGCTTCAGGGCTCGGATCTCGCGCTTTCATCGACGGTGGGGCTCGGGGGCGGAGCGGACGGCTCGTTCGCCGAGGCCGCCCGCTGTTCTGCGATGGCTGCGCGCAGCTTCGGCAGGTCCTTCAGGTAGGCGGCTCCGACGACCGCCCGCAAGCAGAGCAAGGCGACGGGGAAGCACAGTCCGAGCGCGAGGATCGAAGCCTCGGCCCCGTAGGCGCTGAAGAAGTACAGCATGGCCGCCTGTTGGGTGCCGAGCCCAGCCGGTGTGATCGGAAGCGCGCCGGCCATCAGTATCACGGGGGTCGCCGCCGCCGCCAACCCGATGGGCAGCGTCACGCCGAAGGCCTGCCCACCGAGCCAGAAGACCCCGACGAAGACACCGAAGTAGAGACCCTTCAGCAGCACGAGGACGAGGACGTCGCGCCACATCGCGGCGCGATGAGAGCGGAAGAGTCCGATCCCGCGGATCCGGTCGAAGATCTGGAAGCGAGGCCAGTTGCTGACGAGGATCGCCAGCGAAGCGAACTGGAAGATCACGAATCCGATCACGACGTTTCGAAGCGAGGCCCCGTCCGAATCGTCGGGAAGCAGCATCAGGCCCGCGAGCGCAAAGCTCCCAAGAACCATGCCGTCGACCATTTGATACAGGATCAGTGTGCTCGTCGACTCGATCGCGCCGATCTGCTTCGAACTGCGCAGATGGAGCACTACGGCTGCCGTGCCGAGGTTCCAGTTGATCGGCGTCAGCAGATAGGTCATGCCGCGAAGCGTGCGCGCTTCGCTCCATTCGAGGCGTGCATTGAAGCGCGTGAAGAGAAAGGAGAAGGCGGCCGAATCGATCAGGAACCAAAGCAGCACCGACCCCGCCATCAGCGGAATGAACAGAACCAGATTCGCTTCGCGCGCGGCGCCCCAGGCGTCGCCGAGTGGCACTCGCTCGAAGACGAAATACAGGATCGCGGCTGCGACGATCCAGGGCGCGAAACGCTTGAGCGTCGTCAGGGCGACCGATCGCGGCCCCGACCCGCCGACATCGGCCGCTTCACGCGACATCCTAGGCGCGAATCACGGGGCCGAAGGCCCGAAGGTGAGCGCACCGTCTTCGAGGGGCGCGTTCCGGATCATCTTCTTGTCGACCGCGTAGTTCTGGGTGTTCTGCCAGGGTGCGCGGTCGCCCTGCCTCGGAAAGAGATGCATCTTGCGCTGCATGTATCCGGGCGTGAAGTCCTCGATCCAAGGGCGAGCGGGCATCGCCCGATCTTCGTCGCGCAGTCGCGGCGTACATTGCCGGACTCCGAGCTCGTCCATGCGATTCAGGACGCGACAGACGTATTCCGAGGTGAGATCCGCGCGAAGGGTCCAGGACGCGTTGATGTAGCCGAAGCTCTGGACGAGGTTGGGTACGTCCGAGTACATCATGCCCTTGTAGGTCCATTTCTCGGCGAAATCGACGGGCTTGCCGTCGACGCTGAAACGCACGCCACCGAGGAGCAGCAGGCTCAGCCCGGTCGCGCTGACGACGATGTCGGCCTCGACCTTCTCACCCGAGTCGAGCTGGATTCCGGATCGCGTGAAACAGTCGATCGTGTCGGTCACGACGGACACGTCTCCGCGGTTGATCGACTCCCAGAGATCGCCGTTCGGGATCAGGCACATGCGCTCGTCCCATGGATTGTACCTCGGCGTAAAATGCGTCTCGACGTCGAACTCCGGCCCTAGCGCCTTGCGCACCATCGACAGGAGACGTCGCTTTACGCGCTTCGGATTGCGCCGCGCGTATCGATAGAAGAGACCCTGCAGCTTCACGTTCTTGAATCGCGTGATGGCGTAGGCGACGCGCTCCGGCAGGAACCGTCGCAGGAACGTCGCGACCCGATCGCGATCGGGTGCGGCCACCACATAGGTCGGCGACCGCTGAATCATCGTGACGTGTTCCGCGTCCTCTGCCATGTTCGGCACGAGGGTCACCGCCGTCGCACCGCTCCCGATCACCGCCACGCGACGACCGGCGTAGTCGAGATCCTCGGGCCAGAACTGCGGATAGACCACCGTGCCCTCGAACTCATCCACGCCTTCGAACTCGGGCGTGTGACCCTTTTCGTAGTCGTAGTAGCCGCTGCACATGTAGAGAAACTCGCAGGAGATCCGATCGGGCTTCCCGTCTCTCGAGATCTCGAGAGTCCATCGACCCTCTTCGCTCGACCACGACGCGGACTTCACCGCATGGTCGTACCGGATGTGATCGTGCAGGCCGTACTCGGTTGCTGCCTCGGCGACGTACTCGAGGATCGAAGGCCCGTCTGCAAGCGTCTTGCTGTCCCGCCACGGCTTGAAGCTGAAGCCCAGCGTATGCATGTCACTGTCGGACCGGATACCGGGATACCGAAAGAGGTCCCAGGTTCCACCGAGGGCCGCGCGACCCTCGAGGATCACGAAACCCTTGTCGGGACAGCGATCTTTCAGATGACAGCCGGCGCCGATCCCAGAGAGACCGGCACCCACGATGACGACGTCGATATGCTCCAATGATTCGACCTTTCCGGGGTGCGCGAGCCAGAGAATAACGGATGCCAGCGTCCCCGCCCGACTCCATTTCATGAGCATCGTCGCATACTTGTCAGATTCTTCGGGCGCCCCGCGAAACGCCTGCAATTTTCCACAGGCTGATTCGTAGAAATAGGAAGGAGCGGTACGAGGAGGCGCGAAATGGCCTATGGGCTGGCTTTGTTGACGCCGTTGGCGGTTGGCCGAGCCGAACGCCGCCTGCGGAGACTTCGAGTAGAATCCGACGCGCACGCCTCGCAGGACGGGCGTCGCGGAGCCATTGGAGCGCGGGTGGAAGAGAGCGCGATCCGGCTGCAGATCGAGCGAGCGCGTGACGGCGACGTCGAGGCCCTCGGAGAACTCTTCGATTCGTTTCGACCTGACGTCCTCCGGCTCTGCGCGAGGATGCTCGCGGGCGTCGATGCCGAGGACTCCGCCAACGAAGCCTTCCAGCGTGCGCAGCTCCGACTAGACGCATACGACCCGACACAGCCGTTCCGGCGTTGGTTGCTCGCGATCGCGGCGAACCAATGCATCGATCGACTCCGTCGGCGAAGTCTGGAGAAGCGCCTCTTCGAGAGCCCCGAGTCGGGCGTCGACGACCTGGCAGGCAACGCGGCAGTCTCGGCCCTCGACGAGCTCGTTCAGAATCAGCGTCAGTCCGCGGTCCGCGACGCCATCGACGGACTTCCCGAGAGATACCGCGCGCCCCTCGTCCTTCGCTATTTCGCCGATCTCGACTACGACGCGATCGGCGCCGAACTCAGTCTCACGCGCTCGCAGGTCGCGACCTCGCTCTTTCGTGCGAAACAGCAGCTTCGCAAGGCGCTCCGAACCGAACAGGAGACCGGCATATGAGTTGTCCCGACGAGCTCACCTGGTCGATCTATACAGATGGCGAACTGCCTTTGAACGAGGTGCGCCAACTCGACATGCACCTCGTGTCCTGCCGAGATTGCCGGCATCGCGTGGTCGCCCTGCGCGAAGAGGTCACGGCGATCGTCGACATGTTCGAGGAGCGCGCCCCCACGACGAGTCGCGCTACGCCGCGAAGCGAACCCGCACCGGAACTCGCCTGGAGTCTGCCTGCCGCGGTCGCCGCGGTGATGACCGTGATCACGATCGGCGGCGTGCTGATCGAACTCCGACTGCCCGGGGTCCTCGACCTGCTCAACCCAAGACGCCTGATGGGAGTCTACGAAATGACCTTCGATGCCGTATTCATGTTGCGCGACCGTTTGCCGGCGCTCTTCGACGTGGCCACCTCGGTCGGCGCGATGGCCGCCGTCTCCGCCCTGGGTTGCGCCGCCCTGCACGCCTTGTCGCGCCGAATCTCGAGGTCGTCCTCGACGCTCTCACTCCTCGTGTTGGTGGTGTTCATCGGAATGCCGAACGAGTCGCGATCCCTCGACCTGAGACACGAAACGGACACGCACATCGGGTCCGAGCAGACCATCTCCGAAACGCTCGTCTGCACGGGTGACGTCGTGACGATCGACGGCAACATCGACGGCGACCTCATCGTGGCCGCAGAACGTTTCTCCCTCCGCGGCACGGTCACCGGCAACGTCATCGCCTTCGGCAAGGAAGTGCAGATCGACGGCCGGATTCACGGCTCGCTCATCAGCGGCGGCGAACAGCTCAACCTCACTGGCCAGGTGGACGGGACCGTCGCCCTCGCCGGCGAACGACTGAATCTCCTCGACGCCGCCCGCATCGGTCGTGACCTGGTGATCTTCGCCGAGGGCGCTCGGATCTCGGGAGAGTCGGCGAGAGACGTGATGTTCCTCGGCGATTGGCTCGAGGTACGCGCGACGATCGGTCGCGACCTCCATGTCCTGGGAGCCGAGCGCATCGCCCTGCTCGACGGCGCAAGCATCGGCCGCGACGTCCGCGGACGCATGTGGGGAGACGATGCGGACCTCGAACAAGCGAGTGGCGCGAGTGTCGCCGGTGAGGTCCAGGTCGATCGGGAATCTCGGATCCGAGACCACTACCTCGCTCACTATCGGCACTCGGGCTTCTACGTGATGGTCCTGGTGGCCGCCGCAGCCGCCTTCCTCTACGGCCTGCTGATCTACTTCCTCGACCCCCGACTCTTCGAGGCCGAAACGCCGGACGGACGCGGTTTCGCGCGTTCGCTCTGGACCGGCTTCCTCGTCTGCCTGGCGGGTCCGGTCGGACTGGCCTTGCTGGCGATGACCGTCGTCGGGATTCCGATCGCAGTGCTCGGGGCGTTCATCCTGATCTCGGCGATCTATACCGCCTGGGTGATCGTGGCCGGCATGATCGGTCGCAGCGTCGTCGCGCCTTCGGGTCCCGGTCTCGGCGCCTTCGCGCCCTCGCTCCTGACGGGTGTCCTCATCCTCAGCGTCCTCGGCGCCCTTCCCTTCGTCGGCGTGGCGGTCCGAATCCTCGCGATGCTCTTCGGACTCGGCTGCCTCTTCGAGCGCCTCCGTGGACTGCACGCTCTGAACCTTCGCGGAATTCGGGGCTGAGGCGCGTCCGTCGACGGCGACGCGAAAGTTCCGGCCTGTGCGGAATTCTCGAAGGGCGATTTCGGAATCCGAGGGAAGAGGCATCAACCTGGCATCTCAGGCTTCCGATTCCCTAGTTCGCAATGGAAAACGATTCGTCGAAGATCAGGGACTCACTCGCCGTTTTTCGCGAGTACATGCGCCTCGAACGCCGCAGGGCTGCCGGTTTGTCCCCTCTGGAATGGGAGCGCTGGCAGTCTCTTCGTAAGCGACTGGATGGCGAGTTCGGCCAGCTGAACGTCCCGGGCGGATGCGCCGGACGTCGAGCCACTCCTCGCGTTCCGACTTCGTTGGTCGTCCGATTCGAGAACCTCGACGAGCTCGGCAGTCTGCTGATGTCGAATCTCTCGCGGGGCGGCGTGTTCATCCCGACGGAGGCGCCCGCCGAGATCGGAGCAAGACTCGTCCTTCGCATCGAAGTCTCGACACCGCCCGACGAGATCCGACTCGAAGGAGAAGTCGTTTCGCGACATGTCGGCCCCGACTTCGCGGTGGGCGACCGCGGCATGGGTCTTCGCTTCACCAACCTCGACGCGTCTGCCCAGGCGGTCATCGACAAACTCTACGATCAGCAATTCGAGCGACACCTCCGGTCAGAATGAGACCGCGGAGCCGTGCCATGCGTCGACGAAGAAAGCTCTCGATCTTTTCGCACTCAGCGGACCACGGGACGAGCCTCGCCTACCTCCTCGGGGCGGTCGTCCCGCTCTTCGCGCTCGGAGTCGTGATCGAGCGCTACGTCCTCGTCACCCTCCAGCCCGGACTCGACACCCAACAGCCACTCGGTCCCACTGCAACGCTGACCCTCTTCGCGAGCATCGCCGCACTCTCCTTCTCCAGTTTCCTGCTTCTGCGACGATTGGTCAGCAAGACGATCTCGGAGAACCGGAGTCTCGCCCTCTACGACCCCCTCACCGGCCTCCCGAATCGGCGCCGGTACCAGGAGAGGCTCGAGCGGGCGATCGCGCGTGCGGAGCGCAGCGGTGAACTCGTCGCCAACTGCTTCATCGACCTCGACGGCTTCAAACGAATCAACGACACGCTCGGTCATCGCGCGGGCGACCAGCTCTTGATGCAGGTCGCACGCCAGATCCTCGGCGTCGTTCGGCCGGACGACTGGGTCGGACGACCGAGTGTCGAGAACGGTGAGCCCGACTGCCCGGTTTCTCGACTCGGCGGCGACGAGTTCACGCTCATTCTCGCTGGAATGGGTGTCGAGCAGGACGCGGGACGCGTCGCCCGACGCATTCTCGAGGCTCTCGACAAGCCCTTTTCCCTCGACGGTCATCAGGTCAACGTCACGGCCAGCATCGGGATCGCCGTCTATCCCCATGATGGGCGAGACGCCGACACGCTCCTCCGCAACGCCGATACCGCCATGTACGCCGCGAAGAACAGCGGCCGAAACGGCTATCAGTTCTATTCGGCTGCGATGAACGAAGAGGCCGAACGCAAGCTCGAACTCGAGCGACGACTTCGACACGCGGTCGCCCACAACCAGTTCTCGCTGGTCTTCCAACCGATTCGTGAGACATCCACGGGCGAGACTCGCGCGGTCGAAGCCTTGATTCGATGGCACGATCCGGATCGAGGCGCCATCTCACCGGACCAGTTCATCCCGATCGCGGAAGACACGGGCCTGATCGTCGGCATTGGATCGTGGGTCCTCCGAGCCGCCTGCGAGCAGAGCTGCCGTTGGCAGGAAATGGGCTTCGAACCGATCCGGATCGCCGTCAACGTTTCCGGACATCAGATTCGTCATCCCAGTTTCGTTGCAGAGGTCGAGGCTGTTCTGCGCGACACCGGGCTCTCCCCCGAACAGCTCGAACTCGAGATCACGGAGAGCACGATCATGCAGCAGGATGAAGTGACCGACCGGGCATTCGCCGACCTCCAGGCGATCGGCGTACCGGTTGCCCTCGATGATTTCGGGACGGGCTACTCGTCACTGTCCTACCTGAGACGCTTTCGCATCAGCCGGCTCAAGATCGATCAGTCCTTCGTCGCCAGGATTCCCGACGATCCCGAGGACATGGCCGTCACGGCGGCGATCGTCGCGATGGCTCACCAACTGCTGATACCCGTCGTAGGTGAGGGTGTCGAGACGATCGCGCAGGCCCAGTCGCTCACCGAGCTGGGCTGCGACGAAGTCCAGGGCTTCCTGTTCAGCAAGCCGCTCACGCCGGTCGAGTTTGAAAAGTTCATGACACGCGAAAAAGACGCGCAGGTCGAAGCGACCTAGCGGCGGTACGCGTGCCGACGAATCAGGACATCATTCCCCTGTGAATACGGGTTTGCGCTTCTCGAGGAAGGCCTGCATCCCCTCGCGCTGATCCTTCGTCCCCATTGTCGCCATCACCGCACGTCGCTCTTCGGCGAGGCTCTCCTCGAGGGTCATGTGCTCGGCCGTGACCGCGACCTTCAACACGCCCGCCACGGCGAGCGGCGGCATCGCGGCGAGCTCCCGCGCGATGTCTCGCGCACGCTCCTTCAGCTCTCCCCGCGGCCAGACTTCGTTCACGAGGCCCAGGCGAAGCGCCTCGGGACCCGAGATCTTCTTCGCGCGGAGGATCATGTCGAGTGCGGCGTCGCGACCGATACATCGCGTGAGGCGCGCGCTCCCGCCCCAGGCCGGCACGCTCCCCAGGTCCATCTCGGGCAGCCCGATCTTGCAGCCCTCCTCCGCCGCCACACGGAAATGGCACGCGAGAGGAAGCTCGAGGCCACCGCCCAGGCAATAGCCGAAGAGCACCGCGATCGACGGCTTGCCGAGGTTCTCGATCGCCGACAGCACTCGCAGACGCTGATCGAAGACGGCGTCGATGCTGCCCTTCTCCTGAACCGCCGTCGGCAACTGCTTCAGATCCATGCCGACCGAGAAGTTGACGTCCCCGGCGCCGGCGAAGACCAGGGCCCGCACCTCCCGGTCCGCGGCCAATTCGGGAATGAGCTCCTCGAGCTCGTCCATGAAGGCCACGCTCATCCGGTTGATCGGCGCGTCATCGATCGTAATCGTCGCGATGCCTTCGGACCTATCGAGCGATAGCGCTGAGTCCACTTGCTGCTTCGTCACTTCCATGATTCCTCGCTGGATCGCCGATCGCGAAGGCACGGTACGCCCGTACCGCTGACTTCGAATCGGCCCATGATGCTCGCTCGTCGCGCCGGCAAGAGAGAATAGCCCCAGACCCCGGCTTCATCAGACTTCTCCGAGCATAGAAACCCGGCCGCCTCTCGACCTTCGCAGCCGAACGCGTCCCGTCGAGACTGCTAGCTTTGGCCATATGACGAAGACCCATCGACCGATCCTGGCTTCGCTCCTCGTCTCGACCGTCCTGGTCGTCTCCCCTGGATTCAGCGAGCCGAAGGGTGGACCTACCGCGCCACAGTCTTCGCCCGACGCTCGGAAGGACGAGGCCGCACCCGTTCCGTCCGCAAGGCCTGACCTGAACGGAACCTGGCGCGCCTTCGGTCGCGCGAACGACGATCTCGAGCACCATCCGGCCCGAGCGGCTCGGGCCTTTCGCCGTGGGCCCGCCGGGCCCGTCCCGGCCAAGGACGTCGTCGCGCTGGGTGCCGTCGGTGCCGTACCCGCCAGCCTCGGCGTCGTCGTCGACGGTCCGATTCCCTACAAGCCGGAGGCGCTCGAGAAGCGCGAGGAGAACCGGAGGAACTGGCTCACGCTCGACCCCGAGATCAAGTGCTATCAGCCGGGCATTCCTCGCGCTACGTACATGCCCTACGCCTTCCAGATCTTTCACAACGACGACGCGATCTTCTTCGCCTACGAATACGCCGGCGCGGTGCGCAGCATCCACCTCGTCGATCCCGGCCCGGCACCGATCGACTCCTGGATGGGACAATCCGTCGGACGCTGGGACGGCGACACCTTCGTCATCGAAACCACCGGACAGAACGATCAGACGTGGCTGGATCGCGCCGGCAATTTCCACAGCGACCGACTCCGCGTCGTCGAACGGTTCTCCGATATCCGGGTGAACACGATGACCTATGAAGCCACGCTCGAAGACGCGAACGTCTTCACCAGACCCTGGACCCTCCGCATGACGCTCTATCGCCTTTCGGGCGCCGACGCGCAGCTCCAACAGTTCAACTGCGTCGAGTTCGTCGAAGAGCTGCTCTACGGCCATCTGCGCAAGAAACCGCTGGACTGAGGGCACGCTCGATGGCACGCATCATGAGACTCTCCATCCTGCTGACGACGATCACGGCGACCTTCGCCATGGCGGCGCCGATCGAGGGCGAACCGTACGCGTCGCCCCGGCTTGCGTGGGGCGCCCCCGACCTCCAGGGCACCTGGACGAATGCCACGATCACGGGACTCGAGCGCTTCGACGAGATCGACCGGCTCGTCCTGACGCCAGAAGAAGCGCTCCGAATCGAAGAGGGCAGCGCCGACTTCATGTCCTCCTACGACGAGCTACCGGAGGGCGAGCTGCCCGCCGGCGAGGACGTCGGTGGGTACAACACCTTTTGGATGGACCCGGGCAAGCGACTCGCGCGGGTGCGCGGGGAGATTCGAAGCAGCCTGATCGTCGAACCCGAAGACGGCGAACTTCCCTATTCCTGGCGGGGTTACTACCGGCTCCTCAAGCGATTCTGGAGCTTGCGAAGCTACGACGATCCAGAGACGCGGCTCCTCGGCGAGCGCTGCGTCGTGGGCTTCGGCTCGACCGGTGGCCCGCCGATGCTCCCGGTCCTCTACAACAATCACTACCAGATCGTGCAGTCACCCGGCTTCGTCGTCATCCTCGTCGAGATGAATCACGATGCCAGGATCATTCGCATCGACGGCGAGCGGAGACCCGACGTCATCCGTCCCTGGCTGGGCGACTCGATCGGACACTGGGAGGGCGACACCCTCGTCGTCGAGACGACACAGTTCCATCCGGACCAGAGCTTCCGGGCGTCGCTCCGACATTTTCTCTATCTGTCGCCCGACGCGAAGGTGATCGAGCGATTCACGCGGGTCGATGACGGAGAGATCCTCTATGCGTTCTCGGTCGATGACCCGACGACGTACACCGAAGTCTGGAGCGCGGAGATCCCGATGCTCGCCGCGAAAGGTCAGATCTACGAGTACGCTTGTCACGAGGGGAACTATTCACTCTCGGGCATGCTCTCCGCTGCACGCGATGAGGACTAGGGAAGGATGACCATGAGACTGAACCGCTTCTTGCATCTAGCCGTACTCGCGAGTCTCGGCGCGTGGGTCGTGGCCCATCCGATCTCGACCGCCCTCGCCCATCATTCCTTTACGGCGGAGTTCGATGCGGACGCGCCGGTCCTGTTGCAGGGCAAAGTGACGCGGGTGGAATGGATCAATCCGCACGCTTGGATCCATCTCGACGTTACGAGCGAGGATGGAAAGACCCAGGCATGGATGGTCGAGGGCGGCACGCCGAACACCCTCCTGCGAGCGGGCATCAACAAGAACACCGTCGCCATCGGAACGGAGATCGTCGTCCGCGGCTACCAGGCCAAGGACAAGGCCTGCAATCCAGCGTGCAAGGCGAACGGACGCGACATCACCTTCAAGGATGGAAGGAAGCTCTTCATGGGCTCGTCGGGGACGGGCGCGCCGCGAGACGGCGCGGATCCGAGAGAGCGAAAGCGCAATAAGTAGAGCCTGAGACAATCACGACAACCCATCGCCGAGACTAGGAAAATCCGATCCACCGCCCGGCCGCTGCCACGGTCGTCCAGAGCGCGATCGAAGACCCGCCGAGCAGCCTCGCCCGTCCGACTCCCAGTTCGCGCGAGTCACGGATGCGCCGATTTCGCACGCTCCAGGTGAAGAGGAGTGCCAGAGCGAGCGCGCCCATCTTCACCCAGAACGCCTGGCTCCAATAACATTTCACCGCCTCCGAAAGGAAGAGCGGGATCCCTGTCGCGAAGAGCGTAGCGATCGCGCCGAGGAACCAGGGGCGCGACTCCGCCAGGAGGTAGCGCGCTTCGCGATCGGGAAAGGCGAGACCCAGCAACCGGAGATCGACGACGAGAACCGCGCCGCCGAGCCCCGCCAGACCGAGCAGGTGGACCGCCTCGACGACCGGAAAGAGCCAGATCGAATCCGCCATCGTCTGACCGACGAAGGTGAGCTCGAGACGGTCGAACACGTCGTAGAGCGTCATTCAGCCACCCACGACACAGCCCGCCACCCAATTGATGAAGTCGGTCTGCGGCTGATTGTCACAGTCGAACCAGTTGTACGCGATCATTCGCCCCGTCACGATGACGACCGTCCAGGACACGAGGGAGACCGCGCCCGCGAGTCGTATACGGCGCGGCGGTACCGGGTCTCGGTCCCATGAGGATCGATCGCGCTGCACGCGCCGATGGAAGAGCAAGGCGTTGATGCCGGCGACGACGAGCATCCCGACCTTCACACGAAAGAACACGCTGGTAAACGTGCGAACGGGAATCGCGTAGAAGAGAAGCGCACCCGTCGTCACCATGATGACGAACCCGACGACGGTCCAGGGCAGCAGCCGGCTCGTCACTTCCGAGATCGGAACGTCGCGAAAGACCCAACCGACGAGTCGGAGATCAACGAAGAGCACCGTCCCCACGAAGAGCATGATCGAGAGCACGTGTGTCGTCTCGACCAGCGGATACATGTAGAGCGATTCGTGCAGGGCGATGCTCCACTCGGTCCGCGCCAGCCATTCGCAGAACTGCATCAGGGACATTCGCCCCTCCCCCACGTCGCGAGTTCAGCAGCTCGCCGAGTCATCGCGCGCCGTTCGTTCCGCTGACTTGCACCATGAATCGATCGTGGCAAGCGCGACAAGCCTGGTAGACCTCGCCGCCCGCATCGAAGAGCGCGCTCGCGTCGCGAGCTTCGGCCGCCTCGATCGCCTGCCGACCGGACGTGATCAGCGCCTCGGAAAACGCGACCCAATCGGGCCCGAGCGCTCTTCCGGGCATCATCAGAAGGTTGCCCGATTCCGCCACGACGACCGCGTTCGACCGGACAGCCGTCCAGCCTTCCTCGCTCGTGGGAGAGAGATCCGTCTCACCCTCCTCTGTGATGATGAAGCCCGCGGAGTCCCAGATCGCGTCGGCGGCGGGATCGAGGATCGAGAGCATCACTTCCTTCACGCTCGCGACCGAGCGATAGGCGGGCTCGGCCTCGGGAACCTGGGCGCCCGGCGCGACCGGATCGGATCGGCACGCGAGGAGGAAGGCGCAGAGGATCACGATGACGCGAGTGCTGCGTGACATCACTCGATCATACACGCGACAGCTCGCGATCCATCGCGGATTGGCTCGACAACTCGTAGAGAGGGAGAGTCGCAAGGCTCGATGGCGACGCTCCGGTTCGGATCGCCGAGATCGCGAGGCGCCTTCTAGCGACGAGCAAGACGCGTCCACGTCGACTGCTCACGTTCCGCGACGTGTTGCTCGCCGAGTTCGACCGTCAGGCAGCAGAACTCCAGCTGAAGGAAGTTTGGATCCCGGAAGTAGATCGACTGGCACCATCCGTGGTCGACGATGCCCCGGATCTTCACGCCCTTCGCTTCGAGTTCTTCCTGCTTCGCAGCCAGTTCGAGCGAATCGGCGACCTTGAAGGCGAAGTGATACATGCCCTCGCCCGTTCCCAGGCCTCGGTTGATTCCCGTGTCGAAATCCGCCGACACGCCGGGGACCTCGTTCGCCTCCATGAAGGCGATGAGTTCCCCTTCGCCGACGTCGAAGAACGCGTGACGAATGGTGGCGGCACCATCGATCTGGATCGTCTCGCAGACCACGGCCGGAAAGCCGAGCACGCGTTCGTAGAAATCGAGGGTTGCTTCCATGTCGTGGGTGGCGACGCCTATGTGATGGATGCCTCGATTCATGGAATGACCCTCGCCCGGTTGTCGTTCAGCGTAGCGAACGAGCGGGAATGGCTATCGTCGCTGGCGATATCGAAGCCTGAACAGCGCGCCTGGCGAACAGATCCGACTTCGACACGAACCGAAAGGTGGCTCCGATGAATCGACTGACTGGAAGACTCGCGCTCGTCACGGGCGCCGCTTCGGGGATCGGACGCGCGACGGCCATCCGCCTCGCCGCCGAAGGTGCTTCCGTATGTTGCGCGGACCTGCAGAGCGATGCTGCCCGAAGCACGGCGGACGAGATCTCGCAGAACGGTGGGAAGGCGCATGCCCTCGCGCTCGATGTGTCCGACCTCGCGGCCTGCGAGCGCGCGGTCTCCGAGTCCGCCGACCTCCTCGGCGGTCTCGACCTGCTCGCGAACGTCGCGGGGATCTTGCGCCCGGGACACACACACGAGCAGGATGCGAGCGTCTTCGACCAGACGATCTCGGTGAACCTGGCCGGGACCTTCTACATGTGTCGATCCGCCCTCCCGCGACTCCTCGAGTCCGGCGGCGCGATCGTCAACATCGCCTCGGCGGCCGCATTCCAGGGCGTCCCCTACAACGCTGCATATTGCGCTTCGAAGGCCGGCGTGGTCGGGCTCACGCGCTCCCTCGCCTCCGAGTACTCACGTCGCGACGTTCGGGTGAACTGCATCTGCCCGGGCGCCGTGCTGACGCCGATGACCCTGGCGGGCTTCCCCGTCGAAGGACTCGACCCGGCCCTCATGGCGCGCATCGCGCCGCAGCTGCCGAGGATCGGAACGCCCGAGGACATCGCCGCACTCGTTGCCTATCTTGCCTCGGACGAAGCGGGCTACGTCACGGGCTCTGCGATCACGATCGATGGGGGACAGCTGGCCTGAATCGCCGCCCTGACTCTCACCCCGTTGCTCGCTCTGCTCTTCGCTCTGAATCTCGCTCATTCGCCGGGAGAACGCGCTGCTCATGGATCCCTTCGCACCCGCGACGCTCGGACCGATCACGCTCCGCAACCGCGTCATCAAGTCGGCCACCTTCGAAGGCGTCATGCCCGATGGGCTCGTGACGGAAGAACTGATCGAATACCACCGCAAGGTCGCTGCCGGTGGCGCGGGTATGAACACCGTCGCCTACGTAGCCGTCTCGCCCGGCGGACGCACGAATTCAGGCTGTATCTGGATGCGCGACGAGGCCGTTCCGGGCCTCCGGCGTCTTACCGACGCGATCCACGCCGAGGGAGGAAAAGCTTCGGCGCAGATCGGTCACGCCGGACTCGTCGCCGACTCGCGTTCGAATGGCGTCGACGGACTCGCCCCTTCGAAGCGCTTCAACCCCCTTTCCATGAACATGACGCCCGCCGCGACCGAAGCCGACCTCGAGCACGTCATCGAAGACTTCGCGCGCACGGCGCGGGGCTGCGAAGCCGCCGGCTTCGACGCGATCGAGATCCATCTCGGGCATAGCTACCTGCTGAACTCCTTCCTCGCCCCGGGGCTCAACAAGCGAAGCGATCGCTGGGGCGGTTCACTCGAGAATCGCGCGCGGCTGTCGCGCGAAGTATTGCGCGCGGTCCGCGACGCCGTGGGTCATCGACTCGCGATCATTGCCAAGCTCAACATGATCGATGCGATCTCGGGAGGACTGAAGCCGGACGAGAGCCTCGAGGTCGCGAAGATGATCCAGTCGGACGGAAGTCTCGACGCGTTCGTCCTGACCGGCGGCAGCAGCCTGGGCAATCCGATGTTCCTGTTCCGCGGCGACGCGCCCCGAAAGGAGTTCGCCGCGAACCTGCCCTTCGTCCTGCGTCTGGGGTTCAAGATGATCGGCCGCCGGTTCATGCCGGACATGCCCTTCGAAGAGGCCTACTTCGAGCCGCTGGCCCGACGCTTTCGTGACGAACTCGAGCTTCCCGTGATCCTCCTCGGCGGGGTCAACAAACTCGAAACGATCCAGCGCGCACTCGACGATGGCTTCGCGTTCGTGCAGATGGGTCGCGCGCTGCTGCGTGAACCCGACCTCTTGAAGAAGATGCAGAGCGGCATCCAGAGCGAGGGTGTCTGTATCCATTGCAATCGCTGTATGCCAAGCATCTATACGGGCACGCGCTGCGTGCTCATCGATCCCGACCCTATCGCCGGAGGCCCGCCAGTCGCATGAACGCACGAAACGTCCGACCCATCCTCGCGCCTTCGCAAAGACCGTTGCGAACCCGACTCGTGCTGCTCGCGAGCCTCGCGCTTCTGGCTCTCAGTCAATCGGCCTGTCGCGAAGAGGCACCGCCCCCGCCGCCCACGCCCGACGTCGCCACCACGCGAACGACGGCACTCGGAACGCTCGTCGGTTTCGAGAGCGAGGATGGCGCGCATGTCTGGAAGGGGATTCCCTTTGCGGCACCGCCGGTCGGAAATCTTCGCTGGCGAGCACCTCGACCTCCTGCGGCCTGGGAGGGCACGCTCGAGACCCTCGAATTCCAGTCGCCCTGCATCCAGTACGCGGGCCCGGCCGGGCAGCGAGAGGGACTCGAAGAAACCGATACGCGTGGCAGCGAAGACTGCCTCTATTTGAACGTGTTCGCCCCGCCCTCGCCGGTCGACGCCGTTCCGGCCGGAGACGACCGCCTACCGGTCATGCTCTGGATTCACGGAGGCGGCAATACGATCGGTGATGCGCTCGTCTACGACGCGAGCCGACTCGCCATCGGCCAGTCGGTCATCGTCGTGACGATCCACTATCGACTGGGCATCTTCGGCTGGTTTGCGCGCGAAGAACTCGCCGCCGCGGACGCCTCCCTCGACGACCGATCGGGCAACTTCGGAACCCTCGACGCGGTCGCGGCCCTTCGATGGGTCGAGCAGAACATCGGCGCCTTCGGAGGCGATCCGGATCGCGTCACGGTCTTCGGCGAGTCGGCGGGCGGCTCGGACACCTTCGCCATGCTCGTCTCGCCTCGCGCCGCCGGACTCTTCCATCGCGCGATCGTCCAGAGTGGCAGTGGCGACACGATGGACATGAGCGAGGCGCGGAATCCCGTCGACGCGATGCCGGCCGGGGACCCTCGAAGCTCGAGCGAGGTTCTCTGGGCGCTGCTCGTCGCCGATGGCACCAGCGACGACCGCGACTCTGCGCGAATGCATTCGGGCAGCATGACCTCGGACGAGATCGCCGCGTACTTGCGGGGCAAGACGCCGACCGAGCTGCTCTCGATCTATGACGGCGCGCTCGGCGGCATGTACCGCACGCCGATGCTCCTCCGGGATGGACACGTCCTACCGAGTGTCGACGCGCGCGAGGCCTTCGCCCGGGGCGACTACAACGCCGTGCCCGCCATCTTCGGAACGAACCGGGACGAGATAAAGCTCTTCCAGGCGTTTGGCTCACCCTATGTCGCGCGGCTCGGGCCAATGCCCCTCTGGTTCAAGAACGAACGGATGTACGACCTCGGGGCGGAATACAGTACGAAGATGTGGAAGCTGAGGGGCGTCGACCAGGCCTCACGCGCGATCAGCGGTGCGGGTCGCTCACCCGCCTGGGGCTATCGCTTCGATTGGGACGAAGAGGGAAGCCTGCTCTGGGTCGATCTGTCTCGACTGCTGGGCGCGGCACACGCCCTCGAGATCCCCTTCGTCTTCGGACGTCTCTCGCTCGGGCCCGTCACGGACAACGTCTTTCCGGAATCCAGCCTGCCTGCGGCAGAGAAACTCTCCGACAGCATGATGTCCTACTGGGGCCAGTTCGCGTACACGGGCGATCCGGGACGCGGGCGGGCGGGCGACCAGCTGGAATGGAAGCGATGGACGAAGGACGAGGGACGCTTCATCGTCTTCGACACGGACGCGGACGGCGGAATTCGCATGTCGGACGAGACGCTCACACGCAAGAGCCTGCTGGCGCAACTCGCAAACAACGAGCGTTTCGAGGCCGACCTCGAGCGCTGTGAGATCTATGCCGACTTCGTGCGCTTCGGTCGCCAGTTCACTCGAGAGGAATACGCGACGATCGAGGGCGGACTCTGCAAGGATCAGCCGATCGACTGAGTTCCGATCGGCTCATTCCGCGCGACTCGCCTCGATCGCTTCGCATGCGCGTTCGCGGCAGACCCCGAGGATCTCTTCGGCGAGGTCGTCGTCCGCGACGCCGCGAGCGAGACTGATTCCCCCGACGCAGAGCGCGACCGCTTCGAGCGCCCGGGCACGAGCCTCCGCCGGACTCGCCGACACGTGCGCGACGAGTTCGGCCGTCAACGCCTCGACCTGGTCGGCATAGGCTCGCTTCGCCGCCCGATCCCGCCTCGGTACTTCGTTCGTCAGCGACGCGAGGATGCAGCCGCGCCCGACCGCTTCGCGGTTTGCCGGATCGAGATAGCCGCGGATCACGGTGCGAGCATCCCGCGCGCTCCGCACACGCCGAACGAAGTCGGATTCACGCCGCAGGACCTCGGCGAAGAGCGCCGCCTTGGACTTGAAGTGGGCGTAGAAGCCGCCGCGCGTCAGTCGAGCCGTCGCCATGATCCGCTCGATCCCGACGCCGTCGTAGCCCTTCTGGCGGAAGAGTTCTGCTGCCTTGTCGAGGATGCGCTGGCGCGTCTCGTCCTTGTGGGTCGCTGTATATCTCATTGTATGTTGACCATCATACTACAAGGACCTAGGCTCGCCACCCACGAGGGAGAACGAGACATGTCCGAGATGCGGCTCTTCCAGTTCCAGGGTTCCCACTTCAACGAGAAGGCGAGATGGGCGCTCGACCTGAAGCGGGTGCCCCATGACGTGACGTCGCTCCTGCCGGGACCGCACATGCCCGTCATGAAGAGGCTGACGGGCGGAAGCGAAACGCCTGCCCTCGTCGACGGCGAGACGGTCGTCGCGGGGTCGACCAGTATTCTCGAACACCTGGAGCGACGCTTTCCCGAGCCCGCCCTCTTCCCGACGGATCCTTCCGAGCGCGAGCGTGCTCTCGAGATCGTCCACCACTGGGACGCCGAGGTCGGACCGGCCGTACGCCTCGTCAAGTTCTTCGACGTGCTCGAAGCCGACTACGTCCTGGGCACCTTCGGAAAGGGCAAGTCGCCTTTCGTGCGCTCCGCCTATCGGCTCGCATTTCCCGTGATCAGCCGAGTGATGATGAACAAGATGCAGATCAGCGCGGAGAATGCCGTCATCGCTCGGGACATCACTCGAGGCGCCTTCGATTTCGTCGCCAAGGAATCGGAGACGACGGGCTATCTCGTCGGGGATCGTTTCACGGTCGCCGATCTGACCTGTGCGGCGCTGCTCATGCCCTGTGTTCCCGTCTCGGAATGGGGTGGGCCGCAGGATGCCGAGACCGAGAAGAACCGCGTCTTCCTCGAAGCCTGGGCGGATCATCCCGGAGCGGAGTGGGTCCGGGAGATCTATCGGCGTCATCGGCGCGACTGACGATCTGTCCTGCGGCCGGCCCGCCGCAGGACGGCATCTCGCGCCCCGACCTCTCGCCGATCGCGTCCCGCGCTCGGCGAGAGAGGATCAACCGCCTGTCGAACCATGACGCAGGTCAGTTGTCGAAGTAGCGTGCCTTCGTGACCTTGCTGGCTCGGAACTCGATGATCGCGATGTAGTCCTTGCGCGGGCCGGAGCCCATTCCGACGCCGCCGCCCATGCCGCCGCCGCCGCCGATACCGCCGCCACCGCCGACCCCCACCGAGATTCCGGGCCGCGACTTCGTGTAACCCCAGAGAAGGGTCTCACCGCCCTCGACGACCTCGGTCGAAGTCTCGTCCGGCTTGCCGAGCGCCATGCGGACCATCTGCTGATCGAATCCGATGTCGACCTTGCCGGCACGGATCTTCTCCTGAGTCTCCGGCGGGTAGGTATCGAAGAGCTCTTGTTCCTTCTCGATCCGTGAAGCGGGCGTCGACGCGCATCCGAGTGCGACGAGGCTGGCAAGGACCAAGAGCAGGATCGGAAGCCTTCGTGTGCGTGCCTTCATGGTTCGGTTCTCCTTGACGCCCGAGCGGCGAGGTTCATGCCCCGCCGATCGAGGGAGCATATCCGTTTCGAGCTGCGAACGCGCTCATTCGGCGAGTTCCAGTTGGCGTCGATAGAAATTCGTATCGATCGGCATCAGCGGAAAATCTGACGGGAGCGCGTCGCGATCGATCGAGACGAAGCCATTCTTCTCATAGAAGCGATGGGCGGCGTGGAGGATCGAGAGCGTGCCCAGGTAGATTTCGCCAATCTCGTTCTCGCCACACCACGACACGGCAGTATCGAGCAGCCTTCGCGCGATCCCCCACGCAGGCCCCCGTCGATCGCTGCGCACGAACATCTTTCGAAGCGCTGCACGTCCTGCGCCGAAATCGATCAGCGCGATCGTCCCCGCCAGCCTGGGCGCCTCCGGCGGTCCGTCGAGCGCGAGCCAGAAGCCACCCGCGGCCTGATAGAAACTCGGGATCTCGAGCAGATCCGGTTGGTCCTCGAGCGTCACGTCGACGGCGAACTCGCCTCTCTGGATCCCGAGGATCAGCTCTGAAACGTCCTTGGTGAAGCGAGGCGAAAACGGCTGCACGTCGATTCGCACCTCGGACCGGACTCCCAGATCATCCGTCACGTCGCCATACCCCCTCGCCCCTTCGAGACCGATTGCCCGGTGATACGATATGCGGTCATGGAACAAGACGCATGGCTCGCCCAGGTTTCCGAAGTCACGATCGAGCCCGACCTTCCGATCTGCGACCCCCATCATCATCTCTGGGATCATCCAGAGCGCCGCTACCTGCTGGACGAACTCCTGGCGGATGTGGGAAGCGGCCATAACATCGTCTCCACCGTCTTCGTCGAATGTTCGAGCATGTACCGGGCGGACGGCCCGGAGGCCATGCGCCCCGTCGGCGAGACCGACTTCGTGAACGGGATCGCCGCCATGACGGCGAGTGGGGGTTACGGACCGATCCGTGCTTGCGCGGGCATCGTCGGCTTCGCCGATCTCAATCTCGGTCGCGCCGTCGGCGAAGTTCTCGATGCGCACCTCCAGGCGAGCTCCCGATTCCGCGGCATTCGGCATGCGGCCGGATGGGACGCGAGCGAAGAGATCCGGAACTCACATACGGATCCCTTCGCCGGAATGCTCGCCGACCCTGTCTTCCGCGAAGGCTATGCGGAGCTGAGGGACCGCGACCTGTCCTTCGAAGCGTGGCTCTACCACCATCAGATCCCGCAGTTGATCGACCTGGCCGAGGCGTTCCCCGAGATTCCGATCGTCTTCGACCACTTCGGCGGTCCGCTCGGAATCGGCCCTTATGCGAACAACCGCGAGGAGATCTTCGACGATTGGCAGGGGAACGTTTCGAATCTCGCGAACTGCCGGAACGTCTCCGCCAAGCTCGGAGGCCTGTTGATGCCGATCAACGGTTTCGGATTCCACAAACGCGAGACGCCAGCGACCTCCGACGAAATCGTCGAAGCGACCGGACGTTACTACCGGCACGTCATCGAATGCTTCGGAGCGGAGCGCTGCATGTTCGAGAGCAACTTCCCCGTCGACAAGCAGAGCTGCTCCTATGCGGTGCTCTGGAATGCCTTCAAGAAGATGGTCTCGGACGCCTCGACGACCGAGAAGGCGCTGCTCTTCCATGACACCGCAGCGCGCGTCTACAGGCTGGCTCCGCCACCCGACTGAAGACGCGGGAATCCGCTCAGCCGCCGCGCCCGTCCTGCCGATCCGGACGGGAGCGGACAACTCGAGCGGAGGCACCACGATGGGAAATGCCAAGGGAACAGTCCTGATCGGACCTGCCAAGTATCTGCGAACGCGCAAGGAAGAATCGCGGAAGATCCTTCCGGAAGAACTACACCACTACCTCGAAGAGCGTGTCTCTCCCGCATCCTGGTATCCCGAGTCGGACGCGATCGCACTGATTCGCGCGCTCATGCAGCTGATGCCCGGCCAGGAGGACGAAGTTCTCGAAGGCTTCGGTGTCGTCACCGCGCGAGAACTGGGCAACGGTGTCTATTCGCATCTCGTCAAGGACGGCGCGTCGGCGGGCAGTACGTTCGCGCTCTGGGCGTCGATGCACGACACGGGCGAACTGACGGTCGACTTCGAAGACACGCACAAGATGGTCTTCCGACTCGTCGGCTACGACCACACCAGCCGAGAGATGTGCGCGATCATCGGATCGTACCTCCAGGAAACGATTCGCATGGGCGGCCGGAACGCGAGTATGGAAGATATTGCTTGCACCCTCTCTGGCGAGCCCGCCTGCAGTTGGCGGGCGACCTGGTAGGCACCAACCGTCAGACCTCGACGCCCGCATCTCTCAGGATCGCGATCAACGTTCGTCGCAGGATCGCACGCGCCTGATCCACGGAATGCCCTCGAATCCATCGCATCGTCTCCCAGAGGAGCGGCGCGAGCGAGGCCGCCATCGCATCGATGATCTCACCGCGAGTCTCGGGGGCGAGCCCCTCGAGTTCACGATCGAAGAGCCGCTCGACTTCCGCGCGCTGATGCTCGATCGCGTTCGTGGAGAGGCGGACCGCCTGATCGACGGTGGAGCCGACCAACGCCTGCACCGTCAGCGACCGCGTGAACATCGCCGTCGCTTCGAGAAACTCCGTATGCATCTCGACCAGACGTTCGACCCGGCGCGCGACGGGTTCGCGATCGGAGATCTCGACCAGGAGCGGCGCACAGCGCTCCATCCCGACGTCCACGACCGCGTCGTAGAGTTCCGAAAGGTCGGCGAAATGGTTGAAGATCGAGCGCCTCGAAAGGCCCGCGCGCTTGGCGACCTCGTCCGCACTCGGCTGGAGGACACCCTCCTGGATCAGATCCAGGCAGGCCTCACAGATCGCCAGCTTCGAACGCGCGGTTCGACTCTGTCGACCATCCAACACTTCCGCCGTGGCGAGGGAGACCGAAGCCATCGGACTATTCGACTTCCATGCCCTTCAGGTCGTCCGCGGCGCGCCAATCCTCGAGGATCTTGAAGAACTCGATCGAGCCGCCGCCGTAGAAGCCGTTCTGAGCGCTCAACTCCGAGGTCTTGCCCTCGTTGTTGTAGTAGCCCGGCGTGCAGTTCTCGAGGAAGTCTCCGGCGTTGCGGGCCTTGTCGATGCACTGCTGCACCCATGCGGCCTCGGCCTCCTCCGAGACCTCGACCTTCTGGACGCCCTTTTCCGCGGCCTTCGTGATGATGTACGAGAGATGCTTCGCCTGCTCGTCGAGCAGATGCGGGTAGCTCGCGGTGAACCCGGCCTGGGGATTCGACATGAAGTAGCAGTTGGGGAAACCGCGAACGTGCATCCCGTGCAGCGTCCGCACACCCTCCTCCCACTTCTCGGTCAGGCTCTGGCCGTCCCGGCCATAGAGTTCCATTCCGGCACGGCGCGAGAACCCCGTCCCGACTTCGAAGCCACTGGCGTAGATCAGACAGTCGAGTTCGTACTCGTGACCGTCGACGACCACACCCTTCTTCGTGATGCGCTCGACGCCCACGCCCTTGGTGTCGACGAGCGTCACGTTGGGCCGATTGAAGGTATCGAGATACTCGTTGTGAAAGCAGGGTCGCTTGCAGAACTGCCGATAGAAGGGCTTCAGCGCCTCGGCCGTCTCGGGGTCGCTCACGATCGAATCGACCCTGGCCCGGATCTCTTCCATCTTCTCGAAGTCGGCGAGCTCGACCGCCTTCGCGATGCCCTCGGGCGACATGTCGGTCGACTTCCCCTGCTGCATTCCGACGATCAGCTTGGCGATCAAGTCGGTCCAGCCGTCCATCACGAGATCCTCGGGCTGCGGGATGCCCGAGACCAGCGAATTGAAGTTGTCCATCCGATGCTTGTGCCAACCGGGCTTGAGCGACTTCTCCCATTCGGGATCGGTCGGCGGGTTGTCCTTCACGTCGATCGAAGACGGCGTTCGCTGGAACACGTAGAGATGCTCGGCGAACTCACCCGTATGGGGCACGCACTGCACGGACGTCGCGCCCGTTCCGATGATGCCGACACGCTTGCCCTTCAGCCCGGTCAGATTTCCTTCGGAATCGCCGCCGGTGTACTCGTAGTCCCATCGGCTGGCGTGGAAGGTATGTCCCTCGAAGTCTTCGACCCCGGGAATGCCCGGCAGCTTCGGTCGGTTGAGGGGACCCGTCGCGAGACAAAGATGATGTGCCTTCATCCGATCGTTGCGGTTCGTCGACACGATCCATCGCGACGACTCTTCGTCCCAGCGGAGCTCCGTCACGCGCGTCTGGAAACAGACGTCACGATAGAGATCGAATTTGCCGGCGATCGCCTGGCTGTGCTCCAGGATTTCGCGACCGAAGGCGTACTTCTCCTTCGGCACGTAGCCGACCTCTTCGAGGAGCGGGAGATACGTGTAGGACTCGATGTCGCAGGCGATGCCGGGATAGCGATTCCAGTACCAGGTGCCACCGAAATCCGAGGCCGGATCGAGGATCCGAATGTCCTCCACACCCTGCTGTCGCAATCGCGCACCGGCGAGGAGACCGCCGAAACCGCCGCCGATCACGAGGACTTCGACCTCGTCCGTGAGGGGCTCGCGTTCGAATCCGGGCTCGGCGTAGGGATCGTCGAGAAAGTGTTCGAACTTCCCCTGGATCTCGATGTACTGCTCGTTTCCCTCTTCCCGAAGACGCTTGTCGCGCTCCTGTCGGTACTTCTCGCGCAGCGCATCCGGATCGAAGCCGGCGTCCGATGCGGCCTGGTTGGCGGTTTCTTCCACGGTTCGATCGTCCTGGTCGCTTGCCATCGTTTCGGGTCTCCTCGTTGCGGGCGCGACAATTATTGCACTCGGAGTGCAAATTCGCCATCCTCCTTCTCATGGCCGAAGCAGTGACGGAATCGATCGGATCGGGACGCCGCCCAGAGCCCAGCTGGCACGGCGCGGACCCAGCGGACCCCCGCTACCTGGACGACCCCTACCCCATCTACCAGCAGCTCCGCGGATCCCATCCCGTGAGCCTCACGCCGGACGGCGTCTGGCGCCTGACCCGCTACCAAGATTGCCTTCGCATGCTGCGCCTGAAGAGCGCGGGCATGCGCCGAACCGACGGCCGAATGCCGGGACAGAGCGACGAGGAAGCCGCGGAAGAGCGCGGTCAGTTCATGCTGCTCACGGATCCGCCGAAGCACACGCGCCTTCGGAAGCTCGTCTCGAAGGCCTTTACGCCGCGGTCGATCTCGGCCTGGCGACCGCGCATCGAAGCCGTGACCGACGAACTGCTCGACCGCGTCGAGAAGAGTGGCGAGATGGATCTGATCGCCGACCTCGCCCTGCCCGTCCCCGCGACGCTCATCTGCGAGATGCTGGGTGTTCCGGTCGAAGACCGCGACACGTTCACGGAATGGACTGCGGATGCGACGCACGGACTCGCGCTGCGCCGCGGACACTCGCCTCCGGAACTCGTCGAGCGCGTCGAACGCGCCCGAAACGGACTCGCTGGTTATTTCAACAACCTGATCAACGAGCGACGCGGCCAGAACGACGACGGCCTGCTCGGCACCCTGATCGCCGCCGAAGAGGAAGGCGACCGGCTGAGCCCGGAGGAACTCCTCGTCCAGTCGATCGGACTCCTGATCGCCGGCTTCGAAACCACGATCGGGCTGATCGGCAACGGCCTGACGACCCTGATCCGAAATCCCGACGAGATCGCGCGACTGCGCGCCGAACCCGACCTGGCTCCGAGCGCCGTCGAGGAATGCCTGCGCTATTCGGGACCGATCACCTGGACGGTGCGCGTTCTTCACGCCCCCGTCGAATTCGGCGGGTATGATTTCGCGCCGAACGAAGAGGTGGCCGTCGGACTGGCCGCCGCGAACCGAGACCCCGACCAATTCGAGGATCCGGAACGCTTCGACGTCGCGCGATATGCGCCCGGGTCCACGACACCCGCGCATCTCTCCTTCGGCGGCGGCGAACACCTCTGCCTCGGGGCCCACCTCGCGCGCCTCGAATCGGAGATTGCCATCGGGCGGCTCGTCGAACGCTTCACCGACCTCGAACTGCTCGAGGAGAAGACGACCTGGGGCCGCTCGCTCTTCCGCGTGCCCGGCAGTGTTCCCGTCCGCTTTCGCCCCTGCTAGCGAACGCGCCTGCCCGCTATCGGGCCTGGTCGCTATCGGGCGATGTTGATCACCTTGCGCTGGGTGAACTCCTCGAGCCCTTCGCGCCCGAGTTCCGTTCCCACGCCCGACTGCTTCGCGCCCGCGAAGGGAATCCCCGGGTCGAGTTCACCGTGCTTGTTGACCCAGACGGTGCCCGCGTCGAGCCGAATGGCCAAGCCATGGGCCGCGCCCTCGTCGGTCGACCAGACACTCCCGCCGAGTCCTTCGGCGCTGCGATTGATCCGCGCGAGCGCCTCTTCGGCGTCAGAGAAGCGAATCACCGGAAGCGCGGGTCCGAACTGCTCTTCGTCCACGAGCCGAGCGCCTTCCTTGATGTCGCGCACGATCGTCGGCTCGATGAAGTAGCCGGGGCGCTCCGGCACGACGCCGCCGGCGATGATCGTTCCCTTCTCCGCGGCGTCGGCGATGATCGCCTGGACCTTCTCGAACTGGTTCTTGTTCTGGAGCGGACCGAGCTCCGTCCCCTCTTCCGATCCGTCGCCAACCTTCTTCGACTTCGCGATCGACGCGAGCTCGTCGCATAGCGCGTCATAGATGTCATCGTGCGCGTACAGGCGCTTCAGCGCGATGCAGACCTGACCGTTGTTCGGAAACGCGGCGGCGAAGATCTTGGGCGCGACTTCTTTCGGGTCGACGTCTCCCATCACCAGTCCCGCGTCGTTCCCACCCATCTCGAGCGTGATCCGCTTCAGCGTCTCCGCCGCGCCTGCCATCACCTTGGCGCCGGTCGCCGTGCTTCCGGTAAAGGAGACCTTGCGGATCTTCGGATGCGTCGAGAGCTTCGGCCCGAGGTCGTTCGCGTCGGCGATCACATTGAGGACGCCGGGCGGCAGGGCGTCCTTGACGAGTTCGGCGAGTCGAAGCGTCGCGAGCGGCGTCGTCGGGGCGGGCTTCACGACGAGCGTATTCCCGGCCAGGAGCGCCGGACCGAGCTTGAAGCCGAGCAGGATCAGCGGGAAGTTCCAGGGCACGATCGCGGCGACGACACCGAGCGGACATCGATGGGCTTCGACGAGCCGCTTCGGACTGTCCTCGATGACTTCGACCGGGAGATCCAATCCCGCAAAATGCCGTGTGAACGCGGCGAATCCATAGACCTCGCCGACCGCTTCCGGGAGGGGTTTGCCCTGCTCGCTCGTCAGGATCCGGCCGAGTTCCTCGGCGTTCTCCGTCGCGATCTCGGCGACCCGGAGGAGCGCCTCGCGACGCGTCTCGATCGACGCAGCGGACCATCCCGCGAGCGCGCCTTCTGCCGCTTCGATCGCCTCGTCGAGCTGGGACTCGGAGGCGCGGGAACAGGTGCTGGCGAGTTCTTCCGTCGCCGGATTGATCACTTCGAGTGAAGCGGCGCCGGGCACCATCTTCCCATTGATCAAGAGTTCGAATGCGGGCATTGATCTTCTCCTCGAGTCCGTCGCCGGGCGGCCGTTCATGTGAGCGCGAGATCGGAATCTAACACGCATTCCCGGCCGCACTCGAAGGAACGCCGCAGAAGACGGCAGCTTCCCGGCAGCTCAAGCATGCCGCCGATCCGGGCGATAAGAGACGCATGCGAGAACGAATCCAGATCGCTTGTCTCCTGGTTGCGCTGCTCCTCACGTCGAGCGCCTGCATGGTGCTCGACGAAGTCGATGCCGCGAACGCCAAGATGGACCGCGGCGAGAAGACGGCCGCCCCGGCGCCGGCCGCCGCCCCGAGCGCGCCGACCGACAAGTCGACGGTGCTGCAGCAATCGAAGAAGTGGTGGAAGGAAGCGACCACGCTCGCGCCGGCCAGCATGGACTCGAGCATCGTGCGCTGCAGAATCGATGGCGGCATGCAGTTCATGGCCAGGGACGATTGTCTGAGCCGCGGAGGCCAGCCCGAGAGCAAATCGGGCTAGTCCACCTAGCGACCCGACTCCGACGACGCGCACTCGGCGCGAGCGGGCGCTAAGCTCCGCCCTGCTCCCGTCCGAGGCGACCATGACTGATTCCACAGCCGATGCTCCGATCGCACGGGCGATCGACGGGGGCCAGACCTCGGCGCTCGGAGTCCTGCGATTCGTCTTCGGCTACTGGCGACGCGTCCCCAACCGCTTCGCCGCGATGCTCGTCGGCACGGCCATCGGCGTCGTCCTCGAGGTCCAGATCCCCGGATTCTCGGCTCGCCTCGTCGCCGCCACCGAACGACATTTCTCGGGCGCCGCCTCCGCCGATGCGGCCTGGGCGGCGGCCGGCGGACTTCTTGGCGTCTTCGCGGGCGTCTTCCTCGTGAAACAGGTCTATCACCGCATCTGGATGTATCTCGCCTCGGAGGTCATGCAGAAGCTCGTCATCGACGGCTTCAAGCGCGTCCAGCGCTTCAGCCTCGACTGGCACTCGAACAACTTCGCCGGCTCGACCCAGCGGAAGATCACCCGTGGCATGTGGGCCTACGACTCGCTCGCCGACACGCTGATCCTCGATCTCGGCCCGGCCTCGGGACTACTGGTCGGCTTCAGCATCGCGATGACGATGCGACAGCCCGTGCTCGGGCTCTATTTCGCCGTCTCCGTCTCGATCTTCATTTCGCTGAGCGTATTCGTGTCGCTCCGATACGTCGCGCCCGCGAACGTCCTCTCGAACGATGCGGATACCGCCGTGGGCGGCGCGCTGGCCGATGCGATCACCTGCAACACCGTCGTGAAGTCCTTCGGCGCGGAAGTGCGCGAGGACGACCGCTTCCATGAGACGAGCTACGACTGGCGATTGCGCGCGCGTCACGCCTGGCTTCGTTCGATCAACGCGGGAGCGATCCAATCGACCCTGTTGCTCGGCCTGCTCGGCGGACTCCTCGCTCTGGTCCTGGTCGGACCGGGCTCGGGCGTGGAGCGTGTCGCGGACGCCGTGTATGTCATCACGACCTATCTCGTGGTGCATGGCTACCTGCGGAACTTCGGCTGGCAGGTTCGAAACGCCCAGCGCGCCATCAACGAACTCGACGATCTCGTGCGCATCTCGAGGACCGACTTCCAGGTGGCCGATCGGCCCGATGCCAAGCCCTTTCGCCCCGGGCCGGGCCAAATCCGATTCGCGGACGTCACGTTTCGCTATCGCAACCAGACGACCGCGCTCTTCGAGAAGCTCTCCCTCGAGATCGAGCCCGGCGAGAAGCTCGCGCTCGTCGGCGAATCGGGATCTGGCAAGAGCAGTTTCGCGAAGCTCGTACAGCGCCTCTACGACCTCGATGACGGACGCATCCTGATCGACGGACAGGACATCGCGCACGTCACCCAGGAGACGCTGCGCTCCTCGATCTCGGTCGTGCCGCAGGATCCGATCCTCTTTCATCGCACGCTCGGGGAGAACATTGCCTACGGCCGCCCCGGCGCTGGCCCGGAGGACGTCCGCGAAGCGGCACATCAGGCCCACGCGGCCGAGTTCATCGAGAGACTCGAGCGAGGCTACGACACCCTCGTCGGCGAACGCGGCATCAAGCTGTCCGGCGGCGAGCGCCAAAGGGTCGCGATCGCGCGGGCGATCCTCGCCGATGCACCGATCCTCATCCTCGATGAAGCGACGTCGAGCCTCGACTCCGTGACCGAACATCTGATCCAGGAGGCGCTCACGACGCTGATGCAGGGACGCACATCGATCGTCATCGCGCATCGCCTCTCCACCATCCGGCAAGCCGATCGCATCCTCGTCTTCGACGCCGGTCGGATCATCGAAGAAGGTCGGCATGGCGATCTCATGCGCCGGCCCGACGGCAGCTACCGCCGACTGGTCGAGATGCAGACGTTCGAGGTCGAGCCCTCGAGCGAAGCCGAGTCGGGCATCGACGTCAGCTAGCGACGCTCGCCGCTGAGGCCAACACCTCAGTCCGTCTCGAAACTTTCCTGGATCTCTTCGAGCGTGAGGCCCATCGTCTCGGGCGCATACTTCATCACGAGAATCGCCCCGAGAATCGGCCCCACCGCCACGACCGTCATCGACCAGGAGATGCCGACCACGAGGATCAGCAGACCAATCGCGGTGGGCGTGACGACTTCGGTGATGCGACCGGTGAGGTTCGTCGTCCACGCGTAGCCCGTCGCGCGAATCTCGGTCGGAAAGAGTTCTGATGCATAGACGTGCGTCGCCGTGTTCGCTGCACCGAAGCTGAAGACCGTCGACACCATCCAGAAGTACTGCCCGAAGAGTGTCGAATGTTGGTAGAGCATCGCGATCGAGATCGCGGCGAGGACGTAGAACCCGGCACAGGTCTTCTTGCGCCCGATTCGATCGATCAACCAGGCGGCCACGAAATGCCCGGCGGTTCCGCCGAAGTAGCCATAGAAGACGATGTCTCCGACCGTATGGGGCGTGAGTCCCAGATTCTCGCACGCGAAGATCACGTAGTAGACGACCGAAGGTCCGGTCACGATGTGAACCGAATTCCAGAGCAGAGTCACAATCGCCGTCCGGCGGCGATATTCTCGGCTCCAGGGAATCGCCGCCTGCTGCATGGCCGCCCGAAGGCCCCCGAACCGAGCGGTCGCCGGAGCGCCCTGTTGCGATCCGGCGTGTCGACCCGACCCTTCGTCGAACTCGATCTGACGTCCGCTGTCTGCGTCGTTCTTGCGGTCGGCCTGGACCGCTTCGAAGCGCCGCGTCTCCCGCATGGCCAGCCGGAGGACGACGATGAACGCGAGAGGAAAGACGGCGAGCACGTAGAGCGCGCGCCATTGCTCACCGTCCTGATGCAAGCCGAAGAATTCCTGGACGGTCGCCACGAGGCCCATGCCGAGGTCGTACAACCAGTTCGTCTCCTGGCCATCGTCGAGCAGGATGTAGGGCTGCACGCCCTTCGCCATCAGCATCACGCCCACGGTCGCGAGGCTCGTCAAGATCGCGATCGCACGGCCTCGGTGGCGCGCGGGAAACTCCTCCCCGGCCATGATCACGGCGAGGGAATACTCAGCGGTCAAGAAGAGCCGGGCCAGGAACTGACACAGCATGAATTGATACTTGTCGGTGACGAACGCGGTCAGCCCGGAGAAGACGCCGAATCCGACCACGGTCACCATCATCAGATTGCGTCGACCAAAGCGATCCGCCATCAGCAGAAAGAGGAACGAGGCCCACACGCCGAGTCGGATCACCGAATTGACGAAGCCCCATTCGGAAAGATCGATCTCGAGCGATCGTCGGGACTCGGGCGCCGCGAAGCTCAACATGCCCGAATCGAATCCGTCGAAGAGCGTCGCCGTCGAGAGCAGAACGAAGAGGAACCACAGGTACGGCGTCATTCGATCGGCTTCGATGGGGGTACCGGAGACCGCACGCGGCGAGTTGGGCATCGCGTTATCCTAACACCCCACGCGCAACGTGAATCCATCGCTCGGGATCGGAAACCACCCGACCGATCGACCGAAGCGCGCTCGATGCCCCGCAAGCTGCAGAGCAAGAGACCGCGCAAGAAGGAGCACGATGTCCCTCGTCTATCCGATGTTCGCCATGGTTCTACTGACTCTTGGAACGCTGCTGGTGCTGTTCCGCACGCGATCCAGATTCGTCCGGGAGAAGAAGATCGACGCTCGATTCTTCTCGACCTACCAAGACGGACAGGAACCTGAAGCCTCCGCAAAGCTCGCGCGTCACTTCTCGAATCTCCTCGAAGCGCCGACTCTCTTCTATGCGGGCTGCCTCGCCGCGATGGTGTCGGGCCAGGCGACTCCGCTCGTGGTCTACATCGCCTGGGCCTACGTCGCCGCGCGGCTCGTCCACAGCTTCATCCATACCGGGAAGAACACGCTGCTCCCGCGCATCGGCGCCTATTTCTCGAGCTGGGCGATTCTGGTGCTGATGTGGATCTGCATCACGGTTGGCGTCGCCACTTCGAGCTGATCGACTGCCGGACAGAGCCGGGGCACGAACGCCCTAGCCCATCGGATAGAGCAGCTCCTTCGTCACCTTGTCGACCGCCTTCATCACCGACGCGTCGAGCTCGAGGTCGGCGGCGGCGAGGATTTCCGGCAGCTGATTCTCGTGGGTGACGCCGACGATGGTCGAAGCGACGAAGCGATGTTGCTTCGACCAGGCCGTCGCGAGCGTGACGACGGACATCTCGGCTTCGGCCGCGATCGCCATGAATCGCTCCGTCGAGGCGAGACTCTTCTCGTTCACGAAACGCTGACTCATCACGGCCTGACGGCCGCCCATCTCGATGTAATGCGAGAAGCGCGCGCCATGCGGCGTCTGACCGTTCTGGTACTTCCCGGAGAGGACGCCGCCGGCGAGCGGCGAATAGGGAATCAGGCTGACGCCCTCGTGTCGACAGATCTGGGCCAGCTCGTCCTCGAAACGTCGATTGTTCATGCTGAAGTTGTTCTGGATCGTGTGGTACCGAACCTTGCCGAGACGCCGTGACGCCTCGAGGCTCTTCATCAGGCCCCAGCTCGTCTCGTTGCTGCAGCCGATGACGCGGACCTTTCCGGCGCGAACGAGCTCGTCGAGGGTCTCGATCGTCTCGTCGTAGTCGATCCCGTGGTCCGGCCAATGCGTCTGGTAGAGATCGACGTAGTCGGTTCCGAGCCTCTTGAGACTGCCCTCGATCGCACGCGTGATGTTGTGTCGATCCATGGCCGTCATGCCGGCGCGCTGAGAAGCCGTGATCCAACCGTGACTCGGACCGCAGACCTTCGTGGCGATGATGACCGAATCGCGATCCTTGGTCTTCAGCCAGCGCCCGACGATCTCCTCGGTGTCCCCGACCCACTTCGGATCGGGCGGGACCGGGTAGTTCTCTGCGGTATCGAAGAAGTTGATCCCGGCGTCGAAGGACTGGTCGAGGACGCGCAGCGACATCTTCTCGTCCGCCTGCGCACCGAACGTCATCGTCCCCATGCAGATGTCCGAAACGTAGAGCGGGCTCCTTCCGAGGCGTCGGTATTTCATCGTTCTCTTTCTCCATGCTCAGCACGGATGCGGGCGGTCGGGTTTCGAGACGAACCCGATCGGGGTCCGGGCGGCTCTCGAATATAGCTGGCCAGAAACGGGGCGTGTCACCTATTCTCAGCCACTCGTCCGACGCAGTCCGCCGAAACGTCCCGCGACGGAAGGCGGATCACAGCCGTATACCAGCCCGTCTCGGCATGGCGAACCACGAGACAACCCATGATCAGGAGCACCATGCGCCCATCGATCCTACTCGGCCTCCTCGTCCTTTCGTTTGGCTGCGGCGGCCCCTTCGCCATGATTCCGGGCGGCGCCTTGTCGGGCCCGGTTCAGTCGGCCCCGAGCGACTGGTCGTTCACGAACGACGTCGAGAACATCCAACTCGAGACGCGACCCGAGGACCCCTACTCCGTGACGCTCTGGGGCGTCGGGGTCGGGAGCGACTTCTACGTCGCGTCGGGCGGCGGAACCGAAAGCACGTGGGCGCAGAACATCGACGCGAATCCCGACGTTCGACTCCGAGTCGGAGACGACGTCTACGAGCTACTCGCGGTCCGAACGCAGGAGCCGGCGGATCGAGAGCGGTTCCTCGCAGCCGCCCGCTTGAAGTACGACAATTTCGAGCCGTCCGAGGAGGATGCTTCAAAGGCCGTCCTGTACCGACTCGAGGCTCGCTGAGCATCCGCCTGATCCGAAGCAACGCGGCCGCGCCGTCGAAGACGCGGCCGATTGCAGCGTCGAACACAGAAGGGAAGGAAGCCAACGTGTCGAGTATTCAAGTCGAAGGCGTAGAGATCGAAATCGAAACCCGGGGCCCGGAAGACGCGCCCGCCTTCCTTTTGATCCGCGGCCTCTCCACCCAGCTCATTCACTGGCCGGAAAGTTTCCTCGACATGCTCGTCGACGCGGGCTTCCGGGTCGTCGTCTTCGACAATCGCGATTGCGGCCTGTCACGAAAGTTCGAAGAGGCGGGCACACCCGCGATCGGCGCGCTCTTGCGCGGAGAGGTCGACCCGCCTTATCGCGTCGACGATATGGCGCGCGATGCCGTGGGTGTCCTCGATTCGCTCGGAATCGACCGGGCGCATGCGGCGGGCATCTCGATGGGGGGCATGATCGCGCAGCATCTCGCCTTCTCTCATGCCGATCGCTTCGAGACGGTCGCGAGCATCATGTCCTCGTCGGGCGATCCCGACCTACCGAGCGGAACCCCCGAAGCCATGGAGGCGCTCACGGCCCAGCCGAGCGATCCGAACGATCGCGAGATCGTGATCGAGCACAACATGCGAACCCAGCGCGTGATCGAGAGCCCCAAGTACCCTCCGACCGAAGCCGAACTCCGAAGCTACTTCGAGCGCGGCTACGACCGCTGCTACTGCCCCGACGGAGTCGCACGCCAGATGGCCTCGGTGTTGTCGGACGGCAGCCGGGTCGATCGACTCGAGACGGTCGACCTGCCCTTCCTCGTCCTACACGGCTGCGATGATCCGCTGATCCCCCTCGCCTGCGGAGAGGATACGGCGGAGCACGTCCGCGGATCGCGCCTCGAGACGATCCCCGGCATGGGCCATGACATCACCGACGCGAACTCGGCCATCGTCGCCGAGATCCTGATCGATCACGCCCGGCGTGGCGCTGCGCGATGACCCGCATCGACGGGCGCGCCGCAGACCCTTCGTCGATCGTCCTTCCGCCGCGACCCGCGCACCCTCCGAGACACACGGCATGATCAAGCTCTACTTCGCTCCGCGAACGCGCGCTGTTCGGGTCGCCTGGCTACTCGAAGAACTCGAGCTCCCCTACGAACTCGAACGCGCCGAGTTCGCTCCCCCCGCGAAGGACTTCTTCACGCAACCGACGCCGCTCGGAAAATTCCCGACCCTCGTCGACGGCGATCTCGTCATGTGCGAATCCGGGGCCATCGTCGAAACCCTCCTCGAGCGATACGGCGACGGGAGACTCTCGCCACCGCCGGGCTCGGACGCTCGCGCAAGGTACCTGCAGTGGCTGCACTTCGCGGAGTCGACGGCGTTCCCGCCGCTCGGCATCGTCGTCTGGCTCACGCGATACCGCGGAGATTCCGACGCTCACGGCGAGATCATCGCCGACGCCAGGGAACGAGCAGCCTCGGGCTTCCACTTCCTCGAGGAGCACCTGTCCGAGGAGGGCTACGTCGTTGGCCCCGACTTCACAGCGGCTGACATCATGCTGGGATTCACGCTCATTGCAGGACGAGCGCTAGGCGTGCTCGACGACCGCTTCCCGAAGACGAACGAGTACGTTTCCCGACTCGTCTCGCGCCCGGCCTTCCAGGTCGCTGCCGCGCTCGAATAGAGGCTCGACGCGAGCCCGAGCGCCGACGCCCTCCCCGTCGGACACGCTAAGCTCGTCGCGCTCGAGTGAACCCGTCCCGGAGACCGCGTGACGACCCTGCTGATCTATCTGCTCTTCTTCCTGTCCGGCATCAGCGGTCTCGTCTATCAGGTCGTGTGGGTCCGCGAGTTCGGCGCCGTCTTCGGCAACACCGTACATTCCGCCGCGATCGTGACCGCCGTCTTCATGGGCGGGCTCGGTGTCGGAAGCCTCGTCGTCGGACGACACAGCGATCGCCGGCACGCCGATGATCCCGACGGGGCGCTTCGCGCCTATGGCTTTTTCGAGATCGCGATCGCCGCGCTCGGGTTCGGGGTCGCCGTGATCCTGCCCCGCCTCGAAGGACTCTCCTCCGCACTCTCCACCTATGCGGTCGGCCCGGAGGGTTGGTTCGAGCTGACGGCTGGATCGTATCTCGTGCGTTATGCCGGAGCGCTCGCCCTGCTCCTGCCGATCACGTTCCTGATGGGCGGCACACTGACGCTGCTGATCCGCCGAATCGTCGCGGGACATCTCTCGGAAGCTGGCTGGCGCGTGGGCGCCCTCTACGGGTTGAACACCGCGGGCGCAGCGCTCGGCGCCTTCGCAACGGATTTCGCCCTGATCCCGAACATCGGAATCTTCCGCGCCGAGCTCGTCGCGGTCGCACTGAATCTCGCAGCCGGGGTCGGAGCGATCGCCCTCGCTCGAGGCCGTCGTGCAGCCGCGAAAAAAGCCGTCCCGGACCCGGCCGATGTTCGAGCCACCGGGTCCGAGACGCCCGCCTACGACGCCCGCGTCCTCGGTACGATCGGCACGCTCTTCATCACGGGCTTCGTCGCGATGGGCTTCGAGATCGTCTGGTTCCGCTACCTCACCAGCGGACTCGGGGCGTTTCGGGCCACGTTCTCGCTGTTGATGACGATCATCCTCGTCGGGATCTTCTTCGGTTCGATTCTCGGCGGGTGGCTGGAGCGACGCACGAGACGACCGGTCGCACTCTTCCTCGCCGCGCAAACGCTCTTCGTCGCGTCCGCCCTGCTTCCGATGGCAGCCCTCGGTCCCAACGTCTTCGTGCTCTTCGATCGCGAGTCGATTCTCGCCCTTGCTTCACCCGAGGCGCGCGGCTGGGCCGAGATCTTCGTGAGCCTGCCGTCGATCGCGGCGGTCGTCGCCTTCGGCGCCCTCGCCATGGGCTGCACCTTTCCCCTCTGCAACGCGCACGTCCAGCGCGTCGAAGCTTCGGTCGGCGGGCGCGCGGGCGCGCTCTATCTCGCCAACACCCTCGGCAATGTGGGCGGCTCCCTCACCACCGCCTTCCTGCTCCTGCCACTCCTCGGCCAGCAGGGCAGCATCAGCCTGTTGACGGTGCTCGCCGGGGTCGGCCTGGTTCCGCTCTACATGACGGTGCGACGGTCAGACGGCGAGAGCGAGGTCGTCTCGCTGCGACTCTTCGCCGGATGCATGAGTGTCCTCGCCGCGTGCTGGATGCTGTGGCTCTCGCTCCCCGAGCATCACCTGCTTCGCCATGCGCGCGCGCCGGAGTTCGCCCGGGTGATCGAGATCAGCGAGGGCATCAACGAGACCGCCCTCGTCCTCGAGCAGCATGGCGGTCGCGCACTCTATACCGACGGACATCCGATGTCGGCGAACGATTTCTCGGCAAAGCGATACATGAGACTCTTCTCGCACATCCCCCTCCTCAACATGGAGGATCCACGGAGCGTGCTCGTCATCTGCTTCGGCGTCGGGAACACACTGCACGCCGCGTCTCTCCATTCGTCGATCGAAGAACTCCATGTCGTCGATCTCTCGAAGAACGTCCTCCAGCTCGCCGGACATTTCGAAGCCGGAAATCGCGGCGTGATCGAGGACGAGCGCGTCTCCGTCTACGTGAACGACGGCCGGCAGCATCTCCGCATGATGCCCCTCGAATCCTACGACCTGATCACCCTCGAGCCTCCGCCGATCGCGCACGCCGGAGTCGCCTCGCTCTACTCGACAGAGTTCTACCGTCTGGCGCGAAGCCGTCTCACACCGGGCGGCTACATGACGCAGTGGCTTCCCATCTATCAGGTCGATACGGACGTCGGACGTTCGATCATCCGGTCGTTCCTCGATGTCTTCCCGAACGCCAATCTGCTTTCAGGCGCAGGCCGGGAACTGATCCTGATCGGATCGACGGGGCGCGCAGCCTCCTTCGACCCCGATCTCGTCGGGCGCAAGATCGAAGCGAACCCACAGGTCCGCGATGACCTCGAAGACATCCACGCGAGTTCGATCACCGAACTCGTCGCGACCTTCGTCGCAGGACCGGTTGCCCTCGAGCAAGCGACGGCCGACGTCCCCGCCGTGACGGACGACAACCCGGTCATGGAATATTCCCGCGGCATCACGCACGTCCGGACCCGCCTTCCCGAGGATGTCTTCGACGCATGGGAAATCCGCGGCTGGTGCCCCGACTGTTTCGCCGGAAGCCGACCGACGCGTGAACTCGACGAGCTGGCGGATCTGATGGCCGCTCTCTCCGAGCACTACCAGACGGATGCCTTCCTGAACTATTCGAACTATCTGCCGCCCGAGCCGCGACCGGCCCGTTCGAGCCGCGCCTGCCATCTCGGCGTGGTGCGTCAGAGCCAGTACCTAAGACGATTCTTCCAGTGCCAGGGCTGACTGCCCTCGCCCTCACGCCCCGTTTCGAAGCAAGCGACGCTGCTCGAAGACGAAGCTCGCGCCACGGCTGATCTTTGCGAGCTTCAGCTCCTGCGGCACGGGTCGGGGCTCGGCGCGGGGATCGATTCGAATGTCCCATGCATAGCGCGCATCGCCCGGATCGCTGACCGGATGACATCGCGCCCGAGGGTCGACAGCGCCTGCGATGGCATCGAGCGCTGGATGGACGGCCTCGGACAAGCCGGCCAGCCAACCGTTCGCGTCCGACTCCTCGAGAGCCGGACAATCGCCGATCGCGATTCGCGCTGACGCCGCCCCAGTGATCTCCACGCGGAAGTCGACATAGGTTCGCGGATGGAAGCAGGGATGGAGTTGAAAGATCTTCGCGATCGACTCGATGCCGCCATCGCCAATCCCGAGAACGGAGCGCAGGCGTTCGGCGGTCAGCGCGGCGATCCCCGTCCATTGCCGCGCGCCAATCTCGGCCGCCACCGATCCGCCCGCGCGCTGCGCAGCACAGACCATGAACGCGCGCGCGAGGAGATGACTCTGCACGGCGGCCTCCTGGGCGACGATGAGGAGCGCGCGATGCGAGAGATCTTCCAGCTGGAAGCCGGGGTCGAAGGGACCGGAGTAGTCGTGCCAGCCGCCGGGCGCAGCGCTCTCCTCAGGGACATCGAGCTCGGTCCGCGCGATCCGGGAATCCTCGACGATCGCCAGATTCGGATGTTGTTCGTAGGGCTCGGCCTCGTCGCCGATGAAGACAGACCAGCGACATGCGGGAAAGCGCCCGGCCGGATTGCGCGGGGGGCGATGGATCGGGCGCATCTTCATGCAGGGGTGCGTCGCCGCAGCGGTCGCGTCGAAAGTCGGGTCCTCGATGTCGTGGCACATCGCACGAACGCGCTTCTCACCAAATGGCTCGACGTCCAGCAGAGCACCGCAATGCGGCAGCCAGAATTCCCCGTAGTCCGGGCGATCGAGCCGGAACTGGAAATCCATGAACTGGGGAGGGGCGCCGATATCGAGCTGGAGGTTCTTGAAGACCGTGCCGACGTCGCTGCCTTCGAACCCGAGCGCCCTCTGCATGCGTTTCGAGTAGACCGGACTCGCGCCCATCCACTCTTCGATCGCGAATCGCGTATAGACGTCGGCGCCACATTGCTGCATGACGAGCGGGAGTCCGACGCGGTCCTGAAGATGTCCGTTCAGGAAGTATTCGCGACCGAGATGGGCGAGGAACTGCCGCGAAAAATCCGCGAGCGAGAGAGCAGGATCGAAGGGACCCGCGTAGTCCTCGCGGAGCGCCGAACCCACGGAGTCGATCACCCTTCCCGATCCTCGAGGGTCTCGTACCAATCGAAGCTCTCGAGGCGCGTCCAGCCGGGCATCTTGCTTCCCTTCTTCATGCGCTCCTGCATCGCCTCGGTCAGCTTTCCTGCCTGCAGCATCGCCCCGAACACCGCGCCGGCGTTGATGTGGTCGAAGAAGTCACGCTGCCAACTCCACTTGAAGTCGCCGGCATAGCGAAACCAGGAGCCGCCCGTGCCACGAATCTCGTAGGGTTGGCCGTCCTCGTCCACAACGGGCGCGACCTGCCTCCAGATTCCGATGAACTCACCCTTCTGATCGTCGATCAGCGTGCGGACGTAGGGATAGGTCCAGTTCTCGAGGCCCGACATTTCCGTCCCGAAGACCCAGTCGTGGATCTCCTTTCGCCCGCGAGCCACGAACTCGTACTTCGGGCCCGTATTCCAGCTGTAGATGGCGTCGTCGGCATAGAAGGCGGACATCTTCGACCAGTCGCCCGTGCGACCCGCCTCGTCGTTCGCGGCCACCCATCGGCGGACCATCTCTTCCATCTCGTCGCGAGGAAAGGAAGCCATTCGATTCAATTCTCCTGTCGTTCGGGGTCTGCGTTTTCAGGCTCTGAGGCGGCTCGATCGGCAGTTGCCCGGTCCGCCGTTGCTCGACCTGGCGTGAGAACCTCGAGCGATAGTGCCCGCGTCGGACAATGGCGAACCGCGGATTCGACGGCCGCTCGGATCGCGGCTTCGGGATGTTCGACGCGCAGCACGACCTTACGCTCGACCGGATCAACGGCAAAGGCCTCAGGGGCTTCGTCGACGCACACGCCGTGTCCCTGGCAGAGGTCCAGGTCGACCGTCACACGCAGGACCTGCGATTCATCCCCGCTCGCAAGATGTTCCGCAAACCGTCCGGCGTCCGACACGACGGGCGCCCTCCGACGGCGGTACCGGACGCGACACGGCTGCTTCAACTGGACGACCATCTTCGAATGATCGTTCTGATAGCTCTCGGAAGGCTGCGCGAGTTCGAACTCGAAGTGGCGGAGCAGGTCCGAGAAGATGGCCTTCAGCTGCATCATGGCAAAGGCCGATCCGACGCAGCGATGTCGACCCGCGCCAAACGGGATCCACGCGAAGAGCTGGCGATCCTCTTCCCGCCCGACGTCGTAGCGGCTCGGATCGAATCGATCCGGGTCGGCAAAGCACTCGGCCATTCGGTTCGAGACGGCGGGCGACACACCAACCAGCTTGCCAGCGGGAATCGTCCACCCCTTGTAATCGAAATCGAACATCACCTTACGCATCAAGAGGATCAGAGGTGGATGGAGACGGAGCGCCTCCTGAATCGAGTGTTCGAGTTCGGGAATCTCACGCAGCGCCTGATGGCTGACGTCGCGTCCATCCGCATAGATCTCGTCGAGTTCCCCCACGACGCGGTCGAGGACGTCTGGATTCCGCAGCAACTCGATCAAGGTCCAGGCAGCGGTTCCCGACGTCGTGTGGTGACCCGCGAACATCATCGAGATGAACATGCCCGTGACCTGATCGATCGTGTACCGCGGGTTCCCCGCGTCATCGCGAAGCGTCAGCAGAATGTCGAAGAGCTCGCGCTTCGCGTCGGGATCGTCGCGCCTTTCGTCAAAGACGCCCTCGAGAAGCTCGACCAGCCGACGACGAGCCTTGTCGCGAGCGCGGAAGGCGGGGATCGGCAGATTCGCATTCACGTAGGCAATCGCATCGGTCCCCTTCTCGAGTTCGTAAAAGGTCTTGAAGTACTCGGGCGTCAGCGCCTCGCGGAACTCCCGCCCGATCAGGCACGCGCTCGAGGTGTAGATCGTCAGCTCCGAAAAGAAGTCGAGTAGATCGATCTCTCCCTCGTCGCCGAGCGTCCCCATCATGCGTTCGACTTCAGAAGCAATCGTCTCGGCGTGTCCCTGCATGAACTTCGCCGTGAGCGACTGGTTCCGCAGGGCCTGCTTGCGCTGCTCGGGTGTCCCGTCGAAGACGACGCCCTCGCCGAACACCGGCGTCATGAACGGGTAGGCCGCGGCCTGGTCGAGCTGCTCGTCCGAACCGCGAAAAAAAGCCTCCTGCGCCTCTTCGCCCATCATCATGACGACGCGGTTTCCAGCGAAGTTGATCTCGCCGATCTCTCCTAGCTCGTCCCTAACCCGCTGAAAGAGGTCGATCGGTCGTCGGCGCAGCTCGAGGAGATGGCCGAGGAGCGGCCAGGCACCGGAGAGGACGGGCGCGGGCTGCCCAGCGCGACCGCCCGTGCGCACCACGGGGCGAACCGCGTCGGCTGTGGTCATGATCGACTCCGTTCGATGTGATCCGCTCATCTGGTTCGGCGCTGATTATATGCGATCTTCTGGCTTGGGAGGTAAGGAATCCGATGGACCCGCTGTTGACCGAAGACTACTTTCGAAATCCCGAAGTCGTTCTCGCGGAGCTTCGCAAGGCCGATCCAGTCCACTACATCGAGTCCCTCGATTCGTGGATGATCACGCGCTACGACGACGTCCGGCAGCTCTTCGCCGATCCCCACGTCTCGAACGACCGCCGCTATTTCAAGCACTACCAGCCGGCGCCCGAGGGCAGCTACCTCCGCTGGATGTCCGAGCACAACTTCTTCTCGGCGCCGGAGGACGAGCATCAGCGCATGCGAGACCTCGTCTCGAAGACGATGACGCCGCGGGGCGTGAAGCGCATGGAGGGACAGATCGGCGACGTCGTCGAGCAGTTCGCCGCGAAGCTGCGCGGTCGGAGAGGCATCGTCGACATGGTCGGCGAATTCTGTGCCCCGATTCCCAATACTGTCATCAGCCGCATCACCGGCATTCCCGCCAAGGAGAACGACGAGGTTCGCTTCCGAGACCTCGCGAGAGAGGTGATCAGCGGAATCAGCCCCCTCCTCGACGACGAGGGTCGGCGGGTCGCCGAGAACGCGATCGTCGAACTGAGCGCCTGGGTTCGTGAACTCGCCGAGCAGAGAACGGCCCATCCCGAGGAAGACCTGATCTCGGACCTGCTGAAGAAGCACGAAGACGAGGGGCCAGCGACGGTCGAGGAGATCATTCTCGTCATCTCGGGTCTGGTCGCGGCCGGAACCGAGACGACGGCCCTCGGAACGACGATGGCGCTGCGGTCGCTGTATCGGAATCCAGAACAGATGGCCGAGCTGCGTGCGGACCGGTCGTTGATGCCGAATGCCGTGCGCGAACTCCTCCGCTACGACTTCGGCGCGAGCGGCCTTCCGCGATACGCGATGGAGGATTTCGAACTCAGAGGCAAGCAGATCCAAAAGGGCCAGCCCCTCTTCCTGAGCTTCCTCGGCGCCCATCGCGATCCGGCCGTCTTCGATGACCCGGACCGCTTCGACATCCGTCGCGACACGAGAGACCTCACCATCTTCGGTCGCGGCCCCCATTACTGCATCGGCGCCAACCTGGCGCAAATGGAAATGGGCATCATGCTGAACGCGGCCCTGGACATCCTTCCCGAGGATTCGAAGCTCCTCGAGGAGCAGATCGAATGGATGCGCCTCGGTCTATTCTCGCGTGCGGAATCGATGCCGATCGACTTCGGCTGAATCGGGTCCGCAGCTTCAGGGAGAGACCGACAGAGAGGAAGAGGAGGCGGACGACATGGATCGATTCATCGAGAGTGGCCAGCTCGCGAGAGACTCGCGCTTCAAACGAGCCGAGAACCGGAATCAACTCGTACGCAGTCTTCCCGAGGACGTCGGCGCGATCGTTCGCATCTTCGAGAAGGTCGCGCCCAAGATTCGATCGCGCATCGACGGCACGGCGCTCGCCGAGGTGTTCGATGACCTCGGACCGGGCTTCCAGTTCCTCGTCGCCTCGGGCGGGCGGCAATCAAAGGGCGGACGCAGCGAACTCCAGCTGAAGACCCAGCTGCACGGAATCTTCGTCGGAGAACTCCAGGCCATGGAGGCCGCGGGTCGCACGGTCTGGGACTTCCCCGATGCGCCCTGGGAATTCAAGATGAACATGGCGCGCCAGACCTGGGACGAAGCCCGCCACGTCCAGATCTTCGAGAAGCTCATGGATCATGCCGGTGCCGAGATCGGCGAGTACCCGGAGAGCACGTTCCTCTTCGAGACCTCGTGCAATGACGATCCCGTCCTTCGCGTGACCGGCGTGAACCGATGCCTCGAAGGGCTCGCTTGTGACGCCTTCCGATCGCTCATCGAATACGGCAAGGCCGTCGGCGACATGAAGCTCGAGCAGGCCATCGACTTCGTCCTCGCCGACGAGATCACCCACGTCCGCTTCGGCAGCGAATGGTCGCGCGAATTCACGCGAGACGATCCAGAGCGCGCGCGGCGCGCCAAGGAATTCCAGGCGGAAACGGAGACTGCCTTCGCCTTCGGTGGGCGCGAGCTCGCCAGACAGGATCGCCTCGAGGCGGGCTTTACCGAGGAAGAGCTCGACGAGATCGAACGTCTGGATGCCACGTTTCCGAAACGTGAAGTTCTCCTGCGCGCGGCGGAGATCCTTCGAGATCGGCATAGGGCCCGACGCGCCGGGGAGGAGCTGGGCGAGTATCGCGACGACGAATGAGCCGTCGCTAGAGCGCACCTCCCTTCGACTCGATCCAATCGTCCATGCGCTTCCATTGCTCGAAGAGCCACTCGCGCCGCGCTTCCGGAGCGGATGGGATCTCTTCGCAGGGCACTCGCTCGAATCGCACCTCGACCCGAGTATCGAGTAGCGCGCCGCCCAGCAGATCCGTCGGCCGACGCGCGGCGCCAAAACCTCGATGCGCACAGAACACGACGTCGAGACCCGAATCCGCGTCGAGCATGGCGAGCGCGCCGCCGACTCGGGGCGGAAGCGTATGCCGAAGCCTGCGCGTGCGTTCGGCCATCTCCAGATCGCCCTTCGCCTCGAAACGCGAGATCAGCCTCTCCCGCTTCGCGGAGGAAAAACGAGTGCCTTCGGGATAGATGAGCGCCCCCTCCCGCCCACGAAGATCCGAGAGCAGTGCCAGAACGTCGCTCCGCACGTCTTCGGGATCATCCGAGTCGCGGTCGACGAAATAGTTCGGCAGGCGATGTCCGACGATGTCGAGACAGGGATCGACGAGCAGTTCCTGTTTCAGCAGGTATCGAAGATGGATTTCATGCGGCTTCGAAACGAACTCGGTGGCGAGAAGCGTATCCGCGAGACTCGAATGGGTGAGCATCAGGATCATCGGCCGATCGAGCACATCGAGGCCCTCTGCGGAGAAGCTGATCCGGAATAGCCGCCGAGCCCAGTTCATCAGAGTGCCCGCCCACCACGTCTGCAGCCTGACGTGCGACCGAAAGCTCGATTCGAGCGGGTCCTGCCTGAAAGCGTCGCCCAGTCTCCCGATCCAGAGGACGACGCTCGCGCCGACACCGATGACCTCGCAGGCGAGGTAGATCATCAGCATCGAACCACTGCGAAGCCAAGCGGTCCGGGCTCCCGCCGTAGAGTCGACGAGCGCGGCCGTCGGAATCCAGATCGGTGAGAGCGCGAGTACCACGACGAACGAAACGAAGATCAAAGGCACCGTGAGGACTCGGCGCCTCCAGACGCTCGCTCGCGTCTCCCCCCGCACGACTTGTCGCTCTACGTTCATAGGAACCGCCCCATTCGGTCAGCGACGCAGCAATGCGTCCCGAGGATCGACATCGCGCGGCAGACAGAGGGCCGCGACGGAGGCGCGAAAGACGACGGGATTCCGAAGAAGGCCGACGTTCCCGCATCCGGCCCCCAGGCACTCCGAAGTCGGATGGCTCTCCTGACGAGCTGCGATTCCGGAGACATCATGTACCGAAGTACGCTGGCCACACCAGCGCGTCCAGGACGACCGTCTGTAGACAGAACGGCAGGGTTCCGAGAATCGCCAGACCTCTGCCTGCGACGTAGGGCGGACGCAGCCTGACGAACGCGATCAGCAGCCCGAGACTCCCGATCGCGACGAGGGCGAGGTCGACGCGGATGAACAACCACAGCCATGGGTTCGGATCACGGATCATCCAGGCCGTTGCGGGAAGCCAGATCGCCGACGGAATGAGAACGAGGAACATGAGCACGTGAAAGATCGAATACGGACCCTTGCCGGGATAGTCGTTTCGAGCGGCGTCGAGTCTGAACGCGACATAGGGGGCAAACAGGAAGTAACCCGCCGCCGAGAGCAGCATGTTCACCGTGTAGAGTGGACGAATCGCCTCGGGGACACCGCCCCAGAGTCCGCTCGCGACGCCGGTATCCGAAGCAACGCCCCAGGCATAACTCGCCAACACGAGCAGACCGCCGACCCCGTTCAGCCACAGAAACGAGTTGCGACCGAGCCTCACCGTTTTTTCCGTCATCGATTCATCCTGTCTCGATAGTCCCATGACGTGATCCATCGAACATCGAGCTCGATGACCACCTCCTCTTCCTCTCGGTTCAGGAGCCATCGGGCGAATCGACCTTCGGTCGTGCCGAGATATCGCGAGACCAGAGATTCCAGCAGCTGGTTCGCCCCCTCTTCCGTGATCCTTGCCTCTGCCCGACCGCGCACACCGAAGTAGGGAGGTTCATTCGGCGCGACCTCGAAACCGCAGCGGGGATTCGCCTCGATGAGTTCGACGACTCTTGCTTTCCGCGTCGTCGCACAAACGAGCTTCTCTCCGTTCCATTGGAACCAGAGCGAGCAGATCAACGGAAAGCCCGAGTCGGTCGAAACCGCGAGTCGAAGCGGCCCCCGATACTCGGCGAGAAAGGACTCGATCTCCGATCGATCCCAGCCTCCACGAATAGTTGAGTCGTCCATCGTTTCACTCCGTCTTCATCGTGAGCGCGTACGCCACACGGGCTTCGCGGGCGGCGTGGGCCTACCCGTCAGCTCATTCTCGCGAGATGACGCCCGTACGCATACATCACCACGACATGCAGCGGCGCCTGCGTCCATGCGTAGAGCCACCAGGGGAGACGAGGTTCGAAGTCCTGCAGGACAGCGAGCACCGACACTCCATCCGGCGACTCGCGAAACTCCAGGATGGGCTCGCCCTTGGGCTGCTTCGCCGAGAGCAGCCCTCCGACGATGCGGAACGCACTCCGTCCCGGCCGCCCATCTCGCGCTTCATGCTGGAGGATCAACATTGGCCAGCGAACCCAGCGGAGTCCGAGCATCACCCGATCACCATTCTCGACCACGCGAAGGATCCCCGGAAGGAGCCGCTTCAACCATCTCGGGTACTCCTGCGCCACCCAGCGCGCGTCGCGTTCGCGCGGCCGAACGAACCGCTGGACCGAGCGCGCAACGGAGCGCTTCCAGACGCGCGACCGGCTGAGCGAGTCGCGAAGTGACTGTTCGAAGGATCGACCCTCGAGCCCCATCCTGTCCTGCAGCCAAGGGTCCGACACGACCATCGGATGCCTCAGACTTTCGATCAGCGGGCGGACGAGACTGCGGGATGTCCCGGTCACCAGGGAAACCCAGAGTTCCGACAAAGCGGGCGAAACGAACGGAACCGGGAGCATAGGCCTGCGTCGGTCGAGCACCCGGGCCGTGACCTGCATCATCTCGCGATAGGAAAGGACATCCGGACCGCCGACTTCACAGACACGGCCAGAGGTCTCGACGTCGCGACAGCAGAAGTCGAGGATTTCGATCACGTCGGACAACGCGATCGGTTGGGTTCTCGAACCGGTCCAGCTCGGACAGACCATGAGCGGCAATCGCTCGACGAGCCGAACCATCAAATTCAGAGAGGAGCCCTCGGCCCCGACCACCAGACCGGCTCGGATCGCCGTCACCGGAGTCCCGTACGCCCCGAGCGCAAACTCGACCTCGAGGCGACTGGCCAGGTGCGGGGAAAGCGTCACCGCCGGATCATGTGGGACGAGCCCGCCGAGATACACGATGCGGCTCACCCCCGCCTCCGCCGCGGCACGCGCGAAGTTGTCGGCCAACAACAGGTCTAGATCCTCGAAGCGCGCCTGCGTCAGTCGCGCGTTCGGACTCATCGAATGCACGAGGTACACGGCGACCTCTGCCCCTTCGAGAGCCGACTTCGTCTGCTCGACCGAGAACAGATCGCACTTCGCCTGTGTGATGCCAGGCTCCCCCCGATCTGGATTCCGCCGGGCGTTCGGGGCGGCCCCGTAACGCCTGCCCAATGCGACGACCTCGCAATCGGCCTCGAGGCGAGATGCCAGTGCCGCCCCGACGAAGCCACTCGCGCCCGCAATGGCGACGCGCAGGGGACGAGGTGCCTTCATTTGACGCTCCTTCTCGAACGGAGGAACAGGAAGGGTTTCGCCGGACGGATCGAATCGACTAGACATGATTTCTCAGCATGAGTTCCCGGGGATGAGGTTCGAGATAGAGCTGCCCGCGCACGTACTCGACCTCGTGCGCAACGACGAGAAAACGCAGGAGTGAAACGACGACGACCAAAGGGACCCTGGCCGCGCGGTATTCTTCGATCGCCGCGGCGACCTCGCGCTTCTCCGCGCGGCTGATCATCGACTTGACGTGCCCGAAGAGGTGTTCGAGGACGTTCACATGACGCGCGATCGTCGTCGGACGTCGGAACGCCGCGACGAAGCCCGTGTGGTAGGCGCGATAGACCTCTTGGTCTGCCCTCTCGCCGAAACTCCCGACGACCCGACCGAGTTCCCGATAGATCGCCTCGTCGTGCGCCAGGAGCAGCATCTTGTGGGCCTCGTGGAACGCAACGAGACGCCCTCTCGTCAATCCCTTCGAAACCAGACTGCGCCATCGGTTGTGGCTGAAGATCTCCTCGATGAACCGCTCGCGGAGTCCCGCGTCCCGCAGTCTCCCCTCCTCCTCGATCGGCACGTCCGGAAGACCGCGCCGAAGGGCCTGGACGAAATGACCCACACCGGATCGCGTCGGCTGTTGCCCCCCATCGCCATAGACGCGAACGCGAGTCATGCCGCAGGAGGGAGAATCCTTCTTCAAGACGAATCCATCCACGCCGCGCCGATCGAGTTCGAGGACTCTCTCGTCCGCGTATGACCGCATGCGGTCGGTCCAGTCCTCCCCGGACTTCCTCTCGACCAGGCGATCCCCGAGTTCACCTCCCTGCAGCTGGATCACGGGCCTCGGGATGCCCATGCCCGCTTCGAGCTCCGGACAAAGGGGCAGCCACTCGACATTCTCTCCGAGCACGTCCGTCAGATAGCGATCGCGCTTGTGTCCACCGTCGAAGCGCACTTCTCCTCCCAGGAGACAAGCCGACACGCCGACGCGAACTGGCATCGATTCGTCGTGCCATTGCTTCCAGACCGGCGCCTCAGCGCGTGTCGTATCGCGAGTCATTCCCCACCTCCCATGATGGCCCGTTCATCAGGCACCCTAGCGAGTGCTCGAACCCGCCTGAATTCTTCGAGCGCTCGCTCACGCTGAATCGCATGATCGACGATCGGTGCGATGTATCGCGGAACTCTCGGAGCCTTCCAGGGCTCATGAATCCATCGCGTCTCGACCAATGACAGTTCGGGGACCCAGCGTCGGACATAGCGCCCGTCCGGATCCCATTTCTGCCCCTGCGCGACGGGGTTGAAGATCCGGAAATAGGGCTGCGCGTCCGTGCCGGTCGAGGCCGACCACTGCCAACCTCCATTGTTCGAAGCCGGATCCCAATCGACGAGCGACTCGGCGAAGAACCGTTCCCCGCGGCGCCAGTCGACGAGCAGGTCCTTCGTGAGGAAGCTGGCGACGACCATGCGAACGCGATTGTGCATCCATCCGGTCTTCCTCAGCTGACGCATCCCAGCGTCCACGAAAGGATATCCCGTCCGCCCCTCGCACCAGGCTTCGAAATTCGCGTCGCTGCCAGACCAGTCGAGCTGGTCGTACTCCGGGCGGTAGCTTCGACTGAGGACGTGCGGCGAATTCGCCATCACCGCGTGATAGAACTCCCGCCAGACGAGCTCGTCCAGCCATTTCTCGACGCCCGCCCGCCTGCTCGGATCAGATTCGATCGCGTCGAGCCCCAGCGTGAAGCAACGACGAGCGGACAGCGTCCCGAAGCGGAGGTGGGGTGAGAGCTTCGACGTGCCATCGAGCGCGGGCGTGTCTCGATCGAGATGGTATCGATGCGCCTTGTTCGACAGGAAGGTCTTCAGTCGGTGATTCGCGGCGCGCTCGCCGCCGGTCGGAAGGCGTGGCCCCGCGCCGGACTGCGGCCCGGACGGCAGCTCGACGTTCTCCGACGCGTCGAGTCCCGGAATCGACGAGCGCGGTAGCTTTGAACGCGGCGCCGACCGACGCGGCCCCCTCTCCCACTGCCGCCACCATTCGTTTCGATAGGCCGAATAGATCCTGTAGGGTCCGCCGGATTTCGTCGTGATCTCCTCGCTCCCGAAGACCGTATGGTCGAACACCTCGATCACCCGACCCCCCGCATTCTCGACGCCCCGCGAAACGCGCTCGTCACGACGGCGCCCCATCGGTGTCGGAGCCGCGTTCCAACTGACGACGCGCGCGCCCGTCTTCGCCATCAGCAAGGGCAGCACGCTCTCCGGGCGACCTCGTCGGATCTGGAGGACGATTCCGCGATCCCCAAGGTCTCGTTCCAGTCGTCGCAGACTGTCGAACAGGAACCGGAGCCTGGGTGCGTCGCCATCGGCTCGGCGGATGATCTCGGGATCGACGACGAAGAGCGCTGCCCATTCGTCCGTTCGTTCGGCAAGTTCCGACAGAGCGAGGTTGTCGCGCAATCGCAGATCGTTGCGAAACCAGTGGATGCCTCGGGTCACGATCGCGTGTCCCTTCGAGTTCCGGCCGCAGCGGACCCATTCTCGTCAGGAGCGCCCTGAAGGACGAGCTGCGTCACCCGAGCTTCGAGTCGACCCAGCGTGTCGATTCGCTCCACGCCGCGGATCGGCGCCAGCCCGCGGATGCCAGCGCCACCGATCCAAAGTCCGATTCGCGGGGGCAAGCGGCGCCGAAGATGACGGATCGCCTCCTCCGATCGATCGACAGCGAGCACGACGAGGCCGAGCACGACGGCATCGGCGCCGGACGACAGGATCTGTTTCGAGAGATCTTCGACCGGGACGCTCGCACCGACGAAGATCGGACGCGCACTCGACCTGGCAGCGACCAGCGCTGCGACGAGGGACCCGAGATCATGAGCTTCGCCCTCGGGCGTGGCGAAAACGATTCGCGGACGCGCTTCGCCCTCTCCGACCATGAGCGCCTGATCGAGCAAGATGCTTCGAAGGATCCCGGAGATCAGATGCTCGGCCGAAATGCTGTATCGACCACTCGCCCAGCGCTCTCCAATCTCGACGAGGAGTGGAATGGCGAAGTCGTTCACGAATTCACGTGAGTCGCGCGCCTCGACCTCGGCCATGATGACTCGGCGGACGTGCTGCGCGTCCGAGCGCGCGGCCGCGTCGAGCAGTCCGTCGATCGCCTCCTCTTCCAGCGGATTGGTCTCGGCGACGATGCGCCTGAGTTCAGCGTCGCTGAGGCGGGCGACGGAGCCGATTCGACGTCCCATGCCGACGACATCGCGCAGGAGCCGCAGTCTCTCGAGGTCGGCGGACGAATATCGCCTCGCCCCACCGCTCGTGCGCGTCGGTCGGATCGCGGCATGTCGCGACTCCCAGGCGCGGATCAGCTCCGGTTTCAGGCCTGTGATCCGGGTCGCCACGCGAAGCGGAAAGCCATCCTCCGGTGTCTCGTCGGGGTCGTGATCCATCATCTCCGCGCCTCTCAATCCTTGATCGATGCCCTTAAGGGAACTTCATAATAGCTCCTTTGGTCAATTTGTACAGATTTTTTCTTTACAAAATGACTTCGCTGGACGATGATGACTTCGTTGCCGGGCGCGCCAGATCGCCCGCCGAAAAACCAGGGGAAGAATGAATGCCCGCTCGAAACCAGCCGAACCAGGAATCTCGAACAGATGTACGCGTCGAACGCCGCGACGCGCAGACCCCGCGAGACACATTCCAGGACTACCTTCACGACATTGCCGACATGGCGCCCCTCGAAACGAGCGAACAGGTCCGACTCCTCGAGAACATGGCGGTCGCCGAAGAATCTCTCCGTCAGGCGATGGCAGAGATTCCGGAAGTCGCGCGACACCTCCTCGAGCGATGGCGGAATCGCCAGAGTCAGCGGTTGGTGAGTGGTGCCCTCTCGAAATGGCACCGCGACGGAAGCAGCCGCAACGTCAATCAGCTGGTCGACGAGGCCTTCGCTCGCATCGAGGACGCGCTCCATGCCCTCGACCGAGGGCCCGACGCGAGCGCGAGCGAGCGAAGCCGCTCGAACCGCACCGCCCGAAGAGACGAACTCACGCAGCGGGTTCTCGAGGCCGAAGTATCCCTTCCTGTGCTCATCGAGATCCTCGATGTGATCGGCGATGCGCCGACCCGCTTGCGTTCACGAAGCGATCGTGCTGCCTCGGAACGTGCGCGCGAAGCGCGTGCTCAGCTGACGGACAGCAAGAACCTGTTTACCTGTCGCAACCTTCGGCTCGTCATCCGATGTGCGAAGAACTATCGCGGCCAGGGCGTTCCCATGCTCGACCTGATCCAGGAAGGCAACCTCGGCCTGATTCGAGCGGTGGAGAAGTTCGACTACAAGCGCGGCTATACGTTCTCCACGTATGCGATCTGGTGGATCGAGCAGTCCCTGATTCGGGCGGTCTCCAAGAACGCGCGGATCGTGCGTTTGCCGAGCCCCCTCCAGGATCAGCGTCGCAAGCTCGTCCAGATCGAGACGAACGAGCGAGTCACGCAGGGCGGCGAACCTAGCCCGATCTCGATGATCGAACGCCTCGGCCTCGATGCGCGGGAGGAAGAAGACCTGCGGCGAAGCTTCGTGGGCGAAGTCTCCACACAAGCCCCGGTCGGAAACACGGAAGACCTCACGCTCGAGGACGGCCTCTCAGACACAGGCGCGGACGATGTCGTCGCGTGCGTCGAAGATCGCATCCTACAGCTCAAGGTTCGCGAGATCGTGCCCCGTCTCGACACGAGACAGCGCCGTGTGATCGAGGCACGCTATGGGCTGCGCGACGGTCGCCCGAGAACGCTCAGCGACATCGGACGAGACCTCGACTTGAGTCGTGAGCGCGTGCGACAGATCGAACGAGACGCACTCGAACGACTGCGGGAAACCGGCGTATTGCAGGCGTTCACTGAAGCGTCGGACGACGTCATGGAGGAGTCGAGATGAGCGAGGCCACGTGGCAGATCCGAGTGCTGTTCGACGGTGAGTGCCCCCTTTGTCGGCGGGAAATCGGTTTCCTCGAACGGCTCGATGCCGGTCGGTCGCAGATCGACTTCGAGGACATCTCGTCCGCGGACTTCGAACCGGCCCGCTACGGGCTCGAACAGGCGACGGTCGAAGCGCGTATCCACGGCGTGCTTCCCGACGGCCGCGTCATCGAGGGGGTGGACGTGTTCGCGCGCGCGTACGCCGCGGTCGGATTCACCTGGATCTCGACGCTCGCCGAATGGCGCGGCCTGCGCTGGATCATGGACCGGCTCTATCTCCTCTTCGCGAAGAACCGTCTGCGATTGACCGGTCGCGCGCCGAGACAATGCGTCGAATCGTGACGCCTCCTGGCGCGAAGACCTTCGATTCCCGCGACCGACACGAATGACGACAGGACCTGCGAATGATCCACCTCCTCCGAACCGACATGACGATCGCCCGGCCCCTCGACACGGTCTTCGAGCTGTTCTGCGACGCCTCGAACCTCCAGGCCATCACGCCCCCGGAGCTCGACTTCCGGATACAGACGGCGATGCCCATCGAGATGAAGCTCGGCGCGGAAATCGAATACAGGATCAGGCTCCTCGGCGTCCCCTTCTCCTGGCACACTCGGATCACGGCCTGGGAGCCGGGCGTGCGCTTCATCGACGAGCAGATGTCGGGCCCATTTCGGCGCTGGGTGCACGAGCATCGCTTCGAGGCCTTGTCGGACTCGTCGACGCGGATCCGGGACGAGGTCCGATACTCGCTCCCGCTCGAGCCCCTCGGACGTCTGGCTCATCCCATCGTTCGCGCGCGGCTGGTGCGGATCTTCGCCTATCGCGAACGCCAGGTTCGCGAATTACTCGAACTCGCCCCACCCACGCGACGTCCGCATGGCGCTGGCAATCATCCCGAGGCTCCAGCGCGCAATCTAAGGCGCCCGCTCGATCGCGATGGAGTTCGTCGTCAGGAGGCACGGAGACTCACATGAACAAAATCGAACAACAGAGTGCAGCGGCCATCCCCGCCATCCTCCTGATCGGTGCGACCATCGCCTGGGCCGGAAGCGACCATGGCATCGTCGTTTCGGGCTTCCCTCTCTTCGCGCTATGCGGCGCGCTCTCACTGGCGATCAATTGGCTCGTGTTCGTCCCCGCCTACGCCTTCGGAACGGAACGCTTCTTCGACCTGACGGGGAGCCTGACCTACATCAGCCTCTTCGCCTTCGCCCTCGCCCTGCGCGGCGACAACGACCCACGCGCATGGCTGATCACGTCGCTCGTCGTACTCTGGGCTGCGAGACTCGGCTCGTTTCTCTTCCGGCGCGTGAGCCAGGATGGGGGCGACGGTCGCTTCGATCGAATCAAGCTGAGCCTGCCCCGCTTCTGCATGACCTGGACCCTGCAGGCATTATGGGTCTTCCTGACCGGTGCCTGCGGACTCGCCGCCGTGACAGCGATCGAGACCCGCCCACTGGGCGAGTTCGCCTTGATTGGGTTCGCCGTCTGGAGCCTCGGGTTCGGGATCGAAGTCGCGGCGGACCAACAGAAACGCCGATTTCGTCGAGAAGCCCGAAACGAAGGCCGGTTCATCGACACGGGCATCTGGGCGTGGTCGCGTCACCCGAACTACTTCGGAGAGATCACGCTCTGGGTCGGAATCGCGCTCATCGCCCTGCCCGTGTTGCAAGGTTGGCAGCTCGCGACGTTGGTCTCGCCGATCTTCGTCTACGTCCTGCTCACGAGGATCAGCGGCGTTCCCATGCTGGAGGAACGCGCGAAGAAGCGATGGGGACACGAGCCGGAGTACCGCGACTATCTGCGACGCACGCCGTCGTTGTTCCCGCGCCCGCCGAAGACCAATCGACATCCGTAGGGGATCAGCGCCGGACTCCGAGAAGCACGTTCCGAACATCGATCGGTCGGCCGGTCCGCTCGTCGACGACACGCGGAGAGACCGGCTCGCCCGTCTCTCGATCGATGATCTGAAGCGAGGGCTCGCTCCCTTCCGGCCACAGCCAGTCCTCGCCGAATCGCCACATGGCTGCCAACACCGGATAGAAGTCGCGCCCTTTCTCCGTGAGCACGTACTCGTGACGGGGAGGTCGCTCCTGGTAGAGCCTCTTCTCGAGCATGCCCTCTTCGACGAGCCGCGACAGGCGCGTCGAGAGCACGCCACGCGAGAGGGAGAGCGCCTTCTGGAATTCGTCGAAGCGACGCCTTCCGAGAAACGCCTCCCGCATGACGATCGGCGTCCACCAGTCTCCCATCAGGTCGGTCGTACGGGCGATCGGACAGGGCGCATCTTCGAAACTCGTTCGACGCATATCAGGCGACCGCTTCGACACGTGCGCGCACGTGCTTGTGCCACGGCGTGAGGGCGATCCAGTCCCGGTCCTCGACCGACGTCAGCTCGTTCGGCGGGGTCCCATGCACCTTCCGCGTGCCGTCCGCATCCGGATACTCGAGCCCATGCCCATTCGGGAGCGTGATATGACCCTCGCGCAGCGTGTCGTGCACCTCGACGACCGCCTCCGCCGACCCGCGCTTCGTGGTAATCCGAACGCGCCCACCACTCTCGACGCCAAGGCGCGCGGCGTCACCTGGACTCATGCGCAGCGCACCGTCCACGTCCTTCTTTCGCCAGCCCGGATTTCGGAAGATCGTGTTCGCCGTACTCGTCCTGCGCTCGCCGGCGGCCAGCACGAAGGGATACTCGTCCGTCATGCTCGGCGGTGACTCGTCGATCAGATCGGCGAGCTCCTGCACGAGCTCGGGAATCTCGAGCCGAATCTTCCCGTCGTCCGTCTGGATCCGATCCATCGTGATCTCATACGGATCCGACGTGATCACGACGCCATTGCGATTGTCGAGGATTGCCTGGAAAAGCGCGTTGCCGAGCGACGGCCCCTCGCCCTCGAAGCCCGCGCGCCGAACGGAGTCGGGCTCTTCTGCCGCCAGCGATTGCGCGGCGCCCCAGATCAGCGCGGACCCTTCGAGCCCTTCGCCCAGCGAGCGTCCGAGCGTCTCGTAGAGGATGACCGGCATGATCTCGGCGAGCTTTGGCTGGCTTCCCATCATCTGCAGGAACGCGAGCGCGAACTTCTCTCTGTCTTCTTCCGCGGCCTCTCGTAGCGTCAGGAGGTCCGAATCGTCGAATGCGCCGAGCGCGCGACACAAGCGGCTATGGATCTCGGGCTCCGTCAAAGTTCCCTCGGCGACCGGAAAGAGCGGCTGTCGCAGCAGGAACGTGTTGTCCGGGAAGCCTCCTCCGAAGAAGGTCGTCTCGACCTTTTCGTACTGGGAAGCGGCGGGCAGGATGTAGTCCGCGAACTTCGCCGTCTCGGTCATCGCCACATCGATGACGACGACGCATTCGAGCGCTTCGAGCGCCTCGCGCATTGCCGGACTGTCCGCCAGGGAATGTACGGGGTTGCCACTCTCGATCAGGATCGCGCGGAAGCGATCCGGGTGATCCGTCAGGATTTCGCCCGGAATCGAGTTGCAGGGGATCAGGCCCGTGATGATCTTGTGACCCCCGACCGGCGTGGTCTTGTTGTCCTTTCCGCTCCCGATCAGCTTGCCGATATGCGTTCCGAGATTCATGGTCCCGGCCTTGCCGAGATTTCCCGTGAGCGCGTAGAGGAGTTTCTCGAGGTACGAGTTGAGCGTGCTATGCGGCGCCATCTCGATCCCGAGATCCTCCAGAACTGCCACGCTCTCGCCCTGTCCGATCATTTGCGCTGCCTGGCGCACGAGATCTTCGGAGACACCCGCGCGCGCGCAGTAGTCGGCCACGGGCACGCCGGCCAGCACGTCGAAGAGCGCCTGGCCGTCGACGGCATGCTTCTCGAGGAAATCGCGGTCCACGCCGCCCTCGTCCAGCAGAACCCTCAGCATCGCAGCCAGGACGAACGCGTCCGTCCCTGGAATGACCTGGAGGAACACGTCGGCGAGATCGGCCGTCTCCGTTCGGCGTGGATCGATGACGATCATCTTTCGATTCGGGTCCTTGGCGATCGCGCGAAGGATGGGTCGCGCGCGCTCGAAGCCGTGGGACTGCCAGGGATTCTTTCCGATGAAGACGGAGACCTGCGCGTGTTCGAAGTCGGGCTCCGGTCGACCGCCGAACATCTGTCGCTCGACCCAGAACTCTCCGGTCTTCTCCTGCGCGAGTGCATTCGAGGAGTACCGCATGTCGAGCGCGCGGCGGGTGGCTCCGCTGTACGCGCCGCCGAGATGATTGCCCTGGCCTCCACCGCCGTAGTAGAGAATCTTCGCGCCGCCATGCGTGTCGCGAATTCCGGCGAGCTTGTCGGCCACCTCGCGAATCGCGGTCTCCCAATCGATGGCTTCGAAGCTGCCGTCTTCACGTCGGCGAAGCGGTTGCGTGATCCGGTCGGCGTGATTCTGGTAGTAGTCGAGCCCCGCCTGCTTCTCGCAGGTGTATCCCTTCGAGCGCGGGTTCGTCTTGTCGCCCTTGATCTTCTTGAAGTGGCCGTCCTCGACCTGGACCTGGAGGCCGCAATTCACGCTGCAGAGAATGCAGGACGTGCTCTGCCAATCGCTGGAAGTCGTCATGGGAATCTCCTGTTTCTGGATCGTCTGGGTCTCGGACCTCGATTCCGAACAGCGAGAGTGCCGGTCGGATTCGAACCCACGCCGCCCATCCAAGGTCGAGGCGCGCGATAGTCAGTTCGACTTTAGAACTCACTATGCGAGGTCGCAACCAGACGCCAAACAGCAGCTAGCCGGTCAGATCGGATCGGATCGACGAGTCGTGGCGGGTTCGAGCCACGAAGTGAACGCACGATTCCGATCTCGCTGTACGCCAAAGGGGACTGAGCGCGCTGCGGGCGCATAATGCGTAAGAGAATCAATAATTCTCATTGTCCGAGAAATTTCGTCCGATGGGTGCGCGTAGCCCTTGGACTACTTCTCGAGAGGATCTCGCATGGAAGCCTTCGCACTGATCTCCGTCGCCGTCTACTGCTCCGTCAGCATCTACATGGCCGTCCGGCTACTCGCCCTCGCTCGCCGCACCAAGGAATGGCCGGAACGCCTGATCGGGACGGCATACGTCCTGGGCGGGATGGTCGGCTACCCGGCCAGCGTTGCGGCGCGGGTGCTCGTGGACGCGGGACAGACGGCGAGCGCCGAATTCGCACATGTCGCTGGTCAGGTCGGGATGGCCGGAGCCGCGTTCTTCCTGCTCCTCGCATGGCGGCGGATGTTCTCGTCGAACGGTCTCGCCGGGCTCGCCTTCGTGATGGCCTGGACGTCCTTCATGGTCGTCGCGCTCGGCTGGACGCTCTTCAACACCGAGGCCGGATCGCGTAGCCACATGGTGACACTGCCCTATTGGGCGATGTTGATCTCCCAGGGCGGCTGCTACACGACGCTTGGTTGGGCGAGCTTCCGACACGCCAGGATGTTGCATCGAAGAAGCGCACTCGGTCTGGCCGATCCGCTGACGGCGAATCGCATGCTCCTCTGGGCGCTCTCGAACCTCTGCATCGTTGTCTCCTACGTCTACACGATTGGCCTCGGAATCATGTTGCGAAACGGACTCCCGAACATCTACAACCCGGCGGTCATCTCTGCGTGCGGACTGCTCTCCGCGGTCTTCATCGGGTTCGCATTCTTCCCGCCCCAGGCCTTCGTCAAACGCGTCCGGGCGAACGCGACGATGGGAGAAGCCTAGTCATGGCGAAGAACGAAGCATTCGAATGGGTCTGCGATGCGATCGAAGGCGCGACGACCCTCGACCGGCTCGAGGCGCGGGGCACGATGCGGCTGGCGCTGAAGGCGGCCGGTCTCGACGCTCGGGAAGTCAGCGCCGACCAGCTCGGCACCGTGCTGACACGCGTCCTCCCCAGCGAGCTCGAAACCCGGGGCATCGCCGATGCGCCGACGACCTGCGAGCGAATCGCCCTCGATCTCTCGAGTCAGAACCTGCAGACTGCTGGCAGCGGCGGCGACTCTCCCGAGAACGTCTTCGCGCGTCTCGGCGGAAACTGAAGTCAAGGAGCCGACTCCGCTCGTCCCGTCGGATTCGTTATCCTGCACTCGTCGCAGTCCCCACTTCGGGTGACGCACGCGCCCGGCCAGGAAGACGAAGGCATGCCTCGAAGAATTCCGCTTCCCCTCGAGGGAGGCTGCCAATGCGGCGCTCTCCGCTACGAGATCGCGACGCCACCGCTCATGATCTACGCGTGTCACTGCACGAACTGCCAGAGGATCGCGGGCAGCGCCTTCGGTCTCGCCACCACGATCACGGAAGATTCCCTTGCCTTCACACAGGGCAGACCGAAACGGGTGACGTGGCAGTCCGAGGCGGGAAACGAGCGCTACGGCCTATTCTGCGGCGAGTGCGGATGTCGCATCGCACACGGCCAGGAACCGTCGAACGGAATCTTCAGCCTCCGCGCCGGAACCTTCGACGATGCGAGCTGGGTCATCCCATCCGGACACATCTGGACCCGAAGCGCACAACCGTGGTTCGAGTTCGGGAAGGGCGACATCCTCTGCGATGTCCAGCCGACGGACTACGTCCCTTTCATAGAGCGGTTCAAAGAGAACTTCAGCTTCGGGAGTGACGGCTCGGATTCCTAGGAGGCCCGCGACGCGACGGGCGTCCCGGACACGCTCCTCGGTCTGCGGGAGCGCGCCTTCGGTTGAAAGCGACGACGCTTCTCAGCTCGGTCGGATCTTGTAGCGAACGGGCAGACGCTTCAGTCCCACGACGAAGCTCGCGCGAATCCACTCGGGGTCGCCCACGACCTCCCAGGATTCGACCCGACTCGCCAGCTGCTCCACGATCGCGCGCATGCTGCGCCGCGCAAAATGTGCACCCATGCAGAAATGCTCGCCGTAGCCGAAGGCCAGATGCCGATTCGGATTCCGGTCGATCCGGAAGGTGTACGGATCGTCGAAGACGGCCTCGTCACGATTCGCGGAGCCATAGAACATCACCAGCGAATCACCTTCCGGGATCTTCTGCCCACCGACTTCGACGTCGCGCGCGGCCGTCCGCTTCATGTAGTTCACGGGCGAAGCCCAGCGAATCATCTCCTCGACCGCGTCGGGAATCCGACTCGGGTCCTCCTGAATCTTCGCGAATTCAGCGGGGTTCCGTACGAGCTGTTCGAAACCGCCCGCGAGCGAGTTCTTCGTCGTATCGTGTCCGGCGTTGAAGACGATCAGGTAGTAGCCAAGAGTCTCCATCGGGCCCATCGGCGCGCCATTGATCTCCGCGTTGGCGATCACGCTCGCCAGATCGTCGGTCGGATTCTTTCGACGATCCTCGACGATCGGCAGGAAGAGTTCGAGAAACTCCTGGCCGAGCTTCGCGAAGCTCTCTGGGGATGTCTCCCCGCCACCGAGCTCGGCGTCGTCCGGCGCGAAGAGCCGATTCGACAACTCGAGGATATGCGGCTCTTGTTCTTCCGGAACGCCGATCGCCTTCGCGAGCACGCGAAGCGGATGACTGACGGCGATGCCCGTCGCGAGGTCGGTCTCCTGCTCCGAACCATCGCCCGCGAGCTGATCGACGAGATGCTTGGCGCTCGTGTCGATCACCTCTTCCATGCGCTTCAAGGAACGCGGCGTGAACCAGGGGCTCGCCACCTTGCGGAGCTCCCTGTGATCCGGCGGGTCCGTGCTGATGACGACGCGCATCGCGCCGATGCCCGAATCGAAATCGATCTCGCGATCTGTCGGCAGGAGCGTGATCCCGGGCTCGCTCAGGAAGAGCTCCGGCGTCTTCGAGATGTACTTGATCTCTTCCTGTCGCGTGACGGCCCAGAAGGGCTCGATGTTCTCCACCTCACAGGCATGAACCGGCGATTCCGCCCGTAGTCGATCCCAGTATTCGTAGGGCGGACCGTTCTCCGCATAGAAGTCGGGATGGATCAGTTCGTAGCCCCGGGTCAGCGTCATCGAGGAATCTCCCATACAAGTCGAGCGCAATCTCGACCATATCGTTTCGGTCGTGCGTCCGCCGGCCCTGAGAACCAGATCGTGGCGTGTCGCTGCCGCCCGATTCCCGCATGCGGCGCGGTTCTCACGAGTCGCTCGAGCGTCCGCCATGCGCCACGACGTCGAGTGCCTCCTCGAACTTCTCGCCCTCTCCCGAAACGATCCGCGGAAGGATCGTCGGAATCGTGGCCGGATCGATGAGACGTTTCGCCTCCAGCAGGGATTCGGTCGAGGTGTAGCCGGCGATCGCTTCGAGATTCTTGAACGTGGGCGAGATCAGATTCAGCTTCCCGTCCGCGTAGCGGTCGAGGGCGTCCTCCGGTCGGATCCAGGCGCTCTCGATCGTCTCGAAGCCGTCGTGGAGTGCTTCCTGATCGGGCGGAACACGCGCGACGAAGAAGCGTGTGTTGTAACGCCTCGGCTGACCGACCGGAGTGATCCAATGAGAGACGTATGCAAGCTGATCCGCGTCGAGCTGGATCTCCTCCTCTCGACACATCGCCTCGAGGACCGCGCTCTCTCCTGCGTTGAGCCGGTCGCGCCAGGACTCGAAGCGCGTCCTCACGTCCGTCGCGTGAAAGCGAAGTCGCTCTTCGTCCGACCCCTTCGCGAGCAGCACGCCTGCCTCCTCGAAACACTCGCGAATACACGCCACCCAGTAGCCGAGGCCACCGGAATCGACCCCGAGGATCCCGCTCGCCGTCGCGTCGTCGGGCCCGTGCGTCAGGGCGTTCCAGCGCTTCTTGTAGTCGAAGTCGTCCACCTTGCCGCCGGGAAAGACGTGAAGCCCGCCGAACATGCCATGCGCGCTTCGCTCCATCAGGAAGACTTCGACGCCGCGCGAAGCGTCGCGTACGAGCATGACCGTCGCCGCGGGACGCAGCGACGCTGGAGGATTCGGCGCGGTGGAAGGAGACGGAGGCGAGCCCTGGGCCATCGATCGACGTTACCCCAGATTCCGCGCCATCCCGGGCCGCACGAGATCATGAGATCGGTTCGTGTTCCGGTTCGAGCTCGGCGCGAACGCTCGGCCCTTGCGATTCGTAGCGCGATCCGAGAGCCTCGTGAGATGCCGACGATTCGAGTTCGCGACATCGACCTCTACTACGAGATCCACGGAAGCGGTCCTCGCCTCTTCTTCATCGGAGGCAGCGGTGGAGACCTCAGGGACAAGCCCGGCGTCTTCGACGGACCGCTCGTCAAGGACTTCGAGGTCCTTTCCTTCGACCAGCGCGGACTCGGCCGCAGCGATGTACCCGACGGCCCATACACGATGACGGATTACGGAGAAGACGCGGCGGCGCTGCTCCGGGAACTCGAGTTCGGCCCTTGCCTCGTAATGGGCGTCTCGTTCGGCGGCATGGTCGCCCAGGAACTCGTCACCTGCGCTCCGGAACTCGCGACGAAGCTCGTTCTCGCCTGCACCTCGGCGGGCGGGACGGCAGGCGCGTCGTATCCGCTCCACGAACTCCAGGACCTGCCACCGCGCGAACGCGCGATCCGTTCGACAGAAATCTCCGACACGCGCTGCGACGCGAGCTGGCGCGAGGCCGATCCTGCACGGGCAGAGAGAGTGATCGAACTGGCGATGCAGCGTGGTCGCCCTCGAAGCGAGGACATCGCCCGGGGCCAGAGACTCCAGCTCGAAGCCCGATCACATCACGATACCGTCGCTCGACTCGGAAACGTCGAGACACCGACGTACCTCTGCGCAGGCCGCTACGACGCGATCGCGCCGCCCGAGAATCAGCACGCGCTCCTGGCAGCTCTGCCGAACGCGACGCTCGACTTTTTCGAGGGTGGCCACCTCTTCCTGATCCAGGATCGAACGGCCTTCGGGCGGATCGCCGAGTTCCTGCGCAGCTGAGTCGAATCGCCGAGCGTTCGGCGATCTCAGCGCTGTTCGTCGACCAGATCGGTCGCCGGCGGCGTCGACTCCGCTCCTCCTCGACCCACACGTGCTTTCACCCATTCGGCGGCATCGTCCAGCACCAGGTAGAAAACGGGCACCACCAGCAGCGTGAGCAGCGTCGAGGAGAACATGCCGGCGGCCGTCGCCACGCCCATCGGCGCCCGCGTCTCCGAACCCGGACCAAGCCCGATGGCAGCCGGGAGGACGCCGAAGATCATCGAGATCGCCGTCATCAGGACCGGGCGCATGCGTAGCGGCGCCGCTGTCCGCATCGCCGTGACCTTGTCCATCCCACGCTCACGAAGCTGGTTGGCGTAGTCGACGAGCAGGATCGAATTCTTCGTGACGAGGCCGAAGAGCAGAATGATCCCGATGAGGCTGAACAGATTCAGCGTCATCCCCAGCTTCCCGGTCAGGCTCATGAAGTACAGACCGCCCATCGCACCGACCATCGCGAGCGGCAATGCCAGCATCACCGTGAGCGGATGCACGAAGCTCTCGAACTGGACGGCGAGCACCATGTAGATCACGATGATCGCCAGGGTCAGCATGAGCGTGAACTGCCGCGCACTCTCCGCCATCGATTCGGCGTTTCCTCCGAGGTCCAGCGTCACACCCTCGGGCAGATCGGCGGCGATCCTCTCGGCGTCCTGGATCGCATCACCGAGCGGCTTGCCCTGCAGATTCGCCCGCACCTCCACGGAGCGCTGTCGCCCGGTCCGCGTGATCGTGGCGGGGGCGGCTCCCTCGACGACGTCGACCAGGTTGCGGAGTTCGACGACACTTCCGTCCCCGCTCCGCACGTAGAGTCGACCGATCGCCTCGGGCGAGTCGCGTGCATCCTCCTCGAGACGCACGCGGATGTCGTAGCCCCGCCCGGCCTCCTTGAAGGTCCCGACATCCATTCCGCCGATCGCCGACTGCACTACGGTCGCGACGGAAGCGGCATCGACGCCGAGCGCCGCCGCCTTCGCTCGATTCGGAATCACCCGAACCTCGGGGAGTCCCAGCTTCAGGCTCTTGTCGAGATCCGTGTAGCCCCCCTCCGCGCGAAGCCTGTCGATCGCTGCGTCGGCGAGTCGATCGAGTTCGGCCAGGTCGAGGTTCCCACGCAAATCGAAGGAGAAGTCGGTGTCGCTGCCGCCTTGCATCTGCTGCAGACCCATCAACGACGCCTTGTTGTCGGGCAGCGTGTCGAGGAAGACGCGAGTCGCAGCGAAGAGCTCCTGCGCGCCCCGGTCCCGCTCCGCCCGCGGCTTGAGGATCACGAAGAGCAGGCCCATGTTGGGCGTCGCCGGTCCGTCCGGCCCTGCGATCCCGAGCCCACCGAACGCGGCCTGGACATCCTGCTGATCCAACACCCAATCTTCGACCTTGCGCATGTACTCACGCGAGGCGGTGACCGTGCTTCCTGGGGGCAGCTCGAAGCGAATGATCATGCGGCCCTGGTCCTCGGGCGGAAAGAACTCGCTGCCGAGGGCCGAGCCCAGACCGCAGCTCCCGAGCAGCGCCATGAGTGCAAGCGACATGGTTAGGGCGCGATGTCCGAGGGTCCAGTCGAGGGCTAGCCGGTAGGAGCGCTCCAGCGCCTCGAAGCCCATTTCCAACCGGTGATAGATGCTGCCGTGCTCCCGCTCCTTGGGCGGCGGCATCCGCGCGGCCAGCATCGGCGTGAGCGTGAGCGCCACGAAGAGTGAGATCATGACCGCCGCGGCAACCGTCCCGCCGAATTCGCGAAGGAAGTTCCCGACGATCCCCGTGGCGAAGATGACCGGCAGGAAGACGACGGCGATCGATACCGTCGCGGCCGTGGCAGCGAAAGCGATCTCCTTCGTCCCCTTCGACGCGGCGTCGAAGGCGTTCTCGCCCTGCTCCCGATGCCGCTCGATGTTCTCGAGCACGACGATCGCATCGTCGATCACGACGCCGACGGCGAGCGCGAGCGCGAGCAGCGTCATCACGTTCAATGTGAACCCGAAGATCCACATCGCACCGAAGGCGCCGATCAGCGAGAGCGGGATGGCGGCGCCCACGATGATCGTGGGCCGCCAACGGCGCAGGAAGACGAAGACGGTGAACGTCGCGAGGATCGCTCCGAGTACGAGCGCGAACTGTGTCTCCGCAACCGCCTCACGGATCGAGAGCGAGAAATCGATCAGGCCCTCTTCACGACCGAAGGCGATCCCGGTCGGCGCGTTTTCGTTCAGCTCGTCGAGGCGCGAATAAACCTGATCGGCGATCGCGACCGTGTTTCCGCCGGGCTGCTTGAGGATCCCGACGCCGACGCTCGGAGCCTTGTTGAAGTACGCGTGAACCCGCGGATCCTCGGCGCCATCCTCGACCCGGGCTACGTCTTCGAGTCGAACGGCGGCGCCGTCGACGAAGGCCACGATCAGGCGCTGCATCTCCGCGACCGACTCGAACTCGGCATCGGTCGTCACCGAGTACTCGATCCGCTCGCCCTCGACTCGACCGCCGGGCGTCTCGACATGCTCCCTTCGCAGCGCGGAAACGACGTCGGTCGGCGACAGACCTCGGGCATGCAGCGCGGCCCCGTCCATCCAGATCCGGATGTTCCGATCGCGTCGGCCAAACATCTCGACCGCCCCGACGCCCGGGATCGTCTGCATGTTGGGCTTGACGACGAGGCGTGTGTACTCGCTCGTGTCGACGATCGGGCGCTCGGTGATCAGGGGAGCCCAGACGATGGGGAAGCTCGACGTGTCGACCTTCTGGACCACGGGCGGCTCGAGGTCCACGGGCAGGTCGCCGCGGGCCAGCGCGAGCTTGTCCCGCACGTCCTGCGCGGCGATATCGATCGCGGTATTCAGCTCGAACTCGGTCCGGACCTGCGTGATTCCGTGCAGGGTGATCGAGCTGATCTTGCGCAGGCTGGGAACCGTGTTGAGGAATTCTTCGAGGACGTCCGTGACGTCTTCTTCCATGACCTCGGGGCTCGCGCCGGGCATGACCGCCGTGACGGTCACGACCGGAAACTCCATGCTCGGGAACTGATCGACCCCGAGGCGCACGTAACCCAGGCCGCCGATCAGGACGATCGCCGCCGTCATCATCCAGGTCGTCACGGGACGCCTGATGGAGAGATCGGAGAGCGTCACGGCTGATTCGCGGCGGCGGCGGCAGGCGCGGCCGGCGCGGCGGCGAGACTGTCCGGGGAGAAGGGCTCGTCTCGGCGATGCGCGCGCACGGCGATGCCATCGATCAAACGGCCCTGGCCGCTCGTCACGACCCAGTCCCCCGCTTCGATGCCGGACTCGATCTCTGCGGCTCCGCGTCGGTGTGTGCCAACTTTCACTTCACGCTGGGTGACCTGGTCGTCGGCATCGACCGTAAAGACGATCGGACCGAGTGCTCGCTGCATGACGGATTCTTCGGGAACCATCACGACATTCGAACGACGCGCCACACCGACGTCGATTCGCGCGAAGAGACCCGGCCGAAGCAGACGGTCGGCATTGTCGAGCCGCCCTTCGACGCGCAGGGTCCGCGTGCGCGGATCGATGATTGGCGAGACCATGCTGACGCGCGCTTCGAAGACACGCTCCGGATGCGGCGCGACGACGACGGCAACCCGCTGTCCGAGGGAGACCCGCCCGGAGTCGCGCTCGGGCAGATGGAACTCGATCTCGATCGGATCCATCGCCACGAGGTCGTAGAGCGAAGTGCCCGGCGCGACGAACTCGCCGCGACTCACCCTGCGGTTCGCGATCAGTCCAGCAAACGGAGCGCGCACCTCGGCGTCTCGCAGCGCGCGCTCGGCCACACCCAACCGTGCCTCGGCGGCGCGGCGCCGCGAGCGAGCCGATTCGAGCATCGTATTGGCAGCGTCGAGCTGAGACATCGAAGCCGCGCCACGCTCGTGCAGCTGACTCAGCCTTTTCTGTTCTCGAAGCGCTTCGCTCGTTGCGGCCGAGGCCTCGGCGACCTGGGCGCGCACGTTGGCCAGCTCCAGTTCGCGCTTCTCGGGATCGATTCGAAGCAGGATTTCGTCGGCCGCCACCGAATCGCCGTCATCGCGCAGAATCTCTGTGATGCGCCCACCGATCTCTGCTGCGATCTCGGCCCGCTCGACCGCGCGCAGCTCACCCGTCGACTCGATGCGTTCCTCGATGTCGAAGGCCGCGACGCGAACCACATCGACCAGAGGCGCCAACACCGCCGGCGGCTCTTCGCTCGAACACGCCAACACGAAGCCAAGTGTGATCAGCGGAATCGAATGCCCGAACCAGTTCTTTCGAGACAGGTGCAACGACTGGGTCCTCTCGCGACTTTGCTCACGCCATCGATCGAGGGGCCCGTCGGGCGGTACGGTCCGGCAGTTCGGCGGAGCGGTGGACGACGATAGCGCTCTCCGACTCGATTGGAGAGGCGTCGATCGACGCGATCAGCGCTCCGGGCTCAAACCAGATTGAAGCGAAAACCACAGAGTTCGAGCGTCTCGCCGGCCCGGCCGCGATCCGTCGCCACGACGTCCGCCGCCGCCAGACCATCGCCGCGACCGTCCTCGTCCAGGACGAACCGGATCGTCGCGTCTTCGAGTTCGATTCGCCGCCCTTCCGAAATTGGCTTCCCTAGCGCGGCGCTCCATTTTTTAGCCATCGCGTCGGGATCTTCCGCCTGCATCTCGACCGCAACGAGGTCGTTCACGATCTCCTCGCGACGGTGGTACTGCCAATCTTGACCCGCCCAGGCCCAGGATTCCGGCGGCGTCGCCTGATCGATCGACAGGATCGCCCCACCCACGTCCTTTGGATGAAGATGCAGGCCGTGCATCCCGTCCGCCTTGGCCTCGAAGACGATCCGCATGTCAGCCGCGTCGAGACGCGCCCTCTCGTCGTCGATGTCATCGACCTGCACGATCACCATGTATCCGCCGTCGCCCCCTCGCCGATCGAGAAAGCGCTCGGCCGTGGTGTTGGGCTGCTTAGGTACGACCACCTCGAGGATGTGGTCACCGATCGGATAGAGCCCGTGCCGAAGACCGAAGACCGATAGACCCGGGTCCCGGTAACAGACCTCGAGTCCCAGCGAATCGCAGATCGCGGTTTCGACTGGCCGGAGTTCGCGAGCGACGAGAGCGATCTGACGTAGACGCATGACGGTCTCCTCGGGACGGCGTGCCGAATCGTATCCGGCTCCGCCCCTGAAGTTGAGGCTGCAGACCAGAGACTAGAAGAGCATGCCCATGCGCTGCACCCTCGGCCGCGGGTTCGGCTGCGCACGACTCAAGCCACCTCGCGGACACGACGAAACACAGACGAGAAAGGGAGGACCGACATGCTCAGAACAGGGTCGATCGTGGCGTGGCTCCTCGTGACCAGCCTCCTCTTCTCCGGTTGTGACGACTCGAGCCCAGCGTCGGGTCCGGCCGATCTGCGAACGGTCGCCGAGTGGGCCGCTCTCCTGCCCGAACAGGAGGACTTCGACTGGAGCGATCAGCCGATCCGCTTCTCCCCGCCACCGACCGACTGGGAGCGTCAGCGCGAACAATCGGGCGGCCTCTTCGGTGCGCGCTTCGTGAAGTACGAGGCCGGCGGCCAGGCGATCGAAGTCGCGGAGTTCAAGTCGGTCGGGGATCGCGATCGATGCGCCGAACTCTCGGATCTGCATCGGGAGATCGAGGAACTCGACGCCCGGGAATTCGCGAGGCGACTCCAGCGCGCGCGACCCTACCTGGGCCCGACCGCGATCAATGCCTCGGAAAGAAAGGGCTTCGAGACCGCCAATCGGCGACTCGACAAGGCGCGCGACGCCTTTCGCTCGGGAAAACTCGACGAGAGCCGAGAGCATATTTCGAGCGCGCTCTGGGATCTGAACTGGGTTCGCTACGAGCTTCCGGATGTGATCGAGCGCGCTCTCTTCACCGGAAAGGGATGGGGCGGCATCGGCAAGATCGAACTCACGGAGCCTGTCGACACGATGGTGGCCGGACGGCCTGCGGTCATCCTCGACTACACGCTCGCGCCGCGTGAGAGACCGGGCCTCTTGCAGGGCCGGAAGGTCTACGTCGAGCACAACAATCGACTCTTCGTCGCGAGCTTCCAGGGCATCGAGGCCTACCTCCCTCTATTCGAAGCGATGGTCGCGTCGGTCTCCTTTCCGACCGGAAGCTGCGAACACTGATGCGGCCTTCGAGCGCGCGTCGGCGGCATGCGTTCACTGCGGGGGCCCTTCTCGTGGCAGTCGCATTGCTCGTCGGATGTCGTCCCGCACCGGAACCCGAGCCCGTCGATGTCGACCTCGGGATTCATCATCGAGCACGCTTCGCAGTTCCGCCCGGATGGATGCATATCGATCATGGTCGAGAGCAGATCTTCGAGAAGGGCATGGCGAGCCTCGACCTGTCGGACCTCGGCGTCGCCTCGCCCGAAGGCTTCGCCGAGACGCTGCGCGATTCGCGATCCCTGTTTCGCGACCATCAATGGGAGGATGCTCGTGCGCTGCTCGACCGCGTCGACCCGCGGCTGTTTTTCGCGGAAGAGGCGCGATGGAAGAGTATCGAGCCCCACTGGAAGCGGATCCGGACGATTCGACGCCGAGCCGGTTTCGGGGACGCGAAGATCGGAGCGGGGGGTATCCCGAGTTCGGTCGTCTGGGATGTCGAGGCCGCCTATCACGACCTGCTCGTCGCCGTGGGCGCCCTACCCTCGCTCGACCTCGAAACTCTGGCGAGGCGATCCCTGGAGGCGCGCAATCGGCATCAGCTGCGAGACATCGCATCCGCAGAAGCGACATCGATCTCCGGCCGACCCGCGATGACGATCAAGACCTGGGACCGATTGAGTCATGGCGCAGCACGGCTCAGCCTATTCATCCTGAGCGAAGGGCGGCTCCTCCGCCTCGATACCGGACTCGGCCCCTTCGATGAGCTCGAGGGCGCGTTCGAATCCGTTCGCGCGAGCCTCGCGCTCGAATCCAGTCAGGGCAACGGCGGCGGCGGCGCATAACGCAGCAGCCTCTGGGGCCGACGCCGAGATCGCTCGCCGACCGCCCAACCCCGTCCATCGCGATGGAAGAAGAGCGATTCGAGGGCCTCCCCCTCGACCACCGCCTCCTCGACCCAGGTCTCGCCGAGGTCACGGCTCGTAAGAATGGTCGAGCGACCGCCTCCGTCGGAATGACCGACGATCCAGCCCTGCTCCGCGCTGGGAAACGCGACATCGGTCAAGGTCGCAACGACCGGACTCTCCTGTCGCGTCCAACTCTGGCCAGCATCGCGCGTATGCAGGATCGACCCGGCTTCACCGACGATCCAGCCATGCTCCGCGTCCGAGAACGTCACCGCGTTGAGCCGAAGACCGTCGACGAACTCGGGAACCTGCGTCGACTGCCAGCTCTTCCCCGCGTCCGACGTCGAACGAACGCGCCCATGATGTCCGACCAACCAGCCCCGCCAGCGATCGAGGAAGTGAACGTCAAGGGCACGGAAGGCCTGATCCGGACCCTCGTGCGGGTTCATCCTCTCCCAGCTCGCGCCGCCGTCCGTCGTTCGCAGCACCCAGCCCTCCCCGACGGCCCAGCCCTCGTTTCGTGCTCGCTCGCCGGATAGCTCGTCGGGTAGAAAGAAGAGCGCCGAGAGGGTCCTGCCCGCATGCAGCACCCGGTGCCAATGTTCGCCGCCGTCGACGCTGCGCAGGATCCAGCCATCACTCGCGGCGATGACGCCGTGGGTCGAGTCCGGGAAGTGGATCGCCCGCAGGCTATAGAGGCGACTGCCGGGCTTCGCGACGAGTCCCGTTCGAAAAACCCAACTCGCCCCGCCGTCACGGGTCTCGCCCAGGATTCCTCCTTCGATGGGATAGCCACCGCCGACCAACCATCCGCGCTGCTGGTCGAGAAAGAAGACGTCGCGAAAGGATGCATCTGTCGAGGCGGCCTGTGCCTGCCAGGGCGACGGCTCGGGCGCTTCCGTACATGCCGAAGCGACCAACAAGCCGAGGATGAGGATCCCAATGCCGAGTCCGCTTCGATACATCGACATGGCGACCTAATCGATCTCCGCCTCGAGCACGATCGTCAAGAACTCGCCCGGACGGATGATCCCTTGCGTCGCCGCTACCGCGACACCATCGCGCGCGACATGCACTGCGTAGGGCGCGGCGCCCTCGTCCTCTGCGTCACATCGCCGAGGAAAATCGACACTCACGCGATACCGGCCCGGGAGAGGATCGCGGTACAGCACGCGCTCCACGCGGGGCGCAGGCGCGTCACAGCGCAGATCAGCCTCGAGTTCTCCACCGATCAGACTCGGCGAGTTCGCGAAGTACACCGTCTCCTGTCGGGGGCCCGTGACGAAGAGATCGAGATCCACGTCGGCGCCGAAGGCCAGCGAGAAGCGCAGATCGCCCACAGTGGACGCGGCCCCCTCGGCGGCGATCCCCTCGAGTTCCCTGACCTCGACCTGGAATCCCTCGAGCTCTACGTCACGCGGCTGCGGAGTGGTCCGGCACGCCACGAACGAGATCGAGAGCATGGCGACCAGCGCAACTCGGCTACCATGATTTCCCATGTACACACGAATCCCCTTCGCTGCCCTTCTCATTGCAGTGGCGATTGTACTCGTCCCGTCATCGTCCGCTGCTGACACTATCTCGGGTCGGGTCACAGACGCCGAGGGTCGCGCAATCAATGGCGCGTTCGTGACCTTCTCGCAGGGCGATCCGCCCCATGCCCTCACGGTCTTCAGCGACGCCGATGGCTCATTCCAGACACCGGACCTGGGGGCCGGCCCCTTCTCACTGCGCGCTCGTCGGATCGGCTGGCGCGACCTCGAGATCGATGACGTCACCGATCGGGAACTCCCGCTCGTGATGACGCGCGAGACCGACCCCGCGGCGGTCGCCGCGCAGCTCCCAGCGAATCGCTGGTACGCGCTGCTGCTCGACAGCATCGAGAACCCCGCACATCGCGAAGAGCTGGTTCGGCAATGCACCTACTGTCACCAGCAGGGCAACTGGGCCACACGCGTACAGCGTCCGCACGAACAATGGGAAAAGGTGCTCGCGCTGATGGCCCGAATGGGCGGTGGACTCTCCGCTGAACTGCGCGCGCAGGTACCCGAACTCTTCAACACGGCCTACGACCCGAAGACCGCCGTGCCCGCACTGACCGCGAACATGAACGCACCCGATTTCGCGCCGCCGCCGGCCGCGGACGTGCGGAAAGCCGTGATCGAGGAATGGCAGGTCGGTCATCAGGCTTCGATGCAACACGATCTCGTGGTCCACCCGGACGGCCGCATCTATTCGGTCGACATGACGCAGGACCAGCTCTACCGACTCGACCCAGAGAACGGTGAGATCACGACCTGGAGTCTCCCGGAATCGGACCTCCCCCTCGGCGGCGTCTTCGGTGGACGGAATTCTCCGGCCCCGCCGAACACCAACGCACATCTCGGTCCGCATTCGCTCCAGGTCGCACCCGATGGACGCGTCTGGATCACCCTGGCGCTCGGCAACCAACTCGCGGCCTTCGACCCCGAAAGCGCGGAATGGGAACTGGTGCAGGTCGACGAAGGCTTCTATCCCCATACGCTGCGCTTCGATCAGCGCGGCCGTATCTGGTACAGCCTGGCCGTCTCGAACCACGTCGGCATGTTCGATCCCGCGACGGGAGAACAGCGACACATCCGGCTGCCGGCGAAGAACTGGCAGCAGGACCTCGGCCTCAGGCTCCTGCCCGTCTTCCTCTGGATGAATCGTACCTTCGACCTCGGCGATCTCGCGGCGGGTGAAGGCATCAGCGCACCGGTCCCCTACGGCGTCGACATCGCGCCCGACGGAGGCATCTGGATCTCGCAGCTGAACGAGCATCGCATCGGTCGGATCGACCCCGACAGTTTCGACCTCGAGATGATCGATACGCCCTTCACGGGTCCGCGCCGCCTGCGCTTCGATTCGGAGGGCATGCTCTGGATCCCGGGTTTCTCCGCCGGCCTCGTCTCGCGCTTCGATCCCGCGACACGCGAGTTCCGTTCCTGGCCGCTGCCGATCGAACCGGCGGGATCCGAGACGCCCTACGCCCTCCACATCGACCACAGGAGCGACGACGTATGGATCTGCGGCACCAATAGTGACACGCTCATCCGCTTCCGCCCGAAGACCGAAGCCTGGAGCGTGTACCCGCTGCCGACGCGCGTGACCTACACGCGCGAACTCGACTTCGATGAAGAGGGTCGCGTCTGGACGTCGAACTCGAACACGCCGACCTGGCAGATCGAAGGCGCCTTCCCCCGCATCGTGCGACTGGATCCCCGCGACGACGACGCAAGCACGGCTTTGGTCGAGCGCGGGGACACGCGTGACGAAACCGAGGATCGGCGAGTGGCGCTGGCAAAATCAGCTGACCGCTGAAACGCGATTCCTACTCATCTCGTCGAACTGAACAGGAAGAGCGCCGCGATGTCCGACGCAAAAGCCGCAACCGAGTACCTCGTCGGCGAGGTCGAATCGCTCGAGCCCTTCGAGTACATCGTCGTCGCGCCTGCGGGCCGCCCCCTGCACGTATGCGAAGTCGGTCGTCGCGAGGACGGCACTCTCGAAGTCAGGGTGCCTGGGCGACCCGCAATAGTCCCGCCGCTCGACACCGAGATCCGCGCAGCGCTCGTCGAACGGGAGTTCTCTTCCGACGATCCCGCCGATTCGACGCGACCCTGGGTACGGGCGGTTTCGGACGCCCCCTCCGCGATCGAACGACTGAAGGCATTGCACGTGGAAGTCTTCGGCGAGAAGATCGACGCCAAGCTCGACATCGCGCACGGAAGCCATAAGAGCCAGCACGAGGCACAGCAGAAGCTCGCGCACGCCCGCTCCCGCATCGAGAAGATCGTCGGCGAGATGCTCGGCAAGCCGGCGGAGCAGGACGAAGATCTCGACTACATCCTTCCCATCCAACAGGTCCACGTGATGGTCGCTCCGCGCGCCACTCTGGATGGACAGATCGTCGTTCGCGTCTTCGTCATCACGAACGTCGGCGTCCAGGCGGGGCCCGAGCTCGGACTATTCCTCGCGCGCTTGAACTTCGGCCTGATGTTCGGGCGTTTCGCCCTCGACGTGGACCATCGCTCGATCTGGTTCGACGAAACGCTGCTCGGCGAGGAATTCCGTGAAGAGGAGCTTCGTTTCGCGATCGACATGATCGCCTCGACGGCCGATGCCTGGGACGACCGTCTGAAGCAGATGTTCGGCGGGCTGACCCATCAGGAGATCATGACGAACCGCTCGAATCAGGATCCTCCGCTCACGAAGCCGGGCGAAGGCGTCGGACAGTATCTCTGATCCCAGGTCGGCGCGGATCCGAAACCACGTGGGTCGGATGTGCACGGAGCGAATCTGGATCAGGCCCGTCTGGGCCTGATCAGCCGATGAGCTTCAGGGCGGCGTAGAAGAGGAGCGCTGCGGGCGCGCCCAGGTAGACGCTGACGCCGAGCACTGCGACGAGCAGTCGACAGAGATCGACATCGCCCCGCCGAGAGGTCCGAACATCGAGTCTCGCTGGCGCGACCGCGATCGCAGCACGCCGTTCCGAGATGATCGGACCGACGAGGTCGCCCGCGGAGAGACTTCGCGCGGTGACGCCATGCATCCGTTCAGCGCGTACAGCCGTCGACTGCGCGATCGACCTCACGGACGTCATCGATTCGATGGACACTCGCCTCCCCTCCTCCGACCGGATTCAGCCAGTCGATCATCGGCGCTGGGTGGTCCCATTCTCGGCTCCAACACAACGCCTGGGCGGGCTGCGAGAACGAGCGTCTCACCGCCGGCTTCGAAGACCATCTGACCAGAACGGCCGGGGAGCGTCTGTGACTCTCGTCACCAAACAGAGCAACCCGCTGGCTCGTTCCCCACAGCCCGTCCAGAGCTGACCAAAGCACCGCGCGGGGGCGCAACCAGCCCTGCTCCACTCAGCATCCGACGCTCTCCGCCGGACCGAAGGTGTGCCTTTCGCGACACACCGCTCACCGCCAACCGGCGCGTCGCGCGTGAGTGGTGGCTGGTGATTGGCGGCGGACGGCAAGTGAGCGGTGGCGAATGGAATCGAGCGGTGGACGGGTTCGGAGCGCCAGCCGCCTTGCCTAACGGTCGGCGTGATACTATGCAGGCCATCTCGCATGGATTCCCATGCACCTGGTGCACCCGCGTGCCGCAGGAGGATCAATTGGCCATTCGCCCGACCCACGACACCCATCGGCGACAGCAGACCTCCCTGAGTCTCGTTCGAAGACTGCCTCTACTCGCTGTACTGCTGCTCTGTGTCCCGATCGGCGTGACCTTCTGCGCGTCGCCCGTCGTCCTCTCGGGCGGAGATCTCCCGCCCAACGAGCAAGGCCACCTGCGCGCCGGACGTGGCGTCGATCTCCTCGGAGTCAACGGAAACCCGACGAACGAGAGATGGCTCATCGTCGAGCCAGGCCGCTATTCGGTGCATGTCCTGTCCGAGCTCGACGCCGAATCGGTGAACATCAGCATGGCGGGAATCATCGACACGACGGAATGCCGGGACGTCAAAATCAATGTCGCCCCCGGCGAGGAGATCTTCGTATCGTCCCGCATGAAAACAGGGCCGTCGAAGTTCTCCGGTGGGTACTCGCAATTCGGATTCCATAACGAGATCTCGATCAAGAGCTCGATCGAGGGGCGAGACCGACTCGTGAACACTTCGAAATGCGATAACCGCTACGACTGCAGTCGAGCGAATCGCAAGTACGTCGTCGTGAAGAGCTGCGAATGACCCCGCAGCTCGTGCGCGGATAACGCGCAACATACCCGGACAAAACACCCTCGGGGCTAAAGACGCCTCGTCCCCCTCCCGATCTCTATCGGGACAGTTCGAAACGACGAGAGAGCCCCAGCGCGCCTTCGAAGAGACGCCGCGCACGGCCGGGGATCGCGCAGCATCGGGGCCCGGATTGAATTTCAACCTCCTCAAACGATCCCAGCTCGCCGGGCCGGCGGAAGTCTTCGAGCTGGGGATTCCCCGCGAATCGGTCTCGCACGAGGCGATGCGCCAGATTCGCGTCATTTCGATCACGACCGCTGCCGTCTGCCTGATCGGCCTTCCGTCGGTCGTTCAATTCCACCACATGGGACTGACGGGCAACGCGATCGCGACGCTCACGGCGATCACCCTCGGATTCTTCAACCTCTTCGTGCTTCGAGCGACGAGAAATCCGCTGTTATGTGGCCATATCGGCGTCGGGCTGCTCGGCACCATCGTCGCGATCGACTCTGCCGCAACGGGCGGCTACTACGAACCGAACTTCGCCTGGCTGTTCATCGTGCCCCTCGCCGCCGCGGTCCTGGTTGGCCTTCGCGGACTGGTGATCTGGACGGGCATTACCTTCGTCACCAATTTCGGCTTCTGGATCGCACCCGAACTGGGCATCGAAATCATCAATCACGTACCTGACGACTTGAGGGAAACCAACGCGCTCTTCACCCGATCTCTCGCGATCGTGACCATCGGCGCCATCAGCGCGAGCTTCGTCGTCCTTCAGCGGCGCGCCGAACGACAGCATCGTCTGGCGCATGACAAGATGATTCGCGAGAGCCGCTACGTCGAACTCCTGATGTCCGTGATCGTGACCGCGAACCAGGCCACGTCGTTCAAGAAGGCCCTCGAATCGAGTATCGAAGAGATCTGTCTCGGCATGGAGTGGGCCGGTGGAAATGTGTGTTCGGTCAATGACGACGGCCAGCTGGAGAGCACCGGCTACGCCTACACGGTGGACCCCGGTACCTTCCAGCCACTCATCGACATGACGTTCGACACCAGCCCGGCGAATCAACACGCGATCGCGAGGATCGCGAGCGCCGCCGGTCGACCGATCTTCGTCGAAGACTTCGACCCCGACGATCCGCGACCGCGGAGAGCACTCGCCCATCGTCTCGGGTTGCGCGCGGCGATCGCGGTCCCGATTCTCGTCGGCGGGCAGACGCGGGCTGTCCTCGAGTTCGTCTCGACGACCTCGCTCCCCGAGACCCACCATCTCTCGGAGGTCTTTTCCCATGTCGGCGTCCAGCTCGGGCGTGTTGCCGAGCGCATGGCGCTCGAAGAGCGAGTTCGACACTCCCAGAAGATGGAAGCGGTGGGACAGCTGGCAGCCGGACTCGCGCACGAGATCAATAATCCGATGTCGTACGTAAGGAGCAATCTGAACATCCTCCGTGGTCAATGGAGCGAACTCGAGGGGAAGCTAGGCGCGAGCGCCGAGGACGCTCGGCTGCGAGAAGAGCTGGGCGACTGCGGAGAGCTCATCGAAGATTCGATCGAAGGCGTCGAGCGAACGATCGAGATCGTCCGAGACGTGCGCGACTACTCACACACGCGCGAGGACACGGGGGGTCACTTCGAGGACGTAGAACTCGCGGCGCTCCTGAATCGCGCGCTGCGTGTCGCCCGCGCCGACGCCGAATCGGGGATCGTGTTCGAGAGCGAACTCTGTGACACCCCGCCCGTACCCTGTATCCCCGGCCAGATCGAGCAGGTCTTCGTCAACCTGATCGTGAATGCGGTCCAGGCGGTAGGCGCGACGGGGCGAATCCGACTCTCTACGGGTCTCGACGACGGCGAGGTCTTCGCGCGCGTCATCGACGACGGTCCCGGGATCGCAGCCCATGCGAAGAACCGCCTATTTGACCCCTTCTTCACGACGAAGCCCGTCGGCGAAGGAACGGGCCTCGGGCTGTCCGTCTCCTATGAGATCGTTCATCGCCACGGCGGAACGATCAGTGTGCAATCGAGCGAAGGTCCAGGAACCCAGTTCGAGGTCCGACTTCCGGTCTCGCGCTGACGAGGCCTTCGCTATGGCGTCCTCGGATTCAAACCTCGGGACCGCCGTTCAAGCCGACCGGCTCCTCATCTCCGTCGGGCTCACGTCGAGATGCCGGCGCAGCAGCCGACGCAGCGTCGTCACGTCGCGATAGCCGACCTTCTCTGCGATCTCGTCGAGACCGAAGTCCGAGGTCTCGATGAGATGCGTCGCGTGTTCGAGACGCAGGCGCTGAACGAACCGCGATGGCCCCTTCCCCGTTGCCAGGCGCACGCGTCGATCCAGCGTGCGGGTACTCATCCCGAGCGCCTTCGCCGTTTCGGTGATGGAGAATGAACGGGAGAGATTCTGACGGATCCATCGTTCGATCTCGCTCACTTCCCGCCCGAGGCCCGCCACGGACGACAGCATCATGTATCGGGCCTGCGATGGTCTTGCGTCGAGCGCCATGTAGCGCGCGACCGTACGACTCAAGTCAGGGCCCGCCGCGCGCGCGATCAGATGCAGCATGAGATCGATCTGCGCCAGAGCCGCGCCTGCGCAGACGATGCCATCGGTCTCGACCAGCATCCTCGCCTCGTCGAGATCCACGTCGGGATAGCGCTCGCGAAAGGCCGAGCCGAGCCACCAGGTCGTCGTTGCGGCCCTGCCCGACAGGAGGCCCGCTTCAGCGAGCAGGAAGACGGAGGAGCATGATGCGGCGATCAGCGGACATCGTGCGCCGTCGTCGCGCAGCCAGTCGAGCAGGACGGAAGTCGAACGCGCCGCAAAGAACGCCTCGACCTCTTCGATCGTCGCGAGCCCGAGTCCCGGCACGACCAGCGCGTCGAAGCGCGAAATCCGAACCTCGGGTTTCACCGCGACCCCAGCGCCCAGCCCGGTCCGAATCCGCCGGCGCCGCGGCATGAAGATCGTCGTGTCGAATCGCACGTCCTGCTTCTTCAGCGCCGCCAGACGATTCGCGGTCTCGAGCGAATCGAGCGTGAGCGCCAGGCTCGTATCCATCACGCCGTCGGGAGCCAGTACGAGGACTCGGTACATGTGGCGAATATTGCCCGAATCTTGGCATTTTCGCCTCCCCCTGATCGAGGCCCGGCCGCCTAGCCTTCACTCCTACGGCGACGGGGTCGCACCGAACCGTCTTGTTGGCAGAAATGACCCGTCCACCCGCCTGGCCGCCGGGTTGCCAATCGGCCGGTTCGCCACTCAGGAGGAATTCACATGCAGAAGACGGAATCATCCCACGACATCGAACAGGACGACCCACTCGACGATTTCGATCATCGCCGCATCAAACTCGATGGCGTGACCAAGACGGTCCACGTCGCCGGGTCGGGGCCGGCCGTGATCGTGATGACCGAGATGCCCGGCATCAGCCCGCAGGTCGCCCGCTTCAGTCGCTGGGTTCGGGATGCCGGGTTCAGCGTGTATATGCCGTCGCTATTCGGACGCGACGGCGTCGTCGTGAGCGCGGAGGAAGGCGCCGAGATCTTCCAGCGCGCCTGTGTCAGCGCGGAGTTCCAGGCGCTCGCTGCCAATCGATCGAGCCCGATCACGCAATGGCTTCGCGCTCTCGCGAGACGAGCACACGAAGAGTGCGGTGGACCGGGCGTTGGCGCGATCGGCATGTGCTTCACCGGGAACTTCGCCCTCACGATGATGCTCGAGGAATCGGTCCTGGCCCCGGTCATCTCGCAACCGTCGCTTCCCCTCGACGACCCAGCGGGAATCGAGATCGCACCCGACGAGATCGAAGCGATCCGCGAGCGACTCGAGCGTGACGATCTCCACGTCCTCGCCTACCGATTCGACGGCGATCGCTTCTGCATGGCGGAGCGCTTCGCGAAATACGCCGATGCTCTCGGCGATCGATTCGTCGGCCGTGTGCTTCCCGATTCGGCAGCCAACCCGAACGTGGCGCCCTTCTTCGCACGACACGTGACCTGTCCTCATAGCGTGATCACACAGCATCTGATCGACGAGGCCGGACAGCCGACGATCGCGGCGCGTG